>Ga0265780_10000164_pt1 | contig 106552 bp, 95 predicted proteins | sample P1T30metagenome_FD_192432 | JGI IMG/M metagenome (GOLD analysis project Ga0265780, IMG submission 192432) | Plant litter microbial communities from East Loma Ridge, Irvine, California - P1 T30 | ecosystem: Environmental > Terrestrial > Plant litter > Unclassified | place: USA: California...
TGCTCCGCCAGCTGGAGGAACTTTGGAAATACGCCCAAAGTGTTGCCCGGGAAGAAGACAAAGACCCGGAACCACCGGACTTTAAAGAAATCAGCAAAGAAAAAATACGGCAGACCGTAGAAAATATTAATGCCAAATTAAAAGGCAGCGACGGGAAAACCGATTCCGACAAGAAAGCCAAAGCCAAACTGAATTACATTAAAAACAATTTTGAGAAAAACCTCGGTAAATACGAAGGCCAGGAAACAATATTGGGAGTGCGTAATTCCTACAGCAAGACCGATGAAGATGCTACTTTTATGAGGTTAAAGGATGATCATATGCAGAACGGGCAGCTAAAACCTGCCTATAATGCTCAGATTTCCACCGAGAACCAATTTATTTTAAACTATACGGTTCATCAGGAGACCAACGACTTCAATACATTGAAACATCATTTGGAAAATTTCGAGAAATTATATGGTGAAAACAGGATGAATGAGCTGAAAGAACTCACTGCCGATGCAGGTTACGGAAGCGAGCAGAACTACGGATTATTAGAACAGAAAAACATTACTCCGTTTGTAAAATACAATACGTTCGATAAAGAGCACAATGCCCGTTATCAGGCGAAACACAAAACCTTCAGTAAAGAAAATCTGTATTACAACGGGGAGGAAGATTATTACGTTTGTCCGATGGGCCAAAAGATGGAGAAAACGCACGAAAGCACAAGGGAAACCAAGACCGGAGATCCTCAGAAACTATCGCATTATCAGGCAAAAAACTGCCAGGGATGTCCGATAAGGAGCGTTTGTCACAGTTCCCATGAAAACCGGAGCATCGAGCGAAACCATCATTTGGAGGATTATAAAGAAAAAATCCGGAAACTTTTAAATAGTGAAGAAGGCATCAAAAAACGCAGACAACGCCCGGTTCAAGTAGAACCCGTGTTTGCACATCTGAAACACTGTAATGGTTTTAAGAGATTTACATTAAAAGGTCTGAAAAAAGTCGAATTAGAGTTCGGATTACACGCTTTGGCACACAACCTAAGAAAAAAAGTTGCCTGAGGTGGACAACTTTTTCTTTTTTTTAAATGAATATAAATAGATAAAAAAATAAGAATCCGTCTCAACTTTTGTTGTGAGACGGATTCTTTTCATTTATCTCATTATCCATTCCACATCATGTTGGTCTTTTAGAAAATAGTTCCACCATTCCAGATTCTTAAGGTTCAGATCCCGGCTTTCTTCTGTGTTTTTTCCCAGGTTATGATCACCTTTCGGGTAAAAAAGTGCAATTGCTTTTCCTCTATTTCTAACCATTCCCCCAAAAAATTCCCGCGTCTGTTCCCATGCTACATTTTCATCTTTCATTCCCGTCCAGATCAGTATGGGTGAGCTAATCTGATTAACGTAATTGATCGGGTTATTCTCCAAATAAAGCTTTTTGTGATCGGCAAAAGAACCGGGCATCTCATATTGTCCGTTTTCAAACTGCCAGAAATAAGGGCTTCCCGTATCACTATGATAAGAAAAGTATGTTCTAACGATATCACTGTTTGCCGATCCGGCAATGTATGCGGCAAAACGCTTGGAATGTGTCGCTATAAAACTTGTTTCATAACCTCCCATTGAATGACCCGTCAAGCCTATTTTGTGCGTATTTATATTTTTATTGTTAGACAATGCATCAATTGAACGATCCACACAATCCAATGCTGACAGCCCAGGCCCTTTTGATCCAAAAGTGATGTCAGGTAAATAAACAAAATATCCCTGATCAAGAAGACTCCGCATATCAAATCCCACAGCGTCACCATTTGGATAGCTATAGACATTTGACAGCTTTTGCTGAATTTTATAAATACTGACAACTAACGGATATTTTTTAGATGAATTAAATCTCATAGGGTAATACAGGAGTCCTTTTAACGATTCACCTTCGCTATTGGTGTAGGAAATGATTTCCTGTCTGATTAATGAAGCAGCATGATCTTTTTTATTGCCCATGTATAACACTGACTTCTTTTTGTTTTTCAGATCATGATGGAATACCAAAGTAGGAAGATTAAAATTTTCTTCAACAGAGAAAGCATCGTTGCCTTCAGGGCTTAAGACCATCTCGCTAACATGATTGGCAGTTGGTTGACTCATTTTTTTAAATGTTCCTTTAAAGTAAGTCATATACGATGTTATATTATCTAAGTTTAAAAGTTTGATGACTGTTGGCTTATCGGTCAATAGCCCATTAGCCCCGATATTGTTATAATTGGAAATGTATGGCGATTGAAAGTTTACCACATCAGCGTTTAAGCCGGAGGTTTCTTTGACCACTTCTAGGTTTTTCAAATATATATTGAACCTGTAAAGTCCCCTTTTAGTCTCAAAATAGATGTTCCTGCCTGATTCATCAAAGTACGGTCGGTCGAGGTCCGGAGCATCAATCGTAATTTTTTTTGCTTGTTTGATATCATAAAGCTCCCATTTTTTTTTCAGATGATTAAAGCTTACTATGTGGTCACTCACCGGCGATGCTACCAGATTTTCTGATTGATCAAAAATTTCCGTAAACCTTTTTCGCAACGTATCATACAATTGAATTTTGATAACCGGGAAATGAGTAACATAGCTATAGCCCTTGTAAGGATCGAATGCCAGCAAATAACGTGGATTGTGTAGCGGAGCATACTGCAGAAATTGATTGGTGGGCACTTTAAAAGGCTGAGCGGTTCCTGTCCCCCACAGATAGTATTCATTTTTTGTTATGAATCTAGTCTTTTTAGCTTTTAAGTTTCCATCATTTGCATACCAGATATCGGCAATTTGCCGATCTGCCATGATCTGTTTGTTTACATCAATGAAAAAAGATTTTCCATCCTTGGTTTCCACGATCTTCACAGAATTAAGATGTTCTGAATTTCCTAATTCCAGACGGGTGACTTTGTGTGTTTGAGTCTGAAAAAAAGTAACGGCTATTATTGACTGATCTTTAAGAACTTCAGTTAATACAACAAATGTTCCTGACTTCGTTATTTCAATTCGCATCATGTTGCTTTTGGTCTCATACACAGGAATCTTATTTTTTGTCGTTAGTAACATCAGTTTGTTTACCTCTCCTGCTTTGCATAGCGCAAAAATCAATTTGTGCGCGTCAGTCTGGTAATGTGTAACTTCTGGAATCTCATTTAATTTTTCACCCAGAGAATTAAACAATGATAAGCTATTGTCTTTTTTCCATAGAATGAACTGATGATGCTCAGGCAATGCAGATACTTGCTTTACATCATTATATATTGTTTTTTGAAGACTTATGAGATTAATTAATTCTACGGTACTCTCTCCTGCGACAAGAAGTTTGTGGTCCTCTATAAATGAAGAATAATCATTCCGTTTTATCAATGTCATTACTTCCTGATCTGACTTATTCCGGTCTAGAATTATCAGTGTATCACGGCTGTTCTTGTATAGCTTTTTTAGTAAAACCCATCTTCCGTCCGGGGATAACTGTAAGTTCCCTGGCTTATAATAATTCCCATAGGTCTTACGGATCGAATCATAAATGAGAAATGTTCTACTTTGCCCCGATAAACCTGTCAAAAGAAATAGCAGGAGCAATACAAAAAGTTTTAATAAATATTGCATCATCAGTATCCTTGATTTTGAGGTTCCAAATGTGGATTTAGTAAGAGTTCTTTCTGAGGCAACGGTAAAAGCGCAAATTGTATTTTCCAGTTCGGCTTGACGGCTGTCAATACAGAGAGTTTCCCCTGACGTTTCAAATCCAGGAACCGATGTCCCATCTCCGTAAAGAACTCCTTTCTGTTCTCCAAGCTGATCTCCGACAGGATCATTTCTTTGAACTGAGGCCCGGTGAGTAAAGGGATGCCTGCTCTCTGTTTTATGGCATTAATAAGCTCAAGAGCTTCATTAGTTTTGTTTTGCTCAGCCAGTGTCTCTGCCAAAAGCAAGTAAACTTCTTCCAGCCTGAAAACTATTGAATATTCTGTGTTATTGTTATTGAGGTTCTTGTATTTATTAGGGCGGTACCATGTAGTATTTCCTACTATTACAGGGGAAGTCCAATATTGTTTTCTTTTGTCAGCAGCTGCAAAACTATTGATCAGGTTTGGTGAAAGTGCAACTGTATTTGGTGCTGAATTATTGAAGTAAAAGGCAGCTATTTCTTTAGTAGCATCTCCTGTATTCCGTGGTTTCAGCTGCCATATTACATGTGCTCCTGATTTGTCAAAAACCTTTGTCAGGTCATTTTGAAACTGATACAATGGACTTTGTACAATTCCTTTAAGCACAGCTTCAGCAGCATTCCAGTTTTTTTCAAGCATATAGGTTTTGGCAAGGATCAGCTGTGCAGTCTTTCGATTAGGATAAATTCGTTCCACATGGCGATACTGATCAGAAAGCAATAGAATTGTTTCTTTTAAATCGCTTTCAAGACGTTGCAAAACTTCCTGAGCAGATGTTTTAGAAATTGATTGATTGATCATGTAGTCAATAGTGATTGGATAAGGAATATCACCGTAGAGTTGTTGCAAATAAAGAAACAAAAGGGATCTAATCATAAGGGCTTCGCCCCTGATCCTTTGTTTTTCGCCAGCAGGTAAAGAGGTGGATTTCTCGACCCCTTCAATAATCGCGTTGGCCATATACACTTTCTGATAGGCATTCGTCCAATAGGTATATAAAGCGGGATTCGTAGCGATTACGTTATTTTGATGCAATTCAGCCAAGCCATTTGTTGTTGAACTTGCAAAGTAATCAAGTTCATCTGTGTATATACTCATCAGCATCCCGGACTGGTCGCCGGCAATGGGAGAATTGTCCCAGAGTCCGGAATACAAACCTGCCAGTGCGGCATTTGCGGTCTGAAGATTTTCAAAAACCTGATCTGAGCTAATTTGGTTTGATGGAGTGTCTACCTCCAATAATTTTTCACATGAAATCAGAGAGAACTGAAGCCATATTGCTATGATGATTGATGTAATATTAATATAGGGTTTCATTATTTTAATTTTTAAAGGTTAAACTGAATTCCAAGTGCATAGGTCTTCAACGGAGGCAAAAAGCTGCTCGTTCCAGATTCCGGATCAATACCGAAGTAGCGGGTCCAGGTCCACAGGTTCTGACCCTGAAAGTAAATCCTGACATCATGGAAAAGAGGGGAATCTTTTAGAGGGATGGTATAAGAAAGCTGTACATTCTTAAGCCTGATATATGATCCGTCTGAAACAGTTGCATCACTATTTTGAAATAAGGAATGCAGCGTATTGACCGAGGAACGGTATGGCATATAATATCCTGTAGGATTTTCAGCAGACCAAACGTTTAAAACCTCCTTTGGCAAGTTGTTCATCAAACCTGGAGAAGACATTGATGCATTATAATTCCTGGTTTTCTGCTTTACAAACTGAAAAAGAAAAGAAAGGTTAAAGTTCGAATATCTTAATTGATTGCTCCAGCCCCCAAAATACTTTACGGCAAGATCTTCAATTACCTGCCGATCGTCAGGTGAAGTCGTCTTACCATCCTGATTGTAATCCGTGAATTGATACTGACCTGTCTGAGGATGAATTCCCTCTAGATGATACACTTTAATTATATTGACAGGCTGGCCAATCACGTATGTATTAGCATAAGTGGAGCCCGCAAGACCGGGAAAGGAAAGAAGTTTGTTTTTAGGAAAACTTATATTAAGGCTTGTCTCCCACTGAAAATTACCTCTGGTCAGTGCACGAACATTTGCCTCGAGCTCTAGGCCTGTATTTTGTACAGTAGCATCAAGATTGGCATTAACGGTGGCAAATCCTGTGACAGCAGGAAGCTGATAACCAACAAGCTGGTTAGACGAGCGGTTGCGGTAGTATGCGGCGCTAAGGTTAAGCCTGCTTTTGAAGAACCCCAACTCAACAGCCATTTCCATCTTAGTGGTTTTTTCCCAACTGAAGTCTGGATTGTAAAGCCTGGAAGGAATAAGCCCGGTAGTACCGTTGTAAACTGAAGTTGACGATATGGAGTAAGTATCAACGTATTGATAGTCCCCAATGTTGTCACTACCCGAGGTTCCGATACTCCCTCTGAGTTTTCCGAAGCTGAGCCATCTGTAATCCTTAAAGAAATTTTCCCTTGAAAAAAGCCATGCTGCCCCAACTGCTCCGAAATCTGCAAATTTATTGTTGGGGCCAAATCGGCTGCTTCCATCTCTTCTTCCTGTGATATTGAGAATATACTTTTTATTGAGTTGATAATTGATTCTCCCGAATAATGCCACATAGCGGTATTCAGTGGATATTTGATCACCTATAACTTTTGTCTGAGCAGCGGCAACGTTTTCAATCAATGTATTGCTTTCAAAACCGGTTCCGGTAATAAAACCTTGTTTATTGGTATTCTGCTGATAGGTTGCGCCTGCCAGAATATCAAATTGATGGGCTCCTTTCTGGAAAGTCCAGTTTAGCTGAGGTTCCAGAATATAGGAAATGCGGCTTTGGTTGTACTTTGATGCCTGGGAATATGCACTTGACTGACCAGTTATAAAAGAAGGATTATAAATGGTATTGGGACGTAAGGACCATTCTTCAAAAGCCTGATAGTTAATACCACCATTAAATTTGAATCTAATGTTCTTAAGCAGTTCATATTCTGCATTGTAGTTGTTCATGAACTGAACATTATCATAAGTATAAGAAGCATTATAAGCCGCTACCGGATTGGTAAATGTATTGTTCTGCCAATTTAAGCTTCCATCCGGATGATAAAGTGACGGTGCATTCGGTGCTAAAGTATAGGAAATCTTTGTCAGGTCTTCATTGACCACATTATTTTTTTGGTTAGAAAAGAAATTCGATATATTCAAACGGAATCGACCATCTTTAGAGCGGTGGTTAAGATTGGTTGATATGTTGTTTGTCTTATATTTAAAATCTTTCGCGTTGACTGTACCCTGTTCCTGATGGCCAAGACTGATCAAAAAGGTCGTGGTTTCATTTCCTCCATTCAAAGAGAGCTGTGTGTTGGATGCCGTGGCCAAATTTCCAATCAATTCTTTTCTCCAGTCGGTATAACGGTTCTGATCCCATGTGCCATTGACGTCATAAGCCGTGGCGGGATATGCCGAGATTCCGTTGTTACTAAATGCCTGTCTTCGCATGCTAAGGTACTCTTGCGTATTCATCATATCGAGACCGGAAAGGGCTTTACTGAAGGAATACTGGGTATTGAAACTGAGACCCAGCCTGCCTGACTTTCCTTTTTTGGTGGTAATCAGTACTACGCCATTAGCTCCTCTGGAACCGTAGATTGCAGTAGCATCAGCGTCTTTCAGTATTTCAAAACTTTCAATATCCTGTGGGGAAATACTGTTGAGTGGATTAATGCTTCCGCCTGGCAAGGCTGGGCCTGCAAACTGCGATGGTGCCTGACCACCGATGGGTACACCGTCCACAATATAGAGTGGTTGATTACCGTCAATTCCACTGTTTGAAATAGTTCTGAGTGAATTTTGCCCCCTGATCTGAATCTGGTATCCACCTCCGGGAGTTCCTCCGCTTTGGGTAATATTTACTCCTGCCATTCTACCTTGAGCTGCTGCCAAAACATTGGTTACGGGTTGGTTTTCGATGTCTTTAGCAGAGATCTTGGCTATACTCCCTGTTCTTTCCTTGTCTTTGACTTTGTAATAGCCGGCATTCAGCGTGACTTCCTCTATTTTTGTTTCTCTTTTAGCAGTTACAGTATCTTTCCCTTCGGTTATAGTAAATTGAGAATTGATATTTTGTATATCTGCGATATCAGATACCTTGTTAATTTTCTGCCTGATAATTAAGGTGTTGTTATAGATAACAGCCTCAAAGGGTAAACCTTTTAATATTTTAGTAGCACAATCAAGTAAGCTTTCATTAGTACATCTTATCTCCTGAATCCTGTATTTTTCCAGAAGATCGGGTGAATAGCCGAATTGCTTGATATTGTTTTCGGCTAAAAAACCTCTGATGGCATCTACGGCAGAAATTTTATCTGCTGAATAATTAACCTTTATTTTCGAAAGGTCTTTTTGCTGCCCGCTAAAAAGCGTTACTCCAGATAAGAGCAATAGGGTAGCAGTGCAAATATTTTTCATATTTTTGCATAGTATTAAAATTAATAATTGAGTGAACATTCCGTTATTATTTGGTACTTGACCGGCGGGGGCAACCGTCGGTCGTTTTGTACCCACGATTATCTATAGGGTATCATAGCTGGTGTCATAATGCACCATAATCTACTTTTCCAGTTTAAAAATCGAATCATTGTTTTGTTTTATATTTAGATTAAGCTGTATTGCGAGTGATTGCAGGAATGTTTCAGCCGTAGCATTTGGTGCGCTGACTGTAATTTTCACATTTGTTAGTTCTTTGGGATAGTATATATTGATACTGTATGTTTTTTCAATAACTTTTATCGCATCGCTTACCGGGCATTCATTGAAGATAAGTGTTGCACTCTTATCCTTGGCAAAAGGATCGCGAATCTCATTAGTTCTAGTGACAGAAGCCACATTTGATGACCCGTAATTGCTAAAGGTGTGGTTAGGTTGCATAGTAACGGTTTCATTTGCCTGCCCAACTTTATAAACGTTGACTTTCCCTTCATATAAATCTATATTGAAAGACTTTCCATCCTGAATAATCTTAAAAATAGTTCCGAGAACTTTTGTGTCATATCCATTTCCATGGACAATAAATGGATGCTCTTTGGACTTAGCGACATGGAATATAGCATTCCCCTCCAGTCGCACTTCTCTGGTGTCGGCTGGAAAAGATTTAGCTACGGTAAGTTTTGCGTTCTGTAATAAAGTAACCTTTGTACCGTCACCAAGCGTAATCTTAAATCCCCTACTTCCCCCAAGATATACATCAGACTCAAAGAAAAAGTGGTATGTCCATAAAGAGCTAAATAGCAGGATAACCACTGCCATTGTAAAGATGCTTCTTTTACGTCTGCGCTTTTTTTTCTCTAACTGTCGTATTTGGTCAAAGGTATTTTTCCAGATTTCATTTCTCTCTGCAGGGCTTAGCGGGGTAATATTTCTTTCTTCCATTTAGACGCTTTTAAATTTCACTTTAATTTAGGTGTCTAAATTATACTATGCAGAATCCTAAAAAACCACATTAATATTGGCAAAAATTAACAATATTTAACTTTATTTAACTCTTTTTAAGAATTTCTATGGAGGTTTTTTAGGAACATCATTGCTTTAGCAATATGATTTTCAACAGTCCTTTTTGATATTTTCAGATTAATGGCAATCTGTTCTTGCCGTAAACCTTGCAATTTATTCATCCGGAAAATAGTTTGGCGGATTGGCGGTATGATCAGAGTGATGCTCGACTCAAGAGCAGATAGCAAATGTTCTTTTTCGTTCTGTTCTTCCGTGGCTGCTATCTGAGTATTCTCATCTAAATGGTTACACACAGATGCTTTCTTTTCTTTCCTGTAATATTCAGCGATTTTCTGATTGCATGTATTGAATACGACTTGTTTCCAGGATTCCTGTTGAATAAGATGTCTGTATTCCCACAGGTGAACAAAAACATTCTGCAACACATCTTTAGCATCTTCTCTTTCATGTACCTTTAAAGATATAAGGGAAAATAGCTGATGGTCGTATTGTTGGAAAAATTGCTGGAATTTCGTTTCCTCCTTATTGATATGTCGATGAGCGTTCAACATGTTGGTTATTATTAAACAAATTTAAACCTTTTTCCAATTCAAAGGGAATTAAGAGGTTACAATATTAGCGAGTATAGATTTTTTCAATAATTATATCTCACATGTGAGATATTTACTAAAAAATAAATCTCAAATTTATCAAATGGCAACACTAATAATCGCATTTATATTTCTTGTTCCTGGCCTTCTGCTAATCTTCTGGATCAACAAGCGAAAATTCAACAGGAGGAATGTAGCTGGCCTAGAAGGATTCTCCAGTTATGAAAAATCGATAATCATCCGCCTATTAGAAAAAATTGGTAAGTGGTTGGCTTATGCAATGATTATTATTGCATTGCTTTTGTTTTGGCTTTATTCAAAAAAAAATGCTGATAAAAATAGAAATACTTATATCAGCAATTTGAGAACGATGTAAACGTTAAAACAAAATTAGAGAGAGATTGACACTTAAATCTATTGTGAACAAAATATCTCAAAGTATTTTATCTCTTTGAACTCGTTGAGTCAATCGGTCGAAGTTAGTTAAACCGAGGTAAGAAGATCTTGTCTCATTACCTTTCGATAGCCCAATTGAAAGATATACAGCGCAAATACTGCAAACAAGATAAAAGAAAATAAGCTTACATAAAATCCTAATAAAGTAGATTTTAATCCCGAATAAATCATTTCCGATATAACAAATCCTTCAATTAAAATTCCTAGGCTGGCTATAAAAATAAGTGCATTATTAATTCTTATGCCAGTAGGGCCTTCGCTAAACATTCTGATTGAAATGAGCATTCTTCTGCGCTTTCTAAGAGGTATGCGATTTATCAAGCGTTCTATTGAAACAGCAAGTGTAAGTAATTCAATTAATTCTTTCATGTTTTAATATTTAATTAATCAATTTTACAAAAAATAATTTAAATACAAAAAAATATTTTTTATGAATGTTATGACATATTTGATTTAATCGCTAAGACAGCTTTAGTAGTGTGAAACGGCTGATCATTTACAATTTTCGTCTAGCTGTTTCTGCATTTTCTTCATATCTTCTTTCAATGACAAAAACATTTCCTTCACTACGTTGTCGGTCAGATCAATCAACTCATGTTCGTCTGTAATAGCATTTACAAACTTCCATACTTCGAGAATGTCGTGGAACTGGATCTCATAAGCCTCAAAGAAACTGTTTTTAGATTTTACTGTTATTGAGTCCTTATTGATCTGCTCTACTTGTTTGTAGACAAAGCCACTTTGTAAAACTATAAGATAAGTTTTACCGGCTTTGATGTCCCGAATGCTTTCTACGTAGTCACCAATAATATAGGTTCCGTCCTTAAAAGGGGGCATGGAATCACCCTCTGCCGGAAAAGCACGATACTTTCCATTCCTTAAAAAAGGCAAAACCATATACTGGAGGCTTTCGATATACTCTGGATCAGCATATCCATTGATATAACCCATCGACGCTTTATAAGGAATGATCTCAATTTTATTCTCTCCCGTACTGTCAACTATAACCGGCAGAAGTATTCTGTTATCCGGCAGTTGGAGAATCTCAGTAAGGGCATACTTATTCAGCCGAACGGTAAGAAGCAAATCAGCACTGATGTGATAATACCTGGAAATTTTGAGCAAGATTTCTAATGGAGGTTCTGATGCCGCATCTTCGTACTTAGCATACCTACCACGAGTTATTAACAGATCGTCCGCAAGGTGCTGTTGTGAAAGGCCTTTCTGCGCTCTCAGGTACCGTAAATTCTCTGCTAAAATTAACATTGCTACAATTTATACCAACAAATATAAAGTTTTTTGCTAAATAAATTAGCAATTTTGTTGCGCACTTTAAAAATAAATGGGATGGATCGGGCAATTGTACATATGGATTTGGACACATTTTTCGTTTCATGTGAACGAAAAAGCAATAGTGAGCTTGTTGGAAAGCCGATAATTATTGGTGGGGGTGACCGTGGAGTAGTGGCTTCTTGCTCATATGAAGCCAGATACTACGGAGTTCGTTCTGCCATGCCGATAAAAATGGCGATGAAGCTTTGTCCGGAAGCGAGAATCATTCTGGGCGATATGGATCTATATTCCAAGATGTCGCACGAGGTTACCGAAATTATTGAAGAGAAAGTACCATTGGTAGAAAAAGCAAGTATTGACGAATTTTACCTTGACCTTTCAGGGATGGATCGTTTTTTTGGTTGTTATCAATTTACTCAGGAACTGGCAAATCGAGTATTAGCTAATACAGGTTTACCTATCAGTTTTGCTCTTTCCAATAACAAGACGGTTTCAAAAATCGGTACGGGAGAAGCTAAGCCCAAGGGACATATGGAAATACAGAACGCTATGATCCGTCCATTTTTAAACCCACTTTCCGTACGAAAAATTCCCATGGTAGGTGAAGTAACTTACCAGTTGCTGTCCCGAGTTGGCATCAGGACAATTCAAACACTTTCCGAAATACCTACGGAAGTTTTACAAAAAATTATAGGAAAGAATGGAATTGAGCTTTCGCGTAAAGCCAATGGAATCGATGAGAGTCCGGTGGTTCCGTATACGGAGAGAAAATCAATTTCATCGGAACATACTTTCTACAAAGATTCGATAGATATTATAGGCATAAAATCTTTAATCACAGGTATGGCCGAACAATTAGCGCATCAACTACGCAAGGAAAAGTGGTTAACTTCTACAGTAGTAGTAAAAATACGTTATGCGAATTTTGATACAGAAATTAAACAATGTAAAGTAACTTATACATCAGCGGACCATACAATCAGTAAGTATGCCCTGGAACTATTTGATAAGCTATATACCCGCCGGATGCGGATACGTCTTGTGGGATTGAAGCTTACCGGCCTTGTTCATGGTGAATACCAGATGAATATTTTTGAAGACACCCAGGAAATGATGAACCTCTATCAATCAATGGATAAAATCAAAAACAGGTTTGGAAAAAATGCCATTGGACGCGCTTCCGGATTTGATTTTCCTGCCAAACCTTATTAGTCATGTATCTGAATTGTCATACTTATCACAGCCTGCGTTATGGAACATTTTCCGTTCAAAATCTGGTTCAGGCTGCCGTGGAAGCGGGCGCGGAAACGCTTTGCCTGACTGACATCAATACCATGACGGCCATTTATGAGTTTTTAAAAATGTGTAAAGGCGCCGGGATTAAGCCTATTGTGGGAATGGAATTTCGCGACGAAGGTGAATTGTTATATATCGCTTTGGCAAACAACGGGAATTCATTATCCGAGATTAATCAATTACTAACAGGGCATAACTGTGAAGGTATCCCCCTACCGAGGCATCATCCCGAATTCCGGCATTCTTTTACCATCTATCCGGTTGATAATGTGCCGGAAAATCTCCTAGATCATGAGTATATTGGTATCCGCCCTGACCAGGTAACCATGTTATTTCAAAAGCAGTGGCGGGATCTGATTTCTAAAATGGTCATTCTTCAGCCGGTTACGGTTAAAAATGAAGATGAGTTTGAGCTCCATAAAGTATTGCGTGCAATTGATTTGAATACTCTGATAACTTTGCTGCAACCTCATCAGCACTGCCGGGCTGATGAAACCATGATCAGTCAGGAAAAACTCCTGAAATATTATGATCAGCATCCCGAAATTATAAGCAATACACGAAAGATCCTGGAAGAATGCAGTTTCGATTACGATTTCTCTTACCCCAGAAATAAAAAGCATTACACCCGAGACAAAGAAAACGATATTAAATTATTGACTTCCCTGGCATATGCAGGTTTGACAGCGAGGTACGGTGATCATCATATCGCAGCCAGAGAAAGAGTAGAAAAAGAACTGAAAGTTATCGATCAGCTGTCATTTAGTGGTTATTTTTTGATTACCTGGGATATTATCAGGTACAGTAATAGTATGGGTTTCATGCATATCGGGCGGGGCAGTGGTGCCAACAGTATCATCGCTTATTGTTTGGGGATAACCGATATATGCCCTCTTGAACTAGACCTATATTTTGAAAGGTTTTTAAATCTTAATAGGAAAACACCTCCAGACTTCGACCTGGATTGGAGCTGGCAGGATCGCGATGTCATTCTTCAATATATCTTTGATCGTTATGGCAAAGACTATGTGGCCTTTTGCGGTACTAACGTTGAATTTAAGTATAGATCGATATTAAGGGAAGTTGGAAAAGTATTTGGCCTGCCAAAAAATGAACTGGATATCCTAACTACCCAATCTATGGAGTTGCATGATGATAATTCAGTAGTCAAGCAAGTGCATAAATACGGTCGGATGCTAGATCAATTTCCGAATCAAAGAAGCATGCATTCTTGTGGAATATTGATTTCAGAAGAACCCATCAGTAATTATACGGCATTGATTATGCCTCCGAAGGGATTCCCGATTGTTCAGTTTGACATGCATGTGGCTGAAGAAATTGGCTTTGAAAAATTCGATATCCTCAGCCAGCGAGGGATCGGAAGCATTAATGATGCTGTGAAACTGATCAGAAAAAATAAAGGTATTCAGGTAGATATCCGTAATACCGGACTATCAAAGAATGAAATGCAATGCAATGAATTTTTAAGTATCGGTAAAACCATAGGATGTTTTTACATCGAAAGCCCTGCAATGCGGGGATTATTACGGCGACTCAAATGCGACGATTATAAAGTACTGGTCGCAGCCTCTTCCATTATCCGACCAGGAGTAGCGCAAAGCGGAATGATGAAAGAATATATTTTCCGCCATAATAACCCGAACCAATTTGAATATTTCCATCCCGTTTTTCAGGAACACCTTGGAGAGACTTATGGTATTATGGTGTATCAGGAGGATGTGATTAAGATTGCCTTGCATTATGGCGGTCTTCCTGCTACCGATGGAGATGTTTTGCGACGAGCTATGAGCGGCAAGGGCCGGTCACTGGCTGCCTTACAAAAAGTGAAAGACAATTTTTTTGAGTCCTGTAAACGGCTGCGGCGTCCTGAAAAATTAAGTATTGAAGTTTACCGCCAGATAGAAAGTTTCGCTGGGTATTCTTTTTGCAAAGCACACTCCGCTTCCTACGCGGTAGAAAGTTACCAAAGCTTATACCTGAAAGTGTATTATCCTGTAGAGTTTATGGTAGCGGTGATTAACAATGGAGGAGGTTTTTATCGAACTGAGGTTTATATCCATGAGGCAAAGATGTCAGGCGCTAATATACTGAACCCCTGTGTAAATCACAGTGAGTATCAGACCACAGTATATGGTGTTGATGTCTACCTGGGATTCATGCACCTGCAATCTATGGACAAAACTGTGGCTGAACTTATTGCAGAGGATCGTAGGAAGAGAGGGAGTTATAAATCGCTGGAAGACTTGTTAAAAAGGATACCTATTGGCATAGCAACAATAGAAATTTTGATTTTCATTGATGCCTTCCGCTTTACTGGCAAACAGAAAAATGAGTTGTTGATTGAAGCGAGGATACTGCTTAATGATTTCAAACCTGAAAAAAGAATGGAAACGCTCTTTGACGAACCCGTAAAAGACTACCAGCTTCCGGTACTCAAAAGAAATTCTTTTGAAGATGCATTTGATGAGATTGAACTTTTAGGTTTTCCTGTCTCGATAAGCCCCTTTGATCTGTTAGTTTCTAAATACCGCGGTTCTGTAATGGCAAAGGACTTAGCAACACATCACAAAAAACAAATCAAAATGCTGGCTTATTTAGTGTCCAGAAAACATGTTCCAACAAATAAAGGAGATATGTTTTTCGGAACATGGATTGATGTGCAGGGGAATTATTTTGATACTGCTCATTTTGCAGACTCGCTGAAAAATTATCCTTTCAAAGGTGGCGGATGTTACTTGCTTTTAGGCTATGTAGAGGTTGATTATCATTTTCCTAACGTGACCATTACAAAGATGGCCAAGATGCCTTTTATCGCTGATCCAAGGTATTACCATGATGAAGGTAAAAAATACAATGTCCATGAAAAGCTTAAAGAAGATATAAGTATGACAAATCGAGCTCCCTACCCTCAAGAACATGAGATTGGATTGCCAAGGATGAAAATGAAGGAATATCATTAAGGGAAATATAAAAGCCTGAAATTTCAGGCTAATCTTAGTTTTATAACTATTCTGCGGACTTTTCAGGTGAATCTTCAACAGGCTTTTTTGGTGTAGCATTACCTCGGCCTTTGCCAGATTTTTGTCCATGATTCTTTGACGGCAAGTTTTCAACTTTTTCTGAATTTGGCATAATTACTTTGGATTTGGTTAGACATGATAATATTCGAATAAGATGCCAAATAGAAAAGAGAAGATGTGAGGGTGATTAATAATACCTTATCCATAAAAACATAAGATTGCATTTGCAAAACAAATAAGTGAAGGCACGATACTTAACCGTAGAAAATCCTTAATAACTTCTAGCATTTTTATGCATTTCTTCTTCAAATTTCTTCCTTTGCCACTTGTAATAAGCTTCCGGTACTAAACCGCTATCTTTTCGATTGCAATACAGCTTATCCTGAATACTTCTGATGCTCTTATGGGTTATTGGATATTCATTTTCCAAAACGGATTCGATATGCTCCTTTAGCTCTTCAGAATTTTTAATAGTGTTGTTCTGATCAATAATTATTTTTGCCGAAACCGTAAATACAGGTAAAAAAGACATTACAAGTTTTACGATAAAATTCCAGAAGGAAACATTTTCAACTAATGCAGATACAATTAAAATGGCAAGAGTAACTAAAGAGACTTTCAGAATAAAACCTTTAAATTTTGTTCTAACTGAAGTATCATAATTCAAATTTGTTTTTTGACATAATAGTACACCTTTTAGATGATCCTTACTGGCAAGTTCAATTGGATACCAGTCCTTTAGCTCGTCTAGATCATTTTTAGAATTTTTATAAATTTCGCTATACCTATTTATTAATTCTATTTTTGGCTTTTTACCAACTGCAATTTTATGCCACTCCAGATCATAAATTGTGCAATCAAAATCTTCCTGAATTTTAGCTGCGTTTTTTTTGTAATCGGTAATAATAAAATTCATCAATACTATATCACAGATCAGCAAAGCAATCGAGTAAATGTATACAAATGCTGAGATATCTATTTTAAATACTGTGGCAAATATTATCTTTAATACTGCAATCATTATAGTAACTGGAACGGTGAGGATCAGCAAGAATGAAAAAGCCTTCTTTCCCTCAATATAAAGTTGCTTAAATGCAGCGATTTTATCAATATTCTTCTGGTGATTTTGCTTCGTAAAAATCGTTTCCATAGCTTAAAAATATGATGGGAATTGATGGCCGAAAATTTCGCCCCATTTCTGGATTGATTCTTTCATTTTACCTTGATCCTCAAGTTGTCTTGCCTCGTTTGCCTTATTATGGTCTTCTGCAGCCTTCATTTTGATTTTATATCTATCATCGTGACTTAGATGATTGATGTCTCCCTGAATTCCTTTCGGATCATTTAAAGCAAACTGAATATTATGGTAGATATGAGCAAACAACTTTGGCAATTCAATATCTACAAAGTTAGAACTGTTAAAAGTTGAATTATAGTAGTTAAGTATCAGATTCTCCAGATAGTATGACTTTATATTCGGTATAGCTCGTCTACTTGCCCAATATTTTATCAATCTAATCATATCAACTACGGAGATATCATGCTTTGCATTTATACTAATTGTCCGTTGTTTGTCTATGCGGGGGTCGGTAGCTTTCCAATGACCTTTTCCGTCAGGAATTAAATAAAAAGTTTTACCTGTTCCCTCTTCTGCCACGGTTATAAAGCAAGGTACAATATCAAAAACCCACTCATAGGATTTAAGATTTAGTGTCACCGCCTCTTGATTACGTTTTATCTCAGCCTTATCATAGAAGGATACTTTAGAAAGATATTCTTTAAACCTATTTATTACTTTTATCGAATTTAATATATTAGTGCCATCATGGCAGAGTCTCAATTGCTTATCTGCAGTATTCGGGACATGAATTTGTATATGATCGGAATAAACCACTCTCCAATTTCCTTCTGCATGCAATATTATCATCAGATCAATATCGTCGAGAGGTCGGATTTTTGTCTTTCTAGAAAATGAGCCATAATCAATGCTTCTATTTGGATGAATACGTAGAAATTGACCGTCATTGGGAAAGTTTAAAATTTCGTTAACCAGTGTTGTCTTACTTTTTTTTGCGATATCTGTTCTAATAGGATCTAACCTGATACTATCTCTTAAAAATTCAACAAATGCTCCGTTTACTGTTGTTGCCATATAGTTATATTTATAATATCTTTTTTCTAGAATAAGATGTTATTATATGACTATAGCCCAGGTAATAATATCTTTTATAAACTTATTTTGATTTTATATCAATATATTCATCAATTTTATGCCATATATGTAATACTGACAATTAGTCCAGTAAATATAATGCAGGTGTCCAGTAAATGCTTTCAATGAATTGATGGTTCATGTGCATACGTAAAACAAATTAATTTTTTGGGATCTTAGATAAAGACAATACTGTCTATTTATATGTCATTAGATAATTTTCAATTGCAGTAACATTTTGCTAATTTTACTTTTTACACAGATGTTGCTGCATGAAAATGATACCCATTACCGATGAAAGAGAACTGCTGGTAAAACTGCAGGATGGGGATCAATGCGCTTTTGAACAAATATACCATTTGTACAGTAAACGTATTTTAATAAATACCCTGAAATGGATTAAGGATAGCGATGATGCGCAGGAGATTCTACAGGATGTTTTTATCAGGATATGGAATAACAGGCAGAATATAGATCCGGACAAGTCTTTTGCATCCTATCTTTATTCGGTTGCCAAGAATCTTGTTCGTGATTTTTTCCGTAAGGCGGATCTCGACCGGAAGATGCAGGCGGCTCTAATCTTACAAAGTACCGAACTATACGATCATATTGAGAGTGATGTCTTTTTGAAAGAAACTAATGCTTTACTTCAGAGGGCCATTGATTCGCTGCCCTTACAGCGCAAAAGAATCTATACTTTATGCAAGATGGAAGGAAAAAGTTATAACGAAGTGGCTGAAATTTTGGGAATTACTGTCTCTACAGTAGACAATCAGCTGGTGAAGGCTACCCAGAGTGTAAGAGCCTATTTTCGTGCTTCAAAAACCTACATTTCTATACTTATAATATTGCTGGTTGAAATAATTTAAAAATATCTATTATTTCAATGGGGGGAATGTCTCTGCCAAACGTATTGCTAATAAAGATAGGACGTTTTGGAAAATACAGATCTACTTCAGCTCATTGAAAAATACAGGGACAATAGATGCTCACCTGCGGAGGTAAAGTTATTACTCAGGTACTTTAGCAAGAATAGCACTGACCATGATCTGTTAATGAATATTATGCTTGAAAGTTTTCAGGAGCAGCCTAGCGCGGAGCAGCTTGCAGATGCAAACATTCAAAGATCAGTAGACCAGGCCTACCTAAATATACAGTCTGAGATTACCCACTCTACAAAATCAAAATATACGTGGAAACTCTGGTCCAAAGTACTGGCTGCCGCAGCCATATCATTACTGGTAGGCTTCTGCTACTTTTACATTTTCAATAATAAAAATGTTAATAAACACACAACTCCTATAAACGCACAGAGTGTCTTACCAGGCGGAAATAGAGCTACTCTAAAATTACCTGATGGCAAAACCATCAATTTAAGTTCTGCTCAATCGGGAATTATAATAAAAGACCATACAGTAACTTATAAAGACGGGACTTCAATTCCTGAAAACATTAAAGAGGGCTTAGTAACCATTAGTACCCCAAAAGGTGGTGAATATCAAATTGTGCTTTCTGACGGCACGAAGGTGTGGCTCAACGCCAGTACAACTTTACAATACTCTACCCTAAGAGAGCGTGGGCAGCGAAAAGTGAAATTGCTATCTGGCGAAGCCTACTTTCAAGTTACCAAAGACAAAAGCCATCCTTTTATTGTCGAAACTGCAACCCAACAGGTTGAGGTGCTCGGCACACATTTCAACGTCAGCAATTATGCCGATGAAGGTAAGATAGTGACAACTTTAGAAGAAGGCTTAGTTAAGATCTTGTCAACAGAGGGCACCACCAGTGAACGAAATAATATTTTGCTTAGACCAGGTGAGCAGTCCATAAATAAGAATGGCCATCTTTCAGTTGCAAAAGCCGATCTTCAAACTGCATTGGCGTGGAGAAATGGACTGATAAAATTTAAAGATGCTCCCTTAAAGAGCATATTACTACAAGCTTCAAGATGGTACAATATAGAAGTGGAGTATGAGGGTATACCAGACACAGAACTTTTCACCGGAGGGATCAGCAGAAATGCAAACTTGGAAGTACTTTTAAGAGTGTTACGCCTGAGCGGAATCAAGTTTAAAGTCGTGGAACAAAATAATCACAAAAAATTAATTGTAACTCATTAAACATCGGCCTATGAACTAATATAAAACTAAAATCAACAGGTTCGTTACGATCAAATAAAAAGCCGGCAAGGTTCTTCACAACCCGCCGGCAACTGGATCATGATAACAAACATCTGCTAAGACACCTATTTATCACTAAACCAAAACAAAAGTATGAATTTTTACACATGCTTTCCGAATGCATTATTGCATTACGGATGGCTATCACCTAAAACCATTCGGGTCATGAAACTTGTATCATTCTTTATGATAATTACCTGCCTGAAACTCTCCGCTTCTGCATACGCACAACGGATCACCATTAATGTTAAACAGCAACCATTGGCCAGCGTATTTTCTACTATTGAAAAGCAGACTGGCTATCAATTCTGGTATAAGAGCAAGGATCTGGAAAACGCAGGAAAGGTTACTGTTAATTTAGATAATGTTGAACTTACCCAGGCATTGGATAAGGTTTTTGAGGGTCAACCATTCACCTATGAGCTTGCCAATAAAACGATTGTCGTAAAACCCAAAGAAAAAACGATTATAGATAAGATTGGCGCATACCTTCGGAAACAACTAATAACTGGAATAGTCACAGATGAGAAAGATCTACCATTGGCCGGCGCAACTGTTAAAGTAAAAGGTACCAATAAAACAGCTCAAACTGATACAGACGGTAAATTTAAGCTAAGTGACGTGGATGACGCAGCCATACTTGTTATCTCCTACTTAGGCTATGAAACTGCTGAAGTTCAAGCAAATGCTAATCTAAAAATCAGGTTGTCTTTAACCTCGGCAGATTTGAAGGAATTGTCAGTTGTATCGACCGGCTATCAGAATATACCAAAAGAAAGAGCTACAGGATCCTTTGTCCAAATAGATAATCAACTACTAAATAGAAGAGTAAGCACTAATATCCTGGATAGATTAGATGGAATAACAAGCGGGCTAATATTTAATAAGATTTCGGGTCCGATAGGTGTCGCTCCTACAAATGAAAAGCTGGGAATTAGCATTAGGGGGCGTGTAACAATTGACGATAAAGTTAGTGCCGATCCATTAGTAGTATTAGATAACTTTCCTTATGAAGGCGATATAAATAATATAAACCCGAATGACATCGAGTCAATATCAGTTTTAAAAGACGCTGCTGCTGCATCGATATGGGGAGCTAGATCTGGAAATGGGGTTATCATCATTACTACTAAGAAAGGAAAGTTTAGCCAAGGTCTGAAAATTGACCTTAACTCTAATATAACAATAGGAACGACGCCAGATTTAAAATATTCTCGTAACTACCTGAAATCGTCAGATTTTATCGATGTAGAAACTTACCTCTTTGATCAAGGGCAGTACAATGTAAATCTAAGTGATGTCAACTTCTATCCTGTGATATCACCTGTGGTCGAGCTACTGGTTAAACGGAAAGCAGATCCGTCAAATCCAGCAATATTAGAGCAAATTAACAATTTACGAAAGGTGGACGTCAGAGATGAGACAGCTAAACACTTTTATCAAAAGAGTATAAACCAACAATACTCGTTAAGTTTAAGAGGTGGTTCTGAAAAATCCATATATTCTCTTTCTATAGGCTACGATAAAAATAAAAATAATCTTGTAGGATCTGGAAGCGACAGGTTAACGATAAATAGCACGAATACGTACCGACCTTTTAAGAATTTAGAATTGATGGCATCTCTTATATATTCTAAAAGCAATAGTGCAATCGGCTACCAGTACACATCACCATATCCCTATGTAAGTTTTGCCGATGAAAACGGTAATCCTCTTGCAGTTCCATACGGGAGACGGACCAGCTATTTAGAAAGTACAGCAGCATTGGGATTTTTGGATTGGAAATATCGACCTATACAAGAGCAGGCGTACAATGATAACACAACTAAGGTCAACAATATTTTGCTTAGAGGGTCTGCCCGCTACAGCTTTACAAATTTCCTTAACGCAGTACTTCAGTATCAATTTGAGACTGAAAATGGTAAAATTCAAGGATATAGAGACCCTAGTAGCTACGAAGCACGGAATAATATAAACTTATATAGTCAACGCGCTAGTAATGGATCGTTTACTTATCCCTTCCCAAAAGGCGGAATACTTTATTTGACAGATCGAAATCTTAATTCAAATAATTTAAGGGCCCAACTAAATTTTAACAGAGAATTTTCAACTAAACATATAATAAGCGCAATTGCCGGTGCTGAAATAAGAGAAATTGTAAATGATGGAAATAATCGCATCCTATATGGGTATAACGATAGTTTTGGTACTGCGACTACAAACCTGAACTTCAATGTCGCATATCCTGTCAATCCATCTGCACTAGGATCAATCGTACTTCCCTCTCCATCAGGAACGGTAACTGGTCTTACCAATAGGTATCTATCATATTATGCAAATGGTGCGTATACGTTTCTTGATAGATATACTTTCTCCCTTAGTGGACGTAAGGATGGCGCAAATATCTTCGGTGCGAGAACCAATGATAAAATCACACCTCTATGGTCAAGTGGTCTTGCTTATGAGATTAGTAAAGAATCCTTTTACAATTTTTCAATTATACCGTATTTGAAACTGCGAGCTTCTTATGGATATAATGGGAATGTCTATAATGCCTCTGCATATTTAACCGCTACTTACGGAGTTAGTTCCCAAACAGGTTTGCCAACTGCAACAATTACTAGTGCGCCAAATTCAGAGTTGCGATGGGAAAAGATCAGGAACAAAAATTTTGCTATAGATTTTGCTGCACAAAAGAACCGGATAACTGGGTCCTTTGAACTGTATGAGAAATTAGGAAAAGACTTGATCGAAGACGCATTGATTCCCGCGTCATCTGGCTTTGTAAGCTATAAAGGAAATGCAGCTACAGTTCAAACAAAGGGTTTAGATATGATACTTAACAGTATTAATGTTGATGGCAATTTAAAATGGACTACTAATTTTTTATTCAGCTACAATAAAGATAGGGTTATTAGCTATGATACAAAATATACATCACAATACTTAACAAGTAACCAGGCAAACAGTGCGGGCCCCTCAAGATATGGTCTGTACATAAATGAAGGAAATAGTTTGTTTGGAATTTATAGTTTTAAATCAGCTGGTCTTGATCCATTGAATGGAGACCCAAGAGGGTATTTAAATGGTGCTGTAAGTAAAGATTATGTTAATATACTTACTAACACTAAAATTGATGATATCATATATCACGGATCTTCCAGGCCAATGAACTTTGGTTCACTGAGGAATACTTTCTCATATAGCGGATTTTTGTTATCAGCCAATGTTACATATAAATTTAATTACTTCTTCCGAAGGAAATCTACTACACTTGTTTATGCTGACGTTTTAAATAGTGGTAGTGTAAACGCAGACTTTATCGACCGATGGAAAAAGACAGGAGATGAGATAGCGACTAGTATCCCTTCAGTAGTTTACGACTTCAATTATAACCGGAACACCTTTTACCAAAGTTCCGAAACGCTGGTTGAGAAAGGAGATCATATTCGTCTTCAAGACATCACACTTGGATATAATTTTACCAAAAACGCATTGAGGAAGCTGCCATTTTCCTCTCTTGAAATATACAGTTATGTAAACAATATAGGAATACTGTGGCGTGCGAATAAGTATAAGCTTGATCCCGATTTAAGTGATTACAGCTTTGCAGGTTATAATTCCTATCCGCTTCCACGAACATTTTCTCTTGGTATTAGAACAACCTTTAAATAACATGAAAAAAATCATAATTTTTATCCTTCTTGTTCAAGTAATGGTAGGATGTAAAAAGCAGGATGCTTGGTTAAATGCCAAATCTAATAAATCAGATGTGATCCCTTCAACATTGGAAGACTTTCAGGCATTGTTAGATAATAATTCTGTCATGAATGCCAATTATCCCTCAATTGGTATTGTGGGAGCAGATAACTCATTTGTCCTTGATGCTGTTGCATTAACCGCCGGCCAAGTGAACGAAAGAAACGCCTACAAATGGTCAAAAGATATTTACGAAAATAGTCTGGAAGGTGGTGCACATTGGCAATATCCCTATCAGACCATTGAATATGCGAACGTTGTGCTTGATGGCTTAGCAAAATCTAACATTTCAGAGAATACAACTTTCAACAATATAAAAGGGCAAGCGTTATTTTTTAGATCTTTCGCTTATTACAACCTTCTTCAAATATACGCCAAGCAGTACACAAAGGAGACAGCCGATACCTATCTGGGGCTACCGCTCAAAGTGAGTTCAGATGTAAATGTTGTGGTAAGCCGATCTAGTGTACAAGCGGTTTATGACCAGATCATTAATGATTTGACTTCAGCTGAGCGTCTTTTGACTGACGTGCCTCTATTTAAAACGCGCCCTTCAAAGCCGGCGGCACAAAGTCTTCTTGCCAAGGTTTATTTAAATATGGGCAATTATGCAAAAGCGAAAGAATACGCTGATCTAGTTTTAAGCTCCAATTATTCGTTAATTGATCTGAATACTTTGAATGCTGCATTGACTTACCCTTTTCCTACATTTCAATCTAATAATAATACCGAGATCTTATTTTATTGTACAGCAGTTGGGTTGACCTTTACTTCCACTAGTAATTTACTCGTACTTGATGAACTGTATAACCGGTATGATGATAATGATCTGAGAAAAACAATATTCTTCAGGACTAACGCAAATTTGACCCATTCTTTTAGGGGAAGATATTCTGCCGGAATGACTATATTCTGTGGGTTAGCTACTAATGAAATTTATTTAATACGTGCCGAATGTTTAGCGAGGTTAGGCAATTACCAAGCGGCAATAGAAGATATCAATGCTCTTTTGAGGCAACGGTGGAAAAAAGATAATGGGATTTCAAGGTACGTTGATCAGATAGCAAACACTGAAAACGAGGCTTTAAATATTATCCTTTTGGAAAGAAGAAAGGAATTGCCTTTTAGTGGAAATCTTCGCTGGGAAGATTTAAAGAGACTTAATCTCGATCCCCGGTTCTCTAAGACTTTAAGCCGAACAGTAAATGGGCAGCAGTATACGATACCTCCAAACGACAGTAGATACGTTTATCCCATCCCCTTAATTGAGACCAATTTTAATCCATTAATAATCCAAAATGAAAGATAATGATAAAATATATTTATAAAACTCTACTGCTCATCGCGATTGCCTTACAGGCGCATGCTCAAAATAGTAAGTCTAGGCAGATTGCTCACGTAAGCATTTCATACGATGCCACGCTTCCAACCGACAATGTGAAATTGACATTTTTTGATCATCAGTGGGCTAATGATCTTCACGGAGTACTACAGCCAAACATAGTGATTGGAGATAGTTCGGCGAATAGATTTAAATTTGTATTTGAAAGCAATGAGGATTTTATTTTTGGTACCTTTTTAAGTATAAATAAATTTGGAGTACCTACACCGATTTTTGACAATTACATAGTTGAAAAAGGAGACAGTGTTACAGTTCGGATATCAAAGTATGGGACGAGATTCACAGGCAGAGGTATGGAAAAATATCAATGCACTTATTTAATTGAGCACGCTTTTCAATCAATAGAGGACAAAAGAATTGATTCGCTAACTGCTGTTTTCGAAGCTGGTAACGAATCTGATTACACTTCTATTTCAGCTTATAAAAGCAGATTAAAAGAGAATGCAGAAAGGTCAGCAAATAAAAAACGTGCAATGGTTGAGATTCTTAAAAAGTTTGAAGGCAAAGTTTCAGGCAAAATTTTGCAATTGATTAAAGCGGAATTTCTGGGGCGTTTTGAAGCCGAGCAGGTTAGCCTTACATTTCTATCTTATAAAAGCCTAGCCAATCTGCCACCAACTGTTGTAATAAAAGAAAAAAAGGAAATTGAAAAGCTCTACGATCTTAAAACCTTAGCAGACTTCACAGAGTTTGATCCCGATGTTCTTGAAATATCCAACGGCTATCAGCGTTATTTATACGAGCGGCTTAAGTTTCGCTCAGATCAAAAAGATTTCGGTGATGGCTTTGAAATCATAAAAAATAATTTTTCGGGAAATTTGAGAGATAAGTTAATAACCGCCTACGTAGTCTTAAGTTATCATAGAAGACCAGATATGCCTAAGCTTGGAAAAGAAGTTTTAAAGCTGGTAAAGCTGGACTATTGCCGGGAAGCTTTAAATAACATCTTTAGTAATAGGATGCCTGGTGCTAAAGCCTACGATTTCGCGTTACAAGATAGCTCCGGAAATGTTATTAAACTAAGTGATTTTAAGGGAAAAGTCGTTGTAATGGACTTTTTCTTTACAGGTTGTGTGGGTTGCTGGCAATTAAACAAAGAGATGGCAAACATTTACAGCCAGTACCAGGGCAATCCGAAAATTGCTTTTGTATCGGTTAGTATAGATAAAGATATCAACGAGTGGAAATCTTCACTCAAGACAAACTTATATACCCATCCCCACAGCATTAATCTATTCACGAATGGTTACGGATCTTTACATCCTATAATCTCGCATTATGGGATAATTGCTTACCCCACAGTTTTAATAATTGATAAATCAGGTAAAATTGCCAATGGTAATCCGCCAAGGCCCTCGACAAAGGAAAAAGAAAAAATGCTAGTAAAAATTTTAAAGGATTTAATGTAATTTGATATCAGCAAAGACGGCAATTTCATCCATAAAATTGCCGTCTTAATTGGAGATTATTAATCTTCATGTCGTCTTCTCAACTCAAGTTGGTTCAACTTTACTCTTCCCATCTTCCCGCCTGAAAAGGTTGGAAATTCGCTGGGTTAGTATTGTTTCCAGACGGATTGATTTTGGTATAGTCACAAGTTTCGGATGCCTGAACACACAGCCCCTCTGGTCGATCAGTTTTTATTTGATAAACACCATCAATCAAGACATATTCTCCAGCTACTGCATTTTTTTCAGCTGCTGTAAAAGCACTCCCTACAGCAAAAACAACGGCTGTAGCTAATAATAACTTAAAATTTTTCATAATAATAAAAATTTGGAATTTGATGCCTACTCTTTGTAAAGGTTTTCGGCTTCTCCTTTTTAATTTCTGGCCAGAAATATATTTTAATATTTCATCAATGTGATTTCGGCTCCTGTTCCAGTATGTTTTTCCTCACCAGATTTCCATGTGTTGTCAGCTACATAGTAACCTTCAAAAAGGTCAACATAATCATCGCCATTGGCGGCTAGTATGATTCCGATAACCTTAGCAAGTTCAAGCGCTGCATCTTTGACCAATGCAATTGTAACTCCTGGCGCTCCTGTTACCATACTAACTGCTGATAGGAGATTGTTTAATTTAGAGTCTTGTATCGCACTGCTGGTTTGTTTCAATGTTTCGCCAATCGTACGGTTCTTTTCATCAGATTCCCAAATCTGAATTCTTAGAGCAATACCTCCTTTTATACGCCTTTTGGCGAATAGGTTGATTCCTTCTCCAAGGAATTCCCGTATGTCACCTGCCCTAATAGGAATGATTACATCTCCACTTTCAAAGCCTTCGCCAGGATAGAAACTAATGGGTTGGCCACTTAAATCGTAGGCCCAGGCTAAAAAGTAAATTTCGTTTTTCTTGTCAAAGATATTTCCTAAAAAACTCTCAAAGTTCTTATTGAGTTTGATACTTTTTAAAGAAATTCCACGGGCCTCTTTTGACTCCACCAGCTCAAATGCGTCTACAGGAATTTCATTTGAGATTTGGTCAAGTTCCTGAATTTTGGTAAGACTATTTAAAGTCGAATTAAATATTTTCGCTGTCTCATTGGTTATTGGTTCTTTTAGTGCGACCGAGAAATTATTCACAGAACCTACTTTTATTAATGCCATAATTTGATTGGTTATTAGTTTGCCTACTCTTTATAAAGGTTTTCGGCTTCTCCTTTTTTAATTTCTGGCCAGAAATTCATTAACATGGTTATTGTATATATTCAACTTGGCGCAATTCCTTATGCCTGTAAAACCTTATGGCGAGGTAAGAAATCACTACAAAAAAGGTATTAAATATCAGATGCTGGGGCCAGGTCAGGTGTTTGATGACGCCTCCGCAGCTACAAGGCACATATTCAAAAACATGAAGTAAGACCAGGCCTGTATAAATAGTGAAAGCGGTCATCAATACGAGTGAAGCATATAATCCTGCTAGCTTGCTCTTTTCAAATAGCAATGTGATAACAATTGCAATTTCAGTTAAGGGTACCATCCATCGTAAAAACGGTGTCAGACTGTTAGGGAGAGGCTGATTATTCAGATCATAGGTAAAACCTTTAAAATCTACAAACTTGCTTACTCCCGTATAGAGGAAAAGGATGACAAGCAATAAAACAGCTATATCAATATAAACTTGTTTGTTTCTCATGATTTTCTTTTTGTTGTTATGCTAACGCGTCTTTCAGAGCGGTTTACCGCCATTTGCAGTTCTGGATTGTATGCCTTCTAAAGACAATTTCTATCTATTTCTCCACTGGTCATGATCTTTAGGTGGCGGATCAGTCCCCGGATAAATAGTTTTTGGATATACAGGAGGTATAATAATTTCAGCAGTATCAGCGCTCTTGTAATTAAAGCCTGGTAAAACTTGCTCATTCATCCTCTGTAACTCTGTAATCGCTTCATCGTCCTGCTGCCTGCATGAGTGGACTAAAATAATTGCCACTATAAATAAAATTGATGAGATAATCTTTTTCATGGTTAATCACTTTGAAAATTATCCCGGCCGGTTTAATTTGATTTATTGAATCGAAGGTATAGTACTTTTTCAGGTAAGAAAACTGTTGCTTGCCTCCGTTTAAGTATCGGTGCGCACCAATTGTTAAATTGGTGCAAGGCTAAAGAATTGATAAACAAGATTTTAAGTGTCTTAATGACCGTTTCTTGTAAATAAGGTTTTCCACATTTCCAAATGGCTGAAAATCCTTAAATTTGATATTAAACCTCTCATTGAGAATGGAGACCACAACCCGTTTCTATGCTATCCTCCTAACAATATTCGTAGGGATGCCTCTTTTTGCCCAGAAAGAGACAATAACAGCCTACTATAAAATCAAACGGCAATATGAAAATCGTGTAGAAAATGATTCCAGTGCATTGCCTTTGGTCGCAAACTTCATTCGTAAAGCAAAAATTGAAAAAGATTATTCCCGTCTTGTAGAAGGATATAAGGATGGAATATATTATTCAGCAGCTTCAGACAAGTTAAAATATGCTGATAGCGCTGTCCTGGCTGCAAAGATGTCTAAAGCTGAAAACCTGATGGGAATGGCATATTTAAGCCGGGGAACTGTATATTATTTTAATTTTAAGAATTATAAGCAGGCATTGGAGGATTTTCTGAATGCCTATCAATTTGCGAAAAAAGGTGATGATAAATATTATGCTAATAAGGTTGCTTACAGGCTTGGTATTGTTAAGAGCTACATTGGTTATTATGATGAAGCACTAATCCTATTTGAACAAACGCAAAAGTTTTTTAAAAAGGAATGTGAAAAAAATCTACATCCCAATTTGCAGTATGGGAATAAACGCGGATATTACAACAGCCTGCATCAACTGGCTATATGCCACCGGAATCTGGGTAATCTAAAAGCTGCAGATTCGCTTACTGACGTTGGTTTGTCATTAACCGCTGGTGTCGCGGACTATCAGCAGGAATACGGGTATTTTCTAAAAGAGCGGGGAATCAGGGAGTTTTACAAACGTCAATATTCCGCTTGTATAAATACATTATTGCGTTCCCGCATGCTTATTTCGGAAGTTGATGATTTTGCGTGGATGACCGTGTGCTATTCTTATATCGGAAAATCATATATGGCACTTGGAGGCACTAAAGATGCAATACCCTATTTTAAAAAGGTAGATTCGACGTTCCAGATACATAATTTTATACTGCCGGAGTTAAGGAACAACTACGAGGAATTGATCGGTCATTATCAAAGAGAAAAGAACACGGAAAAGGAGCTGTACTATACTAAGCAGCTTTTGAGAGCGGACAGTATTATAAGAGAAGATTTCCCATTCCTGTCGTCTAAAATTCACAGAGAATATGACCAGAGAACTTTGCTTGAACAGAAGCTAAAACTTGAAACAAAATTTTCCAGGAGTTTTGTGCTCAATTTAACTCTGCTCATCGTTGCCACTTTATTACTGGTGGCTTTATATGTCAAATACAGGGAAAAGCAAAAAATCAGTGAACAATATAAGCATTTGGAACAAAAGATCCTTTCTGCACCAGATCCGGTGGTTATAAAAGAAGCAGCGAAATTAAAAGCTCACCACAAAACCGATATTGAAAAGAAGACTGTAGACGAACTTTTGCTGAAACTGAAGGCATTTGAAGATAAGTCAGGATTTACCGAAAGCGGGCTGACCCTAAACAAGCTGGCACTACGATTTGAAACAAACCAGAGCTACCTTTCGACGGTGATTAATGAATACAAAGGTGTTAATTTTAACAGGTACTTAAGTGAACTCCGAATCGCCTATATTACAGAAAAACTTTACAAAGAGAAAAAATATCTGCGTTATACAATTGAAACCCTTGCTGAAGAGTGTGGCATCGCATCCAGAAATAATTTCTCAGACCTTTTTATGGAGATAAACGGCATACGGCCGTCAGATTTTATCAAGAAAAGGTTGCACGATATCACAGAGGAAAAAAAAGAATAGTGCCGATGGCCCATGTCGGTCTTATATGAGTAGGGCAATTTTAAAACCTTTCTACGACAAAGTAGTCTAAATAGTTACGACCTTTGATGATTCTTAGGTTATCAGGATTGTCATAGGAAAGATTACAGCATTTGAAATCAAAAACCCCTCTAGCCTTAACTCGAGAGGTTAAAAAACACAAATGATGAAAAAAAATTATCACTTCAAATATAGCCTTTTTCAGTGAGTGACAATATCCTTGCGGCATATATATTCTACAACTTAAAGTAAGATGTTCATAATTAGGAGACATCAATTTTATGGTTTAGATTGGCATAGGATGGATTATGGGCATACTATAATCTTTCCCACAGAATTTGGACTGTATCAGTTCGTTTGCTTTCGCCATCTCTGCTAAAGGAAGAGAGTAGAATATATGCGTTCTGATCGCTGCTGATTCCATTAGTTTGGCAGTGCTCTCGGTATACTGCCAATGGCTGTCGTTTGGCCTGACGTTAATGCGCTTAATCTCCACGTTTTTTCTTTCCTGGCTCTTTCGATGAAGTGCTCATGCGGATGACAACGATACTGGACAATATGTCGCCATTTAAAACACCTTAAGCGAGCGTGCCAAATGCGTTTGCTCAGTACTGCTGAATTCTGTTTATACCAAAACTGCATCATTTACAGGATCGGCATCTGTTATAGATTCCTCAACATTCTGTGTGGTATAGTCGAAGAGCTCATCTGTTGCCCAGCCTAATGCAAACTTTATGTTCGCACCCGTTGCAGTACCTATCACATATGCGTAAAAATGCTCTTGGCGACCTGAATGCTCTTCTCACACCTTATCAGAGGATCTGGCACTTTAAGTTTTGTAAACCGCCTAGAAATTATCCTTATTTATCCTGACGGCCCAAAACTGTGCCTGGGTATAGCAAGTGGACTGATTCCAGCACTACTGTAAAGGCACAAACCAATGGTTTGCGAGAGACTATTGTTACGGGTGTTTTGACTTTTAGCGTCAGCTTTCAGTATGGTAAATCGCCTTTTAAAATACAAGCGGCTGTAAAAAAACAGCCGCTCGTTAGTAAACTAGAGGAAGTTATAGCTCTACTGAACTACGATTTATCTTTATTATTTCCTGGTTTTTTAGAAAATGCTTTTTCCATCTCTCCGATTTCAAAAACAAGATCCTCTAAAAACTGACGACGTGCAATACCTTTTTCAAATTCTTTCAGGTACGGATTGTAATATCTTTTATGATCCAATTGAAAACTATCACTATTTGTTGATTCTTCCAGGTAAAGAATATCCCAGCTGGGTTGATTCATTATTTTATGATCTTCATCAGTAAATGCCTTAGACAATAGTTTATCCAGCTCCTTTGGCTTTAAAACTTTGCTTTTGGTAGAACCTGGATAAATATAATCTACGTAAGCAATGTGGGTGCAGTGTCTGTCGTCATAATAGACGGCTCTTAATCTTAAGTAGTGAGAATCCCAACCATTCACCTTGTCCTCAAATATAGGTATCCTTTCTATGAGGGAAACAATTGTTTCAATGCTTGACAGATAAGGATAAGTATTGGAATGCCGGCAACTCATATAAAAAAAATAATGTTTATAGTTGGCTGCCCAAAATGCAGGCGAAAAAGCATTATAGATTTTCCATTGATACCTTTTAGCGCTCTCTGGAAAAAATGTATGTATCAGACCAAATGTATTGGGCTTTGATAATCGTTTTTCGATTTCAATGGAATCCCAAAATCTGGTGATTATATTTTGATTCTGTTCAATCTCTTTTAGCCTGGTTACCAGACTTGCCGATGGCTGTGTGGAGGTGACAATTATGTATCCTTCTGCACTAATAGCTTTACAGTCTTCTGTTATAGCTCCGGCCTCTGTGCGTCCCAGTGACTTTCCTCCATTTGCGGTATGTTTACAGCTAATCAGCCATGTTCTCTCGTATTCTGAAAGTTCACCTTTAAGCTTTTCCGTTACAGTGAGATCTCTTCCCCCATCGGGTCCAACGCCCGTCCAGTGTGTTTCAAATCCTTCAAGCACCAGCAGTTCTCTAATAAGTTGCTCGAATTTAATCCCGTCTTCTGGAAGTTCTGTAAAGTCAATCATTTATTTAGTTTCTAATATTGTTCTCGTTCATTAAACTTTTGGCTTCCATGAAAGGAAGTTGCCAATAATCTTAGTTTGGTTTTTTTTAGTATTCCCTATATATGCAAGTGTTTATCTTTCCCAGTGTACTAAGCAGGTCTTAGCATATTTCTAAAGCGGTCCTATTAAAATCCTTCCGTTATTTTTATTCCATCAATAACTTCCACTCCCAGCATATTCTTAATAGGCATTAATCCTTCTGGTAATTTACCTTGCAACGCTAATATAATCTGACTGTTAGGTAACTCATTGTTTACGATCTGTTCTGCCTCCATCACAGATTTATATTTAATGCACTGAAAAATGCCACGAAGAATATCGTCACTACCTGAAATTTCTGACTTTACCTCAATACCAATTTTAATATTCTTGTCTGTAAATAATATGTCAAGGGTATCACCGGAAGCCAAAGGTTTCTCCATCTCTCCATTTTTTAATGTGTGTTTTAAACCAAGTACGCTGGGGTTTAGGGAAACAAATTCTTTAAATCTTCTGTGGCTCTCACTTTCTCCACCGCCCCTTACCATTTTGGCCATTTCCAGCTCCTCATCGAGGTCTATTTGAATAGGTTTCAACCCAAGTTGCATTAAAACCCAGTCCCAGTCCTTATAAATGTAAATTTTACTAAGTTCTATATCTACTAATTTTCTTTGCTGGCTTTTTGAGAGCTTGCTGAAATCTTTTAGATCGGTGATAAACCAACCAACTCCCTCGCCGGGTAGTTCGTTACTTTTATTAATGACAATACACTGGATCGGAGGAATGTTATCCTTTCCTGAACTCTTGCCTAATTCGATTAGGGCATTACCAATAGCGCCCAAAATATAATTTAAATTTCTTGGGTTTGGAATATGAAGTTCTTTGGCTAAATCTGAGTAGTAAATTGTTTGACCGGCCTTAGCTTGTCTGACAAGGTAGGGTAGGGTAAGTCTTGCTCTGCTCTGATATAATTTTTCACCTCCTAAAATTCCGTACTTCGCAACTTCCGCTGTTATCGTTTTCTCCATATTTACGTAAAAGAAATTGTGGATTGTTTATATTTTGCCGTTGATGAGGTCTCTTACTAAATAGCCAATTTTATAAACAGCGGATTTGCTTTTATACAAGCCATGATGACTAAAGCCGAGTATGTGCATATACTCGTGCATATAATGTCCTGCCAACGAGCCAAGGTCATTTTTTTCACTCCAAAACATTAGCCTTTGCGGGCAGATCGCAGCGATTCCATCTCCGCTACCATCGATACCAATAGTTCCCGCCCAGGAATCAAGTTGGCAATTTTTCATCCATTTTTTTCCATCCGTTTCCAAAGTAATCGTTCGTAAACGCAGATCGATCACATTATCCTTACCACCTTCACCCTGCAATTCATGCGCTTTAATAATGGTCTTAAGGATTTCATCATTGGACATTCCATTGGTCTTTGTGAATTTTCCATCCTTTACAAACTGCTTAAATTTGTCCGAGTTAATGGTTTCTTCCAATTTATTAATCGCTTTAGCTGCGAAATCCCCGTAACTTTCATAGCCTTTAATGGAATGGAGTTTTACAGAAATACTGCCCTGTCCATAAGAGTATATTGAACAAACACATAACAATATTGTAATATAAGTTTTCATAATATTAGTTTGCTACAATTTACACTTAATATCCTTATAAAACAGCATAGTCCACGATATGTGGAATACCAGGTCAAAAAAAATCGTAACTGTAATCAAAATGTCAAAGTGCGCTTTGGGTAAAAGGGAGAATATTATGAATTGCGTTCTCCGAATTTTTTGCACTAAGAATCCATGGTCGCAGGAGTATTCAATTATTAATTCCTTGTTGGGCATGATGAGCTGATTGGATTTTTTTCCGTCTTACTTAAAACATGTTTCCGACAAAAACAGAATAATCTTTTTCTCTGCTTACGACCTTGAAATTTTCAAATATTTAGTAAGTATGCGATCGTGCCACTTTAACACTCTTGTCAAATAGGAAAAGTCGCATCGAAATTTCAGTATTACATCCTTAACGTCAACGGTTTCTTTAATTGTCGTCTCTTCTTCAAATGCGCCATAAAACATTGAAATTCCTGCAGGGCTCATTCTGTTGGGCTGAATCGCATACAGCTCAGGGGGAGATGTCATCCCTTCAGCGGAATTGACGGACTTATCGGCTCTATTATGCTGCCTACAGCGGTAAAATGAAGTACTAACTGGCAGTGTTCTTCTAAGACGGTATTTCTTAATACTCTTTCCTATTTCAGCAAGAATTTCTTCTGGCATAAACTTATAGTCGACAGAATTCAAGTCCTTTGCCATGCCAAAATAATATCGTGACCGATGTTGTACCACATCTTTAAAGTAATCCCAGCTAAATTTTAAAGTATCAGCCGGGCTATTATGATAATCAAATTCATCTCCCCATTCTTTGCCAAGGTCAATTGACTCAAATACATCATTAAAGAGCGCCGGATCGGGAATATCAAGGTCGAAGTGCTCCTGTAAAATTTCATTAGCATCATAAAGTTGTCCCAAATATCCTCCTTCCCTCCCCATTATAGAACATGAAGTCCGCAGGGTCAGAATAAAAGCTACACACAGTTTCCATAATGAATATCATCAGGTCTTCGAGTTCTACAACTGTCGTTTCTCTCCCACAATAATCGCATGTCCCATCTTCAGCCCTCCGCCGGATAAAATTTTTGATTGCATATTCATCAATGTGTCTATTGCATACTTGTTTATTAGGCACCGAATTCAGGCCTAAGGCCCAGAAGCGCTCCGCTTCCTCCATTGCACCGCTCATATATTCTATTCTTTAGTTAAAGTTAGCGTATTTGCAAAATGTACCTCATCTTTATTAATTTCACTAAGATTCAGGTACCTGATAATAATCAAATCCGGCAGTTGCATCTTCAATCTTTTCTTTATATTTTTCGACAATTGCCAGATATTGTTCATCAACCAAAAGAAATTCATTGAATAACCATTGCAACTGGTACTGTATGTCATACTTCAACAGTTTTGATTCTCCAGCATTATTATAAATTTTCAGTCCTGTTTCAATAATATATTCCAAAATTTCAGTCGTGATCGTTGGTTCGATCCTGCCGGAACGAGACACAATATCCCTCCCAAGCATAAAAAATTTATCAAGGAAATGATTATACCGCAATCCTGATTTTATAAGATACCGTATCGTGGATACTTGAGTATGCATACCTGAACGAAAGAGTTCGTACCATCCTTTACCTGCCCATATTTCAATTTCCAAATGACTGATCACTCCAATTTCATCAGTCAAGTTGTTTTCCAATGCCGTGAACTCAAGCCTTTCGATCCTATACAAGTTGTCGTGAAGATATGCGCGTCTCTGAGATTCTGTTAACTGATCAGAGGAAGTAACCCTGTTGAGTAGCATCCTAATATGCCAATGATAGCTTGAATAGGTACTTTTATCCTTTTGCATTATTGCAAATTCCAATACTTCTCTTAGTGTTTCAAACTGTGTATTTAATAGGTAATGCCAAAATTGGTAGTACTCTGACTCAGACGGGTACTTTATCTTTTTACCTACGTTTTGAAAAATATATGTGCTGGTTGGTAAAGCTTCGTCGTCAAAATTTAAAGAACAGATACTTTCGGTCATTATTTCTGTATAATCACGTATCCAAGATGACCTTATCTCACTAAAATCCCTGGATTGAATAATACTGATCATTGAATCCTTTACAAAATCATCAAGCTGGCGGAATAAATCACGTTTATATACTTTTTTGGAAATCAGAAGTTCGTATATTGAAAAGATCCTGCCCATAATAACATTCATGGTAATATGGTCTGAATTTTTAAGTGCAGTGCGTTCAAAGTGTCTATACATCCAAAGATTGATTGCTACACTATCCTCAAGATCCACTATCGAACATTCCTTTTCAAGGCTGGAGGTAATCAATCCGAAAATATTTCCCAGAATTTTTTGTGGCAGTATCCAATCATTGTCTTTAATCGCATTAGTACCAATGTCTTTCAATACTACGAGCCTATTTCTCTCAAGGTTTTCAATAGGTATTTCATTGGTGACACCCTTCCTATTAGTTAATGTTGCTACATCTATATGATCTATTTGCAGTGCTACTTTATCAAGTTTCTGGATGGATGTGGAATACTTAAGTCCTAAAATTGCCAGTGGCAGCTGAATGATGATATAAGAGGCAGTAAGTATAAATAGCAGGTATATCACTGCAACAACCTCACTACGATTGTTTTGATGAACAGCACAGAATGAAATAAGCTGAAGAAGCACAATTGCCAGAAAGCTCGAAAAAAGTACCTTTAGGTAAACGTTCTCGAAAACAAACTCAAGCGTATGCCGCTTGGTGCTTTTAAGGTGCAAGTTAAAACTTAAAAGAAGCAAGGTAAGGATGAGACCCGAAAATCCGAGCGTTACCGAAAATAAACTCCAGATAAAGGTCCTGAAGTTTTCTATTTCTGCGATATGAAAATAATCCGGAACAAATTTAACGGGAAAGCAGTAGAGAATTATATACAATAACAGGAAAGAAGCTAAAATACGTAGATCATAAAATCTACCTATCAGCTTCAGGTTTGTATTATTTAATTCAACTTTAGTCATTATAATTTTTAATTGAAAGCGTTTTTTAATCAACCTTAAATTTAATCATTTTTCCGGTTATTGAGCTGGTATATTTAAATAAAAACTTGGATTAATGTCCAACCGCAGCTATTTCTTAATCAACAGGATTCCGTAATAATAAGAATTTATTTAAGTAGGACCACCATTATAGTATGTTGGATGGGAGCAGCCAAATGATGAAGGGATATTGATATATCCCTGCAAAAAGTCAGCAACTGTATTCGATAAAATTCAGAACTGAAATTGGAATGATATAATTTTATCGAATAGAATTGCGCCGCTTCCCTGGCGCGAAGAGAGTCACAACCGCAGGGCGTGATTGTCTTTGGGCTAAAAGGTATTAGATAAATGAGATGCCCAGCTGACCGCGTAAATTCCAGATGATAATGGGATATTTGATATATCCCCGCCAACAAACCGCAACTGTATTCAGGGATGTTTCGAGGGTGGATCTGAAATGGAAAAGAAATATTCGTGAATGGTGTTGCACGTATTTTTGCGCAAAGAGATTCACAAGCGCAGGGCGTGGTTCTCTTTGCGCCGCCCGATTTCTCGGGCTAAACGCTTTAAACAGTAAGTGGCTGAGAACGGAAATCTTTCAGGTTGAGAAAAACTCCCCTAGTATCTGTCATTCCGTTCCGGAAAAGGTTCAGTAGTAAAGAACAACCCATCTGGGCGAGGGTGGAGTTGATGAACAAGTCCTGTTTTTCCAGTGCCTCTTCTAATGAGCAGCTTGGCGTATCATCGGTATCTTCAGATTGACGGAGCAGGTCGCCGAACTCTTCGGTAACCATTGGCAGATTACTGACAGGTTCATACTTTTCAGATTGGGGTTGCCTGATCTCTCCAATAGTAGAGAGGATTACCTGTCCTGTATTTTTACTGTTTCCAAAATCCAACCAATATTTAAGGGTGGAGTTATGCATGCGCTTGGCACTTAGAATCTCCGAAATTTCAAATCGTGCTTTCACGCTATCTACACAGGATATGTAAATTTCAGAGACAACATTTTCAGGAAAGGACTGCCCGCAGCGCCAACCGAATTTTGTAGTCTCCGCTTTCCAGTTGCTTCCTGACCAGCGGTTCGCCCGATTGATCAGGGCTACGGATTTATATAGGCCTGTCTCACATTCCGCAAAACGCTGTCTTCCTAAATTCGCTTCTGTGATTAGGTCATCATCCCATAACCGTACAAATAGTCCGGCGTGTCCTAATTCGTTGAGGGTATGATTGATTTCCATCAGGGCAGTGAGGACTTTTGATCCGGTTCCTCCGGCTCCGATCAGGTTAACGGTAATTGGGTTGGTGGCATTGATCAGGGAATTGTCCGTAAAATGGATTCTTTGTTTTGGAGTTTTCATAGGAGTATATCTTTTAGGTTTTGTTTAGATTTAAGCAGGACATCTTTTGGAAAAGGTCCTGCTGCCGAAATTAACTTTTTCCACAGGCTTACACAGTTTCCCTTTACGGGATTGTAACCAGACATCAGGTGGCTGAAATAGGAGTTGAAAAAGTAATTCTCCCAAGCCTTTGTAAAGTCTTCCAGTGATGAGGTCTTCTTTATATTAACATCCACTGTACCCATACAGACAGCCCCGTCAGCATACACATTAAAGAAGGGCGCATGATAGAGTAGTGTGTTCGCCGTGGGTCTTGTATTGGTTTTCAGCGCATAGACATAAAGCTTCTCCCGGTTGGCAACCCACAGCATTGCGGTAACACCCGCTTTTCCGTTTGGGATTTCCAGTTGTGGCAAAAAAAACAATTCCCTTGTCATCGCTTTTGTGTACCAGATCACAACACCATTTTGTACAGGATCGAGTTGTAAAATATGCGTTCCGATAATACCCTGCGGTTTTAAAAAAGCCTGTTTCTGTTCACTGATTTTTAAGCACCTTGCCAATTGGCTGGCTTCCCTTACGGTCAGGGGATGCGCATTAATCAGGCTCCCGTTCCTGTCCATATCAAAATACTCCGTATAGGTATCATTGTTTACTTTTGAAGTATAAAATACCAGTGCGCTTCTAGGGTGGTACAAAGAGGTGAAATCCTCTGTCAGGTCTGTTAAATTATTCATGGTTTTGAAATGTGTAGTTATTTAAAAGGCGTGCAAGGTCGTCGAGCAAGGTGAAGAGCTTATGTTCAAAATCAAGGTTGGCTGTCACTACCGACTTCCCGTTAAATGATTTTTTTATGCTTGGTTCCTCAATTTCTCCGTATTCACCAAACTCCTGATTGAGGCTGTCAAAGATGGAATCTGACAGCCACCCGTCACTGCGGGCTGAAAATGAGATGTACCGTTCTATGGATAAAATATGGTCATTATCAAAATCTTCATCCACCCAATTGTGTGCATTGGCGTTCCTGAAAAACTTCTCATTAGGGTACTGGCTAAACATATCATACGCTTTTTTACTAACCTGCAGGCATTGTTTTTCAAAACCGTCCCTGCCTGTAAAGCTTTTAATGCGCTGCTGAAAAACTGCTAGGTTATTGGGATTGATGAGTTTCTGTTCCATCTTGTCTCCAACCCATTCAGCCTGCTGAAGTTCGCTCCTGTATATCGCAGTTCCGTCCGTATCTTCGTCCTGCTCAATCATTTCTGCATACATTTCATATTGCCAGTAAAGGGAGGTATATTCCTGCCTGTAATAAGGAATGTCAGCGATCTGGTAGAGGTAAGCGCAGGCAGATAATAGTAAGACTCCGGCTTTTCTCCGCTTTTTGTCCCTCAGCATTAAAAAGACTGGAATTACCGGAATGAAAAACAGCGTTGTACCTGTGCAATACCTTTCCTCGCTGGTCAGATAGGTTTTTGATCCTTCCAGTACCACCCGAATGTCGTACCAATTGGTGACATTACTTTTTAGTTTTTCCTTTACATCTGATAAAGTAAGGGCGATGTTGTACGGATATTCAAACTCAGCGGTTGGCATCGGTTGAATCCCGTAGTGTTCTGCCAGTTGGGTAAGGGACTTATAAAAGTCCCTTACCAGTTTACTCGCTCTTGTAGCAGGTGCAATAATTTCCTGATGTAACATTTTAGGCAGAAACCTGCTTTTCAAAAAATCATGGGCAGTTGGCTGACCGGAACCGACTTTCTTTTGTCCTTCTGTATCTCTGAGGCATCTTTGGGTCTTTCCATCCATCGGGCGAACTCCGCTAACTGCTTGTTGAGCTGCCTTTGCTTTTTGTCTTGGGGAACGGTAATTGTCCCTGACAGGATATGTTGTTGCATAATTCATTGTTTTAGATTTTTAGGTTAGCCTTTGGTTCCCATCACGCTTTCAAACTGATACTCCACGGTATCATCCTTGATCTTTGGAGCGGATATTTTTGCGGTGGTAAGAATCGGATAAGTGTTGGCATAAAAGTTCAGTACCGCTTCTGCGCTCCATTTCGGCTCGGGGTCAGTAAGTTTAATGTCCTGACCATTATTTTTGAGTACGAAAACTCTTTCTAAGTGGGTTGCTAATAACATAATGATTGATTTTAATGGGTAGGTTCTGTTTCACTGAAAAGACTGGGTGCGAAATGATGTTCATATACCGTTTGTCTTTTGCGGATTTCCTCTGCATGCTCAGGATAATCTGATGCTTTTGGCATTGCGCTCCACGCTTCCTTGAATTTCCCTTCCTTTTCCAGTTCTTCAGCCTTTTGCAGGGCATCGGTATATTTTTTGGCTTTGGCTTCCTGTTCCTTTTTTGCCTTGTCCGCCTTATCCTTTTCCAGTGCGGACTGTTTTTTGGATTCTTCCAGTTGCTTCATAAAGGCTTCCATGTTGACCATCAGCCCTGATGCCATTTCCAGCGGGGAGGCGATGGTCCCAAAGAAATCTGCATCAAGTTCATCAGCGGTGCCTTTGAGCGTACAGGGTACGATCAGGCTTTTGGCACTGTCTCCGCACTGCTCATTATTAAGCAGTACCGAGACAATCCAGTTGTTTGCTATGCCCTTTTTTACGGTGATCTGTAAATCCCCTGTAATCTGCATCCGGGCAATCTGGCTAAAAAAATTAGTTGTTTCCATAATTCATCTTTTTTTCGGTTACCAATTGTTGTATTGTTTCCTCACTGAAATTCATTTCAATAAGCTGTTTTTCATATTCACTTATTTTTCGCTCGAACTCCTGTGTCCATTCCTTTCCGGTAAGTTCGAGTTTATCACTTTTTCCGGTTTTTATGGCTTTATATATGGTTTTTAAAAGCCCATTGGCATGTCGTCTGTGTCTGCTGAACTTTCGGTCTGTAAGTCCACTGCTGCTGAATTTTTCCAGTACATCTAAAAAAATCACCGTGGTTCTGAGGTCTTTTTTCCTAAGAGATTCCACGTAACGGTTATAAATCCAGTTGCTGAAATCATTGTTTGTGTCGTAACTCATGACGTTAAATATTAGTGTGATTCAGGCAGTAAATGCCCTTATTAAATTTTCCATAATTGGGTGAGGTCGTAGCCCTCTTCCTTAAAAACTTCGTTCAGGTATTCGGCTACGGTCTGCTGATCGTAGTTATTGGAATGGCCAGTATCTATGTAACCATGATCGGTCTTTATGATCCATTTGCAAACGGCAACGGCGTCCCGTCCCTCGTCTGCTGTTGTTCCCCCTGACAGTTTTATTGTAAATACTCCGTTGGTGAGCCAAAAGAAATTTTTACTCAGCCGCTTGGCTGTAATTGGGCGTTTCCAGTCGGGTAACTGCTTTTTGCCCTCTGGGTCTTTATTCATATAATCTGCATCTTCCTGCAAATAATACCAAGGGTTGAACTTTGCAAAAGTGTTTGCGCCATATTCCTTTAGTAAGGTTTCATTTAACTGGCGGATAAAAGTGTCGTTCTTAAATTCCTCTTTGAGGACAACGGTCATATATCGTCCCATAACTTTAGGTTTTAGTGTGTGATGAATTATTTAGCTGCACAAGTTTTTCAATCAGGAGTTTTGCTTTAGAATTGATGTGTCCTGCATAATCGTGCGCTTCCTTTTTGCTTTGACAAGTACCTCCGTCCACCTTCCACAATACTTTTGTCTTATAGGTGAGCTGCGGGGTATAGTAGGCGTTATACGTTGTTCGTAAAATTTCCACCTCCCGTTTTACCTGTACTACTTTCAGAAAGGCAACGTTTTCCCCCGTTTCAGGGTAGTGAGTGGATAGTAACAAGGTTTCCGATTCATCCACAATCTGAAACTTTACGTAATCGGGATCGTTCCAAATGATCCTGAATAAATCAGCGGTTTTAAAATGCTCGCCAAGTAAAACACGTTCCTCGTACTTTTTGTATGTAATGATTCCTATATTCATGACTTCAATTTTTTGGGTTCTCCGGAGTGGTTAAAATCAGTCGGGCTTCACCGAAAATCAGGTGAATAGCTTGTGTCAGCTGATGGCTGCACTCAGTTTTTATGGCATATTCTTGCAAACAGTAAAGGGTGAATAGGGCATCGTAGCCATCAAATAGTTGATCGGCAAACCAGCCATGTTTTGTGTGCAACCTGCTATCGCATTTTTTAATTCTTTTATCTACGTTTGCTATAAGACCGAACCAAAAATCAGCTGTACAAAGCACGGCCGCCCAGTGAGTTCTGATGAACTGCTCGTTACTGCGCATCTGCTCGGCTTCGGCTTCTATATACTGGATTATTTTAGGGAGTTCAAGTGGAAGTAAATCGGCCAGTAACCTGCCCCTATCCACGTTGTCCATTTTATTTAAAGGTTTCATTGTGCTGCGGTTTTAATAGGATTAGGATTTTTGATTTTTGTAGGCTTTAGGCTGATGATGGCCTTTTCGGGACATTTTTCAACTGCCATGATGGTGTTCTTTGCCCCCTGCTCTCCACTAAGTGAACCGACTGTCAGATGGATTTTTCCATTGTCGTGTTTGAGGGTCGCTCTATATAATTGCGGTATCATAATAATTAGGTTTAAAAGGCCACCACCTTTGCAGGTGGCAGCCTGTAGTGATATTAATTAAGGTTGAAAATTTCGCTGCCATCAAGGGCAAAAGCGGTACACAGCTCAAAAGCTTTTTGCGATTTCAATTGTGCGGTTCCTCCCATGACAATGGATTGCAGTTTGGCTTCACTGTCCTTGTAGTTCCGCACATTCTGATAGTACCCTGTCACAGCGTTGTAAGCCCCGAACAATGTCCCCTTGGTGGTTTCCATTTGTTGGGTATCGCTAATCATCGCATAGGCAAAGGCATCATCTACGGTATTTTTAAAGACTGTAGAGATTTCCTCCTCCCTGCCTTTTTGCAGGTGTTGCAGGGTTTCTTTGTTGGGGCATAGTGCCAACTGGATTAGTTTTTTGACTTCTGCGTCATTTACTTTGACCTTTGCCCACTGGTTAAAAATGCCTTCCATTTCATTGCTTAATTTGTTTGCAAGTCCCATCACTTTGTGGGCGTCCTCTAAACGCTGCTTTGCTCCGGAGGTATGACGGATGCGTACAACATTGCTCATATTGCGGAGTGAAGCGTTGAGGGTGTTCTGACAAACGATCCTGATTGGTGTGAATGCTGCGGTTATGCTTCCTGTTCCATCGTGCGAGGTGGTCAGGAAGATGTACTTTTCGGTCACATCATCCCCGTTACCCACATGGATATAATCGGGCAGTTTTGCGGTGATAAATATGCGCTCCCCATTGCCCAATACTCCTGCCGTCTCGTATAAGATTCCATTCCCACCGCCTACAATAGAATCAAAGAATGAAAAGGCTTCACGGTTTTGCACGATCTGGTAGTCTTTACCTACCACGCCTAATACGGCGTTGTTATCGTTTCGGATATTGGCGAAATAGTTCGGGACATCAAGCTCAGTGTCTCCGATTTCGATCCCCTGTGAAGTCTCAATGATTCCTGAGCCCTTCGTAAATAAAGGGGCTTTCACAACGTCGTAGTCTAAACCTGCGTGCCTGATGGCTTCCTCGCTTGTCGGGTAGTCTTCCACGATCTGTCCGAGGCCGTGCCATGCTTTTTGTTTTACACTGAAAAATGAGTAGTTTCCGGTTTTGCTGTTGAAATTAAGATTGTGTGCCATGATGTTAAATTTTAAATTGTTGATAGTTGATTGAATGATTTTTTAATTGAATGGGTTAAAACGGGAGGTCGTCATCTTCTCCCTGCTTTGGCGACCTGGTATTTTCTGCTTTTGTGGTCGCCTGTTCACCGCCTGTTTTCTTACCACCTCCGTAGAGTTTAATTTGTGAGGTGTGAAAGTTTAGTCCGGCATGCGCTTCACCGTCACTGCCTTGCCACGCCCTTGCGGAAACTCTTCCTGTGAGTTCTACCAAAGTGCCTTTGGTAAGTGCCTTTGCTACGTTGGGGCTTATCCAGTATGCACAGTCAAAATAGGTGGTTTGCTCGATTCGCTCGCCCTGCCTGTTCTTGTAGCTATCGTTGGTTGCCACTGAAAAATTCACTACTTTTTTGTCTTCTGATACGCTGCGTACTTCCGCATCTCTTGTCAGTCTTCCGATAATGTTCATAATCGTTGTTTCAAGGTTCTACTGTTGTTAATTATCTCTGTCTCTCTTTTCCCGACCCCTTCCCATAAAATTTTTCAAAAGAAAAAATGGAAAAAAAGAAAGCAGACAATAACTGCGGACAAAGCGCAGAACCAAAAGGAAACGGAATAATTGGAGGGGACCCATTCATGGGGAGGAAACCGTTTATGCCGTCCCTTTTTGTGGGCAGAGTAATGGATGGCCGCAGTACCTTGGCTGCCTTTTTATCCATTTCTTATGAAAATGTTTTTCTCCATTCCGCATTTAAAAACCAGATTGTAAATGGTATCCATCAAGATGAATGTTGAGGCTAGTGGTGGGAGATTAGAGTTTGTGAGATGGTGATGGGACGGGTTGAGCAGAATTCTGCCGAGAGGCATCATTGCGAGTGCAAGGGGTTGATCGACCATTTAAACTAAATGTTTTTGAAAGAAGATAAAGAAGCCATTTACATAGTAAATGCAACAACTGAAATAAAGACCAAACGAATCATGATTGGTAACTGTCAATTTTATATATTTATAATATTTTTAAAATTAGACGATGACTGCAATTGTAGGTGTTCTTAATTCTCGAGCCTTTACCATAGCTGCCGATAGTGCCGTTACGGTTACAGGAAATAACGGCAAAAAAGTGTATAACCGCAGCAATAAGATTTTTACACTTTCAAAAGTACATCCGGTTGGAATAGCAATTTATAGCTCAGCGGATTTCTTAGGTATTCCTCTTGAAACGGCAATTAAGCTTTATCGCCGAAAGTTGAAGGATAAATCATTCGGAACAATTGAAGAGTACAAAAATGACTTTTTAACTTTTCTTAAATCATTAGTGCCTGGCGTGAGCGCAGAGGTTAAAAGAGATAACTTTTATGCCTTTTGCGGAAAAACTTATCAGCCGCTTGTAGATTCTGTTCTTGAAAAAATTGATCAACTTGATTTCCAATCATTAGCCCCAGCCACAATTGAAGCTCAGTGTGACCAGTTTGTGATTGATTCAATAGCAGAGCAAAGAACCAATATAGACAAGTATACGAAAAGTGTGTATATAGAGAAAAGCTACGAGGAATTCATGACATTTCATCAGTCGGAATTGACGAAAATATCTGATTATATCCAAGATACAATAGTACAATTGCATCCGACATATATTTTAAAATCAGCGAGTATAGATGGTTTAAATGAACTATTTTATCAAATGATAAATGTTGAATGGATTTTTGAAGCGTTGAGTGGACTGGTGTTTTTTGGATTTGGCGAGGATGAAATGTATCCATCTACTTGCCAAGTGCTTGTTGGTTCCGCAATATGTGATATTCCAAGGATTCGTCATATGAGCGATATTAAAATTATACCGGGACAACTAAACTCTAATATCATCCCGTATGCCCAAGCAGATGTTACGGAAACGGTTCTTACAGGAGTTGACCCAAAGTATATACAAACAATGCAAATATCCATCGAAAGTTCATTTAGAGATGTTGCAGAAGGTATTTCGCCACTTCTGGCTGATCTAGCCCAAGAAGAGTTGGTAAAGGAATTTGTCAACAATGTTGGTCAGGAGCTTATCCAAAAATTGAATGATTTTCAATACTCAGCAATTACCGGCCCGCTTTTGGAGATATTAGCTCATATGGGTAAGGAGGATATGGCAGAGTTAGCGGAATCCTTAGTAAACATCACATCAATTAAACGGAAATTTACGTCCTCGGATTCCAGTGACGAAAGTGTTGGCGGACCAGTAGATGTAGCAGTTGTCACAAAAGGCGATGGATTTATTTGGATAAAGAGGAAGCATTATTTTGAAATGGAGAATAACACTGGCTTCTCTGAAAAATATTTGAAATTTTAAACTTAAAATATGGCTGTTGAAAATAATACTCACAATAAATCAAAAAACTTGTCTGTGAAAGGAGAAAGGAAGAGCGATATTTATATCTCATATAATTCTCTTTCTCAAAAAGGGGAAGTGAAATCTGTATCAGAAGCAATGCACAATTATATAAAAGAAGGTTTTGAGAAAATTACATCCAAGGAAGTAAAAAAGCCATAATAAACTCGCCACTCAGTTTCTTTAATTTATATTAATAGTCTGTAGACTATCGAAAGCAGCATTAAATCGTCCACCATAGCGTTTGCATCAGCGCCATCCTCCGTTAAGGAGATACAGCGGAAAGCCCGGCCGTATGGGATGCCATGGATTTTTATTTAGTTTAAATTATATGATAATACAGCACAGCGAAGATCATTGCGGGTGAACTACAATGGGAGATTAAGAAGAAAATTAAAAGTTCGTAAAACGACCACGTGAAATTTTCCAGTTATTTAAATCTCAATGAATCTAAAGTGCACTACTTTATTTCGATAAATTGTAGTTTAATATGCTGGATTAGTAGCAAGGAAAAGAACCAACAAAATAAACATCGTATAAAAAATATGTTAGAGTGGGATTATTTAGCTAAAAAATATAAAATTGAGGGCGCAAGAAGTTATTTTGAAGAAATATGCACTGCATTGCTGGTAAAGAAATTTCCTGAAGAAAATATTAAAAGCCCAAGAGTGAGTAAAGGAGATGGGGGCATAGATATTTTTATTGGCGAGTTAGGTAATTCAAAAGTTGATATATTCCAGTGTAAATTTTTCCTGAACCGACTTGGTGCCTCCCAAAAGCAACAGATCAGCGCATCCTTCCGCACAGTAATACTGGCAGAAGATTTCACTTCAAGAAGCTGGACATTATGCCTTCCTTTACAACTGAGCAAGGAAGAGCATATTTGGTGGGCACAGTGGAAAGAAAGACAGGAAAAAGAATATGAATTGAGGACGGATTTTATTCGGTTAATGGACGGTCTTGATCTCATCGAGGGCATGAAACAATATGGACTTTACGACAAGGTATTTGATGAGGACCTTAAACAAGATATCAAGTTGCTACTGGAAAGAAATGCTCCAAAAGAATTTGATCTCGATGCACAGTTGAAAAGAGGTTCTGGTTTCTTAAGTGAAATAAAAAATTATTTTTCCAATAATAAAGGAACGCATCTGATACGTAATCAGACCTCTCAGATAGTGGAATGGATCAGCAGCGAGCGCAGCGGTAACGATGCATTAAAAAATGTGCTGGTGATCAAAGGAAAAAAAGGAGTAGGGAAATCGACAATAATTTCAGACACCTACCACCAGCTCATCGGTGCAGGCAAGCAACATGTACTGGCCATAAAATGTGACCAGTTTTACGATGTGAACAAGGAAGACCTTGCCAAGCAGCTCTTTAGTACAGGTATTTCATTTGATGATATATTTTCAGCGGGCGCTGCAAGTGGACAGCAAGTTGTGGTATTGCTGGATCAAGTGGATGCGCTATCCCAGACACTTTCCACAGATCGTCGATGGCTGAAAACTTACATGTCTCTGATCGACTATATGCTTCAACAAGGTGACATAAGGGTTATTTTATCTACCAGAAGTTTCGATCTGGATTACGATGCTGATCTGATCCGATTTAGCGACCAGCAAAAGGTCAAACATATAGAGGTAGACATGCTGTCTTTAGACGAAGTTTCTTCGGTTCTGAAAACCCTTAATATAAGTATTAAGAATAGCATGCTGCTTGAGCTGCTGCGTGTTCCCTATAATCTAGAGCTCTTTACCAAAATTCCAGATCTGAGCAATTTGTTTGGAAATGGTGGAGAAATTAATATTTCCAGGTTACATGCTGAACTTTATTCTCAAATACTGAAGGCAAGACATCTTAATGTTACGGACTGTTTAGACCAGATTGCGCAGCGGATGTACAGTGCTCAGCCGAACATGATTGAAGATAAGTATCTGGAAGCATATTCTTTGGAAATCAGTTACCTGATTTCGCACGGCATTCTCGTAAGACACGGATCTAAGCTTTCTTTTTTCCACCAGTCGTTTTACGAATATTATCTGGCCAGATGGTTTGTAGATACCAATAAAGACCTTAAAGCGTATGTCTTTGAACAGGGGCAAAGTCTATACATCCGTTCACTGATTAAAAATGTGATCGATTATCTCCGGGAGGCAGATCATCCAAAGTATGTTTATTTATATAAGGATCTATTAGAAGATAAAACCATCCGGTACCATATCCACTACCTTTTTATTACTACGTTGGGACAGGTTGAACAACCGTCTGAAAAAGAACAGGACTTTGTATATGAAATGCTGGAATCTGAAAATGGATTACTATTCATGGAAGTTTTCAATTCTCCGGGCTGGTTGGAATTTTTGATGGAGAATGAACTTTTACCCAAGAATAGTGATCAGTTATATTATACTTTACATCGTAACCTAGCCTGGTTTCCTGAAAAAATCCTCGCGTTTATTGAAAGTTCGGCACTGCCTGATGTAGAAAATATGATTGCAAACCTGCTTTCATCAATTAAAGAATGGAATGGCGATCTGTTACCATATTTTGAAAAGTACTATCATTACTCGGAAAACAATGAACTCTATTATTTCGAAATACTAAAGAAGATCGCTCTCATTGATTTTGAGTTTGTATTAAGAAAACTTAAACCTATTTTCCTACTTCAGCGAAAGGGAAGTGAACGATTGAAGTTTGATTATCGGTACGATAAGATAGTTGAGCAGCTGTATAAAATAAATCCCAAAGCAACTGCTGGGTTTCTTTTGGAGATCCAGACCGATATACTGGAAGGTACAAAGCATCCCTATTACGGTGAGTATGCAGAAATTTCATCACCACTTTTTGGTTCAAGACATTATGATAGCGGTCTGCGCTACAAGGATGGGGTTGATGAGAAATCCGTCGAATCTTTTCTGCTCCGTTATTACCGATCTTGTGAAAGGTGTGAACTATCAGATCTTTTTCAGAAACAAAAAAACAGCGATTATGTACCATTGCTTTCTTTGCTGATAAAATTACTCAGAGACAGGGTCGAGGAATTTACAGATGAAATTTTCGAACTGCTTGGAATCATCGATCAAAAAAATGGGCTAAAAGGGTGGGATGATTTTTTTTCACTCCAGATCCGAAGACTTATTGCCAAGGCAATGCCGCTCTTTGATGGTCAGCAATACAGGGTGGTAAAAATGAAATTACTTAGCCTCACGCATCCACATCAAATCCGCATATGGAACAATGAGGCCGGAAAACGGCTTATATATTCAAGTGCAGGCAAGAAAAAGTACCTCTTTCTGAAAGCACTACCACAAGAGATACTCAAAGACGATCCTGATATCCGTCGGATATTTTTGGAACTGCAACGCCTTTACGGTGATATCAATCACGAGACTGCCTTACAATGGAGCGGCATGAGATGGGGTGGTAGCCAATCAGCTTTAAATAATCCTCATTTTGATAAATTTAATCACAATGCGTGGCTGTCAAGCATGATAAAGATCCATGAGGGGTATAAACATGAAGATTTTATGCGTGGGGACATTCTGGAGCATGGAAGGGCTTTTGAAGAGACTGTGGAGAAAAACCCCACGTATTTTTATGATTTCATTGATTCGTTATTTAACAAGCAAGGCATCTCCCCAAAATATATTTCCCATGGTATTTCTGCTTTAATCAAGGTTAAAGACAATATCGAAAAGACAGCCGATCTGATCAAAAAAGAGATTAGGTTATCCTTTAACCGCGAATATAGCCAATATGCAATAAGGCACAGCCAATTTCTAATCGAACAGAAACTAGTCTGTCCGGAAGTGGTTGAGTTTTGGGTCAGGGTGGCGAGGTGGGAGCCGCACAAAAATGATATATTGAATCCTGGTCAGGAAATAAACGACTTTATTAATACACCAAGAGGCATGGCTATTGATAACCTTATGTATCTGGGTGAATTTCCAGAATACTGTGATGTCGTATTTGAAACCATAGAGTATATCATAAGGCCGGGTCAGGTTCCGACCAAAACGTTGTCCTGTGGGATAATGACCAACCTTGGTTACGTCAACCGATTGGATAATGACAGGGCATTTGAAATTTTCAAAACATTGGTAAATTATAACGATGTAGACATCCTAAAACACTCAACAAATACCGCGCAATATTACAACAATTGTTTCCATGATCGAATGGGATTCTATTTCAAGCTAATGCTAGAATATCCCGAGCTACATGAAAACTGTTACTTTTTTGTAACCAGTTGGATTTTTGAACGCATAGACGATTACCAATTGTACCATGATTTTATGCAGGTGGGGGGAGATGCTTTGAAATGTGCCATGACTGTTGCAGAAAATTTTCTGATTGGTGAGAATGGTATCGATAATAGGAGCATACAGGTTCTGGAACGATGTCTCGCGCAAAATAGCAAAGATCTTTCCCATGAATTCGCAGGTCTTGTGCTTAGAAAGTTTAAGCAAAGTCAATTCTTAGAGCTATATAATTTTATCAAAAAGTATGTTATGTCTCCACATTTCGCAAAGGACCCACGCTACCTCATTGAATATCTGACCGAATGTGCATCAAAATACCCATGTGAATGTCTTGAGCTTCTTGGTATGATGAATTTTTCATTTAAAGTAGATTTATGTGAAACAGCTTATATGGGAGATGAACCCCTTGTGTTGATACTTGCCATTTACTCGAAACTAAGAAACCAGAAATTCAGGTATTTTAAGGAGCAGAAGAAAGCGCTGGACCAGTTTGACAAAATGCTAAAAATACCTTCAATAAGGACAAAAGCAATAGAAGCTTTAGAGAATGTTCTAAATTAACAGACAAAAAAAAAGGAATAGCTTAAATTAGCGGTTCCTTTTTATCTATTAATTTATAAAGTAACAACATCATAGTTGAAATCACACAGGTCTTCTATTAGTTCTAAAACCACTGCATTGTTGTTCAGGGATATTTCAAAACGGATAAAAGATTCCAGACTCTTAGCAAAACCGCTACTAAGTTCCAGAAAAGTTATCTGATCCGGGGTAATGAACTAACTCTCTTATTGGCACTCGAAATAATGGTTGAAAAAATGTCTGTCAGGTCAGATGAAACCTTCGCAGCAGACCTTTCAGCTTGAATTTGTCCGTAAATTAGATTTTCCATGGTAACTTTCATATTTGAATTATAAATGAAAAAAAGGGTTTGCTACATTCTCATTAGATACTTGGTCGGGCCATCTAATGGCACGTCATTTAAGGTCATCATGCCGCCAGAGATTCCGCATGCAATCGAACTTTGATTTATTTGTAATGTGTATTGTTCTTTACCTCCTTGGTATAGTTGAGATTTCGAAAATTTATAGGAATAGCTGCCTGAACTTCTACCTGTTATATTTTCCTTATTTGAAGTAACAATTAAGTTCCGTCTGCGTGGAAATCATACATAATATCATCGCAGGAATAATTGTCCGTTTTCTTTGACATAAAAACGATTTCTGCATTGAATCATCATTACAACATTCCGCTATTATCATTTGCTAAACTTACGAGTCGTAGTCTTTCGACATTTGAAAGAGATTTTAGTAAATTTTTGAAATGACACCCGAAAGATGGTTGCAGCAAAGCGGTTGGAACAGGCCCATTACCTGATCGCCAAACAAAAACAACATCCGTCAAATGTGTATTTAGATGTTAGTTTTGAAAATCTGTCTCACTTCTCTTTACATTTAAAAAGTTTTTCGGAATGAGCCCATCTGAGCTACAAAATCAGGAGTGCTAAATAAAGCTAAGCAGATCTGGTGTGATTAAATTTTGCATCAGGGACTGCAGCGGCATCCTCCCTTAAGGAGATATAGCGAAAAGCCCGGCCGTATGGGATGCCATGAATTTCGTGACCTTATAAATTATTTGATAATACAGCACTGGGAAGATTAACGGGACTAAATCTTAAGAATAGATTTATGCAAAATTAAGAATTAGTAAACCGACCAGGTGAAATTTTCCCATTATCTTTGCACTATGGATGAGCTAGAGCAAAGGATATTAGAAATTGTCAAAGAAAAAGATAAGAAATCGGGAGGACATAACGGCAACCACATGGGGGATTTTGATCATTTTCTAAACCTTTCAATTGAAGAAAGAAATGCTTTTTTGCAACGTATGGTTGCTAAAAAGCTTATTTTAATTAAGGAGGGTGCTAATCAGAAAATGATTGTGTTAGCAAAATAAACTACTTTCAGGTCTATGCAGCAGAACAAGAAACTATCTGTCTTTTGAACAAAACTGGGGATAATATGAGGTATATGCCATCAATACTTTATAGTGGTATTCGCACTTTGAATGGTATTTGTTTTCATACTTTTAATTATGTGTTCTCTGTGATTCTTTCCCCAGGCAGCCATGGCGTCAACAACAGGCTTTACGGAAAAGCCATAGTCAGTAAGCTCATATTCAACTGCCTTGCCGTCCTGCTCCAGTAAGGTGCGTTTAATGATTCCGTTTTGTTCTAACTCCTGCAGTTCTTTTGTAAGCATTTTGGAACCGATTCCTTCCACACTGTTGCGAAGTTCAGTATACCGTTTTTTGCTGAAAGCAAGACTGCCGATAATCGTAAATTTCCATTTCCCACCCAGCACGTATTGTGTATCGCTTATAGCCCGCAGGTGTGGCATACAGTCTGAAGGTATTGCTCCAGTTTCCTTATTTTCTGCCATAAATGTTACTGTTTTAGATGTACAAATATAATGGTTTCCTCAAGGGAACTGATCGAAAAGCATGTGATTTACTATATACCTTTGTGAAAGAAAATAATACAAATAAATAATGCAGCAATCCGAACATAGAGAATATAAGCATATTACAGGACATGCCTTTCCAGTGGTTTCTTACAGCCCGATAACCCTTTCTTCACCATACCGGCCGTTGCCGTTGCAGGTAAGGGTTTCAGCTCCGGTATCAGGAACAGATTTGCCTGTTATAATTTTTTCACATGGTTTTGGAAATTCCATGGACGGATATGCTCCCCTGGTCCATTTTTGGGCTTCACATGGTTTTCTTGTCATACAGGCAACCTACCTGGATTCTAAAAGATTAGGAAATTTTAATGAGCACCCGTATAAAGGAGACGTCTGGCGAATCAGAATTGATGATGTGCACCATATATTAGACCAGCTGGATGATATTGAAAATTCATGTGAGGCTATAAAGGGGCGTATTTCTAAGAATAAAATTGCGGCGGCTGGTCATTCTTTTGGCGGACACACCACAAGTATGCTTTTGGGTTCAAGAATGATTTTAGCAAATAATGAGCTGAGGCAAGATTATTCTGATGAGCGAATTAAAGTAGGTATTCTCCTTGCTGCAGGAGGAAGGGGAGGGGATGCAATGAGTGATTTCGCAAAGGAGCATCTGCCATATTTAAATCAGGACTATAGCCATATGAATAAACCAACACTGGTTGTGGCTGGTGATAAAGACTTTTCTCCACTTACTACCATGGGACCGGAATGGTTTACTGATGCGTACCATCTAAGTCCAGGAGCAAATGCTTTGGTAAACATTTATAATGGCGAGCATATGCTGGGCGGAATTTCCGGATACCTGGTAACAGAAACAACTGATGAAGATCCCCGGAAAGTAGAAGCCGTTCAACTGCTGACCTTAGCATATTTAAAGACATTCTTTGATCCAAACGACCAGGCATGGATGTTGGCAAAGTCACTTTTTAATAAAGAGAGTCTAAATGTAGCAACTGTAAAAATTCGATCATAAAAAGGTTGGCAGATTTCATATTTATTCTGACTAGATCTGACCTTGATCACGGTAAGGACACATGACTCTGAAAAAGGTAAATGGACTTTGTCATCATTACTAATGAGTTTTTATGCGCTGAATCATAAATTTCCAAAATGACAAACCGTAGATTTGGAATACGACACCTTCATTTTGCAATCATTTTCTATGCCCCTCTTATCGAGGGGTACTTTTGTGATCTCCAGTAACTGAATGGTAGACGTTGTTCAAGAATTAATTAGAGAAATATTGTAGCATCTTAAAAAGCACTATCTTTCAAGTCCAGAATTTCAAGCTAACTAAAAAGGTTTGGTTCTTAATAAAGAATTGCTATGTCTACATCTAAAGAAGATTTCTTTCATCTTGTAAAAGTTGAAATACAGGAGTTTTATGATATTATTGTACCTGAATATACTGAAAACAACCAGATAGTATATACGGTTTCTCGTTTACTAAATATATATGAAAAAAGGTTATACGTAAACTTTATAGATGGGGTAGCAGTTAATTATAGAATCTCTTACTTTATCTTCAATATAAAGATCTTTTAATGAATTTCAGTAAACAAATGTAGCCAATGTCCGCCTAAGTTTTATAAGGTTCTGTTGATTTCCCGGCAGATTAAGAAGTGAAATGAAAGTTTCCGCTTTTGAAGCAGCCAATCCATCATAAATAAGGCCTTCTAGTGATATATAAACAATTACATTTTCGGATAATGCTCTTATGGCTTTCCTTTGGTATAACCAGGATATGAAATCAGCTTATAGGTATTTTTGTCTGATTTCATTATTATATTGTTAATAGGAACCCTGATTGTAGAAGTACCGCCCGATTCAACTGCTTTTCCGGACTGCTAATGATCTGTGCGCTATTCCCCAGTCTATCATCGAATTGATAACATTCGTTAAATATTTTCCGGATTCAGTCAAGTGATACTCAATAAGAACAGGTCTTTGATTATATACTTTTTCTCTCTACTATACCATTTAGTTCCAGTTCTTTCAATTCTTTTGATAGCATTCTAGGGATGATTTTTTCTGTTCTTTCCAGTAGATCTTTAAAACACGTCACTCCGCGCAGTAAGCATGCGATGATCGATAATTTCCATTTTCCATTAATAACATTTAATGTGTCGGTCAGAGCTAGGACATAGCTTGCAGGACATAACTGGTCCTTCTCGCTATCAAGTATTTCTTTAAAATCAGCTGATTTGAAAGATGTTTGGTTACCAGAAAGGATAGCATGCGGCTCAGAAGAACTTACTTGCATTTATGCTGGTGAATTGATGTAATATTTTTTCGCATCAGGGATTGCAGCGGCATCCTCCTGTAAGGGAGATATAGCGGAAAGCCGGACGAGAAGGGATGCCCTCAGAGTAGAAGTTGGAATAAAGAGGTTCAATGGCATCTATCTTTTTATTGTAACTCTGGCTGCCTTGCAGGTCATCAGAAGCTTACTTTAATATATCTATGAATGAGAATTCATGGTAAAGATTGTTGTCTATTTTTCTTATCTTTACTTCAGACGTATTTACATCCGGAAGGTGGATAATCCTTATGTTTTCTTCCAGACTTTGTGTTGCCGCCTTAAAAATAATATAGGAAGTAGAGTAGCCTTGATTTTTATCCGCTTCTTAAAAAAAAACTCTCGGTTATGTCTGAATATAGGATTCCCAAAGTAATTACCAAGCGTATTTCTGAATTAGAAATCGGTGATGTACTGGTCAATTTAGGATCCGTTCTGGAGATTGAGGAAGGATTAACACATTTCACATTGGTCATTTCCAGACTAAATGAAAAACAGGTGATAAAATTTCTAAAGGAAGATATGTTGATACTTGTTCAGCCAAAAGATCTAATTTAGATCTCCTGAGGAAATATTATGAACCTTGACTGTATTGATATAGAATATTCCTCATTCCCAATACATTTATGTAACTTTTATATCCCAGCCTGTCATTTGTACGCGATCAGCAGTCTATATCTGCAAGTAATAATCGTAAAGATTATGGATGTAAATACATCAATATGAATAAGCGTTCTCTTATTTAGGATTATTAGATGTTTTTACTACATTTAACCCGAGAGCGTTAATATGCGGGAGATCAATCCATCGGGTTTCTTCCGCTATTAAGCTAAAAAATTGATAAGTGGGGAAGTCTGAGCGTTGCTAGCCATATCTTTAAAATAATGGTCTCTCGCTTATGGGTTCTTATAAACATTATTATATCTAAAAGAAGTAAATTTTGGGTCATTATAGCTCCTAATATTTTTTGTAATTATTGTTTTAAATACTTACCAATCATGTTCGCACGTTAGCTCTAAGTAATACTAAAATAGGTTTTTTTCTTTGGCCCAGGCTATTAATTCTGTTTTGGATCGGGGGTTATTGTAAAACTCTTTTGTAATTATGTTATGCAAATTCATAAGTTCCTTTCCTTTTTCTGCGCCACTATCAAGCAAATCTTTTTGATCTACTGGAGAATATTTTTGTTCTAAAATGTATCTTGTTATTATACGGGCAGCTTCAGTATTAAATTCAAATCCGTCCTTAAGATCCTTTATTTGCAATCGCCACTTATCAATTTCCCTTTTTGTGATTTTGGTTGCATCCAAATATATATCTATTTCGTATTGGCCTAAAACTTCAACAAGTACGCACTCGAACTCATAATTACTGAAATGACGATCGTTGCGCCTTTGCCACTCTTTCAATAAAACTTCTTCGAAGAATTCGTTGTCCACCTCCATCGTAATACAATCGCGAAGTGCATTTAAATATTCAAGTACGAGATTCAGAATCGCCTCGGAACAAATATCATAATCCTGATCGCTATTGGGTTGTGGTTTGTTTATAGTTTGGTTATACCATTCTTCAGTAAAGTTTTTTTTGCTAAGATCAGCTGGTTTAGTCCAATCTAAATTATGACTGGTTGTAGTCCGTATGGTATGCACTAATTTTGGAACGGTTAAATAGTCACCCATTTTTCCGTTGATTTTCATTCTTTCTTCAAAAAACTTTATATTAGGACCGCAGACCTCGATGAAAAGTGCATATGACCAGTTTATTAGCTCATTAAAACATGCGCCAGCAGAATGGAAATTGATGCTAATATTGATGTTTTCAAAAAAAAAGATCGTGTTGAAGGTTTTTTCTGAGGTTAGAGAGTTGATTTCATCTATAAGACTCTTAACCTGTTCATGTAGCTTTTGTAATTGTGCCATAGGTTAAGATTTTAAGATTCGATAGCAATGGGTCCTCTAAAGTTAAATGCAATATATAATGAACCAATCCTATCTCCACGCTGATAACTTGACTGACGAAAATCATATAGTAAAAAAGGAATTTCTTGATCAATATCAGGTATAAGTATCATACCTCTTTTATCATTCATAGCCACTGAAACATTTCTACGAATTTGACCAGAATACTTTTTGGGAGTTCCATCACTATTAGACGCCAGATAAAACTTTTTTATTCTCCTTCTTCCATAAAAAGAATAACTGGTTTCAGTTTCTAAATAAGTAAATGATTCTCGAGCATCACGGTAATGGCCCAAATGGAACTGTGCAATCGCTTTTATATATAAAGTTGTGGTAGAAAAGTTTATCTCTATAGCTTCAAGTCTTTGGAGAATTTCTAAACAATATGACCAGTCATCCTGACTGAATGGTAAGGTTTGCTTTTCCGTGGAAAAAAAGGTTGAGTGCGTTTTAACGAACCACCAGGATTTGAATAGCAGGAAAAGACATTTATTATCATTTTTTATGAAAGTAAAATTCTCATCTAAGTAGCGAAATACTTGCAGATTTTTTTCGTAAAAATCATTATCTTCAGGTTTAGAAAGACCGGTTATATATTTTGCTCTCATAAAAAAACCTGAAGCATGACCGTCCGCCTTTAATTTTTCAAAGACTGATTCTGCCACCTCATCATTTTTAATCAGATCGTTGAAACGTAAACGTAAATCGTCGAATCTTTTTTCGTTACGCTCGCTTACTGCTTCCACTTCGGCACTTTCAAATAAATAGGCTAGATCTGACTGTACATCGAATTTTTCCTCTTCAGTAAAAATTTCGTCTTCTAATAAATCAAGAGTTGACCATCCAATTACATCTAAAGCGCCATAGTTTTCCGGATTAGATGCAAAGCCGATACTCAGGAGATCTCTTAAGTCTTGATATGCCTGTTTAGAAAGTTGTACATTTCCACTTTTGGCAAATTGTACAGCTTTTGTACCGTATATAGATGCCAGTTCGACGGTCAGGAACATTTTAATAGATTTTTCTGGAAAACTTGCTAACTCTTCAAGTGCATTTTTGACTATACTTGCGGCTCTGTCTAGTAATTCTTGTCGATTTTGGCCACCTAGCATTTCATCTCCCGTTTTTTTTACTAATTCGCGTAGAAAAAATGCCTCCTTTAAAATTAACCTCGGATGGTATGCATAACCAGTTTCTCTGAGAGCTTTAAGTTCCTCTGCAATTTGAAAAAAATATGATTTATAAGGGCTATTTTCTGAATTGGGTCCGATTTTGTCTAAAAGATCTATAGCGAACTGGATTTGGTAGCTAGGTTCTCCAAATTGACCATAATTTAACCTGATATTTCTTAGTAAGAGTTTGATTATAGATACTTCAACATCAACCTTACCAAGGTATTTAGATAAAATTGCAGCTTCCAATGCAGTTCTAGGTCCTAAAAGAAGTTCGCCTGGTCCTACCTCGTACCACTTTATTATGTTAACTTCATTTAAAACTTTAAATAAGGAGGTGGAAAAAGCATCATAACCTATTATCTGAAGAAGTAATTCAAACGGGACATTTAGTCCGAACTTGCCTGGAACCATGACACAAAAGATGAGCTGATCAGCTAATGTTAGCATTTCTTGGCCCATTTCTGTGCTCATATTTAGGGTTAACATATCCTGCTCGATCTCAAAGCCCGCTGCCTGCATTGCATCATATAATTGGCTTGTCTTATAGTCGGTGGTAAGCGTTTTTGTCAAAAGAATATCTGTGAAAAAATCATATTCCCCAGCTAAACCCCTGAATATATTTCCTTTAACTTCTGGAATATACCTATACATCATTGCCAAGAAATTAGATTCATTGATCCCGCTTATGATATTGCTAATTAAAGGGACGAAATTTTTTATAAATTTCTGAAACTCGCTTTTCTCCTTGGCACTTAAGTCAATCGGCCATTCCACTAAGCCTAAAGTATTTGTGTTTTCCAATATTTCTAAGGTGCTGTAGCAGCTCCCTATTAGTATCACATTACGACCTCTAGTATTTAATTTTTTTAACAGACCCTCATAGTAAAACCTATCTTGCATTCCATCCCAAATGATCACAGTTTTTTTTGCACCGTTTATTTCTAGCCAGTTGCAAAATTTATCGATTTCTGTTTCATCGACTTTTTGGTATCTTTTTTCAATGTAAAGTACAGGATATTGATGTAAAGTTCGCAATTCAAACGCTAGCAAGCCCAAAGATGTAGTTTTTCCACTGCTAGTCTGCCCGTGGACAATTATTGGGACATCTTTTAATTCATTATCTTTTTTTCGCTCAAGAACATTTTGCATTAATATTTCATACTGTTCTCTCTTAAAAGCATAGTTTTTTGGATAGCCAAACCACGCTGGAGTGGCATTAGAAGATGAAAGAAATCTTCTAAAATCTTCGACTTCATCAATTTCATTGATGGATTCCATAAAAATTTCATCGTCAACAATTGTCGCTGTTTTAGAAATAGCATTGTATACCTCTTGTGGAATATTAATACGCTTTTCAGGAATAGTAAGCCATCTGCCCAAGTAATACTCATCGGTGGGATCATATATATTAATTTGATCGTTTACTACCCACTGACTTAATAATTCGCTAAACATTCCGTCATAAGTTAGAAGTTTACCTGATTCTACAAGATCCCTTATGATTTCATTTTCTAAAAAACTCTGAGCGCCACAAAGTAAAGCTTGTCCGGAACCTAAATTATAAAGAACAGTTGCAAGATCATCCAAAGGCAGTTCATCTTCAAAATCATATCCGTCAATAATTAAAACACCTTTAGGGCTAATTATAGTTGGTAACCTATTTAACAGATTATTTACTACAGCCCTTCTCCTTAAGTATTCACTTCTTTTTAACGGTGGTCTTAAGTTAACGTCAACTTCACCAACTGCTCCGAATAGGTATGTGATATGGAGATTAATTTTATCTCTAGGATCAGAAACACGATATTTTTCATCTGATATCGGCTGAACTGAACGCGTGTCTGATTCAAAAGCCCTATTGAGTATTGTATCGTAAGATGATGTGTAGACGGCAGACCAAGGAATTTTGGCTATAGAATTTATCCATTCCGGAATAGGAATACTTTTACTTAGTTTGTACATCCAACTAAATACAGTATTTGCATCTTCAGTAATTTCCCAATCAAGAACTGATTTATATGTTTCTTCGAAATTCTGACTATTATATTTTTTCGAAATCATCTTAAGGAAGATATCTTCTCCTGTTTCTAAGGAAAGATATTTTTGTCCTAGCATAAGAACGGCTGGACCGCTTTCAAGTCTTTTAATGATTTCTTCGTACATATTGAATGGTTTTTCCTAACAAAGCAATACAAAGATTTACCAATTTTTATGTCTTTATAATATTTGATTTGCTGGTTCGTTGGGCATAAATTTAGGAAATTTAGAGTTAGTGTTGTTAAAATTTTATAGTAATAATATTTTAGTGCTTGATATTGTCGATTTGTCTCTTAGTCTACTATGTTTTTAACACTTTGGATAGTATACCCTTATATTGTCTTTAATACAGAAATTATATTTACAGATTAACTAATGATCTTATGGGTACATCATTAGAATATTAAAAGCTACATTAATAACATAGTTACCTTGGATCTACAATCGGAGAATTTTGAGCGATAAATAATAAAAACTTTTAAAATACTTCTGCAGTCAAACAATATACTGCTAGAATACAAATATTTACTAAACTATAAGTGCTGGTTGTTGAAAACGTTGCATTCTGGCACCTAACAAAGGTAATCTGATTAATTCAATGCCGATTAAGAAACAGTTTCACTTTATTTTTATAATAAGGGAAGTATTGTTCCGCCTATCATCGGAATACTTTTTCACTTAGCAATAAAGGTATATATTTATAGAATCTTAAAATAAAACGTTAAAAAAAAACTAAATTAATGTCCAGAGAAAACCACCTTATTGAATATCTAAAAAGAATAAAATCGAAACTTAAATCCCAGGAAATGTCGGTGATGGTCGGTGCAGGATTTAGTAAAAATGTAAACAATGATTTATATCCGTCTTGGTGGCAACTATTAGCTGATATGGTAAAACATATGCACGGGAAAAAATTTGAGGAAGAATATAATCATATAAAACAAGGGCCTAGAAGAATTGACCGTAAAACATTTATCGAGAACAAAATAAACATGTATATTGATGAAACAGGTCCTCTAAAGGTGGCCTCGAAGTATATGGATTTGCACGGTTACAGGGAGTCGATTGATACTTACATTGAATTAAGGACTCCTTATATTGTGACTGTAGATAATCAAAAATATCTAAGGCATTTTGTCGGAGAAACCACGAAAGATATGTTGTTGAGTGATGAGGATTTATCCGCGCATCGAAAACTCGTTAATCTGCCCTGGAATAACATATATACGACAAACTATGATAATTTGCTTGAAAAATGTATTGATGAAAACATTGAAAAGGAGATTTTAGCACAAATAGATGCATTGGAAAATGCTCTGAATGCACTGGAAGAAAAAACTGTTGAAAATAATAAAGAACGGGATTTACTGGAGAGAAAGGTTAACGAAAGTCAAAAAGAAGAAGAATCTGACAAAATAATTTTAAGGGGGTCTGATAGTGTGATCGAAAGCAGCACTGCCTTACCAGTGGCTAATAGTTCTAAAAATAATGCCGCACAACAATCTGATAGACTTAAATTACTCAGCCTCGAATCAGAAATTGGTTTTTCATCGCGTCAGGTTTTACAAAAGGAAAAAGAACTCGGCAGATTAAAATCCCTGCTTAAATCGTGCCCTTCAGTGGTTATCCGCTCATCACAGCTTGCATTAAAAAGAACAAGAAATGTGATTAAGCTGCATGGTTCCAGACGGACGGAAGAGAGCAGTACTTTCGGGTTTGATGACGACGCCAGAAAGCAATACATAATTACTCAGGACGATTTCGATACTTATCCGACAAAACATGAGGCTTTTACGCAACTGATGCGTATTTCGCTGCTCCAGGAGTCGTTTTGCCTGGTGGGATTTTCGGGCGTTGATCCGAACTTCCTTGCATGGATCGGCTGGGTCAGGGATGTGTTATTTAAGGATAGGGAAAAAGATAACAGTAACGGTGAAGAAAAAATCTATCTCATATCACCGTCGAAGCGTGCTGCTAAAGGCGAACCTGATTATGGTAAGTCGACTTTCTATGAGAATCAGAGAATTGCGAGTATTCCTTTGCTGGAAGATATTTGCATAGATTTTTTAGAAAGGGAAACCGGGAAAAAATTATCAGATCGCAGCTCTAAAAAGGGAGTATTAAATCTGCTTTTTGATTATTTGCAGAGTGAAACATTTATGCCCAGTCCTGAGCTGGCCGTTGAAGTTTCTCACCGTGCGAAGTTTAATCAGCTATGCGAGAGTTTACCTCGCTTCACGACTGATGTGGCAAAAGATGGCCTTGATAAAGTGATTGAGGGACTTTCATCACTGGAACAGTTGAAAAAATATAACCGGTTTCCATCAATAGTGTTTTCCTACGATTTTAGACGGCAAACTTTTTTAGATCAAACAGATGTTTATCTTGATCTCATACAGGATGATCCGTCAAAACTAAGAATTTTCCTTCCGGCTGTAAGCTTCTTTCTGCAGGTACAGTTATATCCACAATCCATATTATTTTATGATAAACTGAAGATTGTAGAAAAGCTGGCAGGTTTATCAAAAGATATTTCCCAGGCACTATATGGGGAGTTTTTGCTGTTAAGTCTTAAAGATGCAATTTGGTATGATAATGAACAAAGTATAAAGAAAATAGAAAGAGAGCTCCTTGAGATCGCCGATATTCATATTAAGCAGGAAAGATGTTATCTTATGGCACTTAATGCTCTTTTAAGGCTTAAGTTTGACGAACTCGACGAACAACTTAATCAATGGGATGCCCGGGAACATTGGATTATAAAGAAGGCTGGTTTGCTAAGTCATTTTGATGTCGGCAAAGCAAAGGGCTTATTGTTACAAGATGAAGTGGAGATTATTCAGGAACGTCTGTATGAACTTGAGCTAAACAGGTATCTGGAATACTCGTTATTGAAGGATGATTCTCAAAATAACGACCGGTATAAATACCTTAAGGAATCGGGGTTACATACAATTCAGAGTAGCTTGGATTATTTAGTAAATGAAATTAAAGAAAAGCCAGGAAAAATTCTTCCATATGGTGAAGGAAAACATACCATAAGTAATGGAATTTCTCTTTCACATACTGATAAAGATCTTCAAAGTATCCAGCTTGTAGGATTGATGTTGGACAGCGGTTATCCGTTTTCTATGTATGATTCGGCATTTAGTTCTGCTCAAAAGGTCTATCAGGCTTTAGTGAATACTTTGAAATACAGGTGGCTGCCAGTTATTCAAAGTACCTTGCAGTTTAGTGACGTTAAGTTTATTAAAAGGATGGCACAGGATTTTATTTTAATCAATCATGGCCAGGAAGCTTACGAAAAAGTATGTAATTACATGCAAACTGCCTATTTCAATAGTAAGACACCGTATCGATATAAAGAAAATATGATTGTCTATCTCACTGAACTTATCAATATTGTTCATGCGGAAAAATGGGACGCATTTTTCATTTTAATGTGGATTGAAAATTTAGAGAGAATCGGCGAAAAATCCCACCGCAGAAGTGCGTGGAATGAATATTTATATAAAGCCCTGCCATTAATTCAAAGGGCGTCAACCATTGCAAAAGTCGTAAGCGACTGTTTAGACTTAAATTATAATAGAAATGATTTCGATGCTGTAGTTCAATATTTATATCATCTGGCGTCAAATCCATTAGTTAAAACTAATGCAGAATCCATCCGAATTCTAACTGGAAATGAATTTATAAAAGTAATCGGCTCATTAACGGAGTCACCGGAAAATCTCTTCCTTTTAGGTAATACTGAATCTTTATTGTCAGCTGCAGAGAAGGAGCTAATTTATGAACAATTACAGTCACTGGATTTTGAAAAGGTGAAAAATGTTAGATTCTGGCGGGTTGTGCTCTATTTTACAAAAGGTGACCGCGAAATCTTATTTAAAATAAAGAATGCTATCCTGAAAAGCGATTCTTTATGGAACGCTGGATTTACGGAAAATGGTGCAAGCCGTGGGGATTTTATCGGATTACGTTTTCTAAAACCATCGGAAAAGTATCCCGGAATTGAATGGAATGCAGATGAGGTAATCAGAATTTACAGTTCACTTTTAGAAGTGTTAAAGAAAATTAACAAATTTCTGGCAAAAAGAGATGACAGAGATTTCTTTGGTGACGTACTGGAAGAAATGTTGTTTTTTATTAAACAGGAGTCTTCAATTCTTTGTAATATTGCCGGATTTGATAGTACATTGGAAAATGTAACTGCAACACTAAACAAGCAGAGGGAATTTGATAATCCCCTTACCGGACTGATAAGTGGAGAGCAAAATAAAGTATTGTGGTCACTTGATGAAATTGTAGCCAAAATTGAAGATTTTGAACATTGGACTTCTTCTAAGGTTTACATGGACACTTTAGTAAACAAGATTTTGCTGCAAAAAGTACCTACAATTGAAGCATGCTTAGATACATTAAGTTATCTTGTTACTGAATATAAAGAGAGAAGTGAATTTAAACCCTATAGTAGAGCTTTAGTTGCTATTTTAACGCAGTATAAAAACTATCCTCTTGATAATGGAGATCACGCATACATTGAAGAAAGGTTGGTGAAAATAGCATTAGTACTGGATAATTGGGGAGAAAAAGATAATATAGTACGGCATTATTTAGAACTTTTAGAATCTAGTAGATTTAATAATGTGGCATATACTTTGGCAGCTAAACTGACGAATTGATAATCATTTAAGAACTATAAATAAAGAGAACTGTGAGCCTTTAAATTCCCGCTTTAATTTTTTTTAAGTATCCCGCTTAAACTCCTTTTACAAACTATTATGCCGCGACAAGTTTTGGCATCTGCCATGATGGAATAAAGTTTCATTCGGTACTTCCTGCCGAGAAATTTGCACTCGATTGCTGTTAGAAGATCCTTTTTTCTCCTAATGGTTCAGTCAAATAATATATTGATCCATAGCTTAAAATCACAATTAGTTAAGCTGTGGATTTTTGTGCTTTATGTATTATTTGCTATTGGAGCTGTCGCTGGTGTTTTTTGATGATTTTAATATCTCTCGAAGCGTCTTACTCTGAATTTCCTTATTCATTAAAGTTCCCATTTCCAGCCCGAAAAATGCTTCTAATAATCTTACTTCCACATATGGAATGTCATTAGGATCATCAATTTTCAAATCTCTGTATCTGCGGAAATTTACAGCAGGAATGCCTAATATGTCCGGAATATTTTCCACAGCCCAAAGGTGCTCCCTTGGCGGCAATAACTCAAGGCTTTCATTTATTTTGTATTTATACATTTCTCAGTCAAAAGTTACCATTGACTTAAAGAAACATACAAAATCCCTCATTGTTTTAATTATCAGAAGGACTGTTCTTAGCGTATAAATCGCGTATTGCCCGGCAAGTTGGCTTACCAGCCGCCAGCTCTCCGTGATTCAGACCAAATAAGTGTTCAAGTAAGACGACTTTCTCATACGGTATATCTTGTGCATCCCCGGCTTTTATCCGTCTGTAGTTATGGAAGGTATTGATAGATACATCCAGAATTTTTGGTATCTCGACCATTGCATATAAATGTTCTTTCCTGGTTAACTTATCTAGGTTCCTGTTTATTTTATACTTTTTATCCATTAGAATTGACAATAAGAAATGATGAACCTAATTTACAAAATATCAGATATAATATAAAATGCATTGTGATATTTTTAATAAAATCCTGTTATGAATAAAGATAATTCTTAAAAGTAGTAGGTTTATTTGATAAGCATTTATAAAAATAATAGAGAGCTGGTGATTTTTTTTAACGATTGACCCTTTCAGCATACAAACCTGGACTTTTCAACAAACCATATGCTTTCAGCTTACCGGATCTTTGTAGTATCAATTATAAAGACATGAAAAAAACAGTTTGAGTTACCGGTGCTTCGGCAGGGATTGGCAAAGCAACGGCAATTTATTTGGCGCAGAATGGTTATCTTGTGTATGGTGCTGCGCGCCGACTGGACAAAATGTACGAACTGGTAACCTACGGTATAAGACCGATTGCATTGGATGTTACCAACGAGGAAAGCCTTACAGCCTGCGTCGAACAAATTTTTAAAGAAGCAGGCAGCATTGATATATTGGTCAACAATGCCGGTTTCGGACAGGAAGGTGCAATTGAAGACATATCCATGGAAGAGGCCCGTTACCAGTTCGAAGTAAATGTATTTGGTGCCATGCGCCTGGCACAAATGGTATTGCCGAAAATGCGTGAAAATAAGTACGGTAAGATCATCAATATTTCCTCTGTTGGCGGTAAGATTGCTTTTCCGCTGGGTGGATGGTATCATGGAAGCAAGTTTGCATTGGAAGCATTAAGCGATAGTATGCGCAATGAAGTCAGGGAATTTGGCGTCGACGTGATCGTTGTTGAGCCGGGGGCAACTCAATCTGAATGGGGTAGTGTGGCAACGGATATTTTACTGAAGGTTTCCGGACATACTGCCTATAAGGACCTTACTTCCAAAACACATAACTTATTTACCAGGCTGTCCAGGGATGTAGCAGATCCTATAGTGATCGCTAAATTAGTCAGAAAAGGAATAGAGGCAAAAAAAGCGAAAGCAAGGTATACAAGCCCGCAAATGGCTTCTATGATTTTGCTATTTTTGAAAAGGATTCTATCCGATAAGCAAATGGATAAATTGATCATGAGTCAGTTAAAATGATATGTCATGGAAGATAAATTAATTGTTGAGCATAATTTACTGTATTCAAGCGGTCATCAGAAGGAACAAACCAGCGAACATTACTTTCCGGACCACGCTTTAGGGATCATGCTCTCGGGAGAATCGCAATATTTTTCAAACCATGGCAGCTTCATGATGAAGGAGGGCACGGTATGTTTGATGCGGAGAAACCAGTTATTCAAAAAGTTAAAAAAAGCAGGACCAAATAGTGAACCGCCTTCCCTAATTAGCATCTTTCTGGACCAGGATACGCTAACCCGGTATGCGACAGAAAATAACATTCAAAAACAAAATGTGTACAGAGGGGAAGCGATGGTTGATTTGACCGGAAATCGGTTTCTGAAAGCCTTTTTTGACTCATTACTGCCTTACGTCGACCACCCAAATAAGTTTAGCTCTAAAATTGCGGAGCTTAAGACTTATGAAGCTATTGAATTATTGCTTCAGGCAGATGATAATTTTCAAAACTTCTTGTTTGATTTTCATGAGCCTCACAAAATAGATCTGGAAACGTATATGAATCATCATTATAAGTATAACATTCCGCTATTATCATTTGCTAAACTTACAGGCCGTAGTCTTTCCACATTTAAAAGAGATTTTTGCGGAATATTTGAAACGACGCCCGAAAAATGGTTGCAGAAAAAGCGGCTGGAACAAGCCCATTGTTTGATTTCCAAAAGAAAACAACGTCCATCTGATGTTTATTTAGAAGTTGGTTTTGAAAATCTGTCGCACTTCTCGTTTGCATTTAAAAAGTTCTTCGGGATCACACCATCTGAGCTGCAAAATCAGGAGTGCAAAATCAGGTCAGGCAGATCTGATGTGATTTGATTTTGCATCAGGGATTGCAGCGGCATCCTCCGTTAAGGAGATACAGCGAAAAGCCCGGCCGTATGGGATGCCATGAAATCATTGAAAATGTGTTCAATAATAATAAAATGACATTGCAAATTGGATCTCCTTTGTTCCATATTCGTACAGCTAATGAAGATGATTTTATGGTCTTCTTTTTACCGTTTTATCACGATTTGGTGCTCGTCAAGTGACCGCCCTTTCAGGATATGCAGTCTATAAACACCGTCCGGAAGATTAGCTACATCAATACTAACCTTTGCATTGTTATCAACCTCGATGGATTTTACTACAATGCCATGATTATTAAAAATTTGTACCAACATATTTTCATTTCCTGGCGCAATATATTTTCTGGGGATCTGTGATAAATCCAGATCCGGGAATCGCTGTTTGGCTTCTAACAATTCCTTTTCCAAATCTTCATTTGTTGGGCCATTGGGTACTATTGTAAGCTCTGTATTTGCGGGATTTAAATGGGCTCTAAAACTAAAGGAGGAACATGTATTATAAAAGGTTATATACTGAACCACGGACTGACAAGGCAAATCGTAGGATACCCTAATTGTACCTGAAGGGCTGTAATTCGGGTAATTCCAATACACTGCCGTATTGAACACTGTAGGGTAAGTGCCGCCGGAAATAGGGTAGGCCTGTACATTGGTAACTCCGGGAAAGGGATAATCAAGCATAATTACATTGTGACTTGGGGGAGCGCAGACGTTTGCAACAGGATTATTCACATTGGTGTTTGTATAATACCCGCCGTTTACCAATATTCCAAGCATCGGGGTTGACCCTACCTTAACTTCTTTGGAAATAACAACCGTTCCGCATCCGTTTGGTATATTGACAGTAGCGGAAAAGGTCACCTGTCCGTTACTTACTTTGGTTGCATTGCCGGTTGCCGAGATGGTTGCAACACCAGGATTAGAGCTGGACCAGACGGCTGAAACACCGGAAGGCAGACCATTTACCGTATAATCTGAGGATGTGCATAAATTATCACTGCCTGATATGGTAAACCTTGCCCGGTTGAGGGCAGTACAGGCGTTTAGCCGGCCGTATCCTAATTCTGCTGACCATCCATCCGCGTTATAGGAATAGCCGCCAACCTTCTCTGCAGAGCTGGTCAGAATTGAGATTACCTGTGCGTAGGACAGGGAATTGTTGACCGAAAGTACCAGTGCGGCTACAGCAGCGACATGAGGAGCCGCCGCCGAGGTACCTGTAAAATTAGCAAAATAATCACCTGCTGGACTTGGAGACGGATTATAACCGTTGGTACCCTGCCGGTCTGTTGTGTATATGTCTACACCCGGAGCTGAAATATCGAGGCCTGTTCCATAATTGGAAAAATATGCCCTGAGATCATTACTGTCGGTAGCACCTACCGCAATGACTCCGGGCAGGTCAGAGGGATATGATATGGAACCCTGGGAATCATTTCCGGACGCAAAAACAACAATACATCCCAATCCGCCACGACCCGCTGACAGAGCCAGACTGATCGCATCATTGATCACCTGATACTGAACGGATGAACCCCAGGAATTACTGATAACGGCAGCCCCATTGGTTCTGGCGAAGTTAATGGCGTCGGCTCTTTTCATACGCGAATTTGGCGCTCCGGATAGGGAATTACTGACGGACATCAGCGTTACGTTAGGGGCAATTCCGGCAACTCCCAGATTGTTGTTGGCCGCCGCGCCAATAATACCTGCACAGGCAGTTCCGTGATCGCCGAGTACCTGACTGGGAGAGGTACCTGATTCACTGTCAAAACTTACAGATGAAATGTTGGAGAAGTCCGGATGATTCAGCTCAAAGCCCTGATCAACTACGGCCACTATAATGGCCGGGCTCCCCTGAGATATCTGCCAGGCCTGGCACATCTTTATATCCGAACCAGCAGTACCCGCTGATTGTCCAGTATTCTGAAGGGCCCATTGCTGTGGAAAATAGGTGTCATTCACGCACTGAATGAGCATGTCTTCCATCAGGTCCGGTTCTGCTGAAGCAAAAAGCCCGGTCTCATAAAACAAGTTTGCCATCTCCAGGGCATTCCCATTCGATTTGTTGTCACATGAAAGTACAAACCATTCCGGCATGAAAGCATTTCGTCCCTCCACATAAACCTTATAGTCTAAAGCCATCTGAAGAAGCATATTGAAATCGCTCAGGTCTTTTAGTTTTATATAAAAAATATGGGTTAGGATCAGCTCTTTACCTGATTGAGAATAAAAGGCGGGACCCCTGTAAAGAATTCCTTCATTTCGCTCTGTCAATGTTCTTTTCAGGCGCTCCTCCATGCCCTCCTCCAGGACCGTCCAGAAGCGTTGCGTAGAATTGCTAAGCTTGCGGTCTGTATTTTCTATTCTGTCAAGCAGTCCCATTTGCACCTGCTTTAGTTCAGGTATTTTGCCGGAGTCGGGCGATATTTCCTTCAATAAGTGACTGAATGTATCCGGATTTTCGAGAAGCAGATACTGTTTTCCCGGATTAGGCAAAAGGGGAATACGTTCCCCATTAAACCAATAATGATCTTGGTCCATATAAAATATTATTTTTTAATATCAAAAGTAATCTGACGGTCTTTGTACCGGATAGGCACCGCGGCCATAAAATAGACAGTATCTAATTTCTGACAATCGCTTTGGCGGATCTTTACACTATATCTTATAATATTGTCCGCTTCCACCATTGTTTCTTCCTCCAAAGCAGCACAATTGTCAAATGCCACCCGCCCTGCCAATACAAAATGCGTGTTGAAATCGACCTGAGGCGCAGATGTAAGACATCCAGTTTCTTTTGAGAGCATCTCCTGTGTTGTTATGACAATGGTTTTCTCTTTTTCTGCGGAGGATTTAAGCACTGAACCTGAACAGGCTCCCGCAATTGAAAACTTCATAAAGTCCACAGGTTGTGTTTTGTCTTCTTTGGAGCATCCGGTGATGTGAAAAAGGACAAAAGCTAAGGCTAGAAAACGAAAAAAATTAATGTTGGTGATCATGGTTGGATTTTTCATTACGTTCAAAAAGAATGATTTGTAAATATTTGGTTAGTAATATAATAAGGAATAATTTTTTTAGTTTTAAAAATTATCACAAATTCTCAAGATAAAACGGGAACAAGGTTTATAATGCTACAACAGCTTCCCTGATTTCGGTTTTTAATTACAGGAATTCTAGTAATTACCCCGTCCTATTGCCCTTGATTAATCACAACTGCCTCTAACATAAAATTATAAAAAAAAGATCCTTTAATTGTGATTTATTTAGGTAACTAGTATGTTACGCATAATAAATCTGAAAATTATTAAAATTAAATCGCGCACCCTGACTTTTTACCGGAGGAATATACACAGAGTGAAAATCAGTTGCGAAATATTACTTCCTTAAAAGAAGGTTTATACCACTCATGTTGGCATTTACTTTGCATAATTTTTTTAAAAATAACTTTATGGCTGACGATAAGACAAAAAAAGGAGAACAGGATCGCAACCAGGTTAGCGGATCGGAGGATTATGAAATCCAGTATTTTAAGGATACTCTTAATGTAAGTGCGGACGATGTAAAGGCCGCTATTAAAGCTACCGGCTCAAACGACCGTCAGGTTCTTGAGGACTATCTAAAAAAACAAAAATAACAGCACATCAAGGCTAAAAGTGTTATTCAAGTACGGATAACACTTTTTTTTGTTTCGATTTACCCTCTGCGCCAACCTAAGTTTAGAAAATAAAAGCCAAAAATCATGGGCAAAAAAATAGTTTCAAAAGATACGATCAAAGCAATTGACTCGAAGTTACCCAAAGAGGCGTCAGCTAAAATGCCGGATGTTTTTAATTTGGATGAGGTACTTGAAAAAACTTCACCTCAGGAATTTTACGATCACGTTGAGCCTATGCTTGCCACACTTGTGGACAAACCTTTCGATGACAACGATTGGGTTTATGAAGTAAAATGGGACGGTTACCGTGCTGTAGCTTTTTTGAATAATGAGCAGGCAGAGCTTAAATCAAGGAACGATAAAAGTTTTAATGAAAAATTTTATCCGGTCTATGACGCCTTAAAAAAACTCAACCTCAGAGCGGTTCTTGACGGGGAGGTTGTAGTAGTAGGCAGTAATGGCCACGCAAATTTCGGCTCTTTACAGAACTGGAGAAGTGAGGCTGATGGTGATCTGCTTTATTATGTATTTGACATCCTCTGGTATGACGGACATGATCTGCAAGAGCTGCCGTTGACAGAGCGCAAAGCCATTTTGCAAAAGATACTTCCGGAAGGAGACAACTTACAGATAAGCAGGGATTTTGAAACTTCAGGTATTGAAATGTTAGAGGCTGCAAAAAAAATGGGTCTGGAGGGAATTATGGCCAAGCGTAAAAGCAGCACTTATCAGACAAAAAACAGAACAAAAGACTGGTTAAAAATCAAGGCTAATAAGCGGCAGGAAGTGGTTATTGGTGGCTTTACCAAAAATGAAGACACAAAAAAACTGTTTAGCAGTATACTGGTAGGCGTTTACGAAAAGAAGAAACTTATTTATACCGGAAAAGTTGGTACCGGATTTAATGATAAGATGCAGCGTGAAATGATGGAAGAGTTCAAGCCTCTTATTACCGGCACGGTTCCATTCTCCCAGGAGCCGGATGTAAATAAGCCTTCCAGATTTCGCCATAATCCTCCACATGCTACGGTGACATGGTTAAAACCAGAACTGATAGGTGAGGTGGCTTATGCGGAGATTACCAGCGATAAAGTGATGCGCCATCCCTCATTCCAGGGAATGCGTGAAGATAAAAAGGCGAAAAGTGTGGAGCTGGAAAAAGAAAGCCCCGCGGAAGAAATCGTTGATTCCGGTGATGGTCTGATAAAACGCAGAAAGGAGGGCAAAAGAAAAACACTGCTTAATCCTACTGAAAAAAGCCAGGTTAAAAAGCTGGGAGGCCATGAGGTGCAGTTTTCTAATCTAAACAAGGTTTTCTGGCCAACGGAGAAAATAACAAAAGGCGATTTGATTAACTACTACTATCAGGTTGCGCCAATTCTGCTGCCCTATCTGAAAGGCCGTCCTGAATCCATGAACCGTTTTCCAAACGGGATTGAGGGTAAGAGTTTTTATTTTAAAAACGTAAAAGGGAAGGTGCCGGAATGGATGGATACTTTTGATTATTACAGTGAAGAGGACAATGAACATAAGGAGTATCTGATCGCAAATGATGAGGCTACTTTATTACATATGATCAACATGGGCTGCATTGAACTCAATCCGTGGAGTAGTACCATTAGAAAACCTGATCATCCGACGTTCTGTATTATTGACCTAGATCCGGATAAAAACAGTTTCGACCAGGTGGTTGAAGCTGCGCAGATGACTAAAGCAATACTTGATGATATGGGGGCGCCTTCATTTCCAAAAACCAGTGGTCCTACCGGTCTGCATATTTACATTCCTTTGGGCAACAAATACACCTATGAGCAAAGCAAAGAATTTGCGAGGATCATCGTGACGCTGGTGAATCGACAGCTTCCAAAATTCACAAGCATAGAAAGGCATATTGCTGACCGGAAAGGAAAAATGTACCTTGACTTTTTGCAGAACAGACCTCATGCCACCATTGCCTGTGCATATTCAGTTCGGCCAAAACCAGGAGCTACAGTCTCCATGCCACTGCAATGGGATGAAGTTAAGAAAGGATTGAAAATGTCTGACTTCACGATCAAAAATGCACTTGAAAGAATAGAAAGGAATGGGGATATTTTTAAACCTGTCCTTGGAAAGGGTATTAATTTGCCGAAGATCTTAGCGAAGGCTTCGGGTGAAAACCTATAGGATTCGGATTTAATACAGGTCAGAATTATTCCAGCGCTAGAAAAAGAGTAAGAACTAATTGTTATATCAAAGAATTATATCGACTTTAGCCGTTAGAGAGCGTTAATTTAGATGCGGTGATTGATCGGAAGATTGATCGCCGCTTTTTTATTTACAATGCAAAAAAAGTATTTAAAGATGGTTTATTAATTTCGATACTGCCAATTAAAATGTTGGAAAGACAGTTGCTGTATTAGAGGACGCGTTTCGAATAGCCAGCAAAGATTAGTTGTAAATCAACAAACTTTCATCCGTCAACAGATGTTCCAAAAAACCAAGCTTTCCTGTATATCTGTAAATAGTACCCCATTATGACACACATTGAGACCCGTTTTACCACGTGTTTCAATAATTTAGGCTTTGTAATATATAAGCATTTAATTTTAGAACCGCGACATTCGAAGATCTGCGGCTGGACACTTTATATATTATAACTTTTGTAGCTGTCTTGTTAGTTCTGATCAAGAGCAGGGCCAAAGCCAAATAAAATAGAAATTAAACAACGTGTCAAGCATGTAGAAGCAAAAAACCGAACCATAAGTTCGGTTTTTTATTATTTTAAATATCAATAGAATTATTTTAATTCAAATACACCATAGTTGAATACGGATTGTGTTTTTTGATCTACCAACCAAACTTCCTTACTAATCCTATATGTGCCCGGAGATAAATTTTTGTTTTTCAAAAGTTTAGTTAGCGGTATCTGAAAATCCTTAGATTCTTTTGGCTCAATACTGTACAACATATCTTCAAAACCAACAGTGTTGATAAAAGGCTCTTCTGACCAAAGCGTATCGTTTTGTTTTTCTATTGTAAAAGCACTTCCGAACTGAATAGCAGATGAAGAATTGTTACTGATGCTATATCTGATGTTAATTTGATTTTCGGCAAGTGAGTATATTTCTGGGTTTACACTGATCTTTACATTCATAGTGGGTGTATTTGTATTTTCCGCTTTGTCGCTGAGCGCATCTTGTGTAATAATTTTACTATTCTTATCGCTTTTAGAGTGTTGGCATCCCATCGCCAATATGGCAAATAGCAGCAAAACCTTTGGAAAATTATTTTTTCTTATTTTTTTCATAACTATGTTATTGTTGTAAAGATAGACTGAAATTTTTGTATTAGCTCTAGATTTAATATCGGGATAATCCTAACGCAGATAGTATTAAACTGGCTTTGGTGTAATAGCGGGTTGAGCCGATCGCCCCAATATGTGTACCCACTGTTGGGCGGGTCCCTGAACTGCTGATGTATGTGTAAACGATACCACCACTGTCTCCGCCATCACTGACGTAGTTGGCAGTTGTGATATTTGTCAATGTATTACCTGATGTCGGAGAAGTCCATGTAGCATTGGTACTCAGAATTGTACCGGAGGTGTATCCTGTTGTAGCCCCTCTCTTATTGACAACTGTACCGACTCCCGGTAAGCTTGTTGAGGTGGAAAGCACGTCTGAAGCAGTTCCGCAAAGCGTATTGCTAGGAATATAGGTAGTTGGATTTGTTATCGGAATAAATGATGCGTCAATAGAGCCTGAAATCTGCCTTACGCTACATACTCCTATCGCAGTTGATCCCTCATATAAAGTCTGTCCGGCATTGATGACATGTCCTGCAGTAACCATCCCGACTTTACCGTCTGAATTTCTCTTTGCTGCAAAGCCATATGAACCGTAGCTTGTACCGGCAGTATTTAATGCAGCCTTACATCCCGGGTTTAAAGTAGCTTCTAAAACCATTTCCCCCTCGGATTTTTTAAAGCTTATTCCTGCTGCAGCAGAAACATACCTTTTGAAATTTTTAATAGAAGCATCTGAATACTCGTGGAGATCTACAATAATTTTATTTTCTCTATCCATTAAAGCAAAGGCATTAAAATTTCGGATGGCTGCGGCATCTTTTTTATTCAGAACGAATTCGTTAAGCTGATCCATGACATCGGAAAGATAGCTGTAGGAATATTTAGCCGCTTTAAAATCAACATTCCCTTCCCCAATTATGGAGGAAACCTTCTGCTTTGATTGCTCAAAATCAGCACTAAGATAAACTACCAAAGTTCCATTTTCCGTAATATAGGATCCACCATAATACGCTGGATAATTCGGCACTTTTTCTTTAAATCTGTTCACAGTCTTTCCAAAAGATTCCAGCAATATGGAGAGTTTAACATTAGCTTCCCATTGGTGGGTAGCATCAGCTTCTGCAGATGACCGAGAACTCATTTTAGCTTCCGTTTTTTCGGTACTGTCCAGGTTTTCAAGGGAAGCAGAGTCTGAACATCCAGAAAATGTTAAGACAGCCATAATGGCAAATAATGATAATAAATTTTTCATAGCATAATTTTTTTTGGTTAAAATTTCTTACGGACTCATATTGAATTTGTTACGTTAAACCTACGATAAAAAATGATACCAACAAAATTTATTTCCCTTAAAAGAGAAAAATTTATTTTATGATGTAGTTCATCGTGCTTTAATGGTAGGGATTATATAGAAACAGTTAGATTTCCCTCATGAAACTTCAGAGAGTAAATTGGAGATGTTAGTACATTACAAATAGTGCATGGGGAACTGCACCTAAATATTTTATGGTTATTCATAATGCTAAGTAGAAGATGACGAAAATGCAAGGTTAAATATTACATTCAACTAGTTAGATAAGCTTTCAAAGTCAAATATGGCATCATAAAATTGAATTAATTTTTATCTATTGCTGAATGTTTGGAGTGTCTATATATACGATAAAAGCCAGTAAATATTTTATTTATTGTATTCATATAACTAAAACAGCCTATGAAATGGTTAAAGTAAATAGAAATTTTTGGTTTATGTAGTAAATTATTATCTAAAGTTATGTAATTAATTGGCGGGTGAATATAGGTGTAATCTATCAGCTGTTATCCAAAAATTAAAACTACCTTGTAAACTGAACACCGAAATTAACTATGAATGCTGATTGACACAAATTTGCTGTTATCCTATGGGGCAGAAGAGGAAAGCTTTTATCCGTCAGATATCATATTTGACGAGGGAAGCGCGCCCAAATACTATTATCAGATCGTAAAAGGCAGGATAAAGCTCAACCATTACAATCAGGATGGCAACGAACTTATATTAGAAATTCTTCCCGCAGGCTTCAGCATATGCGAACTTTTACTTTTTATTGACAAAAAGACCCTGTAAATGCTGTAGTCGTTGATCAATGTATAATTCTACGGCTTCCTAAAGCTGATTTTGAAAGAATGCTGGACGAAAATCACAGGCTTTCCCGTGATATCAATAGATTTTTATCAGAAAGATTATACTATAAATATATCATGCTTGAGAATAATCCATCAATCCATGCAGATATCAGAATCCTGGGTGTACTGGACTATCATAAAAGTTTCAGTCCTAATCAGATCCAATATTCTTTTGAAGTCCTACTCACCAGATAGCAGCTGGCTTGTATGACAGGACTTAGGGTAGAAACAGTAATAAGAACCGTTAAAAAGCTCGAAAAGCAACATAAACTTGAAATCCGGAACAGAAAAATTTATATTTAACGATAAACAATTCTTAAGGTAAATCGCAAAAGGATTCTGGCAATTATTGCAGGCATCGTTTTTTATCTACACGAGTTACTGATGTAAACTGCAATTTATCAACTGGAAATTATTATATATAAATTTATTTGATTGTTAATAGAATACTTTCCCACTTACGATCTTCACTACTTTTTCACCTTCCAGTTTTTTTAGGATCCGGATGACGGTTTCAATTCTTAAACCTGTAAAAGATGAAAGTTCTTTTCTGGTATAAGGTATTTTGTAAGTATAAGATTCAGTCAGATTCTGGCTTTCTTTCAGATGATTAAGTAAAGTAAGCAATTGGTGGGTCGCGTCCTCTAATGTCAGACTGTTTAAAAAAATATAGCTGTGATAAGTGTGTGCTGCACAGTTACGGAGAAATCTTAGCTGTATATCAAAGTCAGATTCCAGTAATTTAAGAAATTTTGAATGTTCCAATCTTAGGATTTTACTTTCTTTCATTGCAACTGCATTCGCAGGATATCGATGATGTTTACAGAATAAAAATATCTCTCCGACAGATTCGCCTTTATCGTGAATACTTTGAATAAATTCTCCATCTCCTGGCTTAAAGTTGATAAGTTTTATCTGTCCTTCCATGATTTGAAAATAATATTCCGGAGGGGCATTTTCTTGAAAGAGCAGATCTGATTGATTTAATCCAATAACATCTGCTCCAAAACTTATCAGTAAATCTTCTCTTATGACCATAAATTTAAATTAGTAACTCATCAGAAAAAGTAATGAATCAAATGTATTATTACAAATATAAATTTTAATTATTTCGGGAGATATGATCTAAGTCAAAGAAACATATTGTCATTAGACCAAAATTGAAATACAAATAAAATGAGTGCCGAGCAAAAATTTTTTGCTCATGTAGTAAAATTGTGACATAGATCATAATTAGTATCTTGGTACATGTCTATCTTTGAAGCGAATACGAAATCATAATGCTATGCAGTAGAATTGCTTTTTTATGACATAGACTAAAGGTTATTAAAATGTGTTATAGAATCTAATGTAACGTCAATAAGTCAGGAGATAAGTGTATTAATCAAAAAAGAAATTATGCCGATACAGAAAGATATTTTATATTCAGCAGGGGCTTTGAGAGAGCATTTTAATGCCGGTGATTATATTTTTCGTGAAGGAGATATGCCCCTATATTATTATCAGATACTTACTGGAAATGTAAAGCTGAACAGATATAGTAATGATAGGGAATTCATACAGGATTTACTTTCTGATAATTCCTGTATTGGCGAGGCAATGCTTATCGTAGGTAAAGCATATCCATTAAACGCAGTTGCTCTTTCAGATTGTACTGTCCTTAAAATTAGCACTGAGCATTTCTTCGATTTATTACACCTTCATCCTCATATTTTTTTTGGTATTTACAGTGCTCTTGCTGACGCCTCATTTGAGAATACAATAATGATGGATTCGATTATTAGCAAGGGAATTAAATAATTGTATAGCATTAGAATAGACTCAGAATAGGAAGATCTTAAAAACGATTTTTCTTAGCACAATATATTTAAGTTTTATAAATGATAAGTATATCAAATTTTAAAACTTAAATTTCATTCGCTAAAAAGATTTGGGAGAAGCTTAATTTATATTAATTATGTACCTGTTAAATCTGTAAATTTCACTACGAATCACAATTAGTTACTCAAGTATTACATTGCACAAATAATCAATGTTATTATCCAATATGTTGTCACAATATTAAAATTCTCAAAATAGTGACTTTTATCATAGGAGGTAATTCTGTTTGCCATTTATTTCATCCTATTTTTGAAAAAATTTATAATTAATATCTATGAAAAAACAAATTTTATTTTGTGTTAGTTTAATCCTAATGCTTTTTCTTTCCTCATGTTCTACAGAGGAGCTTAATAATGAAGTAATCAAATCAGAAAATTCACGTTTTTCAACGGGGGCAAGAGTACCAGGGGACGGATTATATGATATTTTAGGATATGGTTACAATGCTGCCGGAGAATATGCCAATGCAAATTCAGCAGGATTTCAAGTAATCGATGTAAATCGATTTAAAACTGAACAACCTGCTAGACTAATCAGTGAGAATACATTTTCACAAGATTATGTTGAAGAATATGGTGAGAACGCGCAGCTCTATTCAAACATGATCTCTACGAAAGTAGGAGCCACTGGATTGTTTAAAAAAGCACTTTCTCTGGCAGTTAACGGCACTATAACAAGTAGCTATAAGTTTGATGCGAAGTATATTTATGGCAGTTATAACCTAACTATAAAACAAAGAAGATTTAGATTTAATGCAACAACTAGTCTTTTATCAGATTATGCAACGCCGGAATTTACTGAGGATTTGCAGAGTAAAACACCGCAACAGATCGTAGCTGATTATGGAACACATGTGGCTATGGATATTTATACAGGTGCCAAAATGGATGTTATGTTTCAATCCGAAACCACAAATGTAAATAGGGAAAATGCTGCCAGAATAGGAATTAAAGCTGGAATTAAGGATATTTTTGACGTTGATATTAATAATGAAATAAACACTACCTCCTCTACAATGAACTATTCTAAAAAGTTATCATACAGGACAAGAGGAGGCGATCCATCAAAAGGCCTTGTAGGTGATCTTGATCTGCAACAGACAAATTCTAAAGTTAACATTGCTAACTGGCAAAATAGTTCCAATATAAGTAATGCGGTTTTGGTTGATTTTGGACCTAATGGATTAGTTTTAATATATGAATTCGTAAAAGATGCAGCTAAAAAAGCACAATTAAAAGCGTATGTTGATCAATATTTAATTGATAATAGAGTTGTTTTAGAATATAACAGTATTCCTGTTTATGGATTTTATAACGGGAATCATAAAGACCACTACTTGGCTATAAGCCCCGCCATTCCTAATGGTTATGTTAGTGAAGGAGAAACTTTCAGGGCATATAATTATAAAGTTCCTAACACACAACCAATTTATCAATTCTACAGTACTTCAGACAGAGATCATTATTACTCGACTTCTTCAGCTGTTCCGAATAAGTATTATTATGAGAAAATAGCATTTTATGCAGCTACTTCATCAGCACCTACCAATAAACCTATATATCAGTATTATAGTGGTTCTGATAAAGACCATTATTATACTAAAATTCTTGCAACTCCTAATAAGTATTATTATGAGAAAATTGCATTTTATGGTTTTTAACATCTTCAGGTTCTGCTAATAGAATTAAGAGGCTGTATCATAAAAATTATGATCAGCCTCTTTTTTATCTAATAGTTTCTATCGTAGATTATTTTTTATAATATTTTTCTGTAGCACAATTGACGCAATTTAGCGATTTTCATGTATTTAATGCATTAAAGACACTAAATATGTCAATGAGACAATCTGTATTTAAGCCTTATAGCCAACAGCAGATTCTTGCTATATCTTCCACTCTGACTGAATTAATTCCTGATTCGCGCCCTGTTAGATTTGTAAATAATGTGATTAGTAAGCTTATTATATCTTCCAATTACTTGAGTGACATGCTACGCAGCAATACAGGGCAGAGTGCTCAACAGCGCATACATCAAATGCTGATCGACAAGGCAAAAGCTATTTTAATTTCCACAAATCTTTCAGTAAGTGAAATTGCCTACCTGCTGGGATTTGAATACCCGCAGTCATTTAGTAAATTATATACAAATAAGACACATAAAACTCCGACAGAATTCAGGGCTAGGTATAATTGAATTAATTATTGTTGCATTATATTGTGATTAATGAAAAAATTAAGAGAAATGACACTGTCGTATAAAAAAGCTCCATATGACAAAGAATGTAAACCTTACTCCCGCATTACGTTCATAAGCCTTATAAAGGTAATCATAAAACGTATATAAAGTTTCATCTGGCTATAAGGTACGAAGTGAATCTGTCCAGCCTGCTTTTAATAACTGATAAAAAGCCTTTCTAACTTCTGGTTTGTAAAGTGCATCGTCTGTCCATTTTTCAGGCTTATAAAAATCTTTTTCCGTAGGTATAATATTGAAGTCACCGATGAGAATTGCTGGTAGCTTCATGTTAATAAATTGTTTTGTTCTCTTTTCTAAACGTTTGATTCATTCAAGCTTATAGTCATATTTTAACCCTGATGCGGGATTTCCATTTGGAAGGTAAAGGCAACAGATTACAATCTGGTTGACAATCACTTCCAGATAACGGCTTTGTAAATCATCTGATTCTCCAGGTAAAGAACGCTGAACTTCTGTCATTTCACTTCCCTTGAAAGAATTGCTACACCGTTCCACTGTTTCTGACCATTCCATACTGCCAGGTAACCCGCTGCGTTATTTCAGCGATCGGGAAACGCTCTTGAGGTGCCTTTAGTTCCTGCAGACAAACCACATCGGGCTCAGCCTCTTCAAGCCATTTGAGTAGTACTGGCAGTCTAGAATTAATCCCATTTACATTGTATGTAGCTATCTCCATACCTGTTAATATATATATTAATATTGTCATGAGCAGACAGAGAATATTGATTTAAAATATAGCAATAGTTATTTTTCTAAAAGTAGTATTAAAATAAATTTTATATTTGTGATATCATAACAAAGTCGTTCATTGAAGTAGAGTTGTAAAAATTTGCAGATATTTTTTTAATTTGTTTGATGCTATTTAAGATGTTGCGATTACGAATATTAATGCTGATAGCAGCAGGGATAATCATGCGAGCTGTAGTTCATGTGGCAGTTTTGTGGCAAGATAGTATTATCAAGTTGTAATTAATTGTCTACTAATGCATTAAGTGCGTAGGTGGGAAAGCCTCTCTCTCCGCATAAGGCTTAAAAGAGAGCTAAATGTTGATTTTTGAAATAATTGGTGAAAAGTGGCAAAATCGTGGCACTTTTAAATTTAAAAATGAAAAAATCAATATCCATCGTGTATTAGAGGGTGGGGTTCAAATCCCTCTTTCTCCGCCAGTCGGGAGACCAAAATAAGCTAAAACGCTGCAAACATTTGTTTGCAGCGTTTTTTTGTTTCTGATCAGAACTGTTGAGATTTTAAGAATGCTCCACTATCTGCAGTTTCTCAAACTTATCAACAGATCGGTAAATTACAAACCGGTTTCAGGCATTTAAAAAAGATGATTGAAATTTAGGAATTCCTTTATCTTATTTCCGGTCATCAGGCCATCTCTATATTTCGGTTTTTAATTGAATTTTTGTAATATTCTGAAGGTGTTTTTCCGGTAAGTTCTTTAAAGTACCGGTTAAAGGATGATTTTGACTTGAAACCCGCATCATAAGCAAAAGACAAAAAGTTGATATTCTCATTTTTTTCTATAGCCTTTTCAATACTGCTTTTGAAATATTCAATTCTATATTCATTGATGTACTGGTAAAATGATTTGTTTTTATAACCATTCAGCATTTCACTGATCTGGTATTTGTTGATCCTGGTTTTAAGAGCCAGCAGATCCAGTGTCAGTTCACAATCCCTGAAAATTTTCTGCATTCGTACAGATTCATCCAGTTCCTGCCACAGATCTCTGAATTTTATCTCATAATCAATTGTATGAACCGTTTTCTCTTCACCTGGCTCCGTTTTTTCTATTTCAATTTGTGTTACTAATACATCGGCAGGCAAGTTTCCATTCTGTAATCTAAAACTTTTTCTGATAATTAGAAGACAAATAACCAATAAGGTGAAATAGGTCAGACTTCTGAAAATAATATTAAACGAAATGATATCGTGCGGAAAACCAAACTGTACGATTTTAGAAACAGGAATAAAAGATTCTATAAAAAGGATACAACAGCAAATCTTAATAATAACGCCGTACTCAATAGGAGGAAGCATTATCTTTTTATTTTTACCCGCAATTAAAATACTCTTTACAGGATAGTAAAGATTAATAATAAATATCAGGCTCAGACTTAAATCATTGTATAGATCCAACAGTTTCTTATCAACCCTGTTTAAGATCAGGAAAACGCCGGAAACGGTAAAATAAGCAATCATTAAAAAGAAAAACGGAAGGAAAACATACCATTTTTTAGAGACAAGAAAGTCTTTTTCTGTTTTTTTCAGGGTGTATAAATAAATAATCGGGCCATAACAGACCGAGATAAACGTATTCATCTGCTGCCTGATACTATGATCCGGTATATAACTGAAAATAATAAACTTAATTATTAAATGCACGGCAATGGCAGAAAGCAGAAAAATAAACAGGTAATTGGGAGATGCTTTTTTTTCTCTGACCAGCAAAAGCCAAAGGGCAACAAATGCCTGAAACGCACCTATGATAATAATATACAGCATCATTTATTTTGTACAAATCAATAAAAATTAGAGCACTTTACCACTTTTGGACTGTTATTTATTTATTAAAAATTTCCCTGCGAATTAATGTTGAGTTAATGAATAAATAACAAACAGTTAAAGGTTTGTAAAACACTGTTAATCATGTGGTTAATAGTACTTTTCCAACGAGTGGCACTTTGGGGCTGTTGGTTTTTTCTGTAGGACGAAAAGAAAAGAAAATCTTCACATTTTTGCCTTGAAATAAATCTAAGGTATTATGAACAGTTCAAATTTTACTAATTTCTCCAAACAGAAAAGAAGGGTTATCCAGATATCTGCTTTTTTCTTTCTGGCTTCTTTTGGAACCGTGCAGGCACAGACAATCAGAGGAACTGTTGTCGGAAAATCAAACGGTTCTCTCCCGGGAGCTAACATTTCTATTGTAGACGCAGATGTAAAATCGGTTTCCTCAATAGATGGGGATTTTAATATACTTTCGCCGAAACTTGGTGAGGTAAATCTTAAAGTAGAATATATCGGGTACGAAACTAAACTTTTCCCCATTACCATAAAGGAAGGCACCAACGATATCGGGTATATTACCATTGAGCCGGAGAATAAAGCAGAAAACGATAAAATCAGTAACATCCAGGAAGTTACCATAAAGAGATCAAATGCTTTGACCCAGGCCAAAGCGTATGAAATCAAAAAGAACAACAACGCCATTATGGAAGTAATTGCCGCAGATGCCATCGGAAAGTTACCGGACAGAAATGCTGCCGAAGCCGTACAGAGAGTACAGGGCGTTGCCGTAGCAAGATACCACGGTGAAGCAGACCAGGCCACCGTACGGGGAACTCCTTTTGCCTGGACTTCGGCTTTATTAAATGGAAACAGGCTTCCCAGTGCAAATGTTTTAGGAAACAGATCATTCGTATTGGATGTTGTTCCTTCAGAATTAATTCAATATGTACAGGTTGCCAAAGCCATCACCCCTGATATGGATGCAGATGCCATTGGCGGAAGCATCAATTTTATTACAAGAACCGCTCCTGCAAAAAAAACATTAAGCGTAAGCGGTGCCGGAGGTTATAATACATTCTCCCGGAATGCCACTTATAATGGTTCGGTTGTTTATGGAGACCGTTTTTTCAAGAATAAGCTGGGGGTGCTGCTGTCCGGTGCAATCTGGGACAGGCAATGGGGTGCAGATTCATTTGATGCCACTTACAATACGGGTCTGGCGAACGCTGCCCAGAGAAAATCCATTAATACCGTCATGATGAAAAGATACATGGGGACAAGACGGACTATTGGCCTGAACGGCGGATTGGAATATAAACTCAATGCTGATAATAAAATCTATTTCCGTGGGATGTTCAATAAGTTTGATGACATCCGGCCCGTTTATGAATCGTATGTAGATTATACAAACAGCAGATATCAGTATAACTTTAGGTATTCTCATTATCAGACAGAATTGTATGGACTGGAGCTGGGTGGGGAACACAGCATTACTTCCAAGCTCCATGCAGACTGGGCAGTAAGTGATTACACGGCAAAATATTTCCTTGATACCCCTCCCACAAACAGCATAAAAGGTCTTCCCATTGCTACATTCCGTCAAAAAATACTGGGTGGGTTCAATAATCTTTCCAGTGACGGCAAAAGATACTGGGGATTCGACTCGCCGAATGGAGTTGGCGGAGAATATGAAGATTACAGTTCTGATGTAAAAGACCCGAATGAGATAATGAACCCCAATAAATTGCTGTTGTCTCAATTGGTCATCGCAAAACTGGATAATAATGAAAGAGACCGAATCGCAAGAGTAAACCTGAAATATGATGTTACTTCAGGTATTTCACTTAAAATCGGGGCTAAATACCGTCATAAAGAACGGGAGAGTACCTACGGATACAATGCTGTTTACGCCCCAACCACTGCTAATCTATTGAATCTGTCCCAGCTTTCCACAACAGATCCTCCAAAAGGAACGGATTTTTTAGGTGCAATGAACGGTAATTTTAATCCATACGTCATGAATCCGCCTACAAAGGATCAGCTGTTCCAGCTGTTTTCACCGGAGTTTTTACAGCAGAATGCTTTTAAAGATTTTTCTAATGCTGCATCCAATGCCACCAGTGTTTACACGGGCGAAGAATCTGTTTTTGCAGCATACGCAATGGCAGAAATAAAGGCTACTGAAAAGTTCAGGATCGTAGGAGGTTTCAGAAATGAATCTACAAGGTTGACATTGAACGGCACAAAATCCACAGTATCAGGAACCGCTCCGAACACCACCAGTGTACTGAGCCCGTCTGTAGTGGAAAGCAATTATAACGCATTTTTACCGATGTTACATCTGCGTTACAACTTTACACCCCAGGCAAATGTAAGATTTGCCTACACTAAATCTTTTATCCGTCCTAACTTTGGTGATATGTCGCCCGGATCAAGTATTGACAATACAGCCAGCCCGAACAGGATCACACGCGGAAATCCGGATCTGAGGCCTACATTCAGTCAGAATTTTGATTTGATGGGAGAGTATTACTTCAGCAATATCGGGATTGTTTCCGGAGGTGCATTTTATAAGAAGATCTCTGATATTGTATTTTCTGATACCTCCATGCTGAATATTGGCGGAACGGATTATATGGTCACCCAGTCTAAAAACCTTCAGGACTCCCGGTTATATGGATTTGAAGCGGGAATCAACAAACGGTTTGACTTTTTACCGGATTTCTGGAACGGTTTCGGGGTAGAGTTTAATTATACCTTCATCAATTCCAAAGTAGATGTCCCGAGAATGGTGGCCGGGATGCAGCAATTTGATGAAACATCGCTTCCCAACCAGGCAAAAAACTTATTCAATGCTATTCTATATTATGAAAACAGCAGATTAATGGTTCGTTTGGCAGGTAACTTCAGAGGGAAATCCGTAGAATCTATCAACCAGAATTTAGGCCCCGACTATTACATCTGGTCAGACAAAAACTTTACGGTTGATTTCTCCGCCAGCTATGACATCAGCAAAAAAGTGAAGTTATTTATTGAGCTGAATAATTTAAGCAACGAAAGCCTGAGGCAGTATATGGGAGATAACAAGAAAAGAATCACTTCTCAGGAATGGTATGGAAGCAGAGGGCAGATGGGCGTTCGCTGGCAGATATTTTAACTAAAATTTAATAATTTACATATGAAAAAAACAATATCAATAGCTTCATTATTAATGTTGATAACACCAATGATGAATGCACAGATCAGTGACAGCCTCCGCCGTGTTGTAAAAATGGAGGGTGCATATAATTTCCGGGATGCCGGAGGTTACAAAACAGCAGACGGTAAGGAAGTCGTGCTGGGAAAAGTATACAGAAGCGATGCAATCAACAGATTATCAGATAAAGACCTGGTTACATTTAAAAACCATAAAATTAAAACAGTTGTAGATTTCAGAGGGACTGAAGAAGCGAAAAAAGCAATGGACAGACTGCCTGAAAACACAAATTACCTATTGTGCCCCGCCGGAAGCGAAAATCTTCCGAATGTACAGGATATGGCAAAACTGTTAAAAAATAAAAACTTCCTGGCCGGGATGTATGGAGAAGAAGGGCTGCCTTATTTCGGAGAAAGATACCGGGCATTATTTGTCCAGCTCCTTACGCTGAAACCCGATGAAGCACTGTTGTACCATTGTACAGGCGGACGGGACAGAACGGGGATGGCCTCGGCATTATTTCTTAAGATATTGGGGGTGCCGCAGGATGTTATTGAAAGTGATTATGTAGCCTCTAATTTTTACCTGGCAAAAAACCCGACCCTGCATCAGATGTATTCCGGACTTTCAAAAATGTCCGGTTTAAGCGATAACCAGATAAAGGCTGAAATGGAACTCAGGCCGGAACTCATCCGGTCATTTTTTGCGGCGATCACAAAAAAATACGGAAGCATCGAAAACTTCTTCCAGGTAGAAATGGGAATAGGGCCGAGAGAAATAGCCGTCCTGAAGCAGAAATACACAAAATAGCATCCATTTTAAAGATCAGATATGTTCTTGCAAAAAATATTTTGATATTTACAGGTGGGAGATTCAAGTAAGAGCAGGAATATTCCTGCCTTTATTTGATTAGCTTATAAATTATTCAAATAAAAAAAAAATAAACCGCTTAAAAGAGCGGTTTATTAATTGTAACATTAAACAAATTTAAAAAGTAAAGTCTACAAATTATATAAAAACATAATTTCTTTATAAGTTAAGTAAATTTACTGTCTGAAAATTCGGCTATTTCTAAATAGCCAAATTTCAGTTCTTGTCATATTAACAGGCGTACCTGCTATCTAAGGACAAGTTATTAAGTTCGTAGCCAGTGTTCCTGAATTATTTACGGTAATTCTGTAACAGTTCGTGCCTGAAGCATTGATCACGATTCCTCTTGACGAATCCTGAATATAAATATCTCCATCCTGAACTTGCACTTTGCTTACAGGAGAGCTGATGCCAATCCCAACATTTCCGCTTGACGTAATCTTTACCCTTTCCAGGCTTGTATCCTCTATTGATGACGGATGCCCACCGGTGTATAAGGAAAAACCGCTGTTTGATGAGCCTGTATCAAGATAACTGATTCCGGCCGTACTGATTCCGGCTTCTGCCTGGATTCCGGTTTGGGAAAATGCCAGATTCCCCTTTAAAGTGCTGTTTCCGGTATTTGTGAGCGTAATATCATTTGGATATCTTACACCAGATCCGAATCCTGTGGAGTGTAAAGCCACCATGGCCGGATAAACGCTATCAATATTTGCCCCTGTAATATTCAATCTGGAATTGGAAATATTTCTTCCCTCCATTCTGATCTGCCCGTTAGCTTGTATTGTAAATGATTTGATGTTATTTGTTCTTACCGTAAATACCCGGGCATCAGCGGTTCCTATTATATTTGTAACATTATTAGCCGTCTGAGGATTACCTTGAATATTCCAGAATTCCTGGGAATAGAAAAGTTCCTGTCCCCATTTAGTACCGTTGAACGCCTGGAACTGGTTGGCTGATACATTATACAACAGCAAGCTTTCTATCTGATCAGAGAAACTGTTGATGTCTGCCTGTAACAGCCTGGGTAATAACACACCTTTCTCTGTATGCTTAATCTCCAGGGCAGAAGAACTGTCCGGTGTTTCGTTGTTTATCCCTACCTGTGCAAATAGCAGTGGGCTGCCAAACAACATAGCTGCAATTATTGGTTTTAGAATCATATGCTGTTTTTTTATGGACAAGTTATAGATTGTGTTTCCAGTACCCCCGCTGCTGAAACGGAAGTCCGCCAACAGTTCCCGTCTGGTGATTTCATGATAATTCCTCTACCTGCAGTGCTTAAATATACATCACCGTTCGCAACGCTTAGTTTTGAAGCAGGGTAAGAAGTCTGGCTGGTCTGGTAACCGACATAAACATTTCCGTTATTACCTATGAAAAATACATCCTTTGTATAATCATCCTGATTTGTTGGACTTCCAGAATAAAAAACCATACCCGGAAGATCCCAGTTTGCACCTGCGACATCAACATAACTGATTCCGGCGATAGATGTGCCGGCACTGCCGGTGGCTGAAGTTGCTGCAAATGAATAGTTTCCTTTTACTCTCCCTGAAGTGGAAGCGTTGGCAACGATCATATTGATCGGGTAGCTTGAATTTGTGTCATTTTCAACAGTTGCCAGAATAGCAGGATAAGGGCTGCCTGCCTGCGGCCTTGTTACCAGTAACCGGGGTGCAGTAATATCCCTCCCGGACATCGTTACCTCTCCTGTTGAAGCAATGGTCATACTTGTTTGGTTGCTGGTTCTGAAATGCAAAGACTGGTTATCTGTAGTTCCTAAGAAATCATTGGCGACATCTGTACCGGAATTCCCTCTTAATGACCATTTAACGGAGCTGAACACATCCTGGGTCCATCTGGTACCATCATATCCATAAAATCCTTTCAGGGTGGTATCATAAACTAAAAGTCCTGTAGCCGGTGATGCAATCAGATCACGCTGTGAGGTTGTCATTCTGGGGACCAAAACACCTTTATTGGCCGAGACAATGTCTAAAGCAGAGGATGGGTGTGGAGATTGTGTGTTTATTCCCACTTGTCCGTAAGCAATGCATCCATATAAAATTGCAAAGCTTTTAATTAGTCTGTTTTTAATCATAAGTAAGTTTATTAAGCAACGAAAATATGATTATATATTTAATTTTATGTGAAATATTAATCAATAATTAGTTAAATTAATAAAATACTTAAAATATATTGAATAATTATTAGAAATTAAGTGCGAACTTTATTATTATATAGCTGATGATATAAGACTTAACCCCATATCATTAAAGTATTGTCTAATTCGTAAAAAAAAATATGGATATTTATTGGGTATTATTATTTTTTGAGTTGAAAGGATATAAATTATATAACTAATGTGTTTAATTTATTTTATTATCAAAGCAATTTAAACTTTGGCTTGACTTTAATTGATGGTATCCTCTTTAAAAAGTAAAAAACAGTATAATTATTTTAGATCCTATTAAATTGTATACACTGAAGATTTATTACAGCAACTGTTATTAGTATATAGAACAGCATCTGAATTTTGAAATTTTTGATGTTTATCTAAAATGAACTCATATAACAGTATTTATCAGAGTTTTAAATAGCTTAGTGTTTTTTAAATAAGATTGAACAGGCTTAAACATTAATTTCAGTCAGTTGTGTAGGGTATGTAGAAAAAAACACTTAGATTTATAAACATTAACAGGCTGTACAATAACCTTAGAGTCTACAGACTGTTTTAAACATAAAACTAATCAATACATGAAAAAATTCCTACGAAAAAATGCGTGGAATCAGGAGGGAACTTTTGATAATTCCGATCTGTTCTGGTATGCAAAGGGTGTGGCAGAAATGCAGTCCCGTAAACTGGACGATCCTACCAGCTGGTGGTTTTTTGCCGCCATTCACGGTGAGAATATTGCCGGAAACCCGAATGCCATAGACTGGGGAAAAATTCAGTCACCGCCGCAGGTGCCGGTAAGTCCTGTACCCTCATCATCCGTTACAGATAAATACTGGAATCAATGCCAGCACCAGACCTGGTATTTTACACCCTGGCACCGCGGCTACCTGATGGCGCTTGAGATCCAGATCCGGTCAGCCATCATAAAGCTTAACGGGCCTGAAGATTGGGCGCTGCCTTATTGGAACTATTTTGGCGGCGAAAAAGAAAATAAAATCCCAACGGCATTTACCGAACAGTTCTTACCGGATAAAACGCCCAATCCCCTGTTTGTAAAAGAAAGATACGGGCCGGATAATGACGGTAATATCTATGTTAAATTAGTTAAAGACGGAAAACCGAGGGTCACGCAGGCCTGCCAGGGTAAGACTGATTTTACAGGCCGCCAGAATTGTTACGGTGGTCCGGTTACACTTTTCTCCCATTATGGGACCATCTTCCCGGAAAACAGCCTGGAGACCAATCCCCATAATTTTGTACACAATGATGTAGGGGGCGTTGTTTCCGGCCGTGAAGGCATCATGTCAGATGCTGATACGGCAGCACTTGATCCTGTTTTTTATCTTCACCATTGTAATATTGACCGGATGTGGGCAGCCTGGAATGAACAGGGCCACAGCAATCCCACTGCAGCAGAATGGCTGGAAGGCCCTAAGAAAATAGGTGAACGTGAGTTTGTAATGCCGGTGATTGACGGAAAGGAATGGGTGTATACCCCGGCAGACGTTACTGACCTGAATCAACTGGATTACGGTTATGATGACCTTAAAACACAGGCAGAAAACCTTCCGGCTGATGATAACAGAAAAAGGCTGAAAAAACTTGGAATCAATAGCAATGATACCGTTGAACTAACTGATGATACAATGGACAATAACGAAAAACAGACAGAATTGGTAGGGGCAAACCAAAAATCTTTTGAAATAAAGAATGCGGTCACAAATACAAAAGTTGATTTTTCTCAGAAAGTATTAAAAAGAGTTTCAAACAGCTTCCTGAAAGCATCTGCAGAAGAGATCCCGGACCGTGTTTATCTGCTGCTCGAAAATGTAAAGGGAAATATTAATGCAAATACCCTTGAGGTAAAGGTAAATGATCATCATGCAGGATTTATAGCGCTTTTCGGGCTGCGTAATGCATCATCTGAGAATTCACACGGAGGCGGTAACGGCCTTACGTTCTCTCTGGATATCACGGATGTAATTGATGATTTATATCTGAAGGATGGTATTGAAAAAATTGATTCTTTGGATGTTTCAGTGGTGCCGGACAATGAAATTCTGCCTGATGCCAAAATCACGGTAGGAAGAGTGAGTGTATACCGTGAAAAGCAGTAAAATGAAAATGTCATTTACCAACCGTAACCTGATCAGTTTAACGGTGATTGGCATCAGTGTGGTCCTGTGGATCTTTTTACTCTGTAATCCCGGTAACCTGATGACGGTTAAACACTGTCATGTAACATTGAACGGAGGACCGCAGTCTTTTAAGATGCTGCTTGAAATGAATCCTCTATCTGATATGATGGCCGGCTGGATATTAATGGTTTTTGCCATGATGCTTCCGAAGCTCATTGTTCCGCTTCAGATCATCAGTGAACACACTTTTAAGCATATGAGGTTTTTAGTTTCCATATGTTTTATAACGGGTTATGCGCTTATCTGGATTTTGATCGGTTTTCTGATCAATATTTTTATTCTCCTGGTAAATGCCAATATGCCCAATTCCTACATTCCGGCAATTGTCCTGGGTTTGATTGCTTTGATATGGCAGTTTTCACCCGTTAAGCAGAAATGCCTTAATAAAGGACACAGTCATCCCGTATTGGCCGCCTGGGGTATTAAAGCATACACAGATGCATTTTCATTTGGGTTGGTACACGGCCTTTGGTGTGTGGGAGCAGGATGGGCGTTGATGCTCTTCCCGATGCTTTTGCCGGAGGGTCATCATATTGCAATGCTGGTGGTAACTTTTATCATGCTCAGTGAACATATGGAACATCCCCGGCTTCCGCGTTGGCGCATCAGTTTCAGATTAAAGCTGTTGCGGATTATCACATCACAAAACTTGCTTAAAAGTTAACTGCTTTTACTTTTAAATAATGCATGTAGTTTAAAAAGCCCCGAAAGTCTCTGACTTTCGGGGCTTTTATTTTCAAATAGTTGTATTCCTCTGATCTAACTTAATATATCACAAGGAGCTACACAGATGATCCATGGGCATCTTTTGATCCCCGGAGGCGGACAGCATGCCTGGGAGCAGCTTAAGGCACCCCCGTTAATATGCTTTAACTGGTCTCTTGAAACTTTTTTTAAATTTTTCATAATAAATAATAATTTGGTTAAACTTGAAATTCTAAGGCTGGTTTCCGCCGCCGCATCCGTCGTAAGGCATACATTGCCATTTTCCTTTGATTAAACACAGCTGGCCGCCCGGGCAGTTAATGCCGCCCTTGATGGCTTTCATTTCCTGTCTATTGACTTTTTTTAAATTTTTCATAAGAATAGGATTTGGTTCTCTCCGAAATTAATAATTTTTTATCAATTATGCCTAAATATTCAAATACATATTTTGTTTTTAATGAATTGTATATGTGTTGATCTTTCTGTAAACGGTATGGTCAGAGGGATAGAAGAAAGGCATTGGGTGTATAAAAATTTATGCCTGTAAGTATTGCCCGGATTTTTAAAAATTGTTCATTATTTATCAAAAACGCCTTTAAAATCAGGCTCCATGCCTATTGCGGCAGGCCTAAGCGATGCGTTTGTATAAAAAGTGAGTGTTTTAGTTTCTTTAAAAATTAACCTTTTTCAGGGGCTGTTTGCCTGTTGATGCAGTGCATATTTTCAATCAGATCAAAAGTTAACGTACCATTAATATGTCATTATGGCCTTTTGGGTAGTTTTGCATAACTGAGTTTTTTAACTCTTTAAAAGCATAAAAGTGATGGCCGATTTTAAAAAAATATATTCAGAATATAAGCACAGGGTATATTTTTTTGTAGCAAAATACATTTCGGAAGAAGAAGATATTGAAGAAACCGTTCAGGATACTTTTATGCATATCTGGAAATATCTGCCGAAAACAGGTTCCGAATCAGAAGTCGAAGCCCTGGTCTTTAAATCTGCAAAGCAGGAAGTTTCCCATTTTTACAGGAAAAGGAAGATGATTTTTGTGCCGCTTGAAGATTCCCGGGAAAATGTATCTGAAGACGATGTGCAGATCGATGAAAAACTGCAGCAGGAAGAACAGCTGAAAAAAATCGAAACCCTTCTGGAGCAGGTTCCGGAGCGGAGCCGGGAATTTTTTGTACAGAACAAGATGCAGAACCTCAGCCTTTTTACCATCGCAAAAGAAAACAATATTTCAAAAACTGCCGTAGAAAAGCATGTCAATAAAGTGCTTAAATTTCTGCGTAACCATCTTAATTTTTTCTGACAACCTGTTTAAATTCCCGTATTAAAATGTGAAAAAGACTTTTAAACCTGACTGAATATATTTCTATTCCGTTTAGATTCAGGGCATCTATAATCAAATTTTCCTTTAAAATCTGTGGCATTATCATAATCTTTATCAGCCTATTTTTAAAAATCCAAACAGCTATTAAATTCTTCCGTTAATTTTTCTGCAATTGCTTTTCCTCTGTGTTTTAACCGTGTGTGAACGTATATGAACAGATTGTTAAATCAAACAAAACAGGGTGGACGATTCTTTCTTTCCTGCGTATTCCCTGTTAAAGACCTGAAACAGATAAAATGGATTTCGAAAAACAGTGGAAATCGGTAACCCGGGAAAACCGGAAGATAGAACCTTCTTCAGACCGGAGAATCTGGAACGGTATCGAAAAAAAGATCCGGGCTAAAAAATACATCCGGACATCATTCGCGGTTGCCGCAATGATCATTCCCTTTATGACGATTATGGGCCTTTATCTTTTTGAAAACGGAAATTCTTCCTATTCTGTACAGAAAGAACTGGTTTTTAAAAGTTCAGGTTCCAGACAGGTTTTTATGCTGTCGGACGGAAGTACGATTACGCTGGAACCTCAGAGCGAACTGATTCTGGCCGAAGGTTTCGGAGGCGAAAACAGAGGAGTTTCTTTTAAAGGGAAAGCTTTTTTCAGTGTCGCTAAAAATAAGGAGCTTCCGTTTGTGGTGGATGCCGGGGGATTTAAAGTACAGGTTCTGGGGACTCAGTTTACCCTCGATCAAAGAGAAAACAATAAAGTCTACCTGAAAGAAGGAAAAGTAAAAATCAATTATAAAGGCCGTTCCACATTTCTTCTGCCTAAAGAAACCTGGCTTGCCGATAAAAACGGGGTTGAAAAACATTTCTATGATAATGATGTCGAAAGAAACTTTGATTTTAATGACCTGAGATTTGAAGAAGCCGTATCGCAGCTTGAAAAAACGTATAATGTATCAATAGAATATCCGCGTGAATATAAAGACAATATCATTGCCGGAGATGTTTCAGGAGACCTGGAAAAAGTGCTCCGCACCATAAGTTTCCCTTTTAACCTGAACATTGAGAAAAAAACACATGAACATATTATTCTAAAAAAATAATGCAGCGGTAATGGGGGTTACCGATGCATTGGATATTAATCAGTCAATAACAACTAATTTCAGCAAAGCTATGAAAAAAACAACAATTAGCATGATGTTGTTGGGTCTTTTGTGCGTACCACAATTTTCCCACGCAACCGCTAAAAAATGTTTTCAACAATCCGTCACCGGGCGGAAAACTCCTTTAAACAAGGTTTTTGAAAAACTTTCAAAACAGTATGGAGTGCAGTTCTTTTATTCAGTTTCAGACCTGAAAGAAGTGATGGTAGACGATTCACAGATGAATTACCGGTCTCTTAAAGAATCTTTGGACTACCTGAAGAAAAATGCCGGACTGGATTTTAATGTAGACCGCAATACCGTGACGGTCCGTCTCAATCCGAAAGCAGGTTCTAAAATTCAGACGCTGTCAAGGACAACATCTGCAGATTACCTCAGTATGGTGAATGATACTGTAAAATCCAGGGAAAAAGCAATTGATGAAGTCGTTCTGGTCGGCTACGGAAAACAAAGCAGGAAAAATAATTCCGGTTCTATTTCTTCCATTGATGAAAAACAGATGAAAGGCATTGCTTCCGGCAACTTCGGGGACATTATTGCCGGCAAAGCAACGGGTGTGCAGATTACCCAGGCCAACGCCAATCCGGGAGGTTCACCATCCATCCGGGTAAGGGGGATCGGTACCTTAACGGCAGGCTCCAATCCTCTGATTGTGGTAGACGGTCTTCCTTTAACCGAAGGGTCTAACCTGAATGCGATAGATCCTAATTCCATTGCAAAAATCGATATCTTAAAAGATGCAGCCTCTTCAGCTATTTACGGTTCAAGGGGAGCCAACGGGGTCATCATCATCGAAACCAAACAGGGAAAAAACGGGAAAATGAATGTCTCTTTTGATACCTATTACGGGATGCAGATGAGAAGCGACAACGTAAAGCTGGTAAATGCTTATGACATGGCCACGTTCCTGAAAGAGGCAAGGGACAACAATTATCTTTCCAAGGGAAGCAACAGGAGTGCTTTGGATGATAATGCGACAAGGGTAAGCAAAGGGGCTTCTCTAAGGGAACTTATTCCCACTTATCTTGCACCTTACCTGGCCAAACAGCCGGGATTAACAGATACGGACTGGCTAAATACCGTAATGAAGCCGGCACCCATCAGCCAGACTTCACTGAATATTACCGGAGGAAGCAGTACCAGCAAATATGCTTTTACCACAAGCTATTTTAATCAGAAAGGACTGGTCATCGGGACAGATTACGAAAAATTTTCAACAAGCATCAATCTGTCAACTGACCTTACGGACCGTTGGAAAGTGGGGATTACCATGACGCCTTCTTATGCAACGGGAACTATCAATGCATCAAACAATTCCAGGAGCTACAACCCGCTGCAGATGGCAACGGCAACGTATCCGTTTTTCAAACCATACAATAATGACGGAAGCCTGGCGATTTCCCAGCAGATTCTGGGCAATACCGCAACAGACGGGGCCCTGGTAGAAAACCCGGTTGCTGTACAGGAAATGACGGACAGGAAATACACTTTATTTAAGACCTTCGGAAATATTTTTACCGAGCTGGAGCTGATGAAAGGCCTGAAATACAGGTTTTCCGTAGGAGGGGATTATACCAACTATGAATATAATTTCTTCGATCCTTCCACCGTAGGTGCGTACAGGGCAGCGGCACCGGATGTTACCTTTGCCAACAGGACAGAATATATCCGGAAGAATTATTTAATTGAAAACGTGGTTTCCTTTGACCGGAAATGGGATGCGCACAGGGTAGACGCAATTCTGGGCCAGTCTTTCCAGCAGGAAGACAACAGCCAGCTCCTGACGGAAGCTACTTCATTCCCGGATAACAGCATCAGAAATATCGCGGGAGGAACGGCTTTTAAAAATACACTTACACAGTACAAATGGAGGCTGCTGTCTTATTTCAGCAGGGTAAACTATACCTATGACAATAAATATAACCTGATGGCCTCTTTCCGGAGGGACGGCTCTTCGCGGTTCGGGAAAAACTCCAAATGGGGAGATTTTTATGCGTTTTCCGCGGGATGGACGGTGAGCAACGAAAGCTTTTTCCCTGAAAACAATACCGTTACCGATCTTAAATTACGCTACAGCCTGGGAAGCAACGGGAATAACCAGATCCCGAATTTCGGGGCCCTTTCCCTGATGAATCCTGATAATTATGCGTTCGGGAATACTTTAGCACCGGGGTATACCACAGCAACAGCACCAAACCCTAATATTTCCTGGGAGAAATCAAGGTCAAACAATTTCGGGATTGATTTTTCCTTATTCAGGAATGTTTTAAATATTTCCGCAGATTATTACATCCTGAACAGGGACGGCCTGTTGCTGGATGTGCCGGTTCCCCAGCAGTCGGGTTTCAGTACTTCGCTTCAGAACATCGGAAAGATCAAAAATTCAGGTTTTGAACTGCAGATTGCCTCAAAAACCTTCAGCCTGGCAAACAATTTTACCTATTCCGGAAGTTTGAATTTCTCTACGAATAAAAACGAAGTCCTTGCCTTGGCGAACGGGCAGAACCAGATCATTACCGGGGAAAATAACTTCTCCGTGACAAAAGTAGGCGGTTCCATCGGCGAAATGTATGGCTACAACATTCTCGGGATCTACAAAACACAGGCGGAGATCAACGGTTCGCCTCACATCACAGGAACCATGGTCGGGGATTATATCATGGAAGACCTGAACGGCGACGGAAAGATTAATGTGGATGATAAAAGAAGTTTCGGGAGCGGCGTGCCGAAATACATTATCGGGTTTAACAACAACCTGAGATACGGGCTTTTTGAGTTGAGCTTCACACTGTACAGCGAAATCGGCAAGAAAATCTACAATGCAGATGCCGTAACTACCTTAGAATCCGGGGAAGGTTTCGGGATGGCGTCACAGTATTATTTTGACAACCGTTATAATGCGGCAACCAATCCTGACGGGTTTTTCGGGATGCCCAATATGAACTTCTCAAACAACCGGAAGGAAGCCAGGACTTCAAACCTGTACTTCAAAGATGCGGATTATGTGCGATTGAGATCACTTCGCTTAGCCTTCAACTTACCCCAGTCCATGCTTAAAAATATCGGGATAGAAAACGCACAGATCTATATGGTGGGGAACAATCTTTTTACCCTTTCAAAATACAGAGGGATGAATATTGATGCCACTTCAGACAATGTCCTTACCCAGGGTTTTGACCAGGCTTATTATCCGGTGGCCAGAATTTATTCTATGGGCTTTAATCTTAAATTTTAAATCATGAAAAAACTATTCATTACAATACTCAGTCTTTCAATCATCACTTCATGCTCATCAGATCTTCTGGATGTAAACCCTGAAGCACAGAAAGTATCATCCCAGTTTTACACAAATTCTACAGAAATTGAACAGGGAATTATTTCAGTGTACGGGTCGTTGCAGTATGTAGGACAGTATCAGCTGGCCATGCCGGCATTAGGCGAACTGCCTTCTGATAATACGTATGATGAGGTTCCTGCAAACGATTCCTTTACCTACGGCGAGCTCGACTTTTTCACCGTTCAGGCAAACAACAGCCTGATTGCCAGTGCCTGGAAAGATAATTACATCGGGATCCAGCAGGCAAATATTATTTTAACCAGAATCGGGGGGATTTCGGATATGACCGATGCCTTGAAGGCTTCCAGAACCGGAGAAATGAAATTCCTGAGGGCGCTGATGTATTTCAATCTCGTAAAGATATTCGGCGATGTTCCTTTGGTGCTTAAAGAAACCACGAATGTGAATGATTATTTCGGACAGCCGAGAACACCGGCTGCAGAAGTGTATTCGGCCATAGAAACCGATTTGAAAGAAGCGGTCAGCCTTCTGCCTGCAACGGCTGCACAAAAAGGAAGGGTAACCAAAGGTGCTGCACTCGGGATTCTGGGTAAAGTGCTTTTAACACAGAAAAAATATGCAGAATCACTGACGTATTTAAGCCAGGTGGAACCTTTGGGGTATCAATTACTGCCGGATGCTGCCAAGATTTTTGACGTTACCAATGAAAACAACGCCGAAATTATTTTTGATGTCCAGTTTGCTTCAGGATTAAACGGAAATTCAGAGGGAAGCACGGCATTCCAGATGTTCAGCCCGTCGGGATCGGTTTCAGGAGCAAAAGGGCACAACCTTCCCACAAAAGAAGTGTATAACCTTTATTCCACAGGCGACACCAGGCGTTCTGCCTATATCGGACTTACTTCAAGCGGAATCCCGTTCAGTAAAAAGCTGGTTAAGACCTCAAATACCATTGCAGACGGAGGAAGCAACTGTGTGGTGATCAGGCTGGCCGATGTTTTCCTGATGATGGCCGAGTGCTATGCCCGGCAGAATGATGCTGCCAATGCCAACATATATCTGAATAAAATTAAAAAGAGGGCAGGGATTGCCGAAGTAAATTTTTCGGCAGCAAGTGTGCTTCTGGATGAAATAGACCGGGAAAGAAGGCTTGAGTTTGTAGGAGAAGGCCAGCGTTGGTTTGATTTGGTCAGGACGGGAAAAGCCGTTTCAGTTATGAAGAATTATTTCGCGAATAATCCCGGATACAGTACGGCACAGATTGACAGCCATCATCTCCTGATGCCGGTTCCGCAAGGGCAGATCAATACAGATCCTGCTATTAAACAAAATCCGGGATATTAATAAAAATTCAAAACAATGTTAAACAATAAAATATTATACCTGCTTCTTATAACGGTTTCGTCACTGTTTTTTGCGCAGAAGAAAGAAAATGTTTCACTTTCAGGATTTCCTGATGATAAAGTAATGGTGGTGGCCCACCGCGGAGACTGGCGGGAAGCCCCAGAAAACTCAGTATGGGCCGTTAAAAAAGCCATTGAAAAAGGCGTGGACATGGTGGAAATCGATCTTGCGATGACCAAAGACAGCATTCTGATCATCATGCATGATCATACCATAGACAGGACGACTACAGGCAAAGGAAAACCGTCTGACTTCACTCTCAAGGAAATTAAAAGCCTGAATCTTAAAGACGGCTTAGGCGTGGAAACCCAGATGAAAGTTCCTACACTGGAAGAAATCCTTGATATTACGGACGGTAAAATCCTGGTCAATCTTGATAAAGGATTCGACTATATCAAGCAGGTGTACCCGCTGTTAAAAAAGCGTAAAATGCTGGATCAGATTCTGTTCAAAGGCCATGAATCGTATAACGAATTCAATACAAAGTATGGCGACATTAAAAAAGACATCCATTACATGCCCATCATCAGGCTGGGAAAACCGGAAGACCTTGAAAACATTTCCGCGTATCTTAAAAATTATAAAGTATACGGTTTTGAATTTACCGTCGGAACAACGGAAAACAATCTGATTGATTTTAAAAAGCTGAAGGAAAGCAAGGTGAAAATATGGGTGAATTCCTTGTGGCCCCATCACAATGCCGGACATAATGACGACAAGGCTCTGGAAAATCCCGATGTCTATGACTGGTATATCCGGAAAGGCGTTAATATCATTCAGACCGACCGTCCTAAGGAACTGATCATGTACCTGAAAACCCGGAATTTATATTTTTAGCAGCCTGAGCATATTCAGGTGTATAAAAAACCCCGGCCCGACTTAAGTCGGGCCGGGGTTTTTATTAAGGGGCAGGTTTCAATATCTTTAAAATAAGCTTCCTGCGAAAATATCAGAATCAGAATTGAAGATACCGACGGAAATTTCACGCAACAATGTCTGAGAATCCTTAAATAAGCGTACATTCGTTTCCTATTCCTATACCATGAGTGATAATATATTTTCTTCAGAATTCAGTGCTTCCAAGGAATTAACGGACACCCTGTATCGGAACGGAACCCGGAAAACGTACCGGGAAGGAGATATTATCTTGGATGAAAATGCATCCATACGCTCTATCCCGATTGTGATGAAAGGCCTTTTAAAGGTTATCCGGACGGAAGAAGACGGGCGTGAAATTTTACTGTACTACATCAAAGCCGGTGAAAGCTGCATCATGTCATTTCTCGGCGGGATGCACAATGAAAAAAGCATGGTAAAAGCCGAAGTGGAAGAAGCATCTGAAATTCTTTTTTTACCCATGGATAAGGTTACATTATTTATAAGAGAATACCCGGAATGGCTGGATTATATTTTCAGGCTGTACCATAAACGTTTTGAAGAGCTGCTGGATATTATTAATGCCATTGCCTTCAGAAAAGTGGACGAAAGATTACTGGCCCTGCTCAATAAAAAGTCTGAAATATCCCATTCTAAAACCATCATTACAACCCACGGGCAGCTTGCCAATGAGCTCGGGACGGCCAGGGTAGTGGTATCCAGGCTTCTTAAGCAGCTGGAAGATTCCGGCAGGCTGGTATTGGGAAGAAACAGGATTACGCTTTCAGACTCCGTTTAAATTTCCTTATGTAACAAAAGTAGCGGTACAGCTTCCCGGATATTCCCATTTTTGCTCAATAAAAGTTGAAAAAATGGAAATTCTTGGGTATGCAGCATCGGTTTTTATCGGTATTTCGTTGGGTTTAATCGGTGGCGGCGGCAGTATTCTTACCGTACCGGTTCTGGTGTACCTGTTGGGTGTAGATGCCTTTCTGGCTACAGAATATTCACTTTTTATTGTCGGGATCAGCAGTTTGGCCGGTTCATTTTCCTATTTTAAAAAAGGCCTGGTTAATTTTAAAATGGCCGTCATCTTCGGGATCCCGTCCGTTGTTTCTATTTTTCTCACACGGCATTACCTTTTGCCACTGATTCCTGATGAAGTTTTCCACATCAACAGTTTAACGGTTACGGTTACCAAAGATATTTTTCTGCTGCTGGCTTTCGCCGGTTTAATGGTTGTTTCTTCCTATAAGATGATCAGGAAAAGTGTGGAACCGGTCACAGGAACCGTCCGGTCAGAAAAAAACAATAGGATTCAGGCAGCAGGGCAGGGCTGTATGGTCGGTATGCTGACGGGGCTTGTAGGAGCAGGCGGCGGATTTATGATTATTCCGGCATTGGTCAGCCTGCTGAAAACACCGATGAAAGCTGCTGTGGGAACTTCGCTTGTTATTATTGCCGTGAATTCGCTGATCGGATTTTTCTCGTCAATAAATCACGTTAAAATACAATGGAATGTATTAGGGAATGTCTCTGCAATGGCTGTTGTGGGAATTGTTATCGGTTCACAGCTCTCAGATAAAATTAATGGTGCAAAACTGAAGCCTGCATTCGGCTGGTTCATTCTGGTGATGGGCGTTTACATTATCATCAGGGAACTTTTCCTTTAATTTAATCAGTATTTTTTGGGCAGCTTTATCCGCCTTCCACTCCCAATCTTTTTGCCGCAGCTTTCCTCCGTAAAAAAGGATTTCCGCTCAAGTCGGGCTGCGATGATCCGGTTCAGGAACTGAAGGTATACAAAACTTTAAAAACAGTCAGTAGTCAAAAAAAATCTTTGCGGACTTTACGTTTAATTTCAATAATCAGCAAAAAAATCAGGTCTTATGTAACAAAAGTAGCTGTAGGATAAGTAGAGAACATAGAAATTTACAATAAATAAATACATATGAAAATAGAACAGATTTATACCGGGTGCCTTGCCCAGGGAGCCTATTACATTGTTTCTGAAGGCGAAGCGGCAATCATTGATCCGTTAAGGGAAACCCGCCCTTACATCGAAAGACTGGGAAAAGACAAGGTAACATTAAAATATATTTTTGAAACCCATTTCCATGCAGATTTCGTGAGCGGCCATGTGGGTCTGAGCAAAAAAACGGGTGCTCCGATTGTGTACGGTCCAACGGCAGATCCTGAATTTGAAGCGGTTATTGCTGAAGACGGACAGGTTTTTGAAATCGGGAAAATCAAAATAAAAGTCCTGCATACTCCGGGACATACAATGGAAAGCGCTTCGTTTTTACTGGTTGATGAAAATGGAGAAGAAAAAGCGCTTTTCAGTGGAGATACTTTGTTTTTGGGAGATGTCGGCCGGCCAGATCTGGCTCAGAAAGAGGAAAGCGTTACCCAAGAGGAACTGGCCGGGCTGCTTTATGACAGCCTGTATCAGAAAATACTGCATTTGAATGATGAAATTACGGTCTATCCCGCTCACGGAGCCGGCTCTGCATGCGGAAAAAATATGCAGAAAGAAACCGTGGATACCCTGGGAAATCAGAAGAAGAACAATTACGCGCTCAACCAAAAAGATAAGGAAAGCTTTATAAAAGCTGTTACAGACGGGCTTCTTCCGCCGCCGGCTTATTTCGGGATGAATGTCGCGATGAATAAAAAAGGGTACAGCAGTTTTGATGAGGTGCTGGCTAAAGGCCTCCGCGCTTTTTCGCCTGAAGAATTTGAAGAAACAGCGGAGTATTCCGGGGCTTTGATTCTGGATGTCAGAAATCATGATACGTTTGTAGAAAGTTTTGTTCCTCAGTCCGTTAATATCGGATTGGAAGGGGATTTTGCACCCTGGGCCGGCGCTCTGATTGCAGATGTAAAACAACCGATTCTGTTAATTACCGATGAAAACAGTGAGGAGGAAGCCGTTACCAGACTGAGCAGGGTAGGATTTGACCATGTTCTAGGTTTTCTGAAAGGCGGTTTCGAAGCCTGGAAAAACAGCGGGAAAGAAACAGATACCGTCAGCAGGATTTCCGCACAGCAGTTTGAAAATGAAATCAAAGATAAAAACGTAAACATCTTAGATGTAAGAAAAGAAAGCGAATACCGGGCTGAACATGTGAACGGCGCTTACAATAAACCTTTAGCCTATATCAACGAATGGATATTGCAAATTGATCCGATGGAACATTTTTACCTTCACTGTGCGGGCGGCTACAGAAGTATGATGGCAGCAGGCATTCTTCAGGCGAGAGGATTCCGTAATTTTACCGAAATTAAAGGCGGGTTTAATGCCGTCTCAAAAACCGGTGTTCCCAAAAGCGATTTTGCCTGTCAGCGTAAACGTTACACTCAGTTTAAATAAAAATAAATTATGTTGGATTTAATAAAAGAACCGTGGCCGTGGTATATTGCAGGGCCGCTCATCGGCCTCACCGTTCCCGTACTGTTGATCTTAGGCAACAAGTCCTTTGGAATCAGCTCATCATTGCGGCACATCTGTGCAGCATGTATCCCTGCAGATCTTGAGTTCTTCAAATACGACTGGAAAAAAGAAGCATGGAACCTGTTTTTTGTCCTGGGTATTTTCTTCGGCGGAATGATCGCTGCTTATTTACTGATGAACCCCGGGGAAATTACAGTCAATCCGGACCTCAAAACCGAACTCGCATCTTATGGAATTACAGATTACAGTAACCTTATCCCTGTCCAGTTAATGAATTTTAAAAGTCTTTTAACCTTAAAGGGCTTCATCACCATGGTCGGCGGCGGGTTTTTGGTCGGTTTCGGGACCCGTTATGCAGGCGGATGCACAAGCGGGCATGCCATTATGGGATTATCCAATCTGCAGTGGCCGTCCCTGGTGGCTACCGTCTGCTTTATGGCCGGCGGATTCTTTATGGCCAATGTGGTCCTTCCGCTTATTTTATCACTTTAATTTAATCATCATGACAAAAGAAAAAGAAATACACCATCAGGTTGGTAGCTGTACTATTGAAAGTAGGTCTCAGCATAAATGGCATTATAATTTAAGATATTTAATTGTTGGTATTTTATTCGGGATTGTATTTGTAAAAGCCGAGATCATCAGCTGGTTCAGGATCCAGGAAATGTTCCGCCTGCAGTCGTTTCACATGTACGGCGTCATCGGAAGTGCGATCGTAACCGGAACGATTTCTGTCTGGCTGATTAAAAGGTTTAAAATAAAGACGGTTGAAGGAGAACCTGTATTTATCGCTCCGAAAAAATTCAGTAAAGGGCAGATTTACGGCGGCCTGATCTTTGGATTTGGCTGGGCCGTTACGGGCGCTTGTCCCGGGCCTCTGTTCGCGCAGATCGGAACCGGGTCTTTTGCCGTTATTGTTACGTTGCTGAGTGCAGTTTCCGGAACCTGGATATACGGGTATTTCAGGGAAAAGCTGCCGCATTGATTGCACTGCGTTCTGTACTCCCTGAAAAGTTTCCTTGTAAAAATATGATACGCAAGTATACCTAATGCTCAGCCGGATTTATTATTCCAACCGTTAAAAAAAAGCTGCCTTACATTAAGTAGGGCAGCTCCAGGTTGAGATAATGTATAAACATCCTTGTTAGATGATTATTTTGTTTTGATTTTAAAATCTTTTTTTATTGTCTCCAGTAAGACCATTTGCTTCCGTTGTATACGGCCAGCCTTTTGGCTCCGCTTTTATTGATGTACACCATCATTCCCGGAGACGGGCT
>Ga0265780_10000165_pt1 | contig 106448 bp, 96 predicted proteins | sample P1T30metagenome_FD_192432 | JGI IMG/M metagenome (GOLD analysis project Ga0265780, IMG submission 192432) | Plant litter microbial communities from East Loma Ridge, Irvine, California - P1 T30 | ecosystem: Environmental > Terrestrial > Plant litter > Unclassified | place: USA: California...
TCGCGGACGGCATCGAGGGCCTCGTGCACATCTCCGAGCTGTCGGCGAAGCACGTCGAGCTGGCCGAGCAGGTCGTCGCCGTCGGCGACGAGGTGTTCGTCAAGGTCATCGACATCGACCTCGACCGCCGTCGCATCTCGCTGAGCCTCAAGCAGGCCAACGAGGGCGTCGACCCCGAGGGCACCGAGTTCGACCCGGCGCTCTACGGCATGCTCACCGAGTACGACGAGCAGGGCAACTACAAGTACCCCGAGGGCTTCGACCCGGAGACCAACGAGTGGCGCGAGGGCTTCGAGACCCAGCGCGAGAAGTGGGAGCAGGACTACGCTGCCGCCCAGGCTCGCTGGGAGGCCCACAAGAAGCAGGTCGCGGCGTCCCTCGCCGAGGAGACCACCTTCGACGTGCCGTCCGGTTCGACGTTCTCGAGCGACTCCGCCGGTGCCGGCACGCTCGCCGACGACGAGTCGCTCGCGGCACTCCGCGAGAAGCTCTCCAACAACAACTAGGTCGACCGCACCTTCGGGTGCACCCGGCCCACACCACGAGGCGGTCCCTTCCGGGGGGCCGCCTCGCGGCGTATCCGGGCGATCGCGAGACGAGGCCGGGTAGCCTCGGCAGATGTTCGTGTGTGGCCTGACCGGGGGCATCGCCGCCGGCAAGAGCGTCGTCTCCCGCCGTCTCGCCGAGGGGGGCGCGGCCGTGGTCGACGCCGACCTCCTGGCGCGGGAGGTGGTGGCACCCGGCACTCCCGGGCTCCGGGCGGTCGTCGACCGGTTCGGGCCGGGGGTCCTCGCAGCCGACGGCAGCCTCGACCGCCCGGCCCTCGGTGCGGTGGTCTTCTCCGACCCCGATGCTCGGCGCGACCTCGAGGCGATCACCCACCCCGCCGTGCGGGCGCTCTCCTCCCGGCGGATGCTCGAGGCGGTCCGGGACGATCCCGTGCGGGTGGTGGTCTACGACGTCCCGTTGCTGGTCGAGACCCGGGGGCGCGACGAGTTCGACGTCGTGGTGGTCGTGCACGCGCCGGCCGAGCAGCGGGTCGAGCGCCTGGTGCAGCTGAGGGGGATGACCGAGCAGGAGGCGCGGCGCCGGGTGGCCTCGCAGGCCACCGACGACGAGCGCCTCGCCGTGGCCGATCTCGTCGTCGACTCCTCGGGCTCCCTCGAGCAGACCCTGGAGCAGGCCGACGCCGTGCTCGACCGGCTGCGTTCGCTGTCAGCAGCAGCGGCGAGCCGCCCCTCGGAGCCCACTGTCGGTGGCGGCTCCTAAACTCGGGACCATGGAACCAACCCGCAGTGTCCGTCCGTTCGAGGTCGTCAGCGAGTACGAGCCGAGCGGTGACCAGCCGGCGGCCATCGCCGAGCTCGCGGGGCGCATCAACGCCGGCGAGACCGACGTCGTCCTGCTCGGCGCGACGGGCACCGGCAAGTCGGCGACGACCGCGTGGCTCGTCGAGCAGGTGCAGCGGCCGACGCTGGTCCTCGCCCACAACAAGACGCTCGCGGCGCAGCTCGCCAACGAGTTCCGCGAGATGTTCCCTCACAACGCCGTCGAGTACTTCGTCTCGTACTACGACTACTACCAGCCCGAGGCGTACGTCCCCCAGACCGACACCTTCATCGAGAAGGACAGCTCGATCAACGCGGAGGTCGAACGGCTCCGGCACTCGACGACCAACTCCCTGCTGAGTCGGCGCGACGTCATCGTCGTCAGCACCGTCTCGTGCATCTACGGCCTGGGCACGCCCGAGGGCTACCTCGAGGCCATGATCGCCCTCCAGGTGGGCCAGCGCATCGATCGCGAGACGCTCATCCGCCGCTTCGTCTCGATGCAGTACCAGCGCAACGACATCGACTTCTCGCGGGGCAACTTCCGCGTGCGCGGCGACACGATCGAGATCATCCCCATGTACGAGGAGCTCGCCATCCGCATCGAGATGTTCGGCGACGAGATCGAGGCCCTGTACGCGCTGCACCCGCTCACGGGCGACGTCGTGAAGACGCTCGACGCCGTCTCGGTCTTCCCCGGCTCGCACTACGTCGCGGGCACCGACGTCATGCACCGGGCCATCGGCACCATCAAGGAGGAGCTCGCGACGCGACTGGGCGAGCTCGACTCGCAGGGCAAGCTCCTCGAGTCGCAGCGCCTCCGCATGCGCACGACCTTCGACCTCGAGATGATGGAGCAGATCGGCTTCTGCAACGGCATCGAGAACTACTCGGCGCACATCGACGGCCGCGGCCCGGGGGAGGCGCCCCACTGCCTCCTCGACTACTTCCCGGACGACCTCCTGGTCGTCATCGACGAGTCGCACGTCACCGTGCCGCAGATCGGCGCGATGTACGAGGGCGACGCGTCGCGCAAGCGCACGCTCGTCGACCACGGCTTCCGGCTGCCGAGCGCACTCGACAACCGACCGCTGAAGTTCGAGGAGTTCCTCGACCGTGTCGGCCAGAAGGTGTACCTCTCGGCCACCCCGGGCAAGTACGAGCTCGGCATCACCGACAGCGTCGTCGAGCAGATCATCCGGCCCACCGGCCTGATCGACCCCCAGATCGTCGTCAAGCCGTCCGAGGGCCAGATCGACGACCTCCTGGAGGAGATCCGGGCCCGCACCGAGCGCGACGAACGAGTGCTCGTCACGACGCTGACGAAGAAGATGGCGGAGGAGCTCACCGACTTCCTGACCGAGGCCGGGGTGCGTGTGCGCTACCTGCACTCCGACGTCGACACGCTCCGGCGGGTGGAGCTGCTGACCGAGCTCCGGCAGGGCGTCTACGACGTGCTGGTGGGCATCAACCTCCTGCGTGAGGGCCTCGACCTCCCCGAGGTCTCCCTCGTGGCGATCCTGGACGCCGACAAGGAGGGCTTCCTGCGGTCGTCGACGTCGCTCATCCAGACGATCGGCCGCGCAGCCCGCAACGTGTCGGGCGAGGTGCACATGTACGCCGACGTCATGACCGACTCGATGAAGCAGGCGCTGGAGGAGACCGACCGGCGCCGCGACAAGCAGATCGCCTACAACACCGAGCACGGCATCGACCCCCAGCCGCTCCGCAAGAAGATCGCCGACATCACCGAGGCGCTCGCCCGGGAGGGGGCCGACACGGCCGCCCTGCTCGCGGGCCGCGACGGCAAGAAGCGGTCGCCCACGCCCAACCTCAAGCGGGAGGGTCGCGGAGCAGCGGCCGCCAACGGGATCGAGTCGATCATCGCCGACCTCAACGAGCAGATGCTCCAGGCGGCAGCCGAGCTGAAGTTCGAGCTGGCCGGTCGCCTGCGCGACGAGGTCGCCGACCTCAAGAAGGACCTGCGCCAGATGGAGGCGGCCGGCCATGTCAACTGATCGCAAGCGCGTCGTCGTGACCGGCGCCACGGCGGGGCTCGGCTACTTCGCGGCCGAGTCCCTCGCCGCTGCGGGCCACCGGGTCGTCCTGGCCGCGCGCGACGCCGAGCGCGCCGTCCGCGCCGCCGACGCCCTCCGGGAGCGTGTGCCCGGAGCCGACGTCGAGACGGTGGAGCTCGACCTGGCCGACCTCGCCTCCGTGGCCTCGGGCGCGTCGTCCCTGGCTGCCGGGGGCGAGATCGACGTCCTGCTGGCCAACGCCGGGGTCGTGGGCTCTCGACGCCGCCAGACCACGGCCGACGGCTTCGAGCTGCAGTTCGGCACCAACCACCTCGGCCACTTCGCCCTCGTCTCGCACCTCCTCCCCGCCCTGTCCGCCGCGCCGGCCGCCCGCGTCGTCCACCTCGGCAGCATCAGCCACCGGTGGGTGCGGCTCGACCTCGACGACCCGATGATGGTCTCCAGCTACTCGAGCTACGTCGCGTACGCGAGGTCCAAGCTCGCGGTCATGTCCTTCGGGTTCGAGCTCGACCGGCGGCTCCGAGCCGCCGGCTCGACCGTCTCGAGCGTCGTCGCTCACCCGGGCTTCTCGTGGGAGTCGCTCAGCGACCCTCGCCCGCCCGTGGTCGAGCCGCACCGGCCGCCCGCCGTCCTCACCTCGCTCGCCCACACGTTCTCCCAGGGCAAGGAGGTCGGGGCCGAGCCCCTCGTGCACGCGTCCGTGGCCCCCGGCGTCGAGGGAGGGGAATACTGGGGGCCGGCGGGCTGGTTCCAGCTCACCGGGCCGCCTGCCCTCGTGACTCCTCAGCGGCACGCTCGTGACGCCTCCGCGGCAGCCCGCCTGTGGTCGATCTCCGCCGAGCTCACCGCGACCGCCCCCGTCCTCTAGCGAACGACGCCACTCGACCATCGATGTCGGTGGTCTCCGTAGAATGGTAAGAGTGTCAATCTCACCCGTAGAAGGTTCCTCCGTGCTCAGCGTCCGAGGCGCCCGAGTCCACAACCTCGACAACGTCGACCTCGAGATCCCGCGCGACTCGATGGTCGTCTTCACGGGCCTCTCCGGGTCCGGCAAGTCCTCCCTGGCGTTCGACACGATCTTCGCCGAGGGCCAGCGGCGCTACGTCGAGTCGCTGTCCGCGTACGCGCGGCAGTTCCTCGGCCAGGTCGATCGTCCTGACGTCGACTTCATCGAGGGACTCAGCCCCGCGGTCTCCATCGACCAGAAGTCGACGAACCGGAACCCGCGCTCGACGGTCGGCACCATCACCGAGATCTACGACTACATGCGCCTGCTCTGGGCTCGCATCGGCATCGCGCACTGCGCCGTCTGCGGCGAGAAGATCAGCCGTCAGACGGTGCAGCAGATCGCCGACCAGCTGATGACGCTCGAGACGGGCACCCGCTTCCAGGTCCTCAGCCCGATCGTGTCCAAGAAGAAGGGCGAGTTCGTCGACCTGTTCGCCGAGCTGGCCGCGTCGGGCTACTCCCGGGCCATCGTCGACGGCGAGCAGGTCCAGCTGAGCTCCCCGCCGACGCTCAAGAAGCAGGTCAAGCACGACATCTCGGTCGTCGTCGACCGCCTCGTCGCGTCGCCGGAGGGCCTCACCCGCCTGACCGACTCCCTCGAGACGGCCCTGCGCCTGACCGACGGGCTCGTCACCGTCGACTTCGTCGACACCGACGCCGGAGCGGCCGGCAAGTACCGCACCTTCTCGGAGAAGCTCTCCTGCCCCAACGGGCACCCCGTGCAGCTCACCGAGATCGAGCCCCGCACCTTCTCCTTCAACGCCCCGTTCGGCGCCTGCCCGGAGTGCTCCGGCATCGGCACGCGCATGTCCGTCGACACGGACCTCGTGCTCGGCGACCCCGAGCTGAGCCTCGCCGAGGGCGTGATCCTGCCGTGGACCAACTCCGGCAAGGGCCTCTACAACTACTTCCAGAAGCTCCTGGAGGGCCTCGCGGTCGACCTCGACTTCAGCCTCCGCACGCCCTGGAAGGACCTGCCGGTGCGCATCCAGGAGGCGGTGCTGCAGGGCAACGACTTCGAGGTCACCGTCAAGTGGAAGAACCGCTTCGGGCGTGAGATGAAGTACTCCACGGGCTTCGAGGGCGTCATGCCCTACATCGAGCGGAAGTACGCCGAGGCGGAGACCGACAGCCAGCGTCAGCGCTACTCCGAGTACCTGCGCGAGATCCCCTGCTCCGTCTGCGACGGCAAGCGGCTGAAGCCGGAGGTCCTGGCGGTCACGGTCGCCGACCGCAGCATCGCCGACGTGGCCGACCTCAGCCTGGCCGACGCCTTCGCGTTCATGAACGAGCTGACGCTCACCACGCGTGAGGCCCGGATCGCGGCCCAGGTGCTGCGCGAGATCCGGGTGCGACTCGAGTTCCTGCTCGAGGTGGGCCTGACCTACCTCTCGCTGGCCCGGTCCGCCGGCTCGCTGTCCGGCGGCGAGGCCCAGCGCATCCGCCTGGCGACGCAGATCGGCTCCGGCCTCACGGGCGTGCTGTACGTGCTCGACGAGCCGAGCATCGGCCTGCACCAGCGAGACAACCGCCGACTCATCGACACCCTCGTCAAGCTCAGGGACCTCGGCAACACGTTGATCGTCGTCGAGCACGACGAAGACACCATCAAGACGGCCGACTGGGTCGTCGACATCGGACCCGGCGCCGGCGTCAACGGCGGTCGAGTCGTCCACTCGGGCAGCTACGAGGCGCTCCTCGCCAACACCGAGTCCTACACGGGCGACTACCTCTCCGGTCGGCGCTCCATCGAGACACCGGCGACGCGTCGACCGGTCGACCCGTCCCGGGTCATCACCGTGGTCGGAGCGAAGGCCAACAACCTCCGCGACGTCACCGTGGAGTTCCCCCTGGGCACGTTCGTGGCCGTCACCGGCGTCAGCGGATCAGGCAAGTCGACCCTGGTCAACGACATCCTGTACAAGGTCCTGGCCAACAAGCTCAACGGGGCCCGGCAGATCCCCGGCAAGCACCTGCGCGTCACGGGCCTCGACGCCCTCGACAAGGTGGTGCACGTCGACCAGGCGCCCATCGGCCGCACCCCGCGGTCGAACCCCGCGACCTACACCGGCGTCTTCGACCGCATCCGCAACCTCTTCGCGGAGACCGTCGAGGCCAAGACCCGGGGGTACCTGCCGGGTCGCTTCAGCTTCAACGTCAAGGGCGGCCGGTGCGAGAACTGCGCGGGCGACGGCACCATCAAGATCGAGATGAACTTCCTGCCCGACGTCTACGTCGCGTGCGAGGTCTGCGGCGGCGCCCGGTACAACCGCGACACGCTCGCCGTGCACTACAAGGGCAAGAACATCTCCGAGGTGCTCGACATGCCGATCAGCGAGGCAGCGGACTTCTTCGAGCCCATCTCCGCCATCTCCCGCTACATGAAGACCCTCGTCGACGTCGGGCTCGGCTACGTCCGACTCGGCCAGAGCGCGACCACGCTCAGCGGCGGCGAGGCGCAGCGCGTCAAGCTCGCGACCGAGCTCCAGAAGCGGTCGAACGGCAGGAGCGTCTACGTCCTCGACGAGCCGACCACCGGGCTCCACTTCGAGGACGTCCGCAAGCTGCTGCTCGTCCTCAACGGCCTCGTCGAGAAGGGCAACACGGTCATCACCATCGAGCACAACCTCGACGTGATCAAGTCCGCCGACTGGCTCATCGACATGGGCCCCGAGGGAGGCGCGGGAGGCGGTTCCGTGCTCGCCACGGGCACCCCCGAGCACCTCGCGACCGTCCCGGAGAGCCACACCGGGGTCTTCCTCGCGGAGATCCTCGAGCAGGGCCACGCCGCACCGGGTCCGGCCGCGACCCGGAAGAAGAAGTCGACGACGGCGCCGCGCCGCCGGGAGGCCGTCGAGGCCCGATGAGCGACACCGTCTCCTGGCGGCCCCCGGCGGGGGAGATCCCCACCGACCCGGGCGTCTATCGATGGCGCGACGAACGAGGGCGCGTGCTCTACGTCGGCAAGGCGAAGAACCTCCGTGCGAGGCTCAGCAACTACTTCGCCCCCCTCCCGACGCTCCACGAACGCACCCGACGCATGGTGCTCACGGCGCGCTCGGTGGAGTGGACTGTCGTGGGCAGCGACATCGAGGCCCTGCAGCTCGAGTACACCTGGATCAAGGAGTTCGACCCGCCCTTCAACGTCAAGTTCCGCGACGACAAGACGTACCCCTTCATGGCCGTCACGCTCGGTGACGAAGCGCCCCGGGTCATGGTCACCCGCAACCCGCGGATCAAGGGCGCCAAGTACTTCGGCCCCTACCCGAAGATCTGGGCGGTGCACGACACGATCGACCAGATGATCAAGGTCTTCCCGATCCGCACCTGCTCCGACAGCAGCTACAAGAAGGCGATGCAGACGGGGAAGCCCTGCTTCCCCGGCCAGATCGGCCGCTGCGGCGGCCCGTGCTCGCACAAGGTGACCATCGAGGAGCACCGGGCGATCGTCGACGAGTTCGTCAAGTTCATGGGCAGCTACGACAAGCGCGTCATCGCCGAGAGGCAGAAGGCGATGAAGACGGCGGCGCTCGAGCAGCGCTACGAGGACGCCGCGCGCTTCCGCGACCAGGTCCAGGCCCTCGAGGCCGTCCTCGACAAGTCCGCGGTCGTGCTCCGCGACTCCGTCGACCTCGATCTCTTCGCCCTCGCAGAGGACGAGCTCGCGGCCGCGGTGCAGCTCTTCACCGTGCGCGGAGGCCGGATCCGCGGCTCGCGCGGCTGGGTCGTCGACAAGGAGATCGACATCTCCTCGGGCGACCTCGTCGAACAGGTCCTCCAGGGGCGGTACACCGCGGGCGCCGAGGTGCCGCGCGAGATCGTCGTCAGCGCCGTGCCCGACGACAACGACGCGCTGGAGTCCGTCCTCTCCGACATCCGGGGGCGCGGGCGCGTGCAGGTGCACGCCGCCCAGCGCGGCGAGAAGGCCGCTCTCATGCAGACGGCGATGCTCAACGCGCAGCAGTCGCTCATGCTCTACAAGACTCGTCGCAGCGCCGACTTCGCCACTCGCTCGACGGCCCTGGCCGACATCCAGGAGGCGCTCGGCATGGGCGAGGCGCCCCTCCGCATGGAGTGCTACGACGTCTCGCACCTCTCCGGCACCAACATCGTGGCGTCCATGGTCGTCTTCGAGGACGGCCTGCCGCGCAAAGACCAGTACCGCCGCTTCAGCATCCCGCAGTCGACCGACGACACCGAGTCGATCTACCAGACGCTCAGCCGCCGCCTCGCCCGTCTCGACGACGAGCTCGCCCCCGTGGAGGAGGTGGGCGAGCAGCGGAAGCGGTTCGCCTACCGCCCCAACCTCCTCATCGTCGACGGCGGTCAGCCCCAGGTCGCGGCTGCGCGTCGAGCCCTCGACGACGCGGGCGTCACCGACATCGCGCTCTGCGGCATCGCGAAGCGGCTCGAGGAGATCTGGCTCCCCGACGACGACTTCCCGGTGATCCTCCCGCGCAACTCCGACGCGCTGTTCCTCATCCAGCGCATCCGCGACGAGGCCCACCGCTTCGCCATCACGTTCCAGCGACAGCGTCGCAAGCGCGACGTCGCGACCCAGCTGGCGGAGATCCCGGGCCTGGGGCCGGCCCGCGTCGCCGGGCTGCTCAAGCACTTCGGCTCCGTCAAGCGGCTCAAGCAGGCCAGCCTCGACGAGATCGGGTCGATCCGCGGCATCGGACCCACCCTGGCGGCCGCCGTGGCGGACCGCCTCGGGAACACGACCGACGCCGAGGTGGCCGAGGCCGACGCCCCCACGCCCGCCGACGCGGACGGCGACGGGGCGTCGGGCCCCGCCTCGGCCCTGCCCGAGCGGCACGACGCCGACGTCCCGGCCACCTAGACTCGATGCACCCTGAGCCGAACCGACCGGAGGGCCCCACCGCATGAGCGACGCCAGCGAGCAGCAAGAGGTCCTGATCGTGACCGGCATGTCCGGGGCCGGTCGGTCCACCGTGGCGAACGCCCTGGAGGACCTGGGCTGGTACGTGGTCGACAACCTCCCGGCCCAGATGCTGCGGCCCCTGATCGACCTCGCCGAGCGCGCGGGCGATTCCCTCCCCAAGATCGCGGCGATCGTCGACGTGCGAGGCGGGCGCCTCTTCTCGGAGGCGCAGGAGGCGGTGCGCACCCTCCGGGCCAGCATGCCCAGCAAGGTGCGCATGCTGTACCTCGACGCCACCGACGCCGTCCTGGTGCGTCGCTTCGAGCAGGTCCGTCGACCCCACCCCCTGCAGGGCGACGGCACCCTCCTCGACGGGATCCTGGCCGAGCGAGCGCGCATGGAGGAGCTGCGGGAGACCAGCGACGTCGTGATCGACACCTCCGAGCTCAACATCCACCAGCTCGCGACCGTCGTGACGGAGCGCTTCGCGGAGTCCGAGCGCCCCGGGGTGCAGGTGACCGTGCTGAGCTTCGGCTTCAAGTACGGACTGCCCGCCGACGCCGACATGGTGGGAGACGCCCGGTTCCTGCCGAACCCGTTCTGGGTGCCGGAGCTCCGGGCGCAGAACGGGCTCGACGAGCCCGTGACGAGCTACGTCATGGCCCAGACCGGCGCTCGCGACTTCGTCGACGCGTTCGCGGCGGCACTCGCGCCCGTGCTCGACGGCTATCAGCGCGAGAACAAGAGACACGCTACGATCGCCGTTGGCTGCACGGGCGGCAAGCACCGTTCCGTCACCCTCGTCGGCGAACTGGCCGCGCGTCTGCGCGACCTGCCCGGCGTCGCCGTCAGCGTGAAGCACCGCGACCTCGGCCGGGAGTGACCGGCCGCCGTCCCGCGCCGGCGCAGGTGGGCCCGAGGCCCCAGCCCGCAGCACTCGACGACAGCGTCGCCCCGACGACCGCGTCGACCACCAGACAGAGACAAGGATCAGCACCCGTGGCACAGACCGCCGACGTCAAAGAAGAACTCGCCCTCGTCGAGGTGAGCCGCACGACGGTCCGCGCGGCCGAGGTCGCGACCATCCTGCGCTTCGCGGGCGGCCTGCACGTCATCTCCGGCCGCATCGCCGTCGAGGCGGAGCTGGACAGCCCGACGATCGCCCGTCGCGTCCGCCGCGATCTCGCGGAGCTCTACGGGGCCCGCAGCGACGTCTCCCTGATCGGCGCCTCCGGGGCCCGCCGCACGCCTCACTACCTCGTCCGGGTGCACGAGGCAGGGGAGACGCTGGCGCGTCAGACGGGCCTGATGGATCAGCGCCGTCGTCCCGTCCGCGGCTTGCCGAACCGCCTCACCACCGGTTCGCGCGACGACCTCGCGGCCATCTGGCGGGGAGCGTTCCTCGCCCAGGGGTCCCTGACCGACCCGGGGCGATCGGCGTCGCTCGAGGTCGTCTGCCCCGGCAACGAGGCGGCGATGGCCCTCGTCGGCGCCGCCGGCCGCCTCGGGGTGCCGGCCAAGGCCCGCGAGGTGCGCGGCGTGCACCGCGTGCTGATCCGCGACGGCGAGGCCATCAGCGCGATGCTGGCGGTCATGGGGGCCCACAAGAGCGTGGGGGAGTGGGAGGAGATGCGTCAGCGCCGCGAGGTGCGGGCGACGGCCAACCGCCTCGTCAACTTCGACGACGCGAACCTCCGACGGTCCGCCGAGGCGGCCGTGGCCGCCTGCGCCCGCGTCGAGCGGGCCATGGAGCTGCTCGGCGACGACATCCCGGACCACCTCGCGTACGCGGGCAAGCTGCGCCTCGCCCACCGCGACGCGAGCCTCGACGAGCTGGGCCACCACGCCGACCCGCCCATGACGAAGGACGCCGTGGCCGGCCGCATCCGTCGCCTCCTGGCGATGGCCGACAAGAAGGCCTCCGACCTGGGAGTGGCCGGCACCGAGGCCAGCCTGCCGTCCGACCTCGAGCTCCGCTAGGCCGACCCCGGACTCCTCGCGGCGACGACGACGGGCCGGGGTCGCCCGGGCCGCGGAGGGCCCGTCGCGGGGCCTGACGCACACCGACGCACACGCACCCCGGCTGGTACTGTGACACTCGGTCCGGCTCCTCGATCTCACTGGTCGGAGGGCCGTCCGCGGGCCTGGTCGCCCGTCCCCTCCACGCGTCCTCGCGACGCCTGATCAACAGGAGTTTCATTGACCGTCAAGATCGGCATCAACGGCTTCGGTCGCATCGGCCGCAACTACTTCCGCGCGGCGCTCGCCAAGGGCACCGACATCGAGATCGTCGCCGTCAACGACCTGACCGACAACGCAGCCCTGGCGCACCTCCTCAAGTTCGACTCGATCACCGGCCGCCTCGACGCGACCGTCGAGCTCGACGGCGACTCGATCGTGGTCGACGGCAAGCCGATCAAGGTCCTGGCGGAGCGCGACCCCGCCAACCTCCCCTGGGGCGAGCTGGGCGTCGACATCGTCATCGAGTCGACCGGCTTCTTCACGAAGGCCGACGACGCGCGCAAGCACATCACCGCCGGTGCCAAGAAGGTCCTGATCTCCGCTCCCGCGACCGGCGACGACGCCACCATCGTCCTGGGCGTCAACGAGGGCATCTACGACCCCGCCTCGCACCACATCATCTCCAACGCGTCCTGCACGACCAACAGCCTCGCGCCGCTCATGAAGGTCTTCCTCGACAACTTCGGCGTCGAGCGCGGCCTCATGACCACGGTGCACGCCTACACGGCCGACCAGAACCTGCAGGACGGCCCCCACAAGGACCCGCGCCGCGCCCGGGCCGCCGCCGTCAACATCGTGCCGACCTCGACCGGTGCCGCCAAGGCCATCGGCCTCGTCATCCCGGAGCTCGCGGGCAAGCTCGACGGCTACGCCCTCCGCGTGCCCGTGCCCACCGGCAGCATCACCGACGTCACCCTCGAGACCTCCACCCCCGTCACCGTCGAGCAGATCAACGCGGCCTACAAGGCGGCAGCCGAGGGCGAGCTCAAGGGCATCCTCGCCTACTCGGAGGACCCGCTGGTCTCCAGCGACATCACCACCGACCCGCACTCGTCGATCTACGACTCGGGCCTCACCAAGGTCATCGGCAACATGGTCAAGATCACCTCGTGGTACGACAACGAGTGGGGCTACTCCAACCGCCTCGTCGACCTCACGAAGTACGTCGCCGACCGCCTCTAGCACCGGTCCACCCCCGCGACAGAACCTCCGGAGGCGGTCAGGCACCAGCCTGGCCGCCTCCTCCTGACAGGAGAGAACGACCATGCCCCTCCGCACCCTCGATCAGCTCGGAGACCTGGGCGGCAAGCGCGTCATCGTCCGATGCGACCTCAACGTCCCCATGAAGGGCGGCGTCATCACCGACGACGGACGCGTCCGCGCCTCGCTCGAGACCCTGAACACCCTCATCGGCCAGGGCGCTCGCGTCGTGGTCGTCTCCCACCTCGGCCGCCCCGACGGCCAGCCGGTCGACGAGTTCAGCCTCCGTCCCGTGGCGCAGCGCCTCAGCGAGCTGCTCGGCACCAGCGTCGCGTTCGTGCCGGAGACGACGGGGCCCGAGGCCGCGCAGGCCGTCGCGTCCCTGTCGGACGGCCAGGTCGCCGTCCTGGAGAACCTCCGGTTCACGGCCGCCGAGACCTCGAAGGACCCCGCCGAGCGCCGTGCCTTCGCGGAGAAGCTCGCGACGCTCGGCGACGCCTTCGTGTCCGACGGCTTCGGCGTCGTGCACCGAGAGCAGGCCAGCGTCTCCGAGCTGCCCCAGCTCCTGCCGAGCGCGGCCGGCCTCCTCATCGCCGCCGAGCTCGAGGTCCTCGACCGGCTGACCGAGACGCCTCAGCGTCCCTACGCCGTCGTCCTCGGCGGGTCGAAGGTGTCCGACAAGCTCGGGGTCATCGAGCACCTGCTCCCGCGCGTCGATTCCCTGCTCATCGGCGGCGGCATGCTGTTCACCTTCCTCGCCGCGCAGGGTCACCCGGTGGGCGGCAGCCTCCTCGAGGCCGACCAGCTCGACCGCGTCCGTGGCTACGTCGCCGAGGCGGAGCGCCGGGGCGTGCGGCTCGTGCTCCCCACCGACGTGGTCGTGGCGTCCGCCTTCTCCGCCGACGCCGACCACACGACCGTGGCCGCCGACGGCATCGAGTCGTCCGAGCTCGGGCCCGGGGCCATCGGGCTCGACATCGGACCCGAGACGGCCGCAGCCTTCGCGGAGATCATCTCGTCGTCGTCGACCGTGTTCTGGAACGGACCGATGGGAGTCTTCGAGTTCGACGCCTTCGCGCACGGCACCCGGGTCGTCGCGGAGGCGCTGACCCGGGTCGACGGGCTCGCCGTCGTCGGCGGCGGGGACTCGGCCTCGGCCGTCCGCTCGCTCGGCTTCACGGACGACCAGTTCGGCCACATCTCCACCGGCGGTGGAGCCAGCCTCGAGTTCCTCGAGGGAAAGAAGCTCCCCGGACTGGAGGTCCTCGGATGGTGACCACGCGCACGCCCCTCATCGCCGGCAACTGGAAGATGAACCTCGACCACCTGCAGTCGATCGCGTTCGTCCAGAAGCTCGCCTGGAGCCTCAAGGACGCGAAGCACGACTTCGCGTCGGCCGAGGCGGTCGTCTTCCCGCCCTTCACCGACCTCAGGAGCGTGCAGACGCTCCTCGACGCCGACAAGCTCGAGCTGGGCCTCGGCGCGCAGGACCTCTCGGCCCACGACTCCGGCGCCTACACCGGGGAGATCTCGGGCGCGTTCCTCGCCAAGCTCGACGTCCGCTACGTCCTCGTCGGCCACTCCGAGCGTCGGACCCTCCACGCGGAGGACGACGAGGTGGTGGCCGCCAAGGTCGCCGCGGCCCACCGGCACGGCCTCGTGCCCGTCATCTGCGTGGGGGAGACCGCCGCCGACCTGGAGCAGCACGGTCCGAGCGCGGTCCCGGTGGCCCAGTTGCGCGCCTCCCTGGCACAGGTCTCGTCCGACGCCGACATCGTCGTCGCCTACGAGCCCGTCTGGGCCATCGGCTCCGGCCAGGCCGCGACTCCCGACCAGGCGCAGCAGGTCTGCGCCGCCCTGCGCCAGACCCTCGTCGAGGTGCTGGGCGCCGACCGGGCCGCGACGACCCGGGTGCTCTACGGCGGGTCGGTCAAGTCGACGAACATCGCGTCGTTCCTGCGCGAGCCCGACGTCGACGGTGCGCTCGTGGGCGGGGCGAGCCTCGACGTCGCCGAGTTCACGAGCATCGTCCGCTTCAAGTCGCACGTCGGCGTCTGACGTCGAGCAGAGATCGGCAGCCCGCCGCGTGGGGGCTGCCGATCTCGGCCGTCCGGTTATACTCGTTAGCGGTCTCACCGCATCGAAAGGCATTCCGTGGAAATTCTCCAGGTCATCCTGCAGGTGTTGCTCGGCATCACGAGCCTCCTGCTGACCCTGCTCATCCTGCTGCACCGCGGTCGCGGTGGCGGGCTCTCCGACATGTTCGGCGGCGGTGTCACGAGCAACCTCGGAGCATCCGGCGTCGCCGAGCGCAACCTGAACCGCATCACGGTCTTCCTGGGCCTGGTGTGGATCACCTGCATCGTCGTCCTGGGCCTCATCACGAAGTTCTCGGCGGTCAGCTGATGGCGTCGGGAGGCAGCGCCATCCGTGGCTCGCGCGTCGGCGCAGGCCCCATGGGCGAACAGGACCGCGGGTTCCACGCCGAGCGCGTGACCATCTCCTACTGGGATGCCCTCGGCAACGAGGTCGTGCGGCACTTCGCCGCCAACGTGCCCGACGACGAGATCCCCGAGACCGTGGACTCGCCGTCGAGCGGCCTGCCCGCCGGTCGCGACAAGGAGAACCCTCCGACCGTCGCGAAGCTCGAGCCGTACAAGACGCACCTCGCCTACGTCAAGGAACGTCGCACGGAGGAGGAGGCGGCACAGCTCCTCGAGGAGGCGCTGCAGCAGCTCCGCGTCCGGCGCGGCAAGGCCTGACGCAAGCACCGCACCACCCCGAGAGGGCCTCCGCACCGCACGGTGCCGAGGCCCTCTCGTCGTCCCGCCGGAGATGATCCCCGAGGCGGGCATAGATCGGGCAGGAAAGACGGTGCCCCGCCCTCCCGGAGGAGGACGGGGCACCGTGCCGTCGTGTGCTGCAGCCTCAGTACGTCGAGGCGATCAGGTTCTCAGGAACCTCGGCGGCAGCGTCGCGGTCGACGAAGAAGACCGTCCGCTTGCGGCCCTTCACGCCGGCGACCGGCACCTGGTCTGCTCCGGCTCCCGCCAGGGCGAGCCCGAGCGACGAGGCCTTCTCGGCGCCGGCGAGGATCATCCAGACGCGCTGCGAGTTGTTGATGACGGGCAGGCTCAGGGTGAGGCGGACGGGCGGCGGCTTGGGGGAGTCGTGGACCGTGAGGACCGTCGGCTCCGTCATGCGCACCTGCGGGGCGTCCGGGAAGAGCGACGCGACGTGCCCGTCGGGCCCGACACCGAGCAGCGTGATGTCGAAGCGCGGCGCCAGGTCGTCGGCCTGGGCGTGCTGGAGCAGCTCCGCCCGGTACGACTCAGCAGCGGCCTCGACGTCGGCGGCCTCGCCGACCGCGGCGAAGCGGTGGACGTTCTCCGGCAGCAGACCGATGTGGTCGAGCAGGTCGAGCCCTGCCTGGTGGTCGTTGCGGTCGGGGTGACCCGCCTCGACCCATCGCTCGTCGGCCCACCAGATGGAGACCTTCGACCAGTCGACGCTGTCGCGGGCGGGAGAGGCCGAGATGGCGGCCAGCACGAGCGTGCTCACCGATCCGCCGCTCACGACCACGGACGCGTAGTTCTGCTCCTCGAGCACGTCGATGATCTTGGTGATGAAGCGGGCGGCGACCGAGGCCCCCAGCGCTTCCTTGTCGTGGTGCACCAGCACCCGGCGTTCGTTCGTCACAGTGTCAGTCTGCCTCAGTTGCTCTCGACGGGTTCGTCCAGCAGACGGAGCCCGTGCTCCACGACGTTCCCGAAGAGGTCGTCGGCGTCGAGTCTACGGAGTTCCTCGGCCAGGCAGTCGCGCAGCGACCGGCGCGGGAGCGACAGGTCGTGCGTCGGCTGCCCCGGCTGGGTGAGCGTGGCGACGTCGACGACGGACCGCTCGAGCTCGATGACGCCGGAGGCGCGGACCAGCCGGACCCCGTGGATGCCGCTCGAGCCGGTGGCGCCCAAGGTGAGGTCGCCCAGCACCGGCACCTGCAGCTGCAGGCGCAGCCAGGCGGCGAGGAGGAGCGTCGACGGCGAGTCGGGCGCACCGCTGACCTGCACCTCCGTCACGGGCTCGTAGGGCGGCTGGTCGAGGACCGCGGCGAGCTGCGCGCGCCACAGCGTGAGCCGGGTCCAGGCGAAGTCGGTGTCGCCGGGGGAGTAGCTCGCCCCGAGGGCGAGGATGGAGCCCCGCGGGTCGGGCTGGCTCGCCGCGTCGGTGATGCGGCGCTGCGCGATCCGGCCGAGCGGCGACTCCGCGACGACGGGCGGGTGCTCCCGCGGCCACCACACGACGACCGGCGCGTCGGGGAGCAGCAGCCCCGTGACGAGGCCCTCCTCGTCGCTGGCGGTGGCACCGTAGGCGCGCAGCAGGATGACCTCGCTGGCGCCGGCGTCGCCTCCCACCCGGATCTGCGCGTCGAGGCGTGCCTCGTCGTCGGTCTCCTCCCGCGAGGTGGAGATGACGATGACCCGCATGGGGTGCTCACGGGAGGCCTCGTTGGCCGCCTCGATGGCTTCCTCCTCCTCGCCGAGGTGCGTCGAGATGATCAGGGTGAGGACGCGCCCGAGCGCGACCGCCCCGCCCTCCTCACGGATCTTCACCAGCGTCTTCTGGACGCGGCTGATGTTGCTGTCGGGCAGGTCGACGATCACGGACGCCTCCAGGTGCGGCCGTCTCGGGCCATCAGGTCATCAGCGGACTGCGGGCCCCAGGTGCCGGGCCGGTACTGCTCCGGCTGGCCCTGGGTGGCCCAGAACTCCTCGATCGGGTCGAGGATCTTCCAGGAGAGCTCGACCTCCTCGTGGCGGGGGAAGAGGGGCGGGTCGCCGAGCAGCACGTCGAGGATGAGCCGCTCGTACGCCTCGGGGCTGGCCTCGGTGAAGGCGTGGCCGTAGCCGAAGTCCATGGTGACGTCGCGCACCTGCGTGCCGATGCCGGGCACCTTCGAGCCGAACCGCAGCGTGACGCCCTCGTCGGGCTGGACCCGGATCACCAGGGCGTTCTGCCCCAGGGAGGTCTGGGTGCCGAAGATGTTCTCGGGGACCTGCTTGAAGACGATCGCGATCTCGGTGACGCGACGCCCCAGGCGCTTGCCCGCCCGGAGGTAGAAGGGCACGCCCGCCCAGCGGCGCGTGGCGATCTCCAGCTTGATGGCCGCGAAGGTCTCGGTGACGCTCTCCGGGTTCATCCCGTCCTCGTCGAGGAAGCCGAGCACCTTCTCGCCGCCCTGCCACCCGCCCGAGTACTGACCTCGGGCCGTGCCCGCGGCGATGTCCTGCGGGATCCTGACCGCCGAGAGGACCTTCTCCTTCTCGGCACGGAGGTGGCTGGCGGCGAACGTGACCGGCTCCTCCATCGCCGTGAGGGCGAGGAGCTGGAGCAGGTGGTTCTGGATGACGTCCCGGGCGGCACCGATGCCGTCGTAGTAGCCCGCCCGGCCGCCGACCCCGATGTCCTCCGCCATGGTGATCTGCACGTGGTCGACGTAGTTGGAGTTCCAGAGGGGCTCGTACATCTGGTTCGCGAAGCGGAGCGTCAGGAGGTTCTGGACCGTCTCCTTGCCCAGGTAGTGGTCGATGCGGAAGACGGAGTCGGGCTCGAAGACCGACTCCACCACGGCGTTCAGCTCGCGTGCCGTCTTCAGGTCGCTGCCGAAGGGCTTCTCGATGACGACCCGGCGCCAGGCGCCGTCCTTCTCCTCGGCCAGGCCGGAGTTGCGGAGCTGCTCCGTGACCATGGGGAAGGCCTTCGGCGGGATGGAGAGGTAGAAGGCGTGGTTGCCCATCGTGCCGCGTTCACGGTCGAGCTCCTCGATCGTGTCCTTCAGGCGCGCGAAGGCCTCGGCGTCGTCGAAGACGCCCTGCACGAAGCGGAAGCCGTCCTTGAGCTGGCGCCAGACGTCCTCGTCGAAGGGCGTCCTCGCGTACTGCTTGACGGCCTCGTAGACGACCTGCTCGAAGTCCTGGCCCTCCCACTCACGCCGGGCGAAGCCGACCAGGGCGAACCCCGGGGGCAGCAGCCCCCGGTTGGCCAGGTCGTAGACGGCCGGCATGAGCTTCTTGCGCGACAGGTCGCCCGTCACGCCGAAGATGATGAGGCCGCTCGGGCCCGCGATGCGGGCGAGTCGGCGATCGGAGGGCAACCTCAGCGGGTTCGACTCCGGGGTGATCTCCACCGGTGGCATGTGTCTCTCGTTCCTTGGGTCTCGGGGGAGGTGCCGGCGTCCCGCGCCGGGACGAGCGACGGCGCGCCGCCGCTCGTCCGCGTCAGCGCAGGGCGTCGAGCACGAGGGTGAACGCGGAGGGGTCGTCGAGGACGAGGGTCAGGACCGCTCGTCCGCGACGGGCGAGCAGCTCGGCGTCGGCCGCGGCCTGCGCGGACGTCAGCTCGCCGAAGGTGAACGACTCGCCCGGCACCTCGAGGTCGGGCGCCGACGCGTCGACGACCTGGAGGGACACGCCGCGGTCGGCTCCGTCCCCGACCTCCGGCGACGCCCCGCGCAGGCCCGGCAGGCCCTGCAGCAGGGTCACGGGGCGCCCGGTCCGCTCCGCGATCGCGTCACGGAGCTCGTGGAGCCGAGGAGTCGCGGTGCGGTCCCCGTAGGAGTGCACCGCGACGTGCCCGTGCTCCGGCAGCGTCGCGAGGAGCGCCTCCAGGGCCTGACCGACGCTCGATCCGAGCTCCGAGCCGGACGCGGATCCGACGATCCCCTCGGCGAGGAGCCGACCGGGCGCGACGGGACGCGGGAGCGCGAGGAGCGGACGCACCGCGGTCTCCGGGGCTCCGAGGGCGGGTTCCGTGAAGGGGTCCACGCCGAGGAGGCGCGCGGCCACCGTGACCGCGTACTGCCAGAGCACGACGTGACCGCCGAAGGACGCCGAGATCTCGACCTCGCCGTCGACGACCTCGCGCGTCTCCTCGGCGTCGGCCACGAGACGCACCACCTGCACGTCGGAGGGCGGCCGGACGACTTCCGCCGCGGACGGACCGACGACCAGGGGCAGCAGCCCCTTGCCGTCGGAGCCGACGGCAGCGGCGACGAGCTGCTGGATCCACTCGCCGAGGCCGAGCACGTGCGTGCCGTCGGGCACGACGGCGATCGTGTCGCGGAGGGGCTGGGTGCCCGCCAGCACGGCGCCGAGGACGAGTCCGGGGTTCGCGGGGCCGTCCTGAGCCAGCTCGAGGGAGACCGCGTCGGCCTCGGCCAGCAGCTCCCGGACGTCGGCTCCGGCCAGTCCAGCCGGCACCAGCCCGTGGGCCGTGAGGCCGGAGAAGGGCCCTCCCACGGTCTCGTCGGCGAGGAAGACCACCCACCCGGACGACCGAGCCTCGCGCTCGAGCGGCGAACCGGGATCGGTCACGAGGACGACACGGTCGGCTGGGTCGAGTCCCGCCGCACGGAACGCCGCCTCGTATGCCGCCACCACGCGGCTCGTCGCGAGGGCGAGCCCCGACGGCGACGAGACGACCAGGACGGTGCGCTCGAGACGGTCGGCGAGAGCGTGGCGCAGCGACCCGGAGGACGACGTGTCCAGCACGGTGAGGTCGACCCCCGACGTGCGGGTCATCGCCTCGGCGAGGGAGACGGCGCCGCCCGTGCCCACGAGGACGACGTGGTCGAGGCCTCGCTCGCGGAGCTCGTCGCGGAGCCCCTCGATCTCGTCGAGCAGCCCCGCCGACGTGGCGACCGTCTCGGTCCAGCCGAGACGGCGAGCCGCCCCGGGCTCGGCCTCAGGCCCCCACAGCGTGGGGACCTGAGCCGTGATGCCCGAGGCGACGAGGTCGTCCACCAACGTGGGGACGACCCGGTCGACCGCCGCCGCGGCGGCGCCGCTGACGGCGATCGTGATGGTCACTCGCCGGATTCCGCCGTCGGCTTGGCCGCCTCGAGGGCAGCGCTGACCGTGTCGAGCAGCTCGTTCCAGGAGACGATGAACTTCTCCACGCCCTCCTTCTCGAGCAGCTCGGTGACCTCGTCGTACGAGACGCCCTGGGCCGCGATCGCGTCCATGACCTCGTTGGCGGAGGCGTAGGACGACGAGATCGTGTCGCCGCGGACCTCGCCGTGGTCGAAGGTCGCCTCGAGGGTCTTCTCGGGCATCGTGTTGACGACGTCCTGGGCGACGAGCTCGACGACGTAGGTGGTGTCGAGGACGGCAGGGTCCTTGACGCCGGTCGAGGCCCAGAGGGGACGCTGCTTGTTGGCACCGGCCGCCAGCAGGCCCTTCGCACGCTCCGTGTCGAACGCCTGCGTGTAGACCTCGTAGGCGAGCTGGGCGTTCGCGACGCCGGCCTTGCCCTTGAGCGCCGCAGCCTCGTCGGTGCCCACGGCGTCGAGACGCTTGTCGATCTCCGTGTCGACGCGCGACACGAAGAAGGAGGCGACCGAGTGGATCTCGCTGATGTCGATGCCGGCCGCCTTGGCCTGCTCGAGGCCGGTGAGGTAGGCGTTGATGACCGCGCGGTAGCGCTCGAGGCTGAAGATCAGCGTGACGTTGACGCTGATGCCCTGGGCGATGACCGCGGTGATGGCCTCGAGGCCCTCGACCGTCGCGGGGATCTTGATGAGCGCGTTGGGGCGGCCGACCTTGGCGGCGAGCTTGATCGCCTGGTCGATGGTGCCCTGTGCGTCGTGCGCGAGACCCGGCTCGACCTCGATCGACACACGGCCGTCGAAGCCGCCCGTCGTGTCGTAGATCTCGCGGAAGATGTCGCTGGCGCGCGTCACGTCGTCGGTCGTGATCTCGAAGACGGCGTCGGTCACGCTCACGCCGGTCTTGGCGAGGAGGGCGACCTGGTCGTCGTAGGCCTCGCCCTTGGCGAGGGCCGACGCGAAGATCGTGGGGTTCGTGGTGACGCCCACGACGTTGCGCTCGGCGATCAGCTTCTGCAGGCCGCCCGAGTTGATGCGCTCACGCGAGAGGTCGTCGAGCCAGATGCTGACGCCCGCGGCGGACAGCTGTGCGGTGTTGGAGTCGGTCATGTCGTTCTTCTCTTTTCTGCCGGCGCTCAGAGAGCGGCCAGCGAGTCCTTGGCGGCGGCGACGGCGGCTTCGGTGGTGATGCCGAACTCGCGGTAGAGCGTCTTGTAGTCGGCCGAGGCACCGAAGTGCTCGATCGAGACGCTGCGGCCGGCGTCGCCGACGATGCCGCGCCACGGCATGGCCACGCCGGCCTCGATGGAGACGCGAGCCTTGACGGCGGCCGGGAGGACCGCCTCCTTGTAGGCAGCGTCCTGCTCGTCGAACCACTCGAGGCTCGGGGCCGAGACGACGCGGGCGTTGATGCCCTCGCCGCGCAGGACCTCACGGGCCTCGACGGCGATCTGCACCTCGGAGCCGGTGGCCACGAGGATCACGTCGGGGGTTCCGCCGGGAGCCTCGGCGAGCACGTACGCGCCCTTCGCGACGTTGGCGGCCGAGGCGAAGGTCTCGCCCTCGGCGTCGCCCTCGCCACGCTCGAACACGGGGAGGTTCTGGCGGCTGAGCGCCAGGCCGGCCGGGCCGCTGTGGCGGTCGAGGATGGTCTTCCAGGCCCACGCGGTCTCGTTGGCGTCGGCGGGGCGGACCACGTCGAAGTCGGGGATCGCACGGAGCGCGGCGAGCTGCTCGACCGGCTGGTGGGTCGGGCCGTCCTCGCCGAGGGCCACGGAGTCGTGGGTCCAGACGTAGGTGACGGGCGACTTCATCAGCGCGGCGAGACGCACGGCGGGGCGCATGTAGTCGCTGAAGATCAGGAAGGTGCCGCCGAACACGCGCGTGTTGCCGTGCAGGGCGATGCCGTTCATGATCGAGCCCATCGCGTGCTCGCGGATGCCGAAGTGCAGCACACGGCCGTAGGGGTTGCCCTGCCACTCGTGCGTGGACCACTCGGTGGGGACGAACGAGCCGCCGCCCGCGATGGTGGTCAGGTTGGACTCGGCCAGGTCGGCGGAGCCGCCCCAGAACTCGGGCACGACGCCGGCGATGGCGTTGATCACCTTGCCGGAGGCGGCACGGGTCGACACCTCCTTGTCGGCGGGGAAGACCGGGAGGGCCTCGTCGAGCCCCTCGGGGAGCTCGCCGGTCAGGACGCGGTCGAGGAGGGTCTTCTTCTCGGGGTTGGCTGCAGCCCACTCGTCGAACGACGTGCGCCACTCGGCGTGCTGCGCCTGGCCGCGCTCGACGGCACCGCGGGTGTGCTCGAGCACGGCGGGGTCGACGTCGAAGGTCTTCTCGGGGTCGAAGCCGAGGACCTCCTTGAGGCCCGCGAGCTCCTCGGCGCCGAGGGCGGAACCGTGGATCTTGCCGGAGTTCTGCTTCTTCGGCGAGGGCCAGCCGATGATCGTCTTGAGGACGATGAGGGAGGGCTTGGTCGTCTCGGCCTTGGCGGCCTCGATGGCCTCGAACAGCGCGTGCACGTCTTCGACGTACTCGCCCGTCTTCTTCCAGTCGACGACCTGGACCTGCCAGTCGTACGCCTCGTAGCGCTTCTGGACGTCCTCGGTGAAGGCGATGTTGGTGTCGTCCTCGATCGAGATCTGGTTGGAGTCGTAGATGACGACCAGGTTGCCGAGCTGCTGGTGGCCGGCGAGCGAGGACGCCTCGCTGGTCACGCCCTCCTGCAGGTCGCCGTCGCCGGCGATGACGTAGACGAAGTGGTCGAACGGCGAGGTGCCGACGGCGGCCTCGGGGTCGAAGAGGCCGCGCTCGAAGCGGGCGGCGTACGCCATGCCCACGGCGGAGGCGAGGCCCTGGCCCAGGGGGCCGGTCGTGATCTCGACGCCGTCGGTGTGGCCGTACTCGGGGTGGCCGGGGGTCTTGCTGCCCCAGGTGCGGAGCGCCTTGAGGTCGTCCAGCTCGAGGCCGTAGCCGCCGAGGTAGAACTGCACGTACTGGGTCAGCGAGCTGTGGCCCACCGACAGCACGAAGCGGTCTCGGCCGATCCACTCGCTGTCGCTGGGGTCACGACGCATGACCTTCTGGAAGAGGAGGTACGCGGCGGGCGCGAGGCTCATCGCCGTGCCGGGGTGGCCGTTGCCGACCTTCTCCACGGCGTCGGCCGCGAGCACGCGGACGGTGTCGACGGCCTTGTTGTCGATGGATTCCCATTGCAGATCTGCCACTGGAAGTTGACCCTTCTTGTTGCGAACTGCGCGGGGTCGGTACGGCTCCCGCGCGGACATGCGCCTGCCGAGACGTCGTCGGCTGCGGCCGCACGTTCACAACGGTGTGGAGATCAGGACGCGGAGCGGAGCGTTCCGGTGTCGGGAATCCAGCCGGGAGCAGACGTGCAACTGGCAAGCACCTGCCAGTATAGGGACGTACCGGCGCCGAGCGCCCGCCGACGAGCCCCGGTCCTCTGTCAGCGTCGACGTTCATCGCCTAGACTCTCCGGGCACCCCGTTCGTCTCGTTAGAGGACTCATGACCGCAGCCATCGACACCCGCCCCGACACCGCACCCCGGGGCTTCCGTCGCAAGGCTCGGGCGTACGTCGCCCTCACGAAGCCGCGGGTGATGGAGCTCCTGCTCGTCACGACGGCCCCGACGATGTTCCTGGCCCAGGGAGGCGTGCCCAACCTGTGGCTGGTCGCGGCCACCCTGATCGGCGGTGCCCTCAGCGCCGGCTCGGCCTCCGCGTTCAACTGCTACATCGACCGCGACATCGACCGCATCATGAAGCGCACGCAGGGTCGCCCCCTCGTCACCGGGGAGGTGACCGACCGCGAGGCGCTCGTGTTCTCGTACGTCGTGGGCGTCGCCTCCATCGTCTGGCTGGCCCTCACGGTCAACCTGCTGTCGGCGGCCCTGTCGCTCGGCGCGATCCTCTTCTACGTCGTCGTCTACACGCTGTGGCTGAAGCGCCGCACGCCCCAGAACATCGTGTGGGGCGGCATCGCCGGCTGCATGCCGGTGCTGATCGGCTGGGCCGCGGTCACGAACGACCTCAGCTGGCCCCCGGTCATCCTCTTCATGGTGATCTTCCTCTGGACCCCGCCGCACTACTGGCCCCTGTCGATGAAGTACCGCGCCGACTACGCCGCGGCCGACGTGCCGATGCTCGCGGTCGTCCGAGGCCGCTCGCTGGTGGGCCTCCAGGTGGTCCTGTACGCGTGGGCGACGGTGGCGTGCTCGCTGCTGCTCGTGCCCGTCGCGGGCATGGGCGCCCTCTACACGGTGGTCGCCGCAGCCAGCGGCTTCTGGTTCATCTGGGAATCGCACCGTCTCTACAGCCGGGCGATCCAGCAGGTCGCCGAGGTGCGTCCGATGCGCGTCTTCCACAGCTCGATCACGTACCTGACGCTGCTCTTCCTCGCCGTCGGCGTCGACCCCCTCCTGCCCTTCTAGCACCGTGGCGACCTCCGGCTGGACCACCCGACCGGCGCGCCCGGACGACGTCGAGGCGCTGGCCGACCTCAAGCTCCACGCCCTCCGGGGCGACCTCGAGCGGGTCGGCGTGTGGCGGCCCGCCCACAACCGTGCCCGGTTCGTGCGGGAGTTCGTCGCCGACGAGACCCTCGTCGTCGAGCTCGGCGAGCGTGTCGTGGGGTGCCTCGCCGTCCACCCCGACGGCGACACGACGTGGCTGCGGCACTTCTACCTGCACGAGGAGGCGCGGGGCCGGGGGATCGGCACGCGCCTCCTGACCGAGGCCCTCGCCTCCGCCTCCACCCCGACGGTCACCCTCGACGTGCTCTCCGGCAGCCGGGCCGAGTCTCTCTACCGACGCCTCGGCTTCGTGCCCGTCGAGGACGACGGCGTCGACACGATCATGCGTCGCGACGTCGCCGACGCCGGGGCCGTCCGGGGCCCCGGCGACCGACGCGACGCGACGGCAGGTGGCTGACCGGGCCCCGTGACGTCAGACGCGGAGCTCCGCCTCGCGCACGGGCGCCTCGACCTCGTCCGGCATCTGGTCGTTGCGGAGCGACAGGAGGACGGCCGTCATCGCCGCGACCAGGAGCGCGGCGAGCACCATGTGCGAACCCACCAGGAGCGGCGGCAGGCCCGTCCGGGCCTGGAGCAGCCCGACGGCGACCTGCACGAGCTCCACGCCGAGGAGCAGGAGCGGGAAACGGCGGGGGAGGCCGGACCGCAGGGTCCAGCCCACCAGCACGAGGGTGGCCAGCAGCGTCGCGTACGCGGGCCAGCTGTGGACGTGCTCCATCACCTCGGGAGCGAGGCCGTTGCGGGGGGTGTCGGCATCGCCGGCGTGGGGGCCGGCCCCCGTGGTGAGGATCCCGACCACGACGGTGACGGCCACCACGGCGGACGTGGCGTGCGCGAGCACCCGGTAGCCGTGAGGAGTCGCGGCACGGCTGCCGCGCGGGCCGTGCAGCACGCGGTACACGAGCACCGTCGTGAGCGCCACGAGGACGATCGAGACGACGAAGTGCGCCCCCACGATGTAGGGGTTGAGGCCCGTCAGGACCGTGATGCCGCCCAGGACGGCCTGGAACGGGATGCTGAGGCCCTGCACCAGCGTGATGCGGAAGAGCTCCGGGCGCACGCGACGCATGCGCAGGACGGCCAGGAAGGCGAGGATCACGACGAGGGTGAGGACGAAGGTGAGGAGGCGGTTGCCGAACTCGATGACGCCGTGGATGCCCATCTCGGGCGTGCTCACGAAGGAGTCGTCGGTGCAGCGGGGCCAGGTCGGGCAGCCGAGGCCGGAGCCCGTCAGCCGGACGGCTCCGCCCGTGCCGATCAGCAGGACCTGGCAGACGAGCGATGCCCAGGCGATGAACCGCACCCGGGAGTCGACCGTCGTGGGGAGCCACGACCACGCTCGAACGAGCACTCCGGGCCGACCCTCATCTGCCTTGCTCACAGTCTCCTGCCTTTCGTCGCTTTCGGGACTCCGCCCTGTAGAATCGACGGGTTCAGGAACACAACCCGGCACGGCGTCGACGGAGACGCCGCGAGACAGCTCGGACGGACGTGCACCACGGGGCCGAGAGGCCCCCGGTGCTCGCACAGTCTAGGCAACGCTCCCTGGCCCTCCGCCCGCGGGGAGCCTCCGGCACCGGTCGTCGCACGACGCCCGGGTCGACAGGGCACGCGGAGTCACGCGGACCGGGGTGTTCGACTCGCACCGCGAGGAACGGACCGCCGCCCGACGCGGCGTGCACCATGGGAATGGTGGTCACGCGCAGCGTGTTCGGTCCGTCAGAGAAAGAGGTACACATGTCAGACGTGCTGATCGACCGACCCGAGCTGGACGGCCTGGGACAATACGAGTTCGGCTGGGCCGACTCCGACGCTGCTGGCGCCTCCGCGCGCCGCGGCGTCTCGCCCGAGGTCGTCACCGACATCTCGAACCTCAAGAGCGAGCCCGAGTGGATGCTCGCGAACCGCCTCAAGGGGCTCACCCTCTTCGAGCGCAAGCCCATGCCGACGTGGGGCGCCGACCTGTCGGGCATCGACTTCGACAACATCAAGTACTTCGTCCGGTCGACCGAGAAGCAGGCGACGACCTGGGACGAGCTGCCGGACGACATCAAGAACACGTACGAGAAGCTCGGCATCCCCGAGGCGGAGCGCAACCGCCTCGTCGCGGGCGTCGCGGCCCAGTACGAGTCCGAGGTCGTCTACCACCAGATCCGCGAGGACCTGGAGCAGCAGGGCGTCATCTTCATGGACACCGACACGGCCCTCCGCGAGCACCCCGAGTTCTTCCAGGAGTACTTCGGCTCCGTGATCCCCGCCGGCGACAACAAGTTCGCCGCGCTCAACACGGCCGTCTGGTCGGGCGGCTCGTTCGTCTACGTGCCCAAGAACGTCCACGTCGAGATCCCGCTGCAGGCCTACTTCCGCATCAACACGGAGAACATGGGCCAGTTCGAGCGGACGCTGATCATCGCCGACGAGGGCAGCTACGTCCACTACATCGAGGGCTGCACGGCTCCGATCTACAAGAGCGACTCGCTGCACTCCGCGGTCGTCGAGATCATCGTGAAGAAGAACGCCCGCGTGCGCTACACGACGATCCAGAACTGGTCGAACAACGTGTACAACCTGGTCACCAAGCGGGCCATCGCCCACGAGGGCGCCACCATGGAGTGGATCGACGGCAACATCGGGTCCAAGGTCACCATGAAGTACCCGTCGATCTACCTCGCGGGGGAGCACGCCAAGGGCGAGACGTTGAGCGTCGCCTTCGCAGGCCCCGGCCAGCACCAGGACGCGGGCGCCAAGATGATCCACATGGCGCCGTACACGACGTCGTCGATCGTCTCCAAGTCCATCGCCCGCGGCGGCGGTCGTGCCGGCTACCGCGGCGAGGTCCGCGTCGACGAGGCCGCGCACCACAGCGCCAACACCGTCCGCTGCGACGCCCTCCTGGTCGACACGATGTCGCGCTCCGACACGTACCCGGCCATCGACATCCGCGTCGACGACGTGCAGCTCGGGCACGAGGCCACGGTCTCCCGCGTGAGCGAGGAGCAGCTGTTCTACCTCATGTCGCGGGGCATGGCGGAGGACGAGGCCATGGCCATGATCGTCCGAGGCTTCATCGAGCCCATCGCTCGCGAGCTCCCCATGGAGTACGCCCTCGAACTCAACAAGCTCATCGAGATGAGCATGGAAGGATCCGTCGGCTAGATGTCCGCCGTAGCACCCACCACAACGAGCACGACCCCCGAGGGCGTGCAGCACGGCGCGAAGGCGCACAGCGACGGAGGCTGGGGCGTCGTCCCCGTCCAGACGCGCTCCGAGCGGTTCCGCAGCACCGACCCGGCGGCGTTCGCCGACGTCACGGGTCGTGAGGTCGACTGGAAGCTGAGCCCCGTCGCTCGGCTGCGTCCCCTCATCGACGGGACGCTCGACGGCGCCCCGTACGCCTACCTCGCCCGGGAGACCGCCGGTGCGACGGTCGACTGGATCGACCGCACCGACGCCCGCGTCGGGCGTGCGGGCCAGCCGGAGGACAAAGCGTCGGCGAACGCCTGGGCCTCGACCGAGAAGGTCCTGCTCGTGACCCTCACGGGCGACGAGCCGTCGACCGTCACCATCGGGCGCTCCGGCCTCGACGCCTCCCCGCGTGCCGGCCACACGGTCATCCACGCGACGGCGAACAGCTCGTCGCTCGTGGTGCTCCGCAACACGGGGCGGGCCCAGCTCGTCGAGAACGTCGAGATCGTCGTCGACGACGGTGCCCACCTCACCGTCGTCACCCTGCAGGAGTGGGACGACGACGCGATCCACCTGTCGAGCCACTTCGCGACCATCGGTCGCGACGCTCAGCTGAAGCACTTCGTCGTCTCGCTGGGCGGCTCGGTCGTGCGGGTGAACCCCTCGGCGCACCTCGCCGGGCAGGGGTCGGACGCCGAGCTCTACGGCGTCTACTTCGCCGACGCGGGCCAGCACCTGGAACAGCAGGTCTTCGTGCACCACGACGCACCCCAGAGCCGCAGCCGCGTCAACTACAAGGGCGCGCTCCAGGGCGAGGGCGCTCGGACCGTGTGGATCGGCGACGTCCTGATCGGGCGCTCGGCACCCGGCACCGACAGCTACGAGCAGAACCGCAACCTGGTGCTGAGCGAAGGGACCCGGGCCGACTCCATCCCCAACCTGGAGATCGAGACGGGCGACATCGCGGGGGCCGGCCACGCCAGCGCCACCGGGCGCTTCGACGACGAGCACCTCTTCTACCTCCAGTCGCGCGGCATCGACGAAGCAGAGGCGCGCCGTCTGGTGGTCCTGGGCTTCCTCAGCGAGGTCGTCCAGAAGATCGGCGAGCCCGACCTCCAGGACCGCCTCATCGCGGCGCTCGAGGTCGAGCTGACCTCCGGTCCGGTGGCCTCCCCGGAGGCGTCCGCATGAGCACGCGCGTCTGCTCCGCCGACGACATCACTCCCTCCCAGGCGCTCCGCGTCGTCGTCGACGGCGTCGCCGTCGCCGTCGTCAAGGACAGCGCCGGGGCCATCCACGCCATCGGCGACACCTGCACGCACGGCGACATCTCGCTCTCCGAGGGGTTCGTCGAGGACGACACCCTGGAGTGCTGGGCGCACGGCTCCAAGTTCGAGCTCACCTCGGGCAAGCCGCTCACCCTCCCCGCCTACGAACCCGTCCCGGTCTTCGCCGTCTCCGTCGTCGACGGCGACGTCTTCGTCGACACCACCGCGTCGCCCGCCGGCGGCGCCCAGCAAGGAATGAACGCATGAGCACTCTCGAGATCCGCGACCTCAAGGTCAGCATCGACACCGACGCCGGCCCCAAGCCCATCCTCAAGGGCGTCGACCTCACCATCAACGAGGGCGAGATCCACGCGGTCATGGGCCCCAACGGCTCGGGCAAGTCCACCCTCGCCTACACGATCGCCGGACACCCCCGCTACAACGTCGACGGCGGGTCCATCCGCCTCGACGGCGTCGAGGTGCTCGACATGAGCGTCGACGAGCGTGCCAAGGCGGGCCTCTTCCTGGCGATGCAGTACCCGGTCGAGATCCCCGGCGTCACGGTGTCGAACTTCCTCCGCACGGCCAAGACCGCGCTCGACGGCGAGGCGCCGGCCATCCGCGGCTGGATCAAGGAGCTCCGCGACTCCATGTCGGCGCTCAAGATGGACTCGGCCTTCGCCGAGCGCAACGTCAACGAGGGCTTCTCCGGCGGCGAGAAGAAGCGGCACGAGATCATGCAGCTCGAGCTGCTCAAGCCGAAGTTCGCCGTGCTCGACGAGACCGACTCCGGGCTCGACGTCGACGCGCTGAAGATCGTGTCGGAGGGCGTCAACCGTGCGAAGGCCAACACGGGCCTCGGTCTCCTGTTGATCACCCACTACACGCGCATCCTGCGCTACATCAAGCCCGACTTCGTGCACGTCTTCGTCGACGGTCACGTCGCCGACGAGGGTGGCCCCGAGCTCGCGGACCGCCTCGAGAACGAGGGCTACGACCGCTACGTCTCGGCAGCAGCGGCGGCCGCCGCCGCGCCCCTGGGGAACTGACCGTGGCCGTCGCTCTGGCACCCGAGAAGTTCGACCAGGTCGCGGAGGCCCTCAAGGAGGTCGTCGACCCCGAGCTCGGGGTCAACATCGTCGACCTCGGTCTCATCTACGACCTCGCGATGGACGAGGAGCACGAGAACGCCCTGATCATCAGCATGACGCTGACGTCGGCCGGCTGCCCGCTCACCGACGTGATCGAAGCCGACACGGCCAACGCCCTCGACGGCGTCGTGGACGCGTTCCGCATCAACTGGGTCTGGATGCCGCCGTGGGGCCCGGATCGCATCACCGACGACGGCCGCGACATGATGCGCGCCATCGGCTTCTCCATCTGACGACGACGCCGACACGACGACGGGCCCCGGTCTCCTCGACCGGGGCCCGTCGTCGTGTCGGCGGGGGAGCGCCGTCGTCAGCGCTCGAGGCGGCGGAGGCCACGCCACGCGAGGGGCAGCGCTGCCGCAGCGATGAGCCACTTCGCGATGCCGCCCACGATGAACGGCAGGACGCCGACGGTCAGCACGGTCGAGAGGGTCACGTCGACGCCCAGGGTGCTCAGGACCACGGCCAGGTACGGCAGGCCCACGGCGAACGGCACCAGGCCAGCCAGGAAGAACGCGGCCACCGAGAGCAGCCACTTCTTGTCCCAGTCGCGCTGCGACAGCCACCCGACGAGAGCAGCTGCCGGGATGAACCCGACGACGAAGCCGAAGCTGGGCTTCAGCACGCTGAGCGGTCCGCCCGAGAACTCGGCGAAGATCGGCAGGCCGACGACGCCCAGCACGAGGTACGTCAGCATCGACAGGGCCCCGCGACGAGCTCCCAGGGTCGCGCCGACGAGCATGACGGCGAGCGTCTGCCCCGTGACCGGCACCGGCCAGAGGGGCACCTGCACCTGGGCGAGGGCGCTCGTGAACGCGACGCCGCCGAGCACGAGGGCGACGTCGGTCGCCCCGCTCCGGGCGACCAGACGGTCGGCGAGGACCGGCCGTGAGATCGATGCAGCAGTGTTCGTCATGCAGTCTCCTAGAATGGGTAGGTTGATCGGCCGAGCGGCTGGTCGGCAGCGCAGTGCTGCGACCCCCCTCCACACGGTGTCCTCATCCTAGAGGCGGCCCCCAGCCGGGCCGCGTTGTGGACATCCACCCAATCGATTGGAATTCTGCTGTGCTCTCCGTGCACGACCTCGAGATCCGCGTCGGCGCTCGCCTGCTGATGGCCGACGTGAACTTCCGCGTCGACAAGGGCGACAAGATCGGTCTCGTCGGGCGCAACGGCGCCGGCAAGACGACCATGACCAAGACGCTGGCGGGCGAGACCCTCCCGACCGACGGCAAGATCGAGCGGGGCGGCGAGATCGGCTACCTTCCGCAGGACCCGCGGAGCGGCAACCCGGAGGACCTGGCCCGCACGCGCATCCTCGACGCCCGCGGCCTCGGCCAGCTGCTCCTCGGCATCCAGGAGGCGACCCTCGCGATGGGCGATGCCGACCCCGACGTCGCGGCCCGCGCCATGAAGCGCTACGGCGACCTCGACGACCAGTTCAACGCGCTGGGCGGCTACGCGGCCGAGGCCGAGGCCGCCTCGATCGCGAGCAACCTCAGCCTGCCCGACCGGATCCTCGACCAGCCCCTCTCGACGCTCTCGGGCGGACAGCGTCGCCGCATCGAGCTGGCCCGCATCCTCTTCTCGGCCGCCGACACGATGATCCTCGACGAGCCGACCAACCACCTCGACGCCGACAGCGTCGTGTGGCTGCGCGAGTACCTCAAGACCTACCAGGGCGGCGTCATCGTCATCAGCCACGACATCGAGCTCGTGGAGGAGGTCGTCAACCGCGTCTTCTACCTCGACGCCAACCGCCAGGCGATCGACATCTACAACATGGGCTGGCGCAACTACCAGCGCCAGCGCGCCGCCGACGAGGAGCGCCGCAAGAAGGAGCGCTCGAACGCCGAGAAGCAGGCCTCGGCGCTGCAGAAGCAGGCGGCCCGCTTCGGCGCGAAGGCGTCGAAGGCCGCGGCCGCCCACCAGATGGTCGCCCGTGCCGAGAAGCTGCTCTCGGGCCTCGAGGAGGTGCGCGCCGTCGACCGGGTCGCCAAGCTGCGCTTCCCGACGCCGGTGGCCTGCGGCAAGACGCCCCTCATGGCCTCGAACCTCTCGAAGAGCTACGGCTCGCTGGAGATCTTCACGGCCGTCGACCTGGCGATCGACCGAGGATCGAAGGTCGTCATCCTCGGGCTGAACGGTGCGGGCAAGACCACGCTGCTGCGCATCCTGGCCGGGGTCGACGAGCCCGACACGGGTCAGCTCGAGCCGGGCCACGGCCTCCGGGTCGGCTACTACGCCCAGGAGCACGAGACCATCGACGTCAAGCGCAGCGTGCTCGAGAACATGGTGTCGTCGTCGCCGAACATCACGGAGATGGAGGCGCGGCGCGTGCTCGGCTCGTTCCTCTTCACCGGCGACGACTCGGCCAAGCCGGCCGGCGTGCTCTCGGGCGGCGAGAAGACGCGTCTGGCCCTCGCCATGATCGTCGTCTCCGGCGCGAACGTGCTCCTGCTCGACGAGCCCACCAACAACCTCGACCCCGCCAGCCGTCTCGAGATCCTCGACGCCCTCGCGAACTACGAGGGAGCGGTCGTCCTCGTGAGCCACGACGAGGGGGCCGTGGAGGCGCTCAACCCCGAGCGCGTCCTCATCATGCCCGAGGGCACCGAGGACCACTGGACGCCCGACTACAGCGACCTCATCAACCTGGCGTAGGCGCCGACGCGACTCCCGCTCACGACGACGGGCGCCTCCCGCAGGGAGGCGCCCGTCGTGCTGTCCGGAGGGAGGCCGGGAGCAGCCCGGTCAGCGCCCCGCCGCGTCGAGCAGCTCGTCCTCGGCGTCGTTGTCGGCGAGGGGACGCGCGGAGCGGCGCCGGGCCCGCTCGAGCTCGCGTTCCCGCGCGTCGTCCCCCTCCGCTCCCTCCTCGTCGAGGGCACGGTTGCGCCGCTCCTGGCGGAACACGTAGAAGAGGAACGCGAAGGCCCCGACGGCGAACATGATCCACTGCACGAAGTACGAGAGGTTGAGGCCGGTGTCGATCTCGGGGGCGCTCGCCTTCACCGGCGCCTCGGCCGGCGCCGGGTCCTCGCTCTGCAGCAGGCCGTACGACGCGCTGTAGATCTCGGCGTCGACCCGCTTCTGCACCTCGCTGAGCTGCACCGTCGCGATCTGGTTCGTGCCGGCGACGCCTGTGCGGGACCCGATGGCCGGCTCGCCCGGCTTGAGCCGCGCCGTCACGGTGACGTCGCCACGCGGGGCCGCGGGGACCTCGTCGGGGGCGTCCTGGTCGTTGCCCGTGGGCACCCAGCCGCGGTCGACGACGAAGACGTCGCCGCCCGCCACCTGGAAGGGCACCAGCACCTCGAAGCCGGGCTGGCCGTTGAGCGGGCGGTTGCGGACCAGGAGCGTCTCGTCGGCGAGGTAGCGCCCGGTCATGCTCACCGGCTGCCACTCGAGGGCCGGGTCGTAGGATCCCAGCGTCGGCACCGCCTCCTGCAGGGGCACGGGAGCGGCGTCGTAGCGCTGCTCGAGCTGGTGGACGACGGCCATCTTCTCCTCGTGGCGGCTCCACTGCCAGTGGGCGAGGAACCCGCAGACGACCGCGAAGACCACGACCACGCCGAGGTAGCCGAGCCATGTGCGGGTCGCGGAGGGACGGACGTCGGTCACCGCGCCTCCTCGGGCAGGCGGTCGAGGGGCTGATCGGCTCCCGTCACCACGACCGGGAAGTCGCGGGCCCGGAGGAACTCGGAGAGGAAGTCGACGTGCTCCTCGCAGGCCGACCACACCTTCACGCGCTCGGGACCGTGGATCTTGGGGTTCCGCCAGTTGACCGACGACGTCGCGGGGGAGTGGCAGCCCGCCCGCGAGCACTGGACGTCGGCGGGACCGCTCTCGCCGAGCCCGAGCATCAGCGGAGCTTCCCGTCGGCACCGGCCACGGGTGCGTCGTCGTCCGGGTCGTCGTCGACGACGACCGGGCGGAACGCCTCGGGCGTCGCGACGGGCTCGGGCTGCCAGGCCGGCTCGGGAGCACGGTAGAGCTCGACGCCGCCCGGGCGCTCGACCTCCTGCCCGGACTCGTGGCCGACGTTGGCGAGGACGACCGCGACGTAGGGGATCACGACGGCCCCGAGCACGGGGAGCAAGGTCCACCACGAGAGCGGGATGACGAAGCAGAGGGCGATGCACACGATGCGGATGCCGGTGGCCAGGAGGTACCGGCGCATGCGGGCGTGGCGATCGTCGGTCGGCGACGGCGGGAGGGTGGTGATCGGCTGGGATGTCTTCATGCACTCACGGGCTCAGAGCGTCACGGGCGGACGCGATGCCTGATCTTAAGCCCCGCACCCGACAGTAGGCTGGTCGACGGTCTTCCCGACCCGAGGAGGGCCCCGACCCCGAGGAGACACCATGAGCACCCCCCGCACCGTCCTGGTCACCGGCGGCAACCGAGGGATCGGCTACGCGATCGCGCAGGAGTTCGTGGCCCAGGGCCACCGCGTCGCCGTGACGGCCCGCAGCGGTCAGGGGCCCGAGGGCACGCTCACCGTGGTGGCCGACGTGACCGACGCGGCCTCGGTCGACGCCGCCTTCACGACGGTCGAGGCCGAGCTCGGCCCGGTCGAGGTCGTCGTGGCCAACGCCGGCATCACCAAGGACGGCCTCCTCATGCGCATGTCGGAGGACGACTTCACCTCGGTCGTGGACACCAACCTCGGCGGTGCCTTCCGCGTCGTCAAGAGGGCCTCGAAGGGCATGCTCAAGGCCCGCTTCGGCCGTGTGCTGCTCGTCTCGAGCGTGGTCGGCCTCTACGGCGGCCCGGGTCAGGTCAACTACGCGTCGTCGAAGGCAGCCCTCGTCGGCTTCGCCCGGTCGCTCACCCGCGAGGTGGGTGCCCGGGGCATCACGGCCAACGTCGTCGCCCCCGGGTTCATCGAGACGGACATGACCGCGGTCCTGCCCGAGGAGCAGCAGGCCCAGTACAAGAAGAGCATCCCGGCCGGTCGCTACGGCACGGCCGCCGAGGTCGCCAAGACGCTCGTGTGGCTGGCCAGCGACGACGCGGCCTACATCTCCGGCGCGGTCGTGCCGGTCGACGGCGGCCTCGGCATGGGCCACTGACCCGGGCCCGGGGGAGGCGCGGGTCGCCTGGACCGCCTCCGGGTCAGCCCCGCAGGCCCACCAGCGGGAGCACCTGCGACAGGTCGCGGCCGGGGAGCACGACGTCGGCCCGGTCGCGCACGGCCGGCTTCGCGTCGAAGGCGACGGACAGCCCGGCGGCCTCCATCATGAGGAGGTCGTTGGCGCCGTCGCCGACCGCGAGCGTCCGGCTGAGGGCGATGCCCGCCTCCTCGGCCCAGCCGCGCAGCGCCTCGGCCTTGGCCCGGGCGTCGACGACGGGGCCGGAGACCCGGCCGGTGAGCCGGCCGTCGAGGGCCTCCAGGCGGTTCGCGCGCCAGCGGTCGAGGCCGAGTCGCTCGGCCAACGGGTCGAGGACCTCGTGGAACCCGCCCGAGACCACGGCCACCAGGCCGCCGTGCTCGTGCACCGACCGCACGAGCTCGGGCACGCCCTCGGTGACGCGCACCTGCGACGCCGCGTCGGAGAACACGGAGGTGGGGAGGCCCTCGAGCGTCGCGACCCGGGCCCTGAGGCTCTCGGCGAAGTCGAGCTCGCCCGCCATCGCCCGCTCGGTGACGTCGGCGACCTCGGCGCGCGAGCCCGCCGCGTCGGCCAGGAGCTCGATCACCTCGTCCTCGATGATCGTGGAGTCGACGTCGAGGACGATCAGGAAGCGCGGCACGCGACCAGACTACTGATCGGGCGCCGCGCCTCCGGCCGTCTCGTCACACGGGGTCGCACACCGCGGAGGGCACCGCCGGGGTGACCCTCACTGGTCGACGCGGACGCCCTTGCCGACGACGGTGATGCCCGACGGGGTCACGGTGAAGCCGCGGGCCCGATCGGCCTCGGCGTCGACGCCCACGCTGGCGCCGGCGGAGATCACGACGTCCTTGTCGAGGATCGCGCGCTCGACGACCGCACCGGGGCCGATGTGCGCCCGCTCGAAGACGATCGAGTCGACGACGCGCGAGCCGGAGTCGAGCGTGCACCAGGGGCCGAGCACGCTGCGCTCGACGTGCGCGCCGGACAGCAGCGACCCGAGCGAGACGACCGAGTCGATGGTCGTGCCGAGGTTGCCGTGGGCGTCGCGGACGAACTTCGCCGGCGGGCTGTTGAGCTGCTGGCTGAAGATCGGCCAGTCGGTGTTGTACAGGTTGAAGATCGGCAGCGCCGAGATGAGGTCGCGGTGCGCGTCGTAGAACGAGTCGATCGTGCCGACGTCGCGCCAGTAGTAGCGGTCGCGCTCGGTGGCCCCGGGGACCTCGTTGCGGTTGAGGTCGTAGACGGCCGCGTCGCCCCGCGAGACGAAGTCGGGCACGATGTCGCCGCCCATGTCGTGGTTCGAGTCGGGCTTCTCGCCGTCGCGGAGGACCGCGTCGATCAGCACGTCGGCGTCGAAGACGTAGTTGCCCATCGACGCGAGGATCTCGTCGGGGGAGTCGGGGAGCCCCGTGGCGTCGGTGGGCTTCTCGAGGAACCGGCCGATGCGGGTCGGGTCGTCGGAGTCGACCTCGATGACGCCGAACTGGTCGGCCAGGGAGATGGGCTGGCGGATCGCCGCGACCGTGACGCCGGCGCCCGAGGCGATGTGGGCGTCGATCATCTGCGAGAAGTCCATGCGGTAGACGTGGTCGGCACCGACCACGACGACGATGTCGGGCTTCTCGTCGCGCAGGAGGTTCAGGCTCTGCAGGATGGCGTCGGCGCTGCCGGCGAACCAGCGCTTGCCGAGGCGCTGCTGCGCGGGCACGGAGGCGACGTACGCGCCGAGCAGGCCCTCGATCGACCAGGTCTGCGAGACGTGGCGGTCGAGGCTGTGCGACTTGTACTGCGTCAGCACGACGATCTGGCGCAGCCCCGAGTTGATCAGGTTGCTGAGCGCGAAGTCGATGAGGCGGTAGTTGCCGCCGAACGGGACGGCCGGCTTGGCGCGGTCCGCGGTCAGCGGCATCAGGCGCTTGCCTTCGCCACCAGCGAGCACGATGCCGAAGATCTTCTTTGATGCCATGGGGCCAGGATGGCACGATTCCTCGGCGCGCGACTACGGTGAAGGCGTGCGAGTCGATGTCATCACCAAGGAATACCCGCCCAACGTCTACGGAGGGGCGGGAGTCCACGTCTCGGAGCTCGTCAAGGCCCTCAGGTCGTCGATCGACGTGCAGGTGCGCGCCTTCGGCGAGGTCGACGCCGAGCCCGGCACCACCGGCTACGCCGACCTGCAGGAGCTCTCCGCCGCGAACGCGGCCCTCCGCACGCTCGGCACCGACGTCCGCATCGCCCAGGACGTCGCCGGGGCCGACGTCGTGCACAGCCACACCTGGTACGCGAACGCGGCCGGTCAGCTGGCCCAGATGCTCCACGACGTCCCCCACGTCCTCACGGCGCACAGCCTCGAGCCCCTGCGGCCCTGGAAGGCCGAGCAGCTGGGCGGGGGCTACCGCGTGTCGAGCTGGATCGAGCGACAGGCCTACGAGACGGCCGACGCCGTCATCGCCGTGAGCGAGGGCATGCGCCGCGACATCCTCCGCTCCTACCCGACCATCGACGAGCAGAAGGTCAGCGTCGTCTACAACGGCATCGACCTCGACGCCTGGCAGCGCGTCGACGACGCCGACGTCGTGCGCGAGCTCGGCATCGACCCCGACCGCCCCTCCGTCGTGTTCGTCGGCCGCATCACGCGCCAGAAGGGGCTGCCCTACCTGCTCCGCGCGGCGAAGCTGCTGCCCCGGGACGTCCAGCTCGTGCTGTGCGCCGGCGCTCCCGACACCCCGGAGATCATGGCCGAGGTCACCGCGCTGGTCCGCGAGCTGCAGGAGGAGCGCACCGGCGTGGTCTGGATCGAGCGGATCCTGCCCCGTCGCGAGCTCAGCGCCGTCCTCAGCGCCGCCACGACGTTCGTCTGCCCGTCGGTCTACGAGCCCCTCGGCATCGTCAACCTCGAGGCCATGGCCTGCGGCGTGCCCGTCGTCGGCTCGGACACCGGGGGGATCCCCGAGGTCGTCGCCGACGGCCTCACGGGGCGCATCGTCCCCCTCGACCAGGTGCAGGACGGCACCGGCACCCCCACCGACCCCGAGGCGTTCGTGCGCGACCTCGCCGGCACGCTGACCGAGGTCGTCGGCGACCCCGGGCTCGCCCGGCTCATGGGCCGCGCCGGCCGCATGCGCGCCGAGCAGGAGTTCAGCTGGGACCGGATCGCCGAGCGCACGCTCGGCGTGTACGAGGGGCTGCGTCGCTAGGCTGATGAGCATGTCGACCGTCTTGCAGCTCACCGATGTGTCCGTGGTCCGTGGAGGCGCTCCCGTCGTCGACGGCGTCAGCTGGACCGTGCAGTCCGACGAGCGCTGGGTCGTCCTCGGCCCGAACGGGGCCGGCAAGACCAGCCTGCTCCAGGTGGCCGCCGCGCAGAGCCACCCGACCTCCGGGTCGGCCGAGGTGCTGGGCGCCGACCTCGGCTCCGTCGACCTGTTCGACCTCCGCCCCCGCATCGGCTTCGCGTCGACCACGATCGCCCGGCGCATCCCCGCCAAGGAGAAGGTCGTCGACGTCGTGCTCACCGCCGCGTACTCGGTCACGGGTCGCTGGAACGAGGAGTACGAGGGCGTCGACGTGCGTCGCGCCCACCGCGTGCTGGAGGAGTGGGACCTCGACCACCTCGCCGACCGCACCTTCGGCGAGCTCAGCGACGGCGAGCAGAAGCGCGTGCAGATCGCGCGGTCGGTCATGACCGACCCCGAGCTGCTGCTGCTCGACGAGCCCGCCGCGAGCCTCGACCTCGGCGCCCGGGAGGAGCTGCTGCGCATGCTCTCCGGCTACGCACGCTCCGAGGACTCGCCCGCCATCGTCATGGTCACCCACCACGTCGAGGAGATCCCGCGCGGGTTCACCCACGCCCTCCTGCTCGACCGGGGCCACGTCGTCGCGGCGGGCCCGGTCGACGAGGTCGTGACGGGCGAGACGCTCGGCTCGGTGTTCGGCATCGAGCTGACCGTCACCTCGGACGACGGCCGGTACGCGGCGCGCGCTGCCGGCTGACCCGCGCCTCCTGCGATCCGGGCTGCCCGTCTGGTATCGTTGACAGCTGGTCCGGAGCGTTCGTCGCACCGGGTCCCCCCGACTCACACCACCACTCATCCGCTAGACCTAGGACTCTCATGAAGACCGACATCCACCCCGAGTACAAGCAGATCGTCTTCCGCGACCTCGCATCGGGCGCCACGTTCCTCACGCGCTCCACGACGACGAGCGACAAGACCATCGAGCTCGACGGTGAGACCTACCCGGTCATCGACGTCGAGATCTCGTCCGAGTCGCACCCGTTCTACACGGGCAAGCAGCGCATCCTCGACTCCGCCGGACGCGTGGAGAAGTTCAACTCGCGCTACAAGAACTTCGGCAAGTAGGCAGCAGCCTCACCGCCACGAAGGGCGGCCCACCTCGGTGGGCCGCCCTTCGTCGTTCCCGGCGGCACCGCTCGCCTCGACGAGGAGGCGGCCTCCACCGGCACAGAGGGGGGACGCGGGCGACCACCTCGCCGCAGCGAGCTCGCATGGCGTCAGGAGGCCGGCAGGGAGCGGTGGGGCCACTCGCCCGAGGTGGTGAAGCCCGGGTCTTTCGTGCGGCGCATGTAGTCCTGGAAGCTCGCGGCCTGCGTCGAGCACCAGCCGACCTGCAGGTCGTGGAGCTCGGTCGACGGGACGTCGAGGCGATCGGGGAACTTCTGGGCCATGGCCTGGGCGACCCGGCCCGCGGCGACCGCGTCGGCTCCCGCGTCGTGCGCGTCGTCGAGGACGACGCCGTAGACGCCCGCGGCGGCCTCGAGGGTGCGCTTGCCCTTGCGGTAGGTGTCGACGGCCTTGTCGATGACGAGCGGGTCGACGACGCAGCCGATCTCGCCGACGTCGCCCAGGGGCTCGAGGCCGTGGCGACGAGCCTCGCGGTCGAGCAGCGTGAGGTCGTAGGGGGCGTTGTAGACGACGAGCGGGACGCCTCGCGCGAACACCGCCCGGAGCGCGGCGATGATCTCGGCGACGACCTCGACCGCCGGGCGGCCCTCGAGACGAGCTCGCTCGGTCGAGATGCCGTGCACGGCGCTCGCCTGCTCGGGGATCTCGATGCCGGGGTCGGCGAGCCACTCGCCGTGGGCGATGCTGGCGCCCGTCGCGTCGATCAGCCCGACGTGTGCCGTCACGATGCGCGCCGTCTCGACGTCGATGCCGGTGGTCTCGAGGTCGAAGACGCCGAGCGCCTTCCACCACGACGAGGGCACGGGCCCGACGGACACGCCACCGCTGGGCTCGGCACCGGGGGACTCGGCACCGACCCGATCGGCACCGGCCGCCGTGACGGAGGTGGTGTCGGTCGTCGTCGTCGCCTGGCTGGTCTCGGTGTCGCTCACGCCCCCGAGCTTAGGAGGCGCCACCGACAGCCGGGCGCGTCACGACGGGCACGTCGCCGACGTGCAGCCAGAAGAACGCCTGCGTGCCGAGCGTCAGGGTCACGCGGCCCTCCTCGTCGAACGCGGGGAACTGCGCGCCGCCGAAGAGGTCGGTCAGCGTGCGCCCGGCGAACTCGGGCGCCGTGACCGTGACGGAGACCGGGTTGTGGGCGAACGAGAACACGCAGAGCACGTCCTCCGGGAGGTCGCCGACCTGCGAGCCGCTGCCCTCGTAGCTGCGCACGAACGACAGCACCGACTCGTGGTCGGACTCCAGCACCTGCATGGTGCCGAGCCCGAACGTCGGGTGTGCCTTGCGGACGTGGATGACGTTGCGCACCCAGTGCAGCAGCGACCGCGACTGGGCGAGCTGCGACTCGACGTTGACCAGGTTGTAGTTGTAGACGAGCGACTGCACGACCGGGAGGAAGAGCTTGCCGGGGTCGGCCGTCGAGAACCCGGCGTTGCGGTCGGGGGTCCACTGCATCGGCGTGCGCGAGGAGTCGCGGTCGGGCAGCCAGATGTTGTCGCCCATGCCGATCTCGTCGCCGTAGTACAGGAACGGGCTGCCGGGGAGCGCGAAGAGGAGGGCGTGCACGAGCTCGAGCTCGGCGCGGGAGTTGTCGAGCAGGGGCGCCAGCCGGCGGCGGATGCCGATGTTCGACCGCATGCGCGGGTCGTAGGCGTACCAGCCGTACATGGCCTGGCGGTACTCCTCGCTGACCATCTCGAGCGTGAGCTCGTCGTGGTTGCGGAGGAAGACGGCCCACGCCGCGCCCGGCGGCACCTCCGTGGTCTCCGACAGGATCCGGGTGAGCTCCTGCGCGTGCTGGGCGCGCAGCGAGTAGAAGATGCGGGGCATGACGGGGAAGTCGAAGGCCATGTGGCACTCCGGCTCCTCCTCGGTGCCGAAGAAGGCGGCGGTCTCGGCCGGCCACTGGTTCGCCTCCGCGATCAGCACGCGGCCCGGGAACTCGTCGTCGACCATGCGTCGGAGGCGCTTGATGAACTCGTGGGTCGCGGGCTCGCCCTCGCCGTTGCCCTCCTCGGTCTCGAAGAGGTAGGGGATCGCGTCGAGGCGCAGACCGTCGACGCCCAGGTCGAGCCAGTGCCGGACGACGTCGAAGACGGCCTCCTGGACGGCGGGGTTCTCGAAGTTGAGGTCGGGCTGGTGCGAGAAGAAGCGGTGGAAGAAGAACTGTCGGCGCACCGGGTCGAAGGTCCAGTTGGACTCCTCGGTGTCGACGAAGATGACGCGGATGTTCTTGTACTCCTCGTCGGTGTCGCGCCAGACGTAGAAGTCGCCGTACGGGCCGTCGGGGTCTTCCCGCGACTGCTGGAACCACTCGTGCGCGTCGGAGGTGTGGTTCAGCACCATGTCGATGACGATGCGCATGTTGCGCTCGTGCGCCTTCGTGACGAGGTCGCGGAACTCGTCGAGCGTGCCGAACTCCGGCAGGATCGCCTTGTAGTCCTGGATGTCGTAGCCGCCGTCGCGGAGGGGCGACTGGAAGAACGGCGGCAGCCAGAGCGCGTCGACCCCCAGCCACTGCAGGTAGTCGAGGCGCGAGAGCAGCCCCTGGAGGTCGCCGGCGCCGTCGCCGTTGCTGTCGACGAACGACCTCACCATGACCTCGTAGAACACCGCACGGCGGTGCCACTGGGGGTCGAGGGTCAGTCCGGGCTGCTGGATGGGGGCAGTGAAGCTCACCCGGCCAACTCTAGGACTCAGGGGGCCCCGGCGCGCACCCCGCCCCGCGCGTCGGCCTGCGCGGCGGCCCGGTCGGCGTCCGTAGACTCGGCGGGTGATCGTCCGAGACCCCCGCGTCGTGTCGCCCTACCGGGCGCTCCTGGCCGCCGTCCCCGTCCGCGAGGACGTCGTCGCCGTCGCCGGCAGCGACACGCACTACTGGACCTACGAGCCCCCCGGAGGCGAGGAGGCGCGGGCCACCGTCGTCGCCGTCCACGGCTTCCGGGGCGACCACCACGGTCTCGAGCCCGTCGTCGCCCACCTCTCGGGCCTGCGGGTCGTCATGCCCGACCTCCCCGGCTTCGGCGAGTCGACCCCGCTCGACGGCGAGCACAGCGTCGCGGCGTACGCCGCCTGGCTGCGGGGCTTCGTGGCCGCGCTGGGACTCGGCGACGACGTCGTCGTGCTGGGCCACTCGTTCGGGTCGATCGTGACGGCGGCCGCCGTGGCCGACGGGCTCCGCGCCTCCCGCCTGGTGCTCGTCAACCCGATCGCGGCGCCGGCGCTCTCCGGGCCGCGGGGGGTCCTCACGCGCCTCGCCGTGCTGTACTACCGGGCCGGCGCCGCGCTGCCCGAGCCGGCGGGGCAGCGGGTGCTGCGGAACGCCGCCGTCGTGCGCATCACGAGCGTCGCCATGGTCAAGAGCCGCGACCGGGGCCTGCGGCGCTGGATCCACGACCAGCACGACTCCTACTTCTCGCGCTTCGCCGACCGCCGCGTCGTGCTCGACGCGTTCCGCGCCTCCGTCTCGAGCGACGTCAGCACCTACGCGTCGCGGGTGCCGGTGCCCACGCTGCTCGTCGCCGCCGACCGCGACGACATCACAGCCCTGCCCGCCCAGCACGAGCTGCTGCAGCAGTTCGACGACGCCCGCCTCGCCGTCATCGAGGGCGTCGGCCACCTGATCCACTACGAGAAGCCCCGGGAGGCGGCGGCCGCGATCGAGAGGTTCGTCCCGTGAGGATCGTCGTCGACTGCCGCTACGTGCGCGTCGGACGCCACGACGGCATCAGCCGCTTCACGGCGGGCGTCGTCGGGGCGCTGGCCGAGCGCCACGAGCTGACCCTGCTCGTCAGCGACCGTCGGCAGCTCGACAAGCTGCCGGACCTGCCGCACCTGCTCGTCAGCGACCCCACGAGCGCGCGCGAGCCCCTCGTCGCGAGGCAGGTGAACCGCCTCCGGCCGGACGTCGTCTGGTCGCCGATGCAGACCATGGGCTCGTGGGGCCGGCGGTACCGTCTCGTGCTGACGCTCCACGACCTGATCTACTACACGAACCGGACGCCTCCGCCGGAGTTCGCCCTGCCGGTCAGGGTGCTCTGGCGGCTGTACCACCTCGCGTGGTGGCCGCAGCGGCTGCTGCTCGACCGCGCCGACGCGGTCGTCACCGTCAGCGAGACCACCCGGGCGGAGATCGCGCGTCACCGGCTGACCCGTCGGCCCGTGACGGTCGTGCGGAACGCCGCCGACCCGGTCGCCGACGTGCCGGTGCGCACCGCGCCGGAGCACCGGGACCTCGTCTACATGGGCTCGTTCATGCCCTACAAGGACGTCGCCACGCTGGCGAGGGCGCTGCCGCTGCTGCGCGGCTACCGCCTGCACCTGATGAGCCGGGTCTCGGACCGGGAGCGCGCCTCCCTGTCGGCCCTGGCGCCCGCAGGCTCGCTCGTCTTCCACGACGGCGCGAGCGACGAGGAGTACCGCTCGGTGCTGCTCGGCGCGACGGCCGTCGTGTCGGCCTCGCGAGCCGAGGGCTTCGGCATCCCGCTCGTCGAGGGGATGGTGCTCGGCACGCCCGCCGTCGTGACCGACATCCCGATCTTCCGCGAGATCGGCGGGGCGGCGGCGCTCTACTTCGAGCCCGGCTCGCCCTCGTCGGCGGCCGCCGCGGTGCGCCGCCTCGAGGGGGAGTGGGCCGCACGGTCCGCCGCGTCGCGGGAGCAGGCGGACCTCTTCAGCTGGGAGGGCTCGGCCGCGGTGCTGCTCGAGCTGCTCGAGCGGGTGGGCTCGACGCCCCGCCGCTGACGAGCCTCGCGGTCACTCGTCGGCGGCGGGCCCCTCCAGGGGGTTCTGGTACTCGAAGGCGAAGCGGCCGGGGCGCTCCGACTCGACCTCGATCGGGTCGTCGAACTCGCAGAGCGCCAGGGCGTCGCCCGTCAGCTCGAACGAGTGGATCGAGCCGTTGCGGATGGGCACGCCGAGGTGGATCGGGTCGTCGTCTGAGACGTGGTTGACGACCGCACGGATCACCGCGCCGTGGGTGGCGACGACCACCGCGCCTCCGTCGTGCCGGGCCCCGACCTCGACCAGGGCGGGCAGCACCCGAGCGAGCAGCTCCCGGCGGCTCTCGCGGCCGGGCACGCGCGTGCCGGCCGGGAAGCGCTCCTCGACCTCGGTGCCGGTCAGGCCCTCGGCCTCGCCGTAGCGACGCTCCGCGAGGGCCGCCACGTGCTCGGGCGCCGCCAGGCCGAGCCGCTCGGCGATGAGGGCCCCGGTCTCGGCGGCGCGGCTGAGGGGGCTCGCCACGACCGCGTCGAACGACCGGCGGGCGAGCAGGTCGCCGGCCTGGACGGCCTGCGAGCGGCCGAGGTCGTTGAGCGGGATGTCGGTCGCGCCCTGGATGCGTCGCGCACGGTTCCAGTCGGTCTCGCCGTGTCGGACGAGGTAGAGAAGGGTCATCGGGTCCTCCGGGTGGGGCGGAGGCGGTCGTCAGGGGACGAGGCGCTCCGCCAGGGCCGTCAGGGTCTCCGACGTGCCGGCGTCCAGCTTAACCGTGGCCTTCGCGTCGCCCTTCGTCGCGCCCCGGTTCAGCACCACGACGGGCATGCGGCGGCGGACCGCCTGGTCGAGCAGCCGGATGCCGGAGTTGACCACCAGCGACGAGCCGGCGATGAGCAGCGCATCGGCCCCGACGACGAGCGAGCGGGCCTCGGCGAAGCGCTCGACCGGGACGAACTCGCCGAAGAAGACGACGTCGGGCTTCAGCATGCCGCCGCAGACGGTGCACTCGGGCACGACGAACGCGTCGATGTCGTCGACCTCGACGTCGCCGTCGGGCGCCAGCCGGACGCTCTCGGGCTCGTCGAGCCAGGGGTTGGCCCCGGCGAGGCGGGCCGCGACCACGTCGCGGGCGAAGGACTGCCCGCAGGTGAGGCAGACGACGCGGTCGACCGTGCCGTGCAGGTCGACGACGCGCCGCGACCCGGCACGCTCGTGCAGGGCGTCGACGTTCTGCGTCACCACCCCGTTCGTGACCCCGGCCTCCTCGAGGCGGGCCAGGGCACGGTGCCCCGCGTTCGGGCCGGCGGAGCGGAAGGCCCTCCAGCCGAGGTGGCTGCCGGCCCAGTAGCGCTTGCGGTAGCGGTCTCCCGACAGGAACTGCTGGAACGTCATGGGGTTGCGCACGGGCGCGCCCTCGCCGCGGTAGTCGGGGATGCCGGAGTCGGTGCTCACGCCGGCCCCGGTGAGCACGGCCACCCGGCGCCCGCGCAGCACCTCGACGGCCTCGTCGAGGAGGGCGGGGTCGAGGGCCGCCGGGACCGCGTGCCGGTCGGGGCCCGAGGGCCCGGCGGCGACCGGGGGCGTGGCGTTCGGCACGATCGGGGCTCCTTCGGGGGTGCGTGACGTTAGCCTAGACGTCGTCTCTTCCCGTCTCGTCCCCGCCGGCTGACCGACCGCCCGGACGCCGCCCCCTGGAGCGCCGTGCGCATCACCCGCATCACCGACCTCGACCACGACGCCCTCGCCGACTACCGGCGGCTGACCGACGTCGCCCTGCGCCGCGTGACGGAGCCCGAGGGCGGTCTCTACATCGCCGAGTCGTCGAAGGTGATCGAGCGGGCCCTGCGCGCCGGCCACGTGCCGCGCTCGGTGCTGATGACGGAGCGCTGGCTGGCCGACATCGAGCCCCTGGTCGACGGGCTCGAGGGCGAGATCTTCGTCGGCGACGCCGCCCTCCTCGAGACCCTCACGGGCTACCACCTGCACCGCGGGGCGCTGGCCGCCATGCACCGGCCCGCCCTGCCGAGCGTCGAGTCCCTGCTCGCCGGCGCCCGCCGGGTCGTCGTGCTCGAGGACATCGTCGACCACACCAACGTCGGCGCGATCTTCCGGGCCGTCGCGGGCCTCGGCGCGGACGCCGTGCTCGTCACGCCGCGCTGCGCCGACCCGCTCTACCGCCGGAGCGTCCGGGTCAGCATGGGCACCGTGCTCCAGGTGCCGTGGACGCGCCTCCCCGACTGGCCGGAGGGCGCCGACCTCCTCCGGGACTCGGGCTTCGAGATCGCCGCCCTGGCCCTCGCCGACGACGCCGTGACCCTCGACGCCTACGCGGCCGCGCCTCCGGAGAAGATCGCCCTGGTGCTCGGCACCGAGGGCGACGGGCTGAGCCCGGCCGCCCTGCGCGCCGCCGACCGCGTCGTGACCATCCCCATGCTGCACGGCGTCGACAGCCTCAACGTGGCGGCGGCGAGCGCCGTCGCCCTCTGGGCGCTGCGCGTCGCCCCGGACGGCGAGGCACCCCCGTCGGTGACGGCGTGAGCCCCCGGCGAGGCCGCCCCCGAGCCCGGCGGGCCGCCGTCGTCGGCACGGCGCTCGTGCTCCTCGCCGCCCTGGTCTACGTGCCGCTGACGCTGCTCAGCCCCGTCGCGCCGGAGGCGGCGGTCGTCTCCACCTACTCGGCGCCGACCCAGCCGGGGGCCGAGCTCGCCTTCCCGGGGTACGGGGCGACCGGCGTGCAGGCCGTGGGGTGGGACGAGAGCCTCACGACCAGCGGACAGACGGCGCCGCTGCCCATCGCCAGCATCAGCAAGGTCGTGACCGCCCTGGTCGTGCTCGACGCGCACCCCCTCGACGGAGGCGACGGGCCCACCCTCACGCTCGGCGCCGACGACGTGGCCCTGTACGAGAGCTACCGGGCGGTGGGCGGGAAGGTCGCCCCGATGACGCTCGGCCAGCAGCTGACCGAGAAGCAGGTGCTGCAGGTCGCGCTGATCGAGTCGGCGAACAACTACGCGGACGCGCTGGCTCGGTGGGCGTTCGGCGACACGGCGTCCTTCGTCGCGGCGGCCACGTCGTGGCTGTCGGAGAACGGGCTGACGTCGACGACGCTCGTCGAGCCCACCGGCATGTCGCCCGCCAACACGAGCACGCCCGTCGACCTGGTGCGGCTCGGCGAGCTCGCCCTCGCCGAGCCGGACGTCGCCGGCGTCGTCGGCACGGCTGCGACGACGGTGCCGGGCGTGGGGGAGATCGAGAACTCGAACGAGCTGCTCGGGCTCGACGGCGTGGTCGGCATCAAGACCGGCACCCTCGACGAGGCGGGGGCCTGCCTGCTCTTCGCCGCGGACTACACGATCGCGGGCCAGCCCGTCACCGTCGTCGGCGTGATGCTCGGCGGCGTCGACCACGACTCGCTCGACGCCGACGTCCAACGGCTGCTCGCGAGCGTGACGACGAAGTTCCAGACGGTCACCGCGACCCGGGCGGGCGACTCGTACGCGTCGTACGAGCTGCCCTGGGGAGCGCGGGCCGAGGCGGTCGCGGCCGGCGACGCGAGCGCCCTGGTGTGGGGAGACGTCGACGTCACGGCCGCGGTCGTGACCGACGAGGTCTCGGCCGACCCCGCGGGGGCCGAGGTCGGGTCGGTGCGGTTCGAGATCGGCGACCACGAGGTGGAGGTGCCCCTCGTGCTCGACCGGGCGGTGCCCGAGCCGGGTGCCTGGTGGCGCCTCACCCACCCGGCCGACGTGGTCGGCTAGGCCTCGTCGCGGTAGATCATCGTCGCGGCCTCCGGACGCTTCGGCTGCCGCCCGTCGCCCGACGACTGGTGCCGGATGCGCCGGACCACCCACGGCACCAGGTACTCGCGCGCCCAGCCCATGTCCTCCGTCCGGGCCTGCCGCCAGGGCCGCCTCTCGAGCGGCTCGGGCCGGTACGGCTCGAGGTCGTTCTCGACGGCGAGGGCGGTCAGCACCATGCGGGCGATCGTGTGGTGGCCGAGCGGGCTGAAGTGCAGCCGGTCGGGAGCCCACATGCGCGGGTCGACGAGCTGGCGGAGGGCCCACATGTCGGCCACGACGGCGTCGTGCCGGAGGGCGATCGCGTGCACGTGCTCGTTGTAGATCGCGACCTTGCCGCGGAGCCGGCCGAGCACCGGCGTCAGGCCGATGTCGGGGCCGGTGAAGACGACGACGGTGGCCCCCTCGGAGCTGAGCTTCTCGACCAGCCCCTCGAAGCCGGCGGCCACCTCGTCGGGGTCGGTGCCGGGGCGGATGATGTCGTTGCCGCCGGCCGAGACCGAGACGAGGTCGGGGCGGAGCGACAGAGCGGCGTCGGCCTGCTCGTCGATGATCTGCTGCAGCAGCCGGCCCCGCACCGCGAGGTTCGCGTAGGCGAAGTCCTCGGTCGACGCGCCCAGCACCTCGGCCACGCGGTCGGCCCAGCCTCGGTGGCCCCCGGGGGACCGCTCCTCCGGGTCGCCGATCCCCTCCGTGAACGAGTCGCCGATCGCCACGTAGCGCGACCACGGGTGCTGCTGAGTCATGCCTCCACGGTACATCTCGGCCCGTCCTGCCCGAGGGGGAGACGCCTCCCCGTCGGGCTGGCTACCCTGTCGGCGTGACCACCACCGACGACGCCGTCGCGTCCACGCCCGAGCAGGTGCTGCCCGACGAGCTGCTCGAGCGCTTCCGCGAGCGCGCGGCCCGCCACGACCGCGACGACACGTTCCCCCACGACGACCTCGCCGAGCTGCGGGAGCGCGGGTACCTGCGCGCGTTCGTGCCGATGGACCGGGGAGGCAGGGGCTGGGGGCTCGAGCAGGTCGCCGCCGCGCAGTCCCGCCTCGCGACCGCCGCACCCGCCACGGCCCTCGCGGTGGGCATGCACCTCGTCTGGACGGGGTGCGCCGCCGTGCTGGCCGCGCGGGGCGACCGGTCGCTCGACCTCGTGCTCGAGGACGCCGCGCACGACGAGCTGTTCGCCTTCGGGGTGAGCGAGCCGGGCAACGACTCGGTGCTCTTCGACTCGACCACCCGGGCCGTGCCCGACGGGCGGGGCGGCTGGCGGTTCACGGGCACCAAGACGTCGACCTCGCTCTCGCCGGCCTGGACGCGGCTCGGCGTGTTCGGACGGGACGACACCGACCCGGAGGCACCGCTGCTGGTGCACGGCTTCGTGCACCGCGACCAGCCGGGGCACGCCTCGCTCGGAGACTGGGACGCCATCGGCATGAGGGCGACGCAGAGCCACACCACGCAGCTCGTGGACGTCGAGGTGCCGGCCGAGCGGATCGTGCGGGTGCTGCCGGTCGGCCCCAGCGCCGACCCCCTCGTCTTCGGCGTGTTCGCGGTCTTCGAGACGCTGGTGTCCGCCGTCTACCGGGGCATCGCGCGGCGCGCCGTCGACCTGGCCGTCGAGAGCACGCTCGCCCGGACCTCGCGCCGCTCCGGGGGAGCGCCCCTCGCCCACGACCCCGTCGTGCGCTGGCGGGTCGCCGACGCCGCGATCGCCCTCCAGGGCCTCGAGCCGCAGGTCGACTCCGTCGCCCGCGACGTCGACGCGCTCGTCGACCACGGGGCGGGCTGGTTCCCCCTCGTCGTCGGGCTGAAGACGCGGGTCACCGAGACGGCCCGGTCGGTCGTCGACCAGGCCGTCGCCGTCGCCGGCGCGTCGTCGTTCCGCACGTCGTCCGAGCTCGGGCGCCTCCAGCGGGACGTCCTCGCCGGCCGGTTCCACCCGTCGAGCACCGACTCGGCGCACGGCACGGTCGCCGCCGGCCTGCTGGGCCCGATGCCCTGACCGGCGGCGACCGGTGTCGGTGGCCCGTGTGAGGATGCACGGGTGAGCAAACAGGACGGCAGCGGGCGGCTCGTCACGAGCGTGCGCACCGACGACGCCACCGCGCCGATCCTCCACGTCGACATGGACGCCTTCTTCGCCTCGGTCGAGCTGCTCGACCACCCCGAGCTGCGGGGCCGGCCCGTCGTCATCGGGCACCGTTCCGACCGCTCGGTCGTGACCGCCGCGACCTACGAGGCGCGCAAGTTCGGCGTGAACTCGGCCATGCCGATGGCCCTCGCGCTCCGGAGGTGCCCGCAGGCCGTCGTGCTCGAGCCCCACTTCGAGAAGTACCGCCACTGGTCGCAGGTCGTCATGTCGATGTTCGACGACGTCACGCCGCGGGTCGAGCGGCTCGGCATCGACGAGGCGTTCCTCGACGTGGCCGGCGCCGTCCGCCTGCTCGGCTCGCCGTTCGACATCGCGACCGAGCTGCGACGGCGCGTGCACGCCGAGACCGGCCTGCACTGCAGCGTCGGGGCCGCGTCGACCAAGTTCGTCGCGAAGCTCGCGTCGAGCGTCGCGAAGCCCGACGGCCTGCTCATCGTGCCGCACGAGCACACCCTGGCCTTCCTCCACCCCCGGCCCGTCTCGGCCCTGTGGGGCGTCGGGGGCAAGACCGAGGAGGTGCTGCTCGGCCTCGGCCTCCGCACGGTGGGCGACGTCGCCCGCACCCCGCTCGACACCCTCGTGCGGAAGGTCGGCCCCGCCGCGGGGGCGAAGCTGCACGATCTCGCCTGGGGCCGCGACCCCCGCGTCGTGACCACGGGCACGGAGGAGAAGAGCGTCGGCCACGAGGTCACCTTCAGCACCGACGTCACCGACCCCCAGGTCGTGCGCCGCGAGCTGCTCCGGCTGAGCGACCGCGTCGGCGCCCGGCTGCGGGACGCGGGCACGAGCGGCCGCACCGTGGTGCTCAAGCTCCGCACCAGCGACTTCGTCACCATCACCCGGTCGCGCACCCTGGCCGACCCCACCGACCTCGGGCGACGCATCTACGACGAGGTGCGACAGGTCTACGAGGCCACGGGCAAGCAGCACGAGCGCATCCGCCTCGTCGGCGTGCGCGTCGAGCAGCTCGTCTCGGGCGGGGGCGGGGGCTCCCTCGGGCTCTGGGACGACGACGCCGACTGGCGCGAGGCCGAGTCGACCATGGACGCCCTCCGCGCCAAGTTCGGGTCGACGATGCTGACGCCGGCGTCGCTGCTCGGGGCCGCCCCGCGCGACCGGCTCTCGGGGCCCGACACGGGTGCCGACTCCCGGGCTCCTCGGGGTCGCCGTCCTGCTCCGGGCCGGCGCGACGCGCCCGGGGCTCGCCCCGCCGACCGCCGTGGTCCCGGCCCCGACGCCGGGCCGGAGCCGCACGACGGGTACCATCAGGTCCAGTGAGCACAGCTGAAGCACCCGACCCGGCCGGGGGTGACGAGACCGGCGCGCCCGACGAGCTCGACCTGGGCGACGTCGGCGCGACGGCCGGCAACTCGGCCGCCGAGCACCTCTCCCCGGCCTTCCCCGAACGTGCCGCCTGGGGCACCGCGAGCAAGCTCCGTGCCTGGCAGGCCGAGGCGCTCGAGCAGTACTTCGCCACCATGCCGCGCGACTTCCTCGCGGCGGCGACGCCGGGCGCCGGCAAGACGACCTTCGCCCTCCGCCTCGCCACCGAGCTGCTCTCGCGCGGCGAGGTCGACCGCGTCGTGGTGGTCGCCCCGACCGAGCACCTCAAGCGGCAGTGGGCCGACGCCGCCGACCGGGTGAACCTGCGCCTCGACCCGATGTTCAAGAACGCCGACGTCGCCTTCGGCCGCCACTACCACGGCGTCGCGGTGACCTACGCGCAGGTCGGCATGAACCCTGCCGTGCACGCGGCCATGACGGCGGCCGGCCGCACCCTCGTCATCCTCGACGAGGTGCACCACGGCGGCGACGCCCTCAGCTGGGGCGACGGCATCCGCGAGGCCTACGGCAAGGCCGCCCGGCGGCTCTCGCTCACCGGGACGCCGTTCCGCTCCGACACCGCCCCGATCCCCTTCGTCACGTACGCCCCCGACGAGAACGGCATCCGCACCTCCAAGTCCGACTACGCGTACGGCTACGGCCGGGCCCTCGCCGACGGCGTCGTCCGCCCGGTGCTCTTCATGGCCTACGCGGGCCAGATGCGCTGGCGCACCCGCATGGGCGACGAGATGAGCGCCTCCCTGGGCGAGGCCGTCACGAAGGACATCACGGCGCAGGCGTGGCGGACCGCCCTGTCGCCGCAGGGAGACTGGATCCCCGCCGTGCTGTCGGCGGCCGACAAGCGGCTCACCGAGGTGCGTCGCGGCGTGCCCGACGCCGGCGGCCTCGTCATCGCGACCGACCACACCGTGGCCCGCCAGTACGCCGCCGTGCTGCAGAAGCTGACCGGCGAACGACCGACGGTGGTGCTCTCCGACGAGAAGGCCGCCTCGGACCGCATCCAGGCCTTCTCCGACGGCGACAGCCGCTGGATGGTGGCCGTCCGGATGGTGTCGGAGGGCGTCGACGTGCCCCGGCTCGCCGTCGGCGTCTACGCCACGAGCGCTTCGACCCCGCTCTTCTTCGCCCAGGTCGTCGGCCGGTTCGTGCGGGCCCGCCGCCGCGGCGAGACCGCCTCGATCTTCCTCCCCAGCGTGCCGAGCCTGATGGCACTGGCCGGTCAGCTCGAGCTCGAGCGCGACCACGCCCTCGACCGCCCCACGACCGCCGACGACGGCATCTTCGCGCCCGAGGACGACATGATGGCGGCCGCGAACCGCGAGGAGAAGGCCTCGAGCCTGCTCGAGCAGCAGCCGTTCGAGGCCCTCGACTCGCAGGCGTCGTTCGACCGCGTGCTCTACGACGGCGGCGAGTTCGGCACCGGCGGCGAGATCGGCAGCCTGGAGGAGCTCGACTTCATCGGCATCCCCGGGCTGCTCGAGCCCGACGAGGTGCGGGCCCTGCTGCGACAGCGCCAGGCCAAGCAGGCCAAGCGGTCGGCGAAGAACGGCATGCCGACCACGGCGCCCGTCGCGGAGGCGCGCCCGATGTACCAGACCATCAAGGAGCAGCGGCAGGAGCTGAGTCGCCTCGTCTCGATCTGGTCGCGCCACTCCGGCGAGCCGCACGGCCTGATCCATGCCGACCTCCGACGCATCAGCGGCGGACCGGCGGTCGCGCAGGCGAGCACCGACCAGATCCAGAAGCGCATCGACGTGCTGCGCGGCCGCATCGGCAACCGCAAGTAGCGTCCGCCCGGACGGCCGTCGCGGCCCGCGCCTAGCGTGGTCGTGTGCAGACGTTCCTCCCGTACCCCGACCCGCAGGAGACGGCCCGCAGCCTCGACCAGGCTCGGCTCGGCAAGCAGCGCGTCGAGGCCCTGCAGGTGCTCCGGGCCGTCACGCTGCCCGGGTACGGCTGGCAGTCCCACCCGGCCATCGCCATGTGGCGGGGCTTCGTGCCGGCGCTGACGTCGTACTCGCTCGCGATCACCGACGAGTGGATCGCCCAGGGGCACGCCGACACGGTGCGCCCCCAGATCGCCGAGTTCGCCCCGGAGGTCGACGGCGTGCCGTTCTCGTCGCTGCCCCTGCCGCCGTGGCTCGGCGACGAGGCCGTGCACCGCAGCCACCGCTCGAAGCTCGTCCAGAAGGAGCCCGGGTGGTATCGGTCGAGGTTCCCGGACGCTCCCGACGACCTCGAGTACGTGTGGCCTGCGGCCGACGCGACGGTGCCCCTCCCGAGCGACGACGCGGCCCTCGCGTCGCCTCGCCGCGCCTGGGTGCTGCGGCCCGCCGGCACGGAGCAGCGCCACGACTGGCTCGACGCGGGAGTGGTGACCCTGGGGGAGTCCTCGCCGCGCGGCCGGACGGGACCGGTCTGGCAGACGCAGCTCGAGCGGCTGGCGGCCCTGCGCGACGGCGACGAGGTGCTGGTGCCCGACCCGGCGGGCAGCCGCTTCCTCCGCGGTCGCGTCTCGGGCGACCTCGTGTCGGCCCTCGACGACGACCGCGCACCGGTGCTCCTGCGCCACGTGGCCTTCGGCGACGAGGGCGACTCCCTCAGCCGGTCCGACCTGCCGTGGCCGGCGCTCGCACAGGACCCCCGCTCGCTCTTCCCCCTCGCGCTCCGCTGACGCGCGGCGCCGCGCCGCGCCGGCGCCGCCGATCGACGACGCCGGGCGGCCGCCGCTCGTCGCGCCGTAGGATCGTCGACATGCTCGACCGTGCCGACGACGACCGCTGGCTGGTCCGTGCGGACGACGACGCGCCTCCGGAGGCCCTCGTCGAGCCCTTCGCCGGCGGGTGGCGGCTGACCCGGTGGTCGGCCGACGGCGGGCCCGACCAGGCGCTCGGCGTCTACACCTCGGCCGAGCTCGCGGAGGCCGCCTGGTGGCGCCACCTCGACCGCGACCGCGGTCAGCGCACCGCCAGCGAGTCGGAGGCCGTCAGGCGCCTCGGCGACGCCTGACGCACCGGGGCCACCTCGACGTCGACGGGGTCGTCGGGTCGCCCGTCGCGGGGCTCGGCGACGCCGGCCGGGGCGAGCAGGTGGACCCCGTCGTCGGTGCACGTGTGCACCGACCGGACGTCGAAGGCGTGCTGCTGCCCCAGGGCCACGAGGTGGTCGTGCCACACCCGGTCCGAGCCGCGGGTCGCCGACGTGCCCGGACGCTCCAGCACGAAGACCACGCGCGTCGCCCCGAACTCGGTGGCCACGGCGTCGAGCGCCTCGCCCCACCGGGCCACCGCCTCCGGCGACGGTCGGAGCGGGATGCCCTCGAGCGGCACGACGACGGGGAGGGCCACGTCGTCGGCGTCGAGGAAGAGGGTCCAGAGCTGCCGGCGGACGGCCACCGGGAAGAACCAGGAGAGGAGCTCGTGGAGGTCGTCGTCGAGCCGGAGCGGTCGGTGGGGGTCGGGGGCCAGGGGCAGGGTGTCGGTCATGGGGACAGCGTGTCGGCCGAGGGCCGCGACCGGGCGGTTCTCCCCAGGCCGAGCTGCCGTCCGCCGCGGGGCCCGGCCTGGGGAGGACCCGGGCGTCAGGCCTGGAGCTGCTCCGCGACCTCGACCGGCGCGGCCTCGCCCGAGAGGGCCCGCAGCGCCCGTCGCAGCACCGTGCTCGACGTGCTCATCGTGTACGGGAAGTAGACGACCTCGACCCCGACCGCGGCGAACTCGCGCTCGAGGCGGAGGCCCTTCTCGGTGCCCCGCCAGTCGTCGCCCTTGAAGAAGACGTCGAAGCGCAGCTGCTCCCAGACGAGCAGCTTGTCGGGCAGCGTCTCGGCGTGCACCTCGTCGACGAGGTCGACGTGGCTGACGATCTCGAGCCGCTCCGAGAGGGGCACGACGGGCGTGATGCCCTTGTTGAGCTCGAGCATCTCGTCGGAGACGACCCCGGCGATGAGGTGGTCGCAGTGCTGGGACGCGTGCCGGAGGAGGTTCAGGTGACCGATGTGGAAGAGGTCGAAGGCGCCCGCGGCGTAGCCGACGCGGCCGGTGCGGGAGGAGGGGAGGAGGGGCGAGGTGCTCATGCGGAGACGCTCCGGAGGTCGAGGGGGCGGGAGGGGAGGAGGGCGGGAGGGACGACGAGGGCCGCCCTCCGGGGTCGGGGGGCCGACTCGGCGAGGACCACGACGGTGAAGAAGGCGACGAACGCGGTGCTCGAGTCGACGAGGCCGCTCTCGACGACGCTGCGGATGGCGAGGAAGACGAAGACGGGGAGGACCGGCGGGAAGCCGGCCACGCGGAACGTGGCGCGGGCTGCGGCGCCCGCGCCGAGGAGGACGCCGGCGAGCAGCAGCGCCGCTCCGACGACGCCGGCCTGGGCGAGGGACGAGATCCAGCTGCTGTCGAGCACCTGCTCCTGCCAGTACTGGCCGACCACGGCGACCTGCTTGACGCTGAGGCCGCTGCCGATCCAGCGCGGCCACGTCGTGGGATCGGTCTGCAGCACGGTGTTCCAGGCGATGGTGCGGGAGTTCAGGGTCGCGACGCTCGCGGCGTCGCCGTCGCGCTCGACGACGCTCGTCACGACGTCCGTCGTGACGAGCAGGGACACCGCGACGGGCAGGGCGACGGCCAGCGCGCCGGCCGCGACCGCGCGGACGCGCCGCGCCGCCGCCAGGGCCACGGCCACGCCGACGAGGAGGCTGACGAACGCGGCCCGGGAGTCGGTCGCGACGAAGCCGGCGACGAGAGCGAGCAGCAGGGCCACCCGGCGCAGGGTGGCGGGCTCGACGAGCAGGCGCTGCACCACGCCGATGAGGGGGAGCCCGAGCAGGAGGGCGATCTCGTTGGGGCTGACGGCCGGCACCGCGCCCGTCAGCCGGCCGCCCGCGAGCACGCCGGGGAGGCCCGTGACGGCGGCCAGGCCGCCGACGAGGCCCGTGGCGAGGACGAGGGAACGGAGCACCAGGTCGGGGGAGGTGCGGCGCACCACGACGAGGACGGTGACGGCGACCATCAGCACGCGCACCGTGAGCACCGCCGTCGGCACGGTCAGCCCGGCGGCGACGCCTCCGACCAGGGAGACGCCCAGGTAGGCGAGCAGCAGGAGCACGGCCACGGGCCCGAGGCGGGGACGCTCGACGCCGGCCGCGGGGACGGACGACGCGCCGGTGAGGGCGACGACGAGCCCGACCGCGGCCAGGAGGGCCTTGGCCACGACGACCGGGTCGAGTCCGCCCGACCAGATCGTGTCGGTGCGCCACGGCACCACGGAGACGACCACGAGGGTCATGACCACCGCGGGACGCACCGCGGGGTGCGCGGCACGGCGCCCCCGCTGATCGCCGACGGGCGCGTCGGACAGCGCCGACCGGCCGAGCCGGTCGGTCGTCCTGGCGGCGCGGCGCTCGCCCACGGCGGCCGGGGTCACGAGGCGGGACCCGACGACTCGTGGCCGGCCAGGCGGGCACGGGAGGTGCGCGCGCGGCCCCGCACGGCGGAGCGCGTGGAGCCGGTGAGCGAGGTCACGGCGTCGGACTCGCCGCGGCTGGCGAGCTCGCCCGCGCCTCCTGCGGCCGTGTCGTCGGCCGAGGGGAGGCGCGTCGGGCCCGTGGCCGGAGCGCCCACCGGTCCGGGCGAGGCCGAGGCCCGCGACGGGGTGCGGGTGACGTCGTGGTCGCGCCAGGTCGCGCGGAGCAGCACCCGACGACGACGGGGCACGCCGGTCAGGACGACCCCCACCGCCTCGACGTCGGCCGCCGTGAGCTCGGCCACGAGGCCGCGCAGGGCGTCGAGGCGGGTGCGGCCGGCCCGGACCACGAGGACGACCTCGTCGGCCTCGGCCGCGACCGTGCGGAGCGGCAGGGGCTCCGACTCGGACGACGCCGAGACGACGGTCACGTCGTGCTCCGACCGGAGGCCGGGGAACGACCGTGACGCGACGGCCCGCGACCGGCCGAGGGCAGCGGCCCGCACGACGTCCACGACCGGCACGCGGTCGAGGCCCGCCGGGTCGCCCTCGGCGGAGGCGGGGGCGGGGGCGGAGGCGCGCCAGCGGGTCGACCGGACGTCGGCGTCGCCCTCGACCAGGGCGCAGCTCGCGTCGAGCTCGACGACCGCACGGGCGAGGCCCGCCGCCACGCCGTCGGCCTCGTCGACGCCCTCGGTGCGGGCGACGACGAGGAGGCTCGGCAGGTCCCCGCCGCGCAGGGTCCGCACGTTCTGGACGGTCTCGCGGAGCGCCGCGGCGGCCCCCGTCGAGCGACGACGTGCGTCGTGGGCCCGGGCGAGGTCCGTCGGCAGCTGCCCGACGACGGGCAGGCCGGTCGCCCGGCGCACCTCCTCGATCGTCGAGACGCGGGGCCGCGTGGCGCCGAGGGCGAGGGCGGCGGCGATGCCGAGGCCGAGGCCGACGAGCAGCCCGAGCAGCCCCAGCACCGCGGTGCTCGGGCCCGAGGAGGCGGTGGGGACGGGAGCGGGGACGGTCGCGTCGAGGGTCACCGACCGGCCGTCGCCGCTGCCCTCGATGCGGTCGACGGCGTCGGTCAGGCGACCGGCCACCGTGTCGGCCAGGTCGGCCGCGCCCTGCGCCGTGGGCGAGGTCGCCGTGACGTGCAGCACGACCGTGTCGACGGGGTTCGTGACCGAGACGCGGTCGGCGAGCTCGCCGGTCGAGATGCCGAGCGACTCCGCGACGGGCGCGAGCACCTCGGCGCTGGTGCCGAGCTGGGCGTACGACGACACCTGCTGGAGGGCGAACTCGCTGCGCTCGTAGAGGCTCGAGCCGCTCGACTCCGCCCGCACGAAGAGGGTCGACTCGGCGGAGTACGACGGGGGCAGCACGCGGGCGACGGTGACGCCCGCGCCGGCGCCGACGAGGGCGAGGGCGAGCACGACGACGGCGTGCTGGACGACGTGGCGGACGCAGGCCGCCAGGTCGAGACGGTCGTCGTCGGTCACGTCGACGGGTCGGAGCGTGGTCATGCGGTCCTCCTCGGGAGGGCTCGGAGCTCGCGGTGCCACTTCGGCAGGGCGAGCAGGAGGTAGGCGGCGTTCGCCGCGAGCAGCAGCAGGTAGGCGACGGTGAACAGGGCGGGCCAGGCGAGCAGCACGAAGACGAGGCACATGAGTCCGTAGTCCGTGGGCACGGCGGCCAGCGAGTAGAGCGCGCTGGTGGGCTTCCGCACCAGGACGGGGCTGCCCTGCGCGACCGAGTCGGCGCGACGGAGCTGCTCGGTGAGGATCATCCCGAAGAAGGCGACCGTGGCCACCACCTGGTAGGCGAGCGGCAGGCCGAGCAGCTGCTCGCGCCCCTCGGGCTCGCGGAGCCACGACGAGAACACCGCGAGGTGCAGCACGGCGACCTTGGTCGCGTCGACGACGTGGTCGAGCCACTCGCCCGCGGGGCTGCCGCCGCCGCCCAGGCGGGCGAGCTGCCCGTCGGCGGAGTCGAGGGCGTACCCGACGACGAGCAGCAGGGGCACCAGCACCGCGACGAGCCACCCCGAGGGCACGAAGGCCAGGACGGCGATGCCGGCGAAGGTGCTCGCCGCGCTGAGGGCCGTGACCTGGTTCGGGGTGGCGCGGACGACCCAGGCCGCCGCGGCCGCCCAGCGACCCAGCCGGCGGTTGACGAACCGCGAGTAGGCGGGCGCGCCGCTCGACGACTTCTGCGCGGCGGCCAGGGCCCGGAGGGCGGGGCGGAACGACCGGGCAGGGCCGACGCTCGGCGCCGCCGGAGCGGCGTCGTCGGGGTCGAGCACGGGCGCGACGGGGGAGGTGCGGGTCTGCTCAAGCACGGTGGGCTGCCTCTCCGGCGGGGGTGGGTGCGGTCGGTCGGGCGCCGGCGAGCCCGGGGCGGACGTCGGCGTCGAGGGCCGTGCCGTCCGGGCCCTCGGGCGTCCAGGTGCCCTGGCGGCGGGTGCGGTGGCCCGAGTTCGGCACCTCGCCCGACGCGAGACGGCGGGCGAGCCGCTCGTAGGAGTCGGCCACCTCGTCCCAGTCGTAGAGCTCCGCGGCGCGGTCGCGCAGGGCCGAGCCCCGGCGACGGGCGTCGACGGCGTCGCGCTCGGCCTGCTCGACCGCGAGCGCGACGCCCCAGGGGCCCTCGAAGTACCAGGCCGTCGGGCCGGCCACCTGCCGGTTGAAGCCCACGTCGTAGGCCGCGACCTGGGTCCCCGCGCCCATGGCGCGGAGGAGGGACGGGTTCGTGCCCCCGACGGAGTGGCCGTGGAGGTACGTGAGGGCCCCCGCGTAGAGCTGGTCGAGGAGCTCGGCGTCCCAGACCCCGCCGAGCAGCTGGATCCTCGGGTCGCCGCCGGCCGCCTCCGTGACGGTCCGGCTGTAGTGCTCGGCGTACGGGGCGGAGCCCACGACGACGAGGGGCAGCTCGGCTCCGGAGGCGCGGTAGCCCCGCACGATCTCGAGCACGTGGTTCTCCGGCTCGAACCGGGCGACCACCAGGTGGTAGCCGTCGGACGCGAGGCCGAGCTCGCCCAGCCGGTCGCTGCTCGGGCTGGACTGGACGGGAGCGCCGTAGGAGATGAGCTCCGTGCGGGCCCGGAACTCCGCCTGGTAGTAGGCGGCGATGCCGGGAGCGTCGGCGATCAGGGCGCTGGCGGTGCGGACCGCGAACGACTCGGCCCCGCGGTACCAGGCCTTGCCCCCGCGGCCCCACTTCGCCCGGCGCCACTCGAGGCCGTCGACGTGGACGGCCGTCGGGATGCCCCGCGCCCGGAGGAGCGGCACGAACGGCGAGTTGGCCGCGTTGAAGACGAACGCGGCGTCGGGTCGGCGGTGCGCGACGGCGTGCACCGTCGACAGCGCCGTGTGGGTGAGCGTCTCGAGGCTCCGTCGGCGGGCGGCCGGCAGGTGCACGAGGTGCATGCCGCGGTGCTCGTCGACCGTCGCCTCGCCGCGGCAGTAGACCGTGACCTCGTGGCCGCGGTCGGCCAGGCGGGCGCCGATCTCGTCGACGGCCGTCTCGAAGCCGCCGTACGACGCCGGGACGCCCCGGGTGCCGATCATGGAGAGGCGCAGGCTCGGGCCCGCGGTGCGGCTCACGAGGCCACCGCGGCGTCGTGCTCGTGCTCGTGGCGGAGCTCGCGCGTGACGACGGCCGCGAGGCGGCGGCGCATGCGCTCGGGGGTCCAGTGCTCCTCGTAGTCGCGGTGGGCGCGTCGGCCCGCCGTGGCGAGGGTGTCGACGTCGAGCGTCGCGAACAGCTCCGCGAGCGCCTCGACGTCGCCGCGGTCGAACAGCCAGCCGGTGTCGCCGTGGCGCACCACCTCCTCCGGTCCGCCGGAGCGGCTGCTGACCACGGGGCGTCCCTCGCGGAACGCCTCCAGGGCCACGAGGCCGAAGCCCTCGAGCCCGTCGCTCGGGAGCACGACGGCGTCGGCCTCGCGCAGCCACGGCGCCACGTCGTCGACCTCGCCGACGACGGTCACCGTCTCGGGACGCGACACGACGGCCGCGACGAGCGCGGGCACGTCGACGGCGGAGCCGGCGGCGGGTGGGCCGCCCAGCACGACGAGCTGCCCGGGGCAGCCGGCGGCGTTCCAGGCCGCGAGCAGCGTGCTGTGGCCCTTCTGGCTGTTCCAGCGGCTGGCGACCAGCCAGTGCGGGAGGCGGTGGCTGGTGGCCGGGGCGAGGCCCGCCGAGCGGCGGGGCACGCCGTTCGGCACGACGACCGCGCGGTCGTCGCCGCCCAGGCCGGAGGCGTCGAGCACGGACGCCGAGACGGCCACGACCGAGGTGCAGGCCCGGGCGAGCGGACGGAGGCCGCGGCGGTCGCCGGCGCCCCAGTGCTCGTGCAGGTGCCCGACCACGTGGCGCACGCCGGCGGCGCGGGCCAGGGGAGCCACGGCGAGGCACGCGCTGGTGGCGCACCACACGAGGTCGAAGTGACGGCCGGCGAGGCGGGCCGTCGTGCGGGCGGCGTCGCGGCCGAGGCGGGCGAGGCCCGCCGGGCCGAGGTGCGAGCGGCGGAGGATCGGCAGGGGCACCCGCTCCACCCGGGCGCCGAGCTCGCGGAGGAGGGGGCCGAGGGGCCCGACGGCCACGTCGGACGGCAGCCAGACCGTGACGTCGAGGTCGTCGCGGGCGGCGAGCTCGCCGACCATCTCGACGACCACGCGGTCGGAGCCGTAGAGCTCGTCGGACGAGTGCACGACGAGCACGCGGCTGCGTCGGGCGCCGGGTCGGCGCGGGGGCAGCTCGGGCAGGTCGAGCCGGGCGGTCGCCTCGCGGAGCGCGGGGACGCCGCCCCGGGCGGCGGCCGCTGCGGGGCGGTCGCCGCTCGGGGACCCTGTCCGGGAGGGACGGGTGTCGATGGTCATGTCAGTTCCCTGTCTTGGTGATGGTCAGGTCGTCCCAGCGGGACGTGACGGGTGCGTTGGTGGAGCTGCCGGAGAGGTAGGCGTGGATGCCCACCCGTCCGGGCGCCTGGAGACCGGCGGCCGTGTCGGTGGCCGTCTTGGCCCAGGCGGTCGGCTCGGCCGAGCCGGCGGCCCAGACCTTGGCCGACAGCGTGGTCGGGGCCGTCCCGACCACGCGGAGGGCGACGGTGAGCTGCTGGCCGGGCACGTACGTCAGGCCGGGCACGACGCTCTCGGTGCCGAGGACGGTCTGGCTGCCGTCGGCCCCCTGGCGGAACAGGGCGAGCGACACGGCGCCGGTCGACCGGAAGGTGACCTTGGCCCGGTAGTCGCCCTGGCCCGTGACGCCGCGCCCGACGACCGAGGCGTAGACGCCCGAGCCGGTGGGCACCTTGTCGAGGGAGACCGAGACCCGCGTCTCGGCGTCGGTCGCGGAGACCCCGCCGAGGTAGATCTGCGGGCCGGAGCCGGGGGCGGCCATGGTGATCGCGCCGCTGCCCTGCGAGACGCCGAACGACGATCCCGCGTTGGCGGTGGTCCAGGCGCCGCCGAGGTCGGCCGTGCCCCAGGCCGAGGTCGTCGAGCGCTCGAAGGCGTCGGCGGCCAGGACGTTCGACGCGGGCGGCGTGACCACCGGGGGAGCCACGACGACGGGGGCGGTGACCGTCACCGGCACCGTCGTCTCCGCCGTGGCGCCGTCGTCGTCGGTGACCGTCAGGACCACCGGGTACGTGCCGGCCGCGGCGTAGGCGTGCGTCGTCGTGGCGCCGGTGCCCGTGGTGCCGTCGCCGAAGGCCCAGCTCCAGGAGGCGACGGTGCCGTCGGCGTCGGTCGAGGCGGAGCCGTCGAGGCTCGCCGTGAGGTCCGCCGTCGTCGCCGTGGCGGAGGCCGTGGGGGCCTGGTTCACCGGGGTCGGGGGCACGACGACCGTGGCGGCGGCGTGGTGCGCCGCGACCTGCTCGGCCGTCAGCGCCCGCGGGTAGACGGCGACCTCGTCGATCGTGGCCTCGGCCCAGGGGCTCGAGGAGCCCCAGGTGACGTCGCCCCCGACGTGCCAGCGCCCGGTGTAGCCCTGGGCGGAGGCCTGCGGGTCGGTGCCGACGGCCGCGCCGTCGACGTAGAGCACCATGCCGGCCGACGACTGCGTGGCGACCACCTGGTGCCAGGCGCCGTCGTTGTAGGCGGCGGGCGTCGTGATGGTGTTGGCCTGGCCGGTCCACGTGCCGAAGACGATGTGGCCGTCGTCCTGCAGGTAGACGTGGCGGTCGTAGTTGCCCGACAGGCCGGACGACGAGTCGCCGTAGCCGATCAGCTTGCCGCCGCGGCTGGTGGTCGACCTGAACCACAGCTCGGTGCTGTAGGTCGACGGCGCCGGGGCCTCGGAGGCCTGGACGACCTGGCCCTCGCGGCCGTCGAAGTCGTAGGCCGTGCCGGTCGGCAGGGCGCCCGCGACGCCCGTCGTGACGCCGGAGCCGACGGTGCCGGGAGCGGGGGCGAGGGTGGTCGAGACGGCCGAGCTGCCGGCGGTCTCGTCGAAGCGCCACCAGAGGTCGGGCTCGTCGGCCGCGACGGCCGTGCCGTACGCGTCGGTCGGGGCCGGAGGCGCGGTGGACGTGCGTCCGGACGCCGTCCAGTGCGAGAGCACCTGCGTCGGGGTCAGCGGCGCAGGGTAGACCGCGACGTCGGCGATGTCGCCCTGGAGGCGGTCGGCGCCGGCGTTCGGCCAGCCGCCCACGTTGTCGCCGCCGATGCGCCAGAAGCCCTCGTAGGACTGGGCGCTCGTGACGTCGCCGCGCGAGGCGACCTTGATGCCGTCGACGGACAGCACGAGGCCGTTGCTGCCGAGGCTCGCGGTGGCGAGGTGCCACTGGCCGTCGTTGAGGCCGGGGGCGCTCGAGACGGTGGCGGTGTAGCCCGGGTAGACGCCGAAGGTGAGGCGCCCGGAGCCGTCGAGGTACAGGTGGCGGTCGTAGTTGGACGAGGTGCCGGTCGACGACCCGCCGAAGCCGATGATCTTGCCGCCCGACGTGCTCGTGGTGCGGAACCACGCCTCGGTCGTGAACGACTGCGGACCGGTGACGGGGGTGGTCGTCGAGACGCCCTCGTCGGCGGTGCCCGGGAAGGTCGACGCGGTGCTGGAGACCGGGCCCGCGCCTCCTCGGGTCACGCCCGCCGTGGCGACCGCGTCGTCGAAGCCGACGTGGTCGTACACCGTGGTGCCGCTGGCCTCGCCGAGCGTCCAGAAGCTCGACGCGCCGTCGGCCAGGACCCTCGACTCGTACGGGTCGGCGGTGGCCGAGGCGACCTTGACGGAGTCCGACCGGGGCGAGGTCACGGCGTTGCCGGTCGAGTCGGTCACGCGCACCCGGTAGGTGTGGCTCGTGCCGGCGGCGACGCCGGTGTCGACGAGGCCGACCGTGGGCAGCTGCCAGAAGCGCGAGTCGACGGTCTTCGTCGCGACGGCCGTGGTGCCGGAGTCGCGCAGCAGGTCGTAGGTCAGGGTGCCGTCGTCGTAGTCCCACGTGCCGCGGGCCGAGACCCGGACGGTGCCCGAGGAGAACGAGACCGCCGCGGGCTTGGCCGTGACCGCCTCGGGCCCGACCTTGCCGGGCGCCGTGCCCTTGGTGGCGAAGGTCGCGAGGCCCTGCTGGTCGCGGTTGTTGATGCGGGTGAACTCGCCGCCGAGGACGAGGTACTGCGAGCTCGCGGACGCGGTGCCGATGGCCCAGGCGCCCTGGTACTGCTTGGTGTACGTGCCGGAGTTCAGCGCCGGGTACCAGGGCAGCTGCGTCGGGACGGGCTGGCCGCTGTAGATGCTGCCGACGCTCGGGCCGCTGCGGTCGGTGCCGGTGGCCGCGGTCGTGTTGGCCGTCGCGCGCTTCCAGACCGACGGGCTCTGCTCGGGGAACGCCCCGACGGAGGAGCAGTCGTGCGAGTGTGAGACCGCGTAGGCGACGTCGCCCATCACGGCGGTGCCGTAGCTGGCGCCGTAGCAGTTGTCGAGCCAGACGAGGTCGCCGGTGTCGAAGCGGACCGCGAAGCGGCCGTCGAACCAGTGCCCGCCCTCGCCGTTCGACGTCGCGTAGACCACGCCGTTCGACATCGTGAAGTCGGTGACCCACGAGCGGTTCGTGCCCTGGCGGGGGGAGATGGGCTTGGCGGCGAACGGCTGGACGGCGCCCGTCGCGCCGTCGACGGCGCCGATGCCGACGATGGGCTGGCCGCCGAGGGTCTGGAAGCGCCCGCCGACCAGCACGCGGCTGTCGTCGGGAGCGGCCACCACGGCCTGGGTGATGTCGTCGGTCGTGGGGTTCCACGGGGTCAGGGCGCCCGACGCGACCGTGAAGGCCGCGGCGTTGGCGCGGGGCTTCGAGCCCGCCGTCTGGAACGAGCCCACGGCGTAGACCGTGGTCGAGGTGATCGACAGGCCGAGCACGCTGCCGGCGACCGAGGTGCCGAACGACGTCCGCAGCGCGCCGGTGGCGACCGTGAATGCCGCGATCTTGCTCTTCGCCACGCCGCCGACGCTCGAGAAGTCGCCGCCGACGTAGAGCGTGCCGCCGTCGGGCGAGACCTCGACGGACCGGCCCTGGGCGTTCAGGCTGGGGTTCCAGGGGAGGATCGTGCCGGTGCGCACGTCGAAGGCCATGGCGTTGTTGCGCGCCACCTCGTTCTGGCCGGCGGCGCTGCCGGACGGACGAGCCGAGGTGAAGGCGCCCACCGCGTAGGCGGTCGTGCCGACGACGGCGACGCTCCAGACGACGCCGTTGATCTGCGGCGTGGGCAGCACGTCGGCGGTGACCGTGGGCGCGAGGGCCGTCGTGGCGGCGGTGCCGTCGGTCGCGGCGACCGACGACGTCGCCGTGCCCGCCGCGGAGGCCGGGGCCGGCGCGGCGGCGAGGCCGCCGACGACGAGCGCCGTCAGGGCGAGGGTGCCGACGGCCGCGAGGGCGGGTCGGCGGGGTGAGCTGGTCATGGGGGGTTCTCCGGTCGGGTGGGGAGGGGTCGCGCCGGGCGCGGGTCGGGTGGGGCGGTGCCGTGGAGCGGGTGACGTGGTGCGGGGAGGTGCGGTGAGCTGCAGGGGCGAGGTCGGGGGTCGGGTCAGGGGCTCGGCGGCGTCTCGGCGGCGCCGAGGCCGATCACGACGCGGCGGGTGAGGAGGCCGCCGAGGACGCTGCCGACGCAGAGGGCGACGGGCACGGCCGAGGCCGGTCCGCCGAGCCCCAGGACGGCGACCGCGGCGGCGATCGACACGAGGGAGTCGGAGACGCGCACGGCGAGCACGCGCGCCTGGCCGCCGCGGACGGCCGCGAGAGAGCCGTAGGGGGTCACGGCCGCGACGCTGGCGGCGTAGGCCGCCCAGCCGGCGACCGCCACGGCGTCGAGGGGACGACCAGCGACGAGGGGGCCGGCGACCGGGGCGAGCAGCACGGCCCCGACGCCCACGACGAGCGCCACGGCCAGGAGGCGGAGCACGGCCCGGTCGGCGCGCCGGACGAGCTCGTGGGTGGGCACGTCGCGCGCCACGGCGAACGTGGCGAACAGGTACGAGGAGGCGCCGCCGACGACGAGCAGGACGGGTGCGACGAAGACGCGCGCCGCCTCCAGGTCGCCGGTCGCGACGGCCCCGAGGAGCAGCACGACGAGCAGTCGCGTGGCGGTGAGCAGCGCGGGCCGCACCGTGGCCTGCGCGGCCCGGAGCGAGCCGTAGGCCGCCACGGCGACGAGGGCCGAGGACCGCCGCGACGACGCAGCGAGGCCGTGGCGGCCCCGAGGCCGGCCGACGGGCTCCGGGGACGTGGTCGGCGACGCGGCGGCACCGCGGCCCGGCCGGGCCGAGACGAGTGCGACGACGAGCGCGGCGCCCTGCCCGGCCGCGAGGGCGGCCAGGGGGAGGACGAGCCCGGTCGTGCCGGCACCGGCCAGGGCGGCCGCGACCCCGAGCAGCACGACGAGGCCGACCACGTCGACGACGACCAGCCGCCAGAACCGCAGCTGCGCCATGAGGAGCCGACGAGCGACCTCCTCCGCGGCGAAGGCCGCGACGGCGAGGGCCAGCAGCACCGCTTCCGGCGTGGCCACGAGGCCCGCGGTGCGGCTCGCGACGGCGACGACGACGGCGCCGCCCAGGCACCAGGCGACCGCCCAGGTGACGAGGGCGCGACGGAGCGCGGGCGCCCCGCGGTCGAGCACCGTGAGCGAGTCGCCGACGAAGCCGCTGACGACGGCTGCGACGAGCACGACCACGCCGTAGAGCAGGGCGTAGACGCCCCAGGCGGCGGGGTCGAGCAGGCGGGCCGCGACGATCTGGCCCGCGAGGCCGAACGCCGCCTGGCTGCCCTGGCCGGCGAGGGCCCCGACGACGCGCCGGGCGCCGCGCGGGGCGGCTCGCGGCGGGGCCGCGGCGGACGCCGTCACGACGGCGTCCGGGACCGTGGTGGTGGTCGTCATCGGGCGAGGGTCCCCTCGAAGACGGCGGGGGCGTGGGCGGCGTCGAGGTCGAGGAACAGCTGTGCTCCGTCGACGTCGCCCTCGGGCACGACGAAGGCGTACCGGGCGGTGACGTCGGCGCCGGGCTCGAGCGTGCCCGAGAGGTCGGCGACCTCGACGTCGTCGTAGAGCGGGGCGGAGGCCACCGCGTCGTCGCCGTGCCGCAGCGTCGGCACGACGGCCGACAGGTCGACGGAGGCGTCGGTCCCGTTGTGCACCTCGACCGAGAACACCACGTAGGAGGCGCCGGTGACGACGCCCGAGCCGGTCGAGGTCACGACGCCGCGCTCGACCTGGTCCGCCTCGACGCGCAGACCGTCGGGGAACGACGCGGCGGAGCCGAGCGGCGTGGCGTCGACGGCCTGGCGCTCGTCGGGCGACGGGGCGGGGTCGTCGCCGCGCTGCACCACGGGCGCGCCCGTGGAGCCGTCGACGAAGGCGGGGGCGTCGAGGCCGCCGGCGGCCTCGGGGGAGGACCCGCCCGTGAGGAGGCCGGCGACGACCGCCCCGGCGACCAGCACGACGGCGGCGGAGGAGACGGAGAGGACGGCGGTGCGGCGGCGCATCAGTAGGCCCCTTCGTGTCGGACGAGCACCCGGACGGTGCGCCAGAGGATGACGAGGTCGCCGGTCAGCGACCAGTTCTCGACGTAGTACAGGTCGAGCCGGACGCTGTCCTCCCAGCTGAGGTCGCTGCGTCCGCCCACCTGCCACATGCCGGTGAGGCCGGGCTTGATGTAGAGGCGACGGTGGACGTGGTCCTCGTAGCCGGCCACCTCGCGGGGGAGGGGCGGACGCGGGCCGATGACGCTCATCTCGCCGCGCAGCACGTTCCAGAGCTGGGGCAGCTCGTCGAGCGACCACTTGCGGAGGACGGCGCCCACGCGGGTGACGCGCGGGTCGGCACGGAGCTTGAAGAGCAGCCCGGAGCCCTCGTCGAGGCCGGCGAGGTCGGCGAGGCGCGCCTCCGCGTCGACGACCATGGAGCGGAACTTGAGCATCTCGAAGGTGCGGCCGTCGCGGCCCACGCGGCGCTGGCGGAAGATGACGGGTCCCGGGCCGTCGAGGCGCACGGCCACGGCGACGGCGAGGACGACGGGGCTGAGCAGCACGAGGGCGGCGGTCGCGAGCACGACGTCCGACAGGCGCTTCATCACGTGGCGGGGGCCCTCGAAGCGGGGCAGCTCGACGTGCACGAGGGGCAGCCCCTCGACGGGACGGAAGTGGATCCGCGGCCCGGCGACGTCGGTGAGGCGCGACGCGAGCACGAGCTCGGTGGCGCGGCCCTCGAGCGACCAGGCGAGGTCGCGGAGCCAGTCGCGGTCGCGGCCCGGGTCGCCGGCGACGATGACGCTCTCGGCGCCGAGGCGCCAGACCGCGCGGGGGACCTCGTCGAGGCTCGCGACCACGGGGACGACCCGGTCGCCGACGAGCACGCCGCCGGGGGCGTCGTCCGTGACGACCGCGCCGACGACGTCGTAGACGGCGCCGCTCGTGGCGTCGATGCGGTCGACCACGTAGGCGATGTCGTCGCGGTGGCCGACGACGACCGCGCGGGAGAGGTAGTGGCCGGCCTCGCGCTGCGCCTCGAGCCAGCGGCGCAGGGCCCAGCGCGAGACCACCAGCGCACCGCCGCCGAGCGGCAGCGCCACGAGGAGGTAGCCCTCGCCGTCGACGTCGGGGCCCGCGGCGAAGGCCACGGCGACGATCGCCGAGGCGAGGACGGTCGCGGCGGCGACTCGCTTGTACTCGAGCACGCCGCTGCCGACGACCTCGAGGCCCCGGCTGCGGTAGAGCCCGAGGCAGGCGGCCCAGACGAGGCCGACGGCCAGGGGCAGCCCGAGGGCGGCCGGGACGTCGGTGTCCGGGGCGCCCGCCAGGACGCCGGAGTCGAGCACGCCGCCGGCGGCTGCCGCAGCGACGGCCAGGGCCACGACCAGCGAGTCGACGACGCGCAGGCGGCGGCGGTAGCGCCGGGCCCAGAGGGCGCCCGTCTCGGCCTCGACGGCGGGGACGGTGCGGCGGGACGCCTCGGCGGCGACCGCGGGGGCGGAGGGGGCGGAGGAGGCTGCGGCCGGGTCGGCCACGGCGGTGGGGGAGGTCGGGAGGGTACGGGTGGGCAGGGATGCTCGGGGCATGTCGGGACTCGTGCTCGGGTAGGCGTCGTCCGCCCCCGGCCGTGGGAGGGCTGGGGCGTGGGCGGGCGTCCGTCGGGGTTCGGGTCCGTGCGGGACGCCCGGTGTGCGACGGACGCCGCCGGGCAGGACGACCACCGGGGTGGGGTGGTCGCGCGGCGACGGCGGGTCCGTCGTCGGTCACGGGGAGCCGGGTAAGGAGCTCCGCGAGGCCGTTCGGGTGGGTGGTGCTTCTCGGGTGTGATCTCATCGGCATTTCGGGTGCCGGTGGTAGGGCGACTGTAAGCCACCGCCACCCCCCGGGAGGGACCCCCCGTTCGGGGGCTCGCGGGGGGCACGAGGGTGCCGCCCGAAGGGGGGTCACCCCCGGATGCCGACGTGTACCCCGAACGGGCGTGATGCTCGCCGCACCTCCGGGAGGCACCGCCGGGAGCCCCCTCGAGGGGCGGGCGGAGAGCCTGGCCGATCCACGAGAACCGCAGGTCACGGGCCCCTGGCTCGATACTCCGGGGTATCAGTGCCCGCCCCTGGCACCCGGACGGGGCACAGGGCGACAGGTGTCGCGCATCTCGGCGGCGTCCTCCTTCTGGGGGACCCGCGACGCGCCTCCTCGGGACGACCCCCTCACCCGCTGTCCACCACCCGTTCACCCGCTCGACCACCCGCTGCGACACGCGGGACGGCCACGCCCCGGGAGGGGGCGTGGCCGTCGTCGACACGGGGTGCGGGGGAGCGGCCTGGAGGCCCCCCCACGAGGTCAGGGGCGCGTGACGAAGCCCTGCTCGAGCATCCAGTCGAACGCGACGTCGGCGGGCTCCTCGCCCTCCACGTCGACCCGTCGGTTGAGGGTGCGCAGCTCCTCGTCGGTCAACGCGGGCGAGATGGCGTCGAAGACGTCGGCGAGCTCGGGGTGCTCCTCGAGGGTCGACGTCGCGAACACCGGCGCGACGTTGTAGGCGGGGAAGAAGCCCTGGTCGTCGTCCAGCACGGAGAGGTCGAGCGAGTCGATGCGCCCGTCGGTCGTGAACACCTCGCCGAAGTTGCAGCGTCCCCGGTCGGTCGCCTCGTAGACGGTGCCCGTGTCGAGGATCGACACGTTGCTCGTCGGCACGCCGTCCGGCGACCCGAGCTCGAGGCCGTAGCGCTCGAGCATGGGGGCGAAGCCGTCCGCCCGCGAGTTGAACTCCGCCTCGACGCAGAACGTCCGCTGCTCGACGGGGAGCGACGCGATCTGGCTCAGCGAGGTGATGTCGCCGAGCTCGGGCACCGCCTCCGACCGCACCGCCATGGCGTACGTGTTGTTGAGCGGCGCCGGGGGCAGCCAGGTGAGGCCGTTCGCGACGTCGGCGTCGCGCACGGCGACGTACTGCTCCTCCTGGTCGGGGATGCCCGCGGCCTCGCCGAGGTAGGTCAGCCAGGCCGTGCCCGTGTACTCGTAGGTCATGTCGGCGTCGCCGTCGAGCATCAGCTGCCGCACCGCGACGCTGCCCGGCACGTTCGTCATGTCGGTCACCTCGAAGCCGGCCGCCTTCGCGGCGAGCACGGCGATCTTGCCGAGGATCAGCTGCTCGGTGAAGTTCTTCGTGGTGATCGTGAGCGACGCGTCGTCCGGCAGCCCCTCGATCTCCTCGATCGACCCCGGCGCGACGGCCGGGACGAACGCGGTGGCCGGCTGCAGGCCGCACCCCGCGAGCAGGGCGGTCGACGAGGCGGCGACGAGGGCGGCCAGGGAGGCGCGGCGCAGGCGGCGGGAGGAGCGCGCGGTGGTCGACATCAGAGTCCCTTCGGGCGGGCGACGTGCTCGACCACGCGGCCGAGCCAGTCGATGAGCAGCGCCAGGAGCGCGATGAGCAGGGCACCCGAGACGAGCACCCGGGGGAGGAAGAGGTTGACCCCGGTCGTGATCAGGAGGCCGAGCCCGCCCGCGCCGATGAAGGTCGCGAGGGCCGCGGAGCCGACGAGCAGCACGAGCGCCGTGCGGATGCCCGAGAGCATCACCGGCACGGCGAGCGGCAGCTCGATGCGGAACAGCACGGAGAGCGACGACATGCCCATGCCGCGGCCCGCCTCCACGAGGCGGCCGTCGACGCTCTGCAGGCCGATCATCGTGTTGCGGAGGACGGGCAGCATCGCGTAGAGGACGAGCGCCACGACGGCGGCCCAGAACGAGAAGCCGAGCCAGAACGCGAGCAGCACGACGAGCCCGATGGCCGGGGCCGCCTGCCCGAAGTTCGCCACGGCGAGGATCGGCCCGGAGGCGCGGCGGAAGGGCCCGCGGGTCAGGACGACGCCGAGGGGCAGCGCGACGACGAGCACGATGGCGGCCGACACGAAGGTGAGGGCCAGGTGCTCGCCCGTGTAGCCGACGAGGTCGGCGGGGTTCAGCGTGGTGCGCTCGGCCGTCGTCAGGTCGGCGGTGGACAGCCACACCAGGAAGCCCGCGAGGACGGCCAGCACGGCCACGGGCTGGGCGACGAGGCCCAGCCACCCCGGCCGTGCGGGTCGACGGCTGCGGGGCGCGGCGGGCGCCGTCGGCGCCTCGAGCGCGGTCACGCGGCGTCCCCGGAGACGCGGGCGGGCTCCTCGTCGGCCTCGGGCACGACGGCCAGGGGCCCGGTGTTCGTGCCGACCGGGGCGTCGGCCGCCGCGACGGCGGCCGCCTTCCGCGCCCGCGTGATCGCGTCCATGACGACCTCGACCGTGATCACGCCGATGAAAGCGTCGCGGCGACCCGTGACCAGGGCGGCCCCGGCGCTCGACACGAGCATGGTGTCGAGCGCGTCGTTGAGCGTCGCGCCGCTGCCGACGACGGGCAGGTCGGCGTCGGGCGCCGCGGAGAGCGTCCCGAGCCGGCGCAGCTGCCGCAGCGAGGGCCAGCTCACGGGCCGGTCACGCTCGTCGACGACGACCGCGTGCGCGTGGCCGGCCGCCTCGACGCGGGCGACCACGTCGGCACCGGCCTCTCCCGGACGGGCGACCACCGCCTCCGCGAGGTCGACGTCGCCCACGCGGGTCAGCGTCAGCTGCTTGAGGCCCGCACCCGAGCCGATGAAGTTCTCGACGAACTCGTTCGCGGGCTCGGCGAGGATGCGCTCCGGGGTGTCGTACTGGACGATGTGGGCGCCCTCGGAGAAGATGACGATCCAGTCGCCGAGCTTGACGGCCTCGTCGAAGTCGTGCGTGACGATCACGATCGTCTTCTGCAGCTCCTCCTGGATGCGCAGCAGCTCGTCCTGCAGGCGCTGGCGCGTGATCGGGTCGACGGCGCCGAACGGCTCGTCCATCAGCAGCACGGGCGGGTCGGCCGCGAGGGCCCGAGCGACGCCGACGCGCTGCTGCTGGCCGCCGGAGAGCTCCTTGGGGTAGCGGTCGCGGTAGGTCGCGGGATCGAGCGAGACGAGCTCGAGCAGCTCGTCGACGCGGGCGGCCACGCGCTCCTTGCTCCACCCGAGCATCTTCGGCACGATCGCGATGTTGGCGGCGACCGTCATGTGCGGGAAGAGCCCGCCGGCCTGGATCACGTAGCCGATGCGGCGGCGCAGCTCGTCGCCGTCGATGCTCGTGACGTCGTCGTCGCCGAGGACGATGCGCCCCTCGGTGGGCTCGATGAGCCGGTTGATCATCTTGAGCGTGGTCGTCTTGCCGCAGCCGGAGGGGCCGACGAGCATCACGATCTTGCCGGCCGGGATCTCGAGCGTGATGCCGTCGACCGCCGGGGCGTCCTGGCCCGGGTACCGCTTCGTGACGGTGTCGAGCAGGATGCTGCGCCCGGAGACGGAGGACGGGGCGGCGGGGGAGTCAGTTCTGGACACGGATGCCTCTCGGGATGGTCAGGCGGCCGAGGCCGACGAGGAGGAGGTCGAGCACCAGGGCGAGGACGACGACGCCCACGACCCCGGTGACCACGGAGGCGAGCGCGTTCGCGCCGCCGAGGCGGGAGAGCCCGGAGAAGATGAAGCCGCCGAGCCCCGGGCCGAGGGCGTAGGCCGCGACGGCGGCGATGCCCATCACCATCTGGGCGCTGACGCGCACGCCGGTGAGGATGATCGGCCAGGCGAGCGGCAGCTGGACCTGCACGAGCGTGCGGAACCGGCCCATGCCGATGCCGCGGGCCGACTCGACGATCGCGTCGTCGACCTCGGTGAGGCCCACGACGGCGTTGCGCAGGATCGGCAGCGTCGCGAAGAAGGTCACGACGATCACCGTCGGCAGCACGCCGAAGCCGACCGGGGCGATGAGGAGGCCCACCACCGCGAACGACGGGAGCGTCAGGCCGACGGCGGACACGCCGTTCGCGAGTCCGCGCAGCCACGGCACGCGGTGCACGAGGGCGGCGACGGTCACGGCGATGACGACGGCGAGCACCAGGCACTGGACGACCAGCGAGAGGTGCTGCCAGGAGGCGAACCAGATCTGGTCCCACCGGTCCCGTACGTAGTCCCACGCCATGTCGCCTCGTTCCTCGTCACCAGCAGTCGTCCCGTTCACACGAACGCCCGGCAGAGCCGGGCGGACGACTACGACCATAACGACGGCCGGCGTCGCTGTCACGGCGACGGGTGTCGCAGACGGGGTGCAGACGCCCGTTTCGTTACCGAGCTCGTGAGCGGGTAAGCCCAGGTCAGGAGCGCATGGGGCTCGGAGGCACCGATCGGAGTGTAACGATGTGGGGGACAACGCCGGAGGCGCGGTGCAGGACCTCCCGCACCGCGCCTCCCGAGGGCTGCCGCCTCACTCCACGACGGCGCGCGACGCGACCTTGAAGCGCGACCCGTGGTGCTCCGCGGGCAGCCGGTCGCCGCGGCCGAACAGCTTCTGGCGGAGCGTGCCCGGCTCGTACTCGGTGGGGTACGCGCCCCGCGCCTGGAGCACCGGCACGACGTGCTCGACGATGTCCTCGAAGGTGCCCGGCGTGATCGCGTAGGCGAGGTTGAAGCCGTCGACGTCCGTCTCCGCGACCCACTCCTGCAGCTGGTCGGCGATCTCCTCGCCCGAGCCGACGATGCGCGGCCCGAGGCCGCCGATGCTGGCCGCCTCCGCGATGTCGCGGATGGTCCACTCCTTGCCCGTGTCGCCCTCCTGCGCCTGGAAGTTGGCGAGCGCCGACTGGATGGCGTTGCTCTCGACGTCGCCCACCGGGTCGTCGAGCGAGTAGGTCGACAGGTCGACGCCCATCCAGCCCGACATCAGGGTGAGGGCGCCCTCGTGCGACGCGTACCGGCGGTACTCCTCGTGCTTGGCGGCCGCCGCCTCGGGGGTGGCGTCGGTGATGATCGTCAGCAGCGTGTAGATGCGCGCCGAGTACCGGTCGCGGCCGGCGGCCTCGAGGGCGTCGCGGATCTTCGTCACCGTCGCGGCCAGCCGCTCCTTCGTGGGGGCCGCGACGAAGATGGACTCGGCGTTGCCCGCCGCGAAGCGGATGCCGCGGGGCGAGGCGCCGGCCTGGTAGATGACCGGGGTGCGCTGGGGGCTCGGCTCGGCGACGTGGATGCCGGGCACCTTGTAGAAGGCGCCGTCGTGCTCGATGGCGTGCACCTTCGACGGGTCGGTGAAGACGCCGGTCTCGCGGTCGCGGACGACGGCGTCGTCCTCCCACGACCCCTCCCACAGCTTGTAGAGCACCTCGAGGTACTCGTCGGCCTGGTCGTAGCGCGTGTCGTGGTCGAGCTGGTCGTCGGCGCCCATGTTGCGCGCCGCGCTCGGGAGGTAGCCCGTGACGACGTTCCAGCCCACCCGCCCCTCCGTCAGGTGGTCGAGAGTCGACATGCGCCGGGCGAACGGGTACGGGTGCTCGTACGCCGTGCCCGCGGTGATGCCGAAGCCGAGGTGCTCGGTCGCGGCCGCCATGGCGGAGACGAGCAGGATCGGGTCGCCCACCGGCGTCTGCGTGCCGTGGCGGAGGGCCGCGTCGTGGTCGCCGCCGTAGACGTCGTACGTGCCCAGCACGTCGGCGATGAACAGCCCGTCGAAGCGGCCCCGCTCGAGGAGGCGCGCGAGCGAGGTCCAGTAGCTGAGCTTCGTGTAGTCGGGCGAGCGGTCGTCGGGGTGGCGCCAGAGGCCGGGGGACTGGTGTCCCACGCAGTTCATGTCGAAGGCGTTGAACCGGATGCGTCGAGTCATGGCTCGATGCTGGTGGAGGAGGCCGTGAGCCGCCTCCAACGCGACACACGACGTCACACTCCGGCCGTACGCTGGAGGGATGCCGCGCCCCGCCGACCCCGCCGATCCCCTCGACCGGGTGCGCGAGCCCCGGGTGCGCCTCGGCCGCGACGTCGTCGTGCTCGGCGTGATCGCCTTCTTCGTCATGGTCGGCTTCGGCGTCGTCGTGCCGGTCCTGCCCGTGTACGCGCAGAGCTTCGGGGTCGACCACGTGCTCGTGGGGGCGGTGCTCTCGGCCTTCGCCCTGATGCGCCTCGTCGCGAGCCCGTTCGTCGGCCGCATGCTCGACCTCGCGGGGGAGCGCGTCGTGCTCTCCGTCGGCATCGGGATCGTCGCCCTGTCGAGCGCCCTCGCCGGCCTCGCCACCGACTACCCCCAGCTGCTCCTCATGCGGGGGCTCGGCGGCATCGGCTCCGCGATGTTCACCATCTCCGCGATGACCCTCCTGCTGGCGTCCACCCCGCCGACCCGGCGCGCGCGGGCCGTCGGCTTCTACCAGGGAGGCTTCCTGGTCGGCGGCATGGCGGGTCCCGCCATCGGCGGCGTCCTGTCGACCATCTCGCTGACGGCGCCGTTCTTCTTCTACGCGGCCACCCTCGCCGTCGCCGGCCTGATCGGCGTGCTGCTGCTGAAGCCCGTGCCCCGCGGTGCGACGGCCGAGACGGCCGAGCCGCCGACGCCCCTCCGCGAGGTCCTCGCCGACGTGCGGTTCCGCGCCGCCTGCGTGGCGAACTTCGCGCAGGGGTGGTCGTCGCTCGGCGTCCGCAGCGCGCTCGTGCCGGTGCTGGTCGTCGAGGTGCTCCGCGGGCCGACGGCGTGGACGGGCGTGCTCTTCGCGGTCGCGGCCGTCGCGCAGACCGTGGCCCTGGCACCGGCCTCCCGCTTCGTCGACACGGTCGGACGCCGCCCGGCCGTCGTCGGGTCGTTCGCGGTCGCCGCGGTCAGCCTCGCCGCCGTGCCCTTCGCGCCCCACGTCGTGGTGCTGGGCGCACTGCTCGCCGTCTACGGCGTCGCGACGGCCTTCATGGGCACCGCGCCGGCGGCCCTCGTGGGCGACGCGGCCGGCGCCCGGGGCGGTCGCCCCGTGGCGATCTTCTCCATGTGCTCCGACGTGGGGGCGATCGCCGGCCCCCTCGTCGCGGGGCTGCTCGTCGACGTGGCGTCGTTCCCCGTGGCGTTCGGCGTGGCCGCCCTGCTCCTCGCGACCGCGTCGCTCGCGGCCGTGCGCATCCCGCGCGAGCCCCGCTCGCTCGCGGCCGCCTGACCCCCGGACGGACGAGGAGGCGCGCCCCGGTCACCCGGGGCGCGCCTCCTCGTCTCCGTCGTCGCCTGGTCTCGGCGACCCGCGGCTACTTCGTCGCCGGGGTCTTCGCGGCGCCCTTCGGCGTCGCGCCCTTCGCGGGTGCCGCGCCCTCGGCCGCGTCGCCCTTCGGCTCGACGACCGGCGTGACGGCGAGGAACCCGGCGCGGGGGTCGCTGAGGCCCACCAGCGGGGTCTGGTCGCGACCGCCGACGAAGTTCGTGACCCAGCCGGTGAGGATGCGCCACTTGCGGTTCACGGTCGGCATCGCGTACAGGTGGTAGCCGCGGTGGGCGAGCCAGGCGGCCACGTTCTTGACCTTGACGCCCTTGAGCACGCCCGCGCCCTTGCCGATGCCGTAGCTGGCCACGGTGCCGAGCGACTCGTGCCGGTACTCCGACAGGGGAGCGCCCGACAGCGCGGCGATCACGTTGTCGGCGACCGTGACGGCCTGACGCACGGCGTTCTGCGCGTTCGGCGGGTAGTACGCGGGCTGCTTCTCGGCGAGCAGGTTCGGCACCTGCGCCACGTCGCCGAGCGACCAGACGCCGTCGAGGGCACGGCCGTCCTCGGTCTGCACCTGGAGCGTGGCCGACACGTTCACGTGGCCCTTCGGCCCGAGCGGCAGGCCGAGGTCCGCCACGACGGGGTTCGGCTTGACGCCGGCCGTCCAGACGATCGTGCCGGCGGGGATGGTCTCGCCGTCGCTCAGCACCACGTCGCCGTCGATGCACGAGGGCATCGTCGTCTTGAGGCGGATGTCGATGCCGCGGCCGCGCAGGTGGCCGAGGGTCCACTTCGACAGCTCGGGGCCGACCTCGGGCGCGACGCGGTCGAGGGCCTCGACGAGCACGAAGCGCAGCTCGTCGCGGGACAGGGTCGGGTACTCGTCGACCGCGGCCTTCGCCGCGTCGTCGAGCTCGGCCATGGCCTCCACGCCGGTGTAGCCGCCGCCCACGAACACGACGGTCATCAGCTTGCGGCGCGTGGCCGGGTCCTGGACGCTGGCGGCCTCCGCGATGTTGCCGAGCACGCGGTCGCGCACGTACTGGGCCTCCTCGACGCTCTTGAAGCCGACGCCGTTCTCGGCGAGGCCGGGCGTCGGGAAGGTGCGCGTGACGGCGCCGAGGGCGACCACGAGCTGGTCGTACGGCAGCTCCGAGGCGACGCCGTCGGCGGTGGTGACCGTGATGGTCTTCGAGCTGGCGTCGAGCCCGGTGACGGCTGCCTCGACGACCTTGGTCTTCCTCAGCGCCTTGCGCAGCGGCACGGTGACGTCGCGCGGCGCGATGTGGCCCCCGGCCACCTCGGGCAGGAAGGGCTGGTACGTGTAGTACGGAGACTGGTCGACCAGCGTGATGCTGGCGCTCTGCGGCGGCTGGCGCTTCTGGAGCTCGAGTGCCGTGGTGAGCCCGGCGGCGCCGCCGCCGAGGATGATGATTCGCTGTGTCATGGTTGTGTTCCTCCCTGGGTCGACCGTACTAGAGACACGCGGCGACGACCCGCCTCCCGGGGGAGTCGCGGGCCGTCGCCCCGGGGACCGTCAGCGGTCGGCCGGGATGTCCGAGTCGGTGTACGAACCGTCGGCCTCGCCGTCGTGCGGCCCGGTGGCCTGGCCGCCGTCGGCGGGGACGTCGCTGTCGACGTACGAGCCGTCCTGCTCGCTCGTGACGTCGGTCTCGACGGTCTTCGTGTGCTCGGCGTGCACGTGGTCCTCGTGCTGGTGGTCGGACTCGTTGCCGTGGTGCTCGGTGCCCATGCTGGCGCCCTCCGTTCTGTCGGGTCGCGGTGCGTCGTCGCCCGCGTGCGGCTCACACTAGACGCGCCGCGCCCGCGGCGGTCAGAAGCCCTCGTTCTCCCGGGTGACGTACGGGGACTCGAGCGCGTCGAGCTCGTCGTCGGTCAGCCACAGGTCGACCGAGGCGACGGCGTCGTCGAGGTGCTGCATCTTCGTGGCGCCGACGATCGGCGCGGTCACGGCGTCCTGCTGGCGGACCCAGGCCAGGGCGACCTGCGCGCGCGAGACGCCCCGCGCCTCCGCGACGGTCGCGACGGCGGCGGCCACCCGACGGTCGGCGTCCTCGCGCTGCCGGTAGAGGGTGCCGCCGAACTGGTCGGTCTCGGTGCGCGACGTCGTGTCGTCCCAGTCGCGCGTCAGCTTGCCGCGGGCGAGCGGCGACCACGGGATCACGCCGACGCCCTGGTCGAGGCAGAGGGGGTGCATCTCGCGCTCCTCCTCGCGCTGCACGAGGCTGTACTGGTCCTGCATGGAGACGAAGCGCGTCCAGCCCCCGAGGTCGGCCGTGTGCTGCGCCTTCGCGAACTGCCACGCCCACATGCTGGAGGCGCCGATGTAACGGGCCTTGCCGGACTTCACGACGTCGTGCAGCGCCTCCATCGTCTCCTCGATCGGCGTCTCCGGGTCCCAGCGGTGGATCTGGTAGAGGTCGACGTGGTCGGTGCCGAGCCGGCGCAGGCTGTCGTCGATGGCGCTCATCACGTGGGCGCGCGACAGGCCGGCACCGTTGGGGCCGGGGCGCATCCGGTTGAAGACCTTCGTGGCGACGACCACCTCGTCGCGGCGGGCGAAGTCGGCGAGCGCGCGGCCGACGATCTCCTCGCTCGTGCCGTCGGAGTAGACGTCGGCCGTGTCGAAGGTCGTGATCCCCTGCTCGAGGGCCCGGCGGATGAACGGGCGCGACTCCTCCTCGGGGAGGCTCCACGGGTGGGCCCCCCGGTCGGGTGCTCCGTAGCTCATGCAGCCGAGGATCACGCGCGACACCTGCAGGCCGCTCGTCCCGAGACGTGTGTACTCCATCGTTCCTTCTCCCTCTCCGTCGTCGTGTCGCCTGCGACAGTAGACCGCGACGCGGGAGGGCACCCGACCGCGCCGGGAACGACGAAGGGCCCCGCCGGAGCGGGGCCCTTGCCGTGTGTTCTGTACTACGTGTTGCTGCACTGTCTCAACCAGTGTGCTGATCCGGAGATCAGTGTCCGAGGGGGGACTTGAACCCCCACGCCCTATACGGGCACTAGCACCTCAAGCTAGCGCGTCTGCCATTTCCGCCACCCGGACTGGATGGTGCCTGCCGAAGCCGACCACGAAACATTAGCACGGCTCCGAGGGGTCCGATGACCACGGCCACGAGGGAGGCGCCGGGTACCGTGGGAGCCATGACGACGACCCCGCAGCCCGAGCCCTCCGCGACCGAGCCCGAGGTCGCGCTCGACGAGACGGCGACCATCGCCCGCGACCTCATCCGCTTCGACACCTCCAACTACGGGGGAGGGCGTTCGGCCGGCGAGGCGGACGCCGCCGAGTACGTCGTCGAGAAGCTCCGCGCGCTCGACCTCGAGCCGCTCGTCTTCGAGTCGGAGCCGGGTCGCGTCAGCGTCCTCGCCCGCGTCGAGGGGGCCGACCGCTCCAAGCCGGGGCTCGTCGTGCACGGCCACCTCGACGTCGTGCCCGCCGACCCGGCCAACTGGTCGGTCGACCCCTTCGCGGGCGTGGTCCGCGACGGCATGCTCTGGGGTCGCGGCGCGGTCGACATGAAGAACATGGACGCGATGATGCTGTCGTCCCTGGGCGACATCCTGCGGGCAGGCGAACGCCCCGCCCGCGACCTCGTGGTCGGGTTCCTCGCCGACGAGGAGGCCGGGGGAGTCCTCGGCTCGCACTTCCTGGTGACCGAGCACCCGGAGGTCTTCGAGGGCGCGACCGAGGCGATCAGCGAGGTCGGCGGCTACTCCACGTTCATCGACGGCCGACGCTCGTACCTGCTGCAGACCGGCGAGAAGGCCCTGATCTGGATCAAGCTCCGCACCCGGGGCACGGCCGGCCACGGGTCGCAGATGATCGTCGCCAACGCCGTGACGCGGCTGGCCGAGGCCGTCGCGGTGCTCGGGCGGCAGCAGTGGCCCATCGCGCTCACCGACACGACCACGGCTCTCCTCTCCGAGGTGGCACGCATCCTCGATGTCGACCTGGAGCAGACGTCCCCCGACGAGCTCGTGCTGCACACCGGCACGGCCGCCGGCTTCATCCGCGGGTCGCTCCGCACCACGACCAACCCGACGATGCTCACGGCGGGCTACAAGCACAACGTCGTGCCCGACACCGCGGAGGCCCTGGTCGACATCCGCTGCATGCCGGGCCAGGAGGCCGCCGTGCTGGCCGAGGTGCGCGAGCTGATCGGCGACGACGTCGAGATCGAGACCATGCACACCGACATCGGCCTCGAGACGCCCTTCTCCGGGCCCCTCGTCGAGGCCATCACCGGCACCCTCGAGCGACACGACCCCGGGGCCCCGGTGCTGCCGTACCTGCTCTCCGGCGGCACCGACAACAAGGCCCTGAGCCTCCTCGGCATCGCGGGCTACGGCTTCGCCCCCCTGCGGCTCGACGAGGGCATGGACTTCCCCGCGATGTTCCACGGCGTCGACGAGCGGGTCCCGCTCGACGCACTATCCTTCGGGAGTCGCGTCCTCCGGGACCTGCTGGCCACCTACTAGTACCCCGCACCAGAAGGGCCCCCGCGTGGAGCATCTCCTCCAGGCACTCCTGCTCGGCCTCGTCCAGGGCCTCACGGAGTTCCTCCCCGTCTCGTCGAGCGCGCACCTGCGCCTCGTCGGCCTGTTCTTCTCCGACCCCGGGTCCGCCGCCGACTTCGACCCCGGCGCCACCTTCACGGCCATCACGCAGCTCGGCACCGAGCTCGCCGTGGTCATCTACTTCCGGCGTGACATCACGCGCATCCTGTCGAAGTGGTTCCAGGGAGTCTCGGGCAGGATCCCGCGCACCGATCCCGACGTCCGCATGGGCTGGCTGGTCATCATCGGCACGGTCCCGATCGTGGTCGTGGGCTACCTCGCCCAGGAGTACATCCGCTCCGTCTTCCGCTCGCTGTGGATCGTCGCGGTCGTGCTCATCGTCTTCGGCGTGCTCCTCGGGCTCGCCGACCGCATCGGGCGCAAGCAGCGCTCGTTCGAGGAGATGAGCTACGGCCACGGCATCGCCGTCGGCGTCGCGCAGGTGCTGGCGCTCTTCCCGGGCGTCTCCCGCTCCGGGGCCACGACCACCACCGCGCTGGCGCTCGGCTACACCCGTCCGGCCGCCGCGCGCTTCTCCTTCCTGCTGGCCGTGCCGGCCGTCTTCGGCAGCGGGCTCTTCGAGCTCGTCCAGAGCTTCAGCGACCCCGGCCCGTACTCGCTCGTCGAGACCCTGGCCGCCACCGTCGTGGCGTTCGTCGTGGGCTTCGTCGTGATCGCCTTCTTCATGAACTACATCTCCAAGCGCAGCTTCCTGCCCTTCGTGGCCTACCGCATCGTGCTCGGCGTCGTCCTCCTCGTGCTGCTCGGCACGGGCGTGGTGGCCGCGTGAGGGCCTGGGCCAGCCCCGCCGTGCCCGCCCTGCCGGGCACGGCGCCGCTGCCGGTCCTCCACGACACCGCGACCGGCACGCGCCGCGAGACGCGCGTCGTCGACGGGGCTGTCTCGCTGTACGTCTGCGGCATCACCCCCTACGACGCCACCCACCTCGGGCACGCCTCGACCTACCTCGCCTTCGACACCCTCCTCCGCGTCTGGCGCGATGCCGGCGTCCGGGTCACCTACGCGCAGAACACCACGGACGTCGACGACCCCCTCCTCGAGCGGGCCACGGCGACGGGCGTCGGGTGGCGTGAGCTGGCGGCCTCGCAGACCGACCTCTTCCGCAGCGACATGGAGCACCTGCAGGTCGTGCCGCCGGACCACTACGTGGCGGTGACCGACGTCGTCGGCGACGTCGCGCGGTCCGTGGCCCGGCTCCTCGACCTCGGCCTGGCGTACCGCGTGCCGACGCCGGAGTCCCGCGAGGGCGACGACGTCTACTTCGACGTCCGCGCCGCCGAGCGCACGACCGACTGGCACCTCGGCCTCGAGAGCGGCTACGACCTCCAGACCATGAGCCGCTTCTCAGCGGAGCGCGGCGGAGACCCCGGCCGGGCCGGCAAGCGCGACCCGCTCGACCCCCTCCTCTGGCGCGCGGCCCGCGACGGCGAGCCCTCCTGGCCGTCCGTGCTCGACGGCGGCCGACCCGGCTGGCACATCGAGTGCACGGTCATCGCGCAGCAGCACCTCGCCTCGCCGATCACGGTCAACGGCGGCGGCAGCGACCTGGTCTTCCCGCACCACGAGATGAGCGCCGCGCACGGGACGGCGCTGACCGGCGCCTCCTACGCCGACCTCTACTCCCACACGGGCATGGTCGCCTACCAGGGCGAGAAGATGAGCAAGTCGCTCGGCAACCTCGTCAAGGTCAGCGAGCTCGTCGCGGCCGGGCACGACGCTCGCGCGGTGCGCCTCGCCGTGTCCGCCCACCACTACCGGTCCGACTGGGAGTGGTTCGACGGCGACCTCGAGGCCGCGGAGGCGCGGCTCGAGGCCTGGCAGCGGTGGTCCGCCTCGGTCGACGGCGACGCTCCCGACGACCAGCCCACCCCCCTGCTGGCCGCGCTCCGCCGTGCCCTGGCCGACGACCTCGACACCCCGGCCGCCCTCGCCGCCGTCGACGCCCGCGTCGCCGCCGGCAGCCCTGCGGCGGCCGTCGACGTCGACGCGGTCCAGGCCCTCCTGGGCATCGACCTCCGCGCCTAGGCGCCTCCGTCGCGGCAGCGTGACGCCGCGACGGAGGCCGAGAGCGCGGCCGTGTGACGGAACCTCGCGACACATGACCGTCTGACATACTGACGGGGATGTCCACCGCCGCCCGCCCCGCCACGACCGCCCGGGGGGAGTGGGCTCGCCGCCCGCTGACCCGGCGAGACGTCCGGGTCGACGTGGTCATCGCCGTCAGCCTCCTCGCCCTCGGCTCGCTCACGGCCGTGCTCGCCCTCGTCGTCGTCGACGGCGGGGGCCCGCACGGCTCCGGGGTCGCCGAGACCCTCGGCTGGCTGGTGGCGCTCTGCGCCCCCGTGACCCTGCGCCGTCGGTTCCCGGTGCTCGTCATGGTCGTCGTCTCCGCGGTCGTCGTCGGGGCGGAGCTCCGGGGCTACCCCGACGAGCTCGCTCCCTCGATCGCCGAGTTCCTCGTCGTCTTCACCGCCAACGCCTGGGCCGTGTCCCGACGGCGCGCCCTCGTCTGGAGCGTCGTCGTGACGGGCCTGCTCTTCGCGCTGCTCTCCCTCAGCGTCGCCGGCCGCGCCTCCGGGTCGGGGGACGACGGCGTGGGGCCCGTCGTCGCCTCCGTCGTCTACTCGGTCGTCTTCAACGCGCTCTTCTTCGTGGGCGCCATCTACTTCGGCCGCTCCACGCGCGTCTCCGCGGCGCGGCTGCACGCCCTCGAGCGGGCCGGGGTCGACCTGCGCGCGGCGCAGGAGGTCGTCGCCGACCAGGCCATCGACGAGGAGCGCTCGCGCATCGCCCGCGAGCTGCACGACGTGGTCGCGCACAACGTCGCCGTGATCAGCATCCAGGCGGGGGCGGCCCGGCGCACCCTCGACCGGCCCGACGTCGCCCGCGGGGCCCTCAGCGCCGTCGAGAGCACCGCACGCACGACCATCGACGAGCTCGAGCGCATGCTGACGGTGCTCCGCACCCGCGACGGCAGCTGCGCCGGGCCGACCGGGCTCGACGGGCTCCCGCAGCTCGTCGACGACACGCGGCGACTCGGCCTCGACGTCCGCTACGGCGTCGACGGCCGTCCCGGCGAGCTGCCCGAGAGCGTCGGCGCGACCCTCTACCGCGTCGCCCAGGAGGCGCTGACCAACACCCTCAAGCACGCGGGCGCGTCCGCGGCCGACGTACGGCTCCGCTACGGCGATCGGACCGTCTCGATCGAGGTCACCGACGACGGGCGCGGCGGTCCCTGCGACCCCGGCGACGACGCCGCCGGCAGCGCGGGCGGGTCGGGGCTCGGCCAGCGGGGCATGCGCGAGCGCGTCGACCTGCACGGCGGCGAGCTGCAGGTCGGCCCCCTCCCGCGGGGCGGCTACCGGGTGCGCGCCGTGCTGCCCGTGGCGACCTGCAGCGAGCCGCCCCCGACGGCGCCGTGACCGCGCCCCACCGCCCCTCGACCGCCTCCGGGAGGAGACCCGTGACCGACGACCACCCCGCACCCCTCGCGCTCCAGCCCGCGTCCGAGCCCGCACCCGTGCGGGTCCTCCTCGCCGACGACCAGGAGCTCGTCCGCGCCGGCTTCCGCATCATCCTCGAGACGGCCGAGGGCATCGCGGTCGTGGGGGAGGCGCGCGACGGGCTCGAGGCGGTCGCCCTCGTGCGCGCCACGGCTCCCGACGTCGTGGTGATGGACATCGAGATGCCGGGGCTCGACGGCCTCGAGGCCACCCGACGCATCCTGGCCGAGCAGGAGGGCCACGGGCCGGCGGTGCTCGTGCTGACGACGTTCGGCCGCGGCGACTACCTCTTCCGGGCGTTGCAGGCGGGCGCCAGCGGGTTCCTCCTCAAGACCGCGAGCCCGGAGGAGCTCATCGACGCCGTCGGCGTGGTGCACCGCGGCGACGCCCTGCTGGCCCCCGAGGTGACCCGGGCCGTCGTGAGCCGCGCGATCGCCAGCCCCCAGCACGCACCGATCGTGCCGAGCCCGCGGCTCTCCCTGCTCACCGACCGTGAGCGCGAGGTGCTCGACAGGCTCGCCCTCGGCGACTCGAACGCCGAGATCGCCCGGTCCCTCTACCTCGGCGAGGCCACGGTGAAGACCCACGTCTCGAACGTGCTCGGCAAGCTCGAGCTGCGCGACCGCACGGCCGCGGTCGTCTTCGCGTACGAGAACGGCGTCGTCGTGCCGGGCGAGGCCGGCTGACGGCTCGACGCCTCAGACGGACGGCGGGAAGCGCGGGTCGTCCGGGCGGCCGTCGCCGGCCTTGCCGTCGCGGCGTCGCAGGTAGCGCTCGAACTCCTGCGCGATGGCCTCGCCGCTCGCCTCCGGGGAGTCGACGGTGTCGCGCGCCTGCTCCAGCTGCTCGATGTAGCCGGCCATGTCGTCGTCCTCGGAGGCCAGGGCGTCGATGCCCTGCTCCCACGCCGCCGACTCGGCCTCCAGCTCGCCGCGGGGGAGGGTGACCCCGGCGACCTCCCCGAGCTTCTCGATCAGCGCCAGGGTGGCCTTCGGCGAGGGGGAGGCCTGCACGTAGTGCGGCACCGAGGCCCAGATCGCCAGGGTGGGCACGCCCGCCTGCTCGAGCGCGTCGCTCAGCACCGAGAGGATGCCCACCGGCCCCTCGTAGCTGCTGCGCTCGAGGGCCAGCCTCGTCCGCACCTCGGCGTTGTCGCTGCTGACGAAGACCGAGATGGGCCGGGTGTGCGGCACGTCGGCGAGCATCGCCCCGAGGAAGACCACGCTGGTGACGTCGTGCACGTCGACGAGGTCGACGACCTCGGCGGCGAAGCTCCGCCAGCTGCGGGAGGGCTCCGCGCCGAGGAGCACGAACACCTCCGTGCCGGAGCCGACCACGTCGGGCGCCTCGGCGCCGAGCGCGGTGCCGGCGCCGGACCCGGGGGCCGCGTGCAGCTGGATGCGGGGCCAGACGAGGGCCCGCTCGCCGTCGTCGTCGACGCCGACCTGCGGCCGGTTGAACTGGTAGTCGATGTACCGCTCGCCGTCGAGCTCGGCCACGGCCTCGAGGCCGAGGGTCTCGACCACGGTGCGCGCGACGCCGCTCGCCGCCTCGCCGGCGTCGTTCCAGCCCTCGAAGGCCACGACGAGCAGTCGTCCCGTCGCGAAGTCAGACGTGTTCGTCACCTGTGTCCTCACCGACGCGGGCGTGGTGGGCCCGACGTCTCGGACCACGATAGACCGAGCACGAGGAGGCGCGGGTCGCCCGCCGGGGAGGCCCGCTCCCGTAGACTCCTCCGTCGTGACCGAACTCCTCCCCGCCGCAGTCCTCTGGGACATGGACGGCACCCTCGTCGACACCGAGCCCTACTGGTTCGAGTCCCAGGTCGCCCTGGTCGGCTCGCACGGCGGCACCTGGACCAAGGCCGACGGCGACACGCTGATCGGCTCCGGGCTCTGGCACTCGTCGCGCATCCTCCAGCAGCACGGCGTCGACCTGCCGGAGGACGACATCATCGACCACCTGACGACCGCCGTGCTCGAGCGGTGCGCCGAGCACGTGCCGTGGCGCCCCGGCGCGAAGGAGCTGCTGGCCGAGCTGCGCGAGGCCGGCGTGCCCACGGCCCTCGTCACCATGTCGATCCGCCGCATGGCCGAGTTCATGGTCGACGCGATCGACTTCGTGGGCTTCGACGCCGTCGTGGCCGGCGACGACGTCGAGCACAGCAAGCCCCACCCCGAGGCGTACCTGCGGGGTGCCGAGCTGCTCGGCGTCGACACCGCCGACTGCGTCGCCATCGAGGACAGCGTCCCGGGCCTCACGTCGGCCATGGCCTCCGGAGCGGTGGCCCTCGGTGTCGAGCACCACGCCCCGCTGGCCGACGACGCGGGCTACGCCCGGCGCAGCACCCTCGTCGGCACTACCCTCGCCGACCTCCGCGAGATCCACGCCGCCGGCGTGCGCCTGCGCGAGCAGCGCTCGACCGACTCCTGACCCGCGGGGCGCACCCCGCGCCTCCAGACCGTCTCGGCCCGCGGGCCGGCGCACCGACCGAAAGCAGCACCGCATGACCGCCACCCGCCGACAGTCCGGGCCGTTCCTCGAGGGCGACAAGGTCCAGCTCACGGGCCCCAAGGGCAAGATGAACACCGTCGTCCTCACGCCCGGGGCCGTCTTCCACACCCACCGCGGCATGATCGCGCACGACGACCTGGTGGGCCTGCCCGACGGCTCCGTCGTCGCGAGCACGACCGGCGACGAGTACCTCGCCCTCCGCCCGCTGCTCAGCGACTTCGTGATGTCGATGCCCCGGGGCGCGGCCATCGTCTACCCGAAGGACGCCGCCCAGATCGTCGCCTTCGCCGACATCTTCCCCGGCGCCACCGTCGTCGAGGCCGGTGTCGGCTCGGGGGCCCTGTCGCTCTGGCTGCTCCGGGCGATCGGCCCGGAGGGGCGCCTCGCGTCGTTCGAGCGGCGTCAGGAGTTCGCCGACGTCGCGCTCGGCAACGTCACCAGCTTCTTCGGCGCCGAGCCCCAGAACTGGACCGTCACGGTCGGCGACCTCGTCGAGAGCCTGCCGGGGGTCGTGCCCGACGGCACGGTCGACCGCGTCGTCCTCGACATGCTGGCCCCGTGGGAGTGCGTCGAGGCGACGACCGCGGCCCTGAAGCCCGGCGGCCTGGTCGTCTGCTACGTCGCCACGGCGACCCAGCTCTCCCGCGTGGCCGAGGCCCTCCGCGCCTCCGGCTCCTTCACCGAGCCCGACGCGTCGGAGACCCTCGTGCGCGGCTGGCACGTCGAGGGCCTGGCCGTGCGCCCGGACCACCGCATGATCGGGCACACCGGGTTCCTGATCACGGCTCGACGACTCGCGCCCGGCGCGGTGCTGCCCCAGCTCAAGCGCCGCCCCTCCAAGTCCGACTACTCCGACGAGGACGTCGAGCTGTGGACCCCGGGCGCCCTCGGCGACCGCTCCGCCAGCGACAAGAAGCTGCGCAAGACGGCTCGCCAGGCGCGGACGGCAGCCGACGCCGCGGTCGCGGCGACGGGAGCCGCGGCCGGAGCGGCGGCGGCGACCGACGCCGACGCGTCCGACCCCGGGAACGACGCCCAGTAAGCTGTCCGAGGCATCTCGCGACCGGTCCGGTCGCACCCGGCGGCCCCGGCCGCTCCCCGAGCACCCGCGGCCCGTCCGCACCATGAAATGAGGCCCCGTGCGCACCATCCCCGCCCTCGTCGTCACCGTCGGCCTCCTGGCGTCCCTGACCGCGTGCGCCGGCCCGTCCGGGCCCGGCGACTCCGGGTGCCCGGCGACGGGGGACGCCGCGTCGGTCGTCACCGCCACCGGTGCCTTCGGCGAGAAGCCCGAGGTGCGCGTGCCGAGCCCCATCGTCACGACCGAGACGCAGGTCTCGACGCTCATCGCGGGCGACGGCGACCGCGTGGTGGACGGCTCCCCGGTGCTCATCGACTACACGCTCTTCGACGGCGCCACCGGGCAGGAGGTCGAGGACAGCGGCTACGACGGCTCCTCGACGAACCCCATCACGGTGGGCGGCTCGGCCCTGGCCCCGCTCGCCGCCGCGCTCGAGTGCTCGACGGTCGGCTCGCGCGTCGCCGTCGCCGTCAAGGCCAGCGAGCTCTCGGCCTCCCTGCAGGGCGGTGCCGCCCCGAGCGAGGGCGACGACTCGCCCGACGCGGCCTACGTCGCGGTCGTCGACATCAAGCGGGCCTTCCTGCCGAAGGCCGACGGTCGCCTCGTGCCCGGCGAGAGCGGTCTCCCCGCCGTCGTGACCGCCCCCGACGGCGCTCCCGGGATCTCGGTGCCCGACGCCGACGCCCCCACCACGCAGGAGACCCACCTCGTCCGGGAGGGCTCCGGCCACGAGCTCACGGCCGACGACTCCGCCGTCGTGCAGTTCACGGCCGTCACCTGGGACCAGCCCTCCACGGTCGCCGCGTCGACCTGGACCAACGGCGACACCGCGACGACCGTGCCCCTCGACGACCCGCAGCTGCCGCCGGCCATCCAGTCGGCCCTCGTCGGCCAGAAGGTCGGCTCCCAGGTCATGACCGTGATCCCGGCCGACCAGGCCAGCGGCCAGGGCACCTTCGTGTACGTCTTCGACGTGCTCGGCGCGCTCTGACGCCCGGCTGCGCCACGACGCGGGGCAGCTCCCGCCGCCGGTCCGACCGCCTCCCCGTGGCCTAGGATCGATCGCGTGCCCGCCGCCCGCGCCCCCCGGATCCCCGTCGAAGAGCGCCTGTTCAGCCTCGTGCTGGCCCTGCTCGCGACCGACACCGGCCTGACCAAGACCGAGGTCCTCTCGACCGTCCAGGGCTACCGGCAGAAGTACGTCGCCGGGGCGGAGAACTCCGCCCTCGAGAGGCAGTTCGAGCGCGACAAGGACGACATCCGCGAGCTCGGGGTCCCGCTCGAGACCGTCGACGACCCCGCCGCGGCCGGCAACAACCAGCTCCTGCGCTACCGCATCCCCCGGGGCAGCTACGAGCTCCCGCTCGACATCTCCTTCTCCCCGGAGGAGACGGCGCTGCTCACGCTCGCCGCCATGGTCTGGCGCGAGGGCACGCTCTCGGGCGAGTCTCGTCGTGCCCTGCTCAAGCTCCGCTCGCTCGGGGGCACCGCGACCGTGCCCGAGCTCGAGTACGCCCCCCGCATCCGGTCGCGCGACGCGGCCTTCGAGCCCCTCCGCACGGCCCTCGACCGCGGCGTCGTCGTCCGCTTCGACTACCTCAAGCCCGGCGAGGCGAGCCCGCGGCGCCGAGAGGTGGCGCCGTTCGCGCTCGTGCAGCACCAGGGCCGCTGGATGGTGCCGTCCGTCGAGCCCGACACGGGGTCGCGCAAGAACTTCCTCCTGAGCCGCATCGTCGGGCCGGTGCAGGTCACGACCCGCTCGTACGCCCGCCCGGCCGACGCGACCGCCGAGTCGGCCCTGGCCGGCCTCGAGCAGCTCCGGCAGGCCAACACGGCGCGGGTCAGGGTCGTGGAGGCCTCCGACGCGGAGACCCGCTTGAGCAAGCGCCGGGGGACCACGCCGAGGGGCGACGACGTCCTCGAGGTGCACTACTCCGACCCGTCGATCCTCGCCGAGGAGCTCTCCTCCTTCGGTCCCGAGGTGACCGTGCTCGAGCCCGCGAGCCTCCGCGACCTCGTCGTCACGCGCCTCCGCCGGCTCGTCGACGACCACGACGACGCCGACCACGACGCCGCACCGGGAGGCACCGCATGAGCGACCGACGACCTGCGCTCCAGGCCACCGACAAGCTGGCCTTCCTCCTCGCGCTCGTGCCCTGGCTGATCGACCACGAACGGGTCAGCGTGGCCGAGGCCGCCGCCCACTTCGGGGTCGGCGTCGCCGAGATCCGTCGGGCCGTCGAGCTGATCGCGGTCTCCGGCGTGCCCGGCGAGACCGCCCAGTACCAGCACGGCGACCTGTTCGACATCGCGTGGGACGACTTCGAGCAGAACGACGTCATCGTGCTGACCAACCTCGTCGCCATCGACGAGTCGCCCCGGTTCTCGGCCCGGGAGGCCGCTGCGCTGATCGCCGGCCTCCAGTACCTCTCGTCGCTGCCCGAGCACGCCGACCGCGCCGCCGTGGCGTCCCTCACGGCCAAGCTGTCGCGGGGCGCGTCGAGCGAGCCCAGCCAGGTGGCCGTCGACGAGAACGAGACCGACCAGGTGCTCGCCCTCGTCGGCCGGGCCGTGGAGGCCGGCGTCCAGCTCGAGTTCGACTACGCCGGCGTCCGCGACCGGTCCGAGCGCCGCCGAGTCGATCCCCTCCGGGTCGAGTCGCTCGACGCCGACTGGTACCTCCGCGCCTGGGACCACGGCCGCGAGGGCCTCCGCACCTTCCGGGTCGACCGCATGGCGAGGCCGGCCCTCACCGATGCGCCCATCGCTCACCGCGCCTCCGACGTGTCCCTCCCGGACACGCTGTTCGAGGGCTCGCCCGACGACGTGGTCGTGGTGGTCGAGATCGACGCGGCGGCCGCCCCGCTGCTCGACGACTGGTCGCCCCTCGCCGTCGAGCCGCAGCCGGGGGGCCGCACGCGCCTGACCCTCCGGGTCAGCCAGCACGGCACCGTCGCGCGTCTCGTCGCGGGCCTGCCCGGTCGCGCGTGCGTCGTCGAGCCACCCGAGGCCCGCCGGGCGGTCGCCGAGTGGGCGCGTCGCGCCGCCGCCGAGTACGACCGCTGACCGGGACGGGCCCGTGTCCTCCGCCGCGGCACACGGGGACGACCACGGGGCCCGAGGTATGCTGGCCTCTCGACCGTCCCGCGAGGAGGACCCCATGCTCGGCAACCTCACCGGCTTCCACCTGATCATCGTCCTGGCGATCATCCTGCTCCTCTTCGGCGCGCCCAAGCTCCCGGCGCTCGCGAAGAGCATCGCCCAGTCGATGCGCATCTTCAAGACCGAGATCGGCGACGACAAGAAGGGCGCCGGCGACGCCGACGTCCGCCGCGACCCGGTCGCCGACGACGCGACGCGTCCGTCCTCCACGACGACCGTCCGTCCCGCCCACGGGGACGATCTGCCCCCGAAGAACTGACGGGTGGCCACGACGACGAGCACCGGCACGGCGGGCGGCGGCCGAGCACCACGGCAGCGGTCCCGTGACGGTCGCATGTCGCTCGGGCAGCACCTCGTCGAGCTGCGCAAGCGGCTCTTCCGCTCCGCCCTGGCCCTGATCGTCGGCAGCGTCGCCGGCTTCGCGCTGTCGGCCCGCGTGCTCGACCTCCTCCGCGGCCCGGTCACCCAGATGGCGATCATCCGCGGGCAGGAGGCGACCCTCAACTACCCGACGATCGCCGGCAGCTTCGACCTGCGGCTCCAGATCGCCGTCACCGTCGGCGTCATCCTGTCGAGCCCGATCTGGCTCTACCAGGTCTGGGCGTTCATCGTCCCGGCGCTGGTGCGCAAGGAGAAGATCTACGCGATCAGCTTCATCGGCTCCGCGATCCCCCTCTTCCTGCTCGGCTGCGCCAGCGGGTACTACGTCCTCCCGCACATCGTCCAGGCCCTCACCGGCTTCGTGGCGCAGGAGGACGCCGCCATCATCGACGCGAAGATGTACTTCGACTTCGTCCTGAAGCTGATCCTCGCCGTGGGCGTCGCGTTCGTGCTCCCGGTCTTCCTCGTCCTCCTCAACTTCGTCGGCGTCATCACGGCCGTCGGCATCATCAAGGGCTGGCGCATCGCGATCCTGCTCATCGCGCTGTTCACCGCCATCGCGACGCCCGCGGCCGACGTGTTCTCGATGTTCCTGCTCGCGATCCCGATGATCGTGCTGTACTTCGCCGCCGCCGGCGTCGCGTGGCTGCACGATCGCCAGGTGGCCAAGAGGGTCGCGGCCCTCGACGCCGAACTCGCGGCAGGATAGGCGTCATGACGAGCAGCGACCAGAGCCCCGCCCAACGGTTCGCCGCCTCGAAGACCCGGGTCCGGACCCCTCAGCTGCAGTCGTTCCGCTCGCGTCTCGGGTTCTCCCTCGACCCCTTCCAGGAGGCGGCCTGCGCCTCCGTCGAGGCGGGCAACAGCGTCCTGGTGGCGGCCCCCACCGGCGCCGGGAAGACCCTCGTGGCCGAGTTCGCCATCCACCTCGCCATGCAGCACCCCCGCGACAAGGTCTTCTACACCGCCCCGATGAAGGCGCTCAGCAACCAGAAGTTCCAGGAGCTCGTCGCCGAGTACGGCCCGGGCGAGGTCGGCCTCCTGACGGGCGACACCAACGTCAACAGCCGGGCCCGCATCGTCGTGATGACCACCGAGGTGCTGCGCAACATGCTCTACGCCGGCTCCGACATGCTCGACGACCTCCGCTACGTCGTGCTCGACGAGGTGCACTACCTGGCCGACCGGTTCCGAGGCGCCGTCTGGGAAGAAGTGATCATCCACCTCCCGCTCGACGTGCGCCTGGTGTCGCTGAGCGCCACGGTCTCCAACGCCGAGGAGTTCGGCGACTGGCTGCAGACCGTCCGCGGCGGCACCGACGTCATCGTGTCGGAGGACCGCCCCGTGCCCCTCGACCAGCACGTGCTCGTCGGCGGCAAGTTCCTCGACCTCTTCGACTCCAGCGGCCAGGCCGCCACGAACCGCGTCAACCCCGAGCTGCTCCGGGCCACGTCGTTGTCGCGTCGGGGCGGGGGAGGCGGCGGTCGGGCCCGCAGCGCGGAGTCGCGCTCGGGCCGGGGCCCCCGCGGGCACGTGGTCTCGCCGGTGCCGCACCAGCACCAGCAGGGCCGGCTCGACCGCTGGAGGATCGTCGAGATGCTCGACGACCAGAACCTCCTCCCGGCCATCTTCTTCGTCTTCAGCCGCGTCGGCTGCGACCAGGCCGTCAAGCAGGTGCTGCGGTCCGGCATCCGGCTCACCACCGCCGACCAGCGCGAGGAGATCCGCGAGATCGTCGAGGCGCGCTGCCGCACCCTCCGCGACGAGGACCTCGCGGTGCTCGGCTACTGGCAGTGGCTCGACGGCCTGGAGCGCGGCGTCGCCGCTCACCACGCCGGCCTGCTGCCGGCGTTCAAGGAGGTCGTCGAGGAGCTCTTCCAGAAGAAGCTCGTCAAGGTCGTCTTCGCGACCGAGACCCTCGCCCTCGGCATCAACATGCCCGCCCGCACCGTCGTGCTCGAGAAGCTCGAGAAGTTCAACGGCGAGGCGCGCGTGCCCATCACGCCGGGGGAGTACACCCAGCTGACCGGGCGAGCCGGCCGCCGCGGCATCGACGTCGAGGGCCACTCGCTCATCCAGTGGCAGCCGGGGCTCGACCCGCAGGCGGTGGCGAGCCTCGCCTCCCGCCGCACCTACCCGATGAACTCCAGCTTCCGCCCGACCTACAACATGGCGGTCAACCTCATCGAGCAGTTCGGGCGGTCGCGCACCCGCGAGATCCTCGAGACGTCGTTCGCGCAGTTCCAGGCCGACCGTGCCGTCGTCGACCTCGCCCGCAAGGTGCGCACGCAGCAGGAGAGCCTCGACGGCTACGCCCGCAGCATGACCTGCCACCTGGGCGACTTCGGCGAGTACACGCTGATCCGGCGTGAGCTGGGCGACCTCGAGAAGCAGGGGGCGGCCCGTGCGGAGGCGCAGTCGCGCGCCGAGCACGACAAGCGGCAGCACAAGCTCGCCGAGCTCCGCAAGCAGCTGCGTCAGCACCCCTGCCACGCGTGCCCCGAGCGCGAGCAGCACGCCCGGTGGTCCGAGCGCTGGTTCAAGCTGAAGCGGCAGACCGACCAGCTCTCGGCGCAGATCCGCAGCCGCACCGGCGCCGTCGCCAAGGTCTTCGACCGCGTCACCGACGTGCTCATCGACCGCGGCTACCTGGTGCCCGCCCCGTCCACGTCGGCGACGCCGGGGACCGGGGGAGGCGGCCGTCGCGACGCCCGGACCGCCGAGGTCTCCGTCGCCCCGGCCGGCCGCACGCTGCGGCGCATCTACGGCGACCGCGACCTGCTCGTCGCCGAGAGCCTGAGGCTCGGCCTCTGGGACGCGCTCGACGTCCCGTCGATGGCGGCCATGGCCGCCACGCTGGTCTACGAGCCCCGGCGCGACGAGGGCCAGCTGTCGGAGCGGTTCCTGCCCCGGGGCGCCTTCCGCGAGGCGCTCGACGAGACGCAGAAGCTCTGGGCCGACCTCGACGACCTCGAGCAGGAGCACCGCCTGCCGGGCAGCACGCCGCCGGCCCCGGGGCTCGCGCTCGCCATGCACCGCTGGGCCCGCGGCGCGAGCCTCGACTCCGTGCTCGAGGACGCCGAGCTCGCCGCCGGCGACTTCGTCCGCTGGACGAAGCAGACGATCGACCTGCTCGACCAGCTCTCGGTCGTCGCCGACCTCCCGGTCGGGCCGACCGCCCGTCGCGCGCTCGACGCGGTGCGGCGCGGCATCGTGGCCTACTCGGCCGTGTGATCCGTCGCGCGCGACCCGGGGAGGCGCCCACCGCCTCCCAGGGAACCGCGCCTAGGATCGCACGGTGCCCCGCCGTGTGACCGACTTCCGCCTCCCGCTCTGGGTCGCCCTGATCGTGGCCGCCGGCTCGGGCGTGGTGCTCGACGCGGGCTTCCCCGACGGCGACGTCTGGCCCCTCGCCTTCGTCGGCATCGGCCTCGTCCTCGTGACGCTGCGGGGCAGGCGCGCCGGGGGCGCGTTCCTCGTGGGGCTCGTGGCGGGGCTGTCGTTCTACCTCGTCCACATCTCGTGGGCGACGCTGTACCTCGGCTTCCTGCCGTGGGCTGCCCTCTCGACCCTCGAGGCGCTCTTCTTCGCCGGGGGAGCGGTGCTCATCACGCTCGCCTACCGCTGGGTCCCGCGCGTCTGGCCCGGGGTGGTCGGCCGCACGGTCCTGGTGCCGGTCGTCGTGGGCGGGCTCTGGACCCTTCGGGAGTTCGTCGCGGGCACCTGGCCGTACGGCGGGTTCGCCTGGGGCCGGGTCGCGCTCAGCCAGTCGCAGAGCCCCTTCGCCGACCTCGTGGCGTGGGTCGGCATCTCCGGCCTCTCGTTCCTCATGGTGGCGCTCGTCGCCCTGGTGGTGCAGCTGGCCCTGCAGGCCAGCCTCCCCGGCGCGACCCGCGTGCTCGCCGGCGCCGTCGCCGTCGTCGCCGTCCTCGCGGTGCCCGCCTGGCCGACCTCCTCCGACGGCACCGCCACGATCGCGGGCGTGCAGGGCAACGGCCCCGCCGGCTACTTCGACACGCGGGAGGAGGGCGACCTGCTGAACTCGCAGGTGCTCGCCATGTCGGGGCTCCCGACGGACCAGGACCTCGACCTCGTGGTCTGGCCCGAGGGCGGGAGCGACCGCGACCCCACGCGCGACGCGTACGGCCGCTACGTCTTCGACGCCGTCACGAAGGGCTACGACGCGCCCCTCCTCTCCGGCGTGATCACGCAGTCCGACGACGGTCAGACGGTCTACAACTCGTCGCTGCTCTGGGACGACGGCGAGGTCGCCGGCCAGTACGACAAGAAGCACCCGGTGCCCTTCGGCGAGTACGTGCCCGACCGCGCGTTCTGGCGCCCGTTCGCGCCCGACCTGATCGACCTCATCGCCCGCGACTACACGCCAGGCACCCGGCCGGAGGCGATGCCGATCGGCGACTTCGTCGCGGGCATCTCCCTCTGCTTCGACATCGTCGACGACCAGCTGATCACGAACATGATGGACGACGGCGCCCAGGTCATCATCGCGCAGACGAACAACGCCGACTTCGGCGACACCGACGAGAACGCCCAGCAGCTCGCCATCTCGCGCCTCCGGGCGATCGAGACGGCCCGCCCCGTCGTCAGCGTCTCGACCGTGGCGGCGAGCCGGGTCATCGACGCCCGGGGAGAGACCGTGGCCGGCGTCCGCGACTTCACCGCCGGCACCATGGTCCACACCGTCGACCTCGGCACCGGGACCACCCCCGCCACGGTCGACAGCCGTGCCGTCGAGCTCTTCGTCTCGTTCCTCGGCCTGCTCGTGCTCGTGCTCTCTCGTCTCATGATCGGCGGCCGGCACAGCCGTCGGCGCCGCCTCCTCGAGAGCGCGCCCCTGCCGGAGCTCGACGCCCCGCGCCTCGCCGCGACGCCCCGACGTCGCCTCGAGGACGAGCTGCACGACCCCGCCCAGTTCGACGCCGCACCGCGACGCTGAGGCACGACCGGGCCGGGGTCGCGACGAGACGTGGCCCGGACACGACCGCGCCCGGACGCGACGGAGCCCGGCCGCCGAAGATGGCGACCGGGCTCCGTCGTAGGTGGGCCCGAGCGGCGTCAGGCGCCGATCTTCTCCTGGCCGCGACGCGCGCGGAGGAACGTCAGGCGCTCCTGCAGCAGCTCCTCGAGCTCGTCGCGCGAGCGGCGCTCGAGCAGCATGTCCCAGTGGGTCCGGGGCACCTTGACGTCGCCCTGCTCGATCTCGACGGGGCTGCCGTCCGCCGACAGCAGCCGGCCTTCCTGCCCGCTCTTCGGGGACTGCCAGATGTCGGGGATCTCCGCCTCGGCGGCGAACACCATCTCGAACGTCTGGCCGTCCGTGGTCTGGTAAACGGCCTTCTTCCGCGGGGAGAACTCGACTCCCTCTTCGCTCTGGAGGCTCTGACTACCGAGTCTCATCCCGCGCAAACTGCGATCTGCCATTGTGTGGTCTCCTCTCGCGTTGCAATCTCCCGTTGTAACGTCGGGACGAACCGTGATGTTTCAGGTGAGAGACATTCACAGTCTGTTCACAGAGGATCGGCAGCCGTCCGCTCGACCTCGGCGAGGGCGACGTCGGCCCGGTCGCTCACGATCCCGTGCACCCCGAGGGAGAGCAGGCGCCTCATCGCGACCGGGTCGTTCACGGTCCAGACGTGCGTCTCGACGCCGATCGAGGCGAGGTCGGCGACCCGCTCCCGGGTCACGACCCGGACCGCGCCCCACGTCTCGGGCACCTGGACGGCCCCGCAGCCCCGGAGCACCCGACGCAGCACGGCGTGGCGGAGCGGAGCCAGGGGGACCACGGAGGCGAGGAGGGCCCCCACGACCCCCGGCGACGACGCCGACGTCGCCACCCCGGGCAGGGCCGCCAGCACGCGCCGCCGCACGCGCTGGTCGAACGAGGTCACCAGCACCCGGCGCTGCGCCCCGAGCCGCCGCACGGCACGGGCGGTCGGCTCGACGGCCTCGGCCACCTTCACGTCGATGTTGAAGCGCGTCTCCGGGAAGGCGTCGAGCGCCTCCTCGAGGGTGGGGATCTCCTGGTCGTCGCCGAGGCGGATCTCCTTGACGGCGGCGAGGTCGAGGTCGCGCACCCGCACGTCTCGACCCGCGACCCTCGAGAGGTCGGGGTCGTGCGTGACCACCGCGACGTCGTCGCTCGTGGCGTGCACGTCGGTCTCGACGTAGCTCGCGCCGGCCGCCACCGCCCGGGCGAACGCGAGCATGGTGTTCTCGGGCGCGTCGACCGCGAGGCCGCGGTGCGCCAGCACGCGGGGCACCGAGGGGCCGAACCACCCGGAGGCGGTGGCTGGCCCCACTAGGGAGCAGCCGGCGGAGCGGGGGGAGCCTGGTCACGCGGGGCCGACCCGTCGCCCCCGGTGCTGCCGGGCGTCGTCGCGGTCGGGAAGCCCAGGTCGGGCTCGGCCTCGAGGTCGACCTGCGTGGCCAGGTCGGGCGTGGGGGCCATCTCCGACACCTTCGTCGTCGGCTTCGGCACCCAGCCGGGCGCCTCCGGGTTCTTCGGCGCGAAGAAGCCCGCCCCGATGCCCGAGAGCGCCTCGGTCAGCTCGCTCGGGATGATCCACAGCTTGTTCGCCGTGCCCTCGGCGAGCTTCGGCAGGGTCTGGAGGTACTGGTACGCCAGCAGCTTCGGGTCGGGGTCGCCCTGGTGGATGGCGTTGAAGACGGTGTCGATCGCCTCGGCCTCGCCCTGGGCGCGGAGCACCTGGGCCTTCGCCTCGCCCTCGGCCCGGAGGATCGCCGACTGGCGCATGCCCTCCGCCTCGAGGATCTGCGACTGCTTGGTGCCCTCGGCGGTGAGGATCGCGGCGCGGCGGTTCCGCTCGGCGCGCATCTGCTGCTCCATGGAGTCCTGGATCGAGGCGGGCGGGTCGATGGCCTTGAGCTCGACGCGTCCGACGCGGATGCCCCACTTGCCGGTGGCCTCGTCGAGCACGATGCGCAGCTGGCCGTTGATGTTGTCGCGGCTGGTCAGCGCCTCCTCGAGGTTGAGCCCGCCGACGACGTTGCGGAGCGTCGTGGTCGTGAGCTGCTCGACGGCGCCGAGGTAGTTCGCGATCTCGTAGGTCGCGGCACGCGCGTCGGTGACCTGGAAGTACACGACCGTGTCGATCGAGACGACGAGGTTGTCCTCGGTGATGACGGGCTGCGGCGGGAACGAGACGACCTGCTCGCGCATGTCGATCAGCGGGCGCACGCGGTCGATGAACGGCACGAGCAGGTTGAGGCCGGGGGAGAGGGTCTTGTGGTACTTGCCGAGCCTCTCCACCACGCCCGCGCTGGCCTGCGGGATGATCCGGACGGCACGGAAGAGCACGACCAGGACGAGGATGACGACGATCGCGACGACGATGATCGTCGCGATCGTGCCGGCGCTGACGGAGGAGTCCATGAGGTCCCTTCTAGGCGGGGACGACCAAGGCGGTCGACCCCTCGATGGCGGTGACGACGACGGGGCTGCCGGTGTCGAGGACGAGGTCGGGGGAGCCCCCCGCGAGCGGGGCGGAGAGCACGCGGGCGGTCCAGGTGTCGCCGTTCGACAGCTTGACCTGGCCGATGCCCGGTCCGATGGCGACGACGACGGTGCCGCGGAGGCCCAGCAGGGCCTCGACGTTGCTCGGCGTCGGGTCGCCCCCGCGGCCGAGCGCGCGCAGCAGGGGCGGCCGCACGGTGAAGAGGAGCAGCACGGCGAGCACGCCGGCGACCACGATCTGCAGCCACCACGGAGCCCCGAGGAGGTCGGCGAGCAAGCCCCCGACGCTGCCGATCGCGAGCATCAGGAAGGTCAGCTCGAGGGTGGTGACCTCGACCACGACGAAGAGCAGGACCAGAGCGATCCAGATGATCCACGCGTACTGGGTGACGACGTCCACGTCGGCCTCCTTCGTTCCCCTTCCGTCGACGCTACCTCACGTCGCCGACATCCGTCGGGCGGGCGGTAGTCTCGTGACCGGTCGCCCGTCGACCCCCGAGCCGCCTCCGGCGCCGTGACCGTCCCGGTGCCGACCACAGTCTGGAGCCCCCTCGTGTCCAACCCCCTCGCTGCAGGATCCCTCACCGGCATGCGCGCCCTCGTCACCGGGTCGTCCCGGGGCATCGGCGCCGACACGGTCCGATACTTCGCCGAGGCCGGCGCCTCGGTCGTCGTGAACTACCGCAACAAGGAGAAGCGCGCGCAGCAGCTCGTGGAGAAGATCGAGGCCGCGGGGGGCACGGCCTTCGCGGTCGGCGCCGACCTGACCGACCCCGCCAGCGTCGACGCGATGGTCGCCCAGGTCGCCGAGCGCCTCGGCGGCCTCGACGTGCTCGTCATGAACGCGTCGGGCGGCATGGAGAGCGGCATGGCCGAGGACTACGCCCTCGTGCTCAACCGCGACGCGCAGGTCGCGCTGCTCACCGCCGCCCTGCCGCTGCTCGGCCCGGGCTCCCGGGTCGTCTTCGTCACGAGCCACCAGGCGCACTTCATCCGCACCACCGAGACGATGCCCGAGTACCTGCCGGTCGCGCTGAGCAAGCGCGCGGGGGAGGACGCGCTGCTCGAGATGGTGCCCCAGCTCGAGGCCGCGGGCGTCGAGTTCGTCGTCGTCTCCGGCGACATGATCGAGGGCACGATCACCGCGACGCTGCTCGAGCGCTCGAACCCCGGCGCCATCTCCTCCCGCAAGGAGAGCGCCGGCAAGCTCTACAACGTGGCCGAGTTCGCCGCCGAGGTCGCGTCGGCCGCCGTCGACCCGGTGCCCGCCGACCGCACCCGCCTCGTCGGCGACACGTCCGACTTCGTCCCCGTCGCCTGAGGCGGGCGCCTCGTGACCGAGCGGATCGTCCGGCCGACCTCGCGCCTCCTCGTCCTCGACGACGACGACCGGCTGCTCCTCATGCTCACGGCCGCGCCCGACTCGAGCCGCGTCGCCCGCTGGATCACGCCGGGCGGCGGCGTCGACCCGGGGGAGTCGCACGAGGAGGCGGCGGTCCGGGAGCTGCACGAGGAGACCGGCCAGGTGGTCGCCGAGGTGGGCCCCGTCGTCCGTGTCGACGACTTCGAGGTCGCCTGGGACGACGCCGACCACACGCACGGCCACGCGGAGTTCTTCGTCGTGAGATTGCCTCATTTCGAGGTCGTCGACGACGACTGGACCGACGAGGAACGCGTCGACATCACCGATGCGCGCTGGTTCAGCCTCGAGGAGCTCGAGGCGACGACCGACCTCGTCGAGCCCGTCGACCTGGCCCGGACGGTCGCCGAGGTGCTGCGCGACCGTCGGTGACGCGAGTCGCGGCGGCTCCGGCTCGGACCGCCCCTCTCGCCCTCCCGGTGATAGCCGATAATGCACATTATGTCAGCTTGAATCGACGACGAGGCGGGACGAGGCCTCCCCGACCGGGTCACGCCGTCCCGCGCGCCGCCTCCTGCGCGACCACGACGTCGAGGTCGTCGAGACCGCGCATCTGCCTCAGCGGATCCCGCATCCGCGGGTTGTCGCGGAGAGCCGGCTCCGCCCGGTGCAGGAACGCCCAGTAGCCCGCGGTGAACGGGCACGCGTCGGGACCGACCCGCACGGTCGGCGAGAACCGGCACGAGCCGCAGTGGTCGCTCATCTTGTCGATGTACCGGCCGCCCGCCGCGTACGGCTTGGTCGCCACGACCCCGCCGTCGGCGTGCTGCGACATCCCGACGATGTTCGCGGGCATCACCCAGTCGGTGCCGTCGACGAAGACGTCGGTGAACCACTCCGTCAGCTGGTCGGGCCGGTAGCCGCGCTGCAACGACCAGTTGCCGAGGATCATCAGGCGCTGGATGTGGTGCGTCCAGCCGTGCCTCGACACGACGTCCAGGGCGTCGGCGAGGCACGCCTCCTCCACCTCGGCCGAGTCGAGCCGACGCCACCAGGTCGGCAGCTCGACGCGGGCGCCCAGGGCGTCGGAGTCGGCGACGTACGACTCCCCCAGGTGCCAGTACAGGTGCCAGACGTAGTCGCGCCAGCCGACCACCTGCCGCAGGAAGCCCTCCACGCTCGCGAGCGGCGCGCCCTCGCCGTGCGCGCGCAGCACCCGCTCGACGACGTGCCTCGGGTCGATCACCCCGAGGTTCATCGGCACGCTCAGCAGCGAGTGCGCCATGGTCCAGTCGCCCGAGAGCATCGCGTCCTCGAACGGGCCGAAGTCGCCCAGCCGGGTCTCGACGAAGTCCTCGAGGGCCGCCTCCGCCTCCTCGGGGGTGACCGCGAAGCGCCGGCGGTCGTCCTCCCCCACGAACGTCACGTCGCCGGAGTCGCGCCAGGCGTCGAGCTGGGCGCGCACCTCGGCGTCGATCTCGTCCTCCACGGGCCAGACCGGGGCGGGCAGGCCGAGCGTGGCGGCGCCCCGGGGCGGAGCGTGCCGGTTCTCGTCGTCGTAGCTGAACCGGCCGCCGACCGGGGCGCGACCGTCCATCAGGAACCCCTCGCGCCTCCTCACGGCCTCGTAGAAGTCCTCCATCAGCAGGCGTCCGGGGCGACTCGCGGCCCAGGCGGCGAAGTCGGCCTCCGACGTCACGAAGCCGCGGCTCGGCAGCACGCGCACCGACGGGGAGGCGGCGCGCACGACCGCTCGGAGGTGCCGGCTCGGCGGGTCGACGACCTCGAGGTCGTCACGGCCGACCAGGGCGTCGGCGAGCCGGTCGACGCGGACGTGCTCCGCGCGCTCCCCCAGCGCCGCGACGCGGTGCCGGAGCGCCGAGAGCCACAGGTGCGCCTTCGCCCGGTGCAGGGGCCGCCGGGCGAACTCGTCGAGGGCCTCGACCACGAGCACCGGGCCCCCGTCGTCGAAGTCCGGGCCCCACTGGCCGGGCAGCAGCAGGCGTCGGCGGGGGCGGTCGTCCGCCGCGGGCAGGGTGGTCACCCGGCGGACGCTACCCGCCCCCGGGGTGGTTGGGTCGTGCCATGAGCGACGACACGACGACGACCCCCGCGACGACTCCCCCGGGAGACGACTCCCCCGACGACGCCCACGTGCGCCCGGCCGGCGTCGACGACGCCACCGTCGCGGCCCTCGGCAAGCTGTCGGAGGCGCTGGAGGCCGTCGAGCACGCGCGCGGCCTGCTCTACGGGTTCCACCGCCTCACCGGCACCGCCGACCTGGCGCTCGGGGAGGCGGTCGACCTGCTGCGGGAGGCCGGTCACGACGAGCACGCCGACCGGCTCGAGCGCGACGTCGTCGGCCGCAACGTCGTCGAGGGGCGCTGGACCTTCCAGCTCGTCGAGGACTACGACAGCGGCTACTGGGCGGCACTCCGAGCCGGCGAGGCCGCGGCCCGCGACGACCTCGTCGGGGGACGGCGGCACCTGTTCGAGGCCGAGATGAAGGAGGCGCGTCGCAGCCACGGCCGCCGCCACCACGAGGCGCGCCCGCACGACGCCGCCGCCCCCGGCGCCCCGCTCGGAGGCGCCGTCGCGGGCTGACGGGCGGGCTGACAGACTGGGACGATGACCAGCTCCCCCGTCGACCGGCCCCGGATCGAGGCGGCCGTGCTCGAGATCCTCGCGGCCATCGGCGACGACCCGTCCCGGCCGGGCCTCGTCGCCACGCCGCGGCGCGTGGCCGACGCCTACGCGGAGTTCTTCTCGGGGACGGCCACCGACGCGACGGCGCTCGTGCGCGCCTCCTCGGTGCCGGCCGAGCCGGGGCAGCTCGGCGAGGTCGTCGTCGTGCGCGACGTCGAGTTCCGGTCCGTCTGCGAGCACCACCTCCTGCCCTTCCTCGGCGTCGCGCACGTCGCCTACGTGCCCGGGGAGTCGATCGTCGGGCTCGGCACCGTGCCCCGCGTCGTCGACGCCCTCGCGTCCCGGCCGCAGCTGCAGGAGAAGCTCGGCGAGGAGATCGCCGACGCCTTCGACGAGGGCCTCTCCCCCGCCGGCGTGCTCGTCGTCCTCGAGGCCGCGCACGGCTGCGTGACGACACGGGGGCCGCGCCAGACGCGCAGCACCACGGTCACGCTGGCGAGCCGGGGCAGCCTCGGCGACGCCGCCGCCCGCACCGAGGCCATGGCCCTGATCGGCGCGCCGCGTGGCTGAGCCCGCCGCCCCTCCTGCCGGCGGGCGCGGTGCCGCCCTCCCCCTCGGCGCCGTGCCCCTCCGGGTGCCCGTGCGCACCATCGGACGCCGCACCTTCGACTTCTCCCGCCAGGTGGCCGTGATGGCCATCGTGAACCGCACCCCCGACTCCTTCTTCGACCAGGGCCGCACCTTCGCGCTCGACCGCGCGGTCGAGGCTGCCGTCGAGGCGGCCGAGCAGGGAGCCGACTGGGTCGACGTCGGCGGGGTCCCGTTCAGGCCCGGGCCGGAGCTCTCGGCCGACGACGAGATCGAGCGCGTGCTGCCGGTGGTGGAGGCGCTGGTCGCGCGGTCGGACGTGGTCGTGTCGGTCGACACCTTCCGCCCCGAGGTCGCGGCCGCGGCCATCCGCGCCGGCGCCTCCGTCGTCAACGACACCACGGCCCTGCACGACCCCCGGCTGGCCGACGTGGTCGCCGACAGCGACGCCACCCTCGTCGTCACGCACAGCCTCGCCGCTCCCCGCACCGCCTGGCCGCACCCCCGCTACGACGACGTGGCCCGGGAGGTCGTCGACCTGCTCGCGCGCCGGGTCGACGTCGCCCTCGAGCGGGGCGTGCCCGAGGAGCGCCTCGTCGTCGACCCGGGGCACGACCTCAACAAGACGACGGTGCAGACCCTCGAGCTGACCCGTCGGCTCGGCGAGGTCGCGGCCCTCGGCTTCCCGGTGCTCGCCGCCGTCTCCAACAAGGACTTCGTCGGGGAGATGCTCGGCCGCGACAAGCCCGACCGGCTGGCGGGCACGCTGGCCGCCGCCACGGCGAGCATCCTGCTCGGTGCCCGGGTCGTCCGGATGCACGACGTCCGGAGCGCGGTGGACGCGGTCCGCATGGTGGAGGGCATCCTGGGATGGCGGGCACCGGTGCTCGCGCTGCACGACGTCTAGAGGAGGCCGCCCGTGTCCGAGACCGCACCGCCCGCCCCGTCCCGGGAGGCCGCCGGCGCCGCCGACATCCGTCGCCTCCTGCCGGCCGACCCGGCAGCCCAGCCGCTCGACGACGAGCAGCTGCTCGCCATGGTCGTCCCCGACGACCGAGCAGAGCCCCGCCTCCGGGTGAACTTCGTCACGACCCTCGACGGCTCCTCCACCGCCGACGGCGTCTCGGGCAGCCTCGGCGGCCCGGCCGACGAGAGGTACTTCGACCTGCTGCGACGCTTCTCCGACGTGGTGGTCGTGGGAGCCGGCACGGTGCGCGACGAGGGCTACGGCCCGATGCGCCTCGACGACGCCTCCGTGGCGTGGCGACGTCGCCGCGGGCTCGCCGACCACCCCGTGTTCGCGCTCGTCTCCGCGTCGCTCCGCCTCGACCCGACCAGCGCGGTCTTCCGCGACGCCCCCGTCAGGCCCCTCGTGCTCACGAGCGACCACGCCGAGCCCGAGGCGCGAGCAGCGCTGGAGGACGTCGCCGACGTCGTCGCCTGCGGCGCCGACCGGGTCGACCCGCACCGCCTCCGCCAGGTGCTCGCCGACCGGGGCCTCGCCCAGCAGCACTGCGAGGGCGGACCGACCCTGTTCGGCGACCTGGTGGCCGCCGACGAGGTCGACGAGCTCT
>Ga0265780_10000166_pt1 | contig 105784 bp, 90 predicted proteins | sample P1T30metagenome_FD_192432 | JGI IMG/M metagenome (GOLD analysis project Ga0265780, IMG submission 192432) | Plant litter microbial communities from East Loma Ridge, Irvine, California - P1 T30 | ecosystem: Environmental > Terrestrial > Plant litter > Unclassified | place: USA: California...
AGATGTGCTTGCGGCGCTCGTCCAGCTTCATGATCTCGCGCACGCCTTCGTCCATCAGGGCCTGGGTACGGAACACGCCGCAGTGCTTCTGCATCGTGGCGCGGATGTCGTTGGCGACGTCCTGCACCTTTTCGCCACCGGTCGAGGTTTCCAGCGCATTCAGGCGGCCCAGCGCGTAGTCCGCGAAGTCCTTCGGCAGCGCGCGGTTGCCCTGCGCCTTCAGGTTCTGGCCCACGATGTGGTTGCCGGCCGCGCGGCCGAACACCACCAGGTCGAGCAGCGAGTTGGTGCCCAGGCGGTTCGCGCCGTGGACCGACACGCAGGAGCATTCGCCGATGGCATACAGACCGTTGACGATCTTCTGGCCGCCGGTGCCGTCAGGGGCAACGACCTGGCCGTGAATGTTGGTCGGGATGCCGCCCATCTGGTAGTGGATGGTCGGGACGACAGGAATCGGTTCCTTGGTCGCGTCGACGTTGGCGAACTTGTGGCCGATCTCGAGAATCGACGGCAGGCGCTTCTTGATGGTGTCGGCGCCGATGTGGCGCAGGTCCAGCAGCACGTGGTCCTTGTTCGGGCCGACGCCGCGGCCTTCCTTGATTTCCTGGTCCATCGAACGCGACACGAAGTCGCGCGGCGCCAGATCCTTCAGGGTCGGCGCATAGCGCTCCATGAAGCGTTCGCCGTTCGAGTTGATCAGGATACCGCCCTCGCCGCGCACGCCTTCGGTGATGAGCACGCCCGCGCCGGCCACGCCGGTCGGGTGGAACTGCCAGAACTCCATGTCCTGCAGCGGCAGGCCGGCGCGTGCCGCCATGCCCAGGCCGTCGCCGGTGTTGATGAAGGCATTCGTCGACGCGGCGAAGATACGGCCAGCGCCGCCGGTGGCGAAGATGGTGGTCTTCGCCTGCAGCATCATGACGTCGCCGGTTTCCATTTCCAGGGCCACGACGCCGAGCACGTCGCCGTCGCTGTTACGGACCAGGTCGAGGGCTTGCCATTCGACGAAGAAGTGGGTGCGCGAGCGGACGTTGCGCTGGTACAGGGTGTGCAGCAGGGCGTGGCCGGTACGGTCGGCGGCGGCGCAGGCGCGCTGCACCGGCTTTTCGCCGAAGTTGGCGGTGTGGCCGCCGAACGGACGCTGGTAGATCGTGCCGTCGGGATTGCGGTCGAACGGCATGCCGAAGTGTTCGAGCTCGTAGACGACCTTCGGTGCTTCGCGGCACATGAATTCGATGGCGTCCTGGTCGCCCAGGTAGTCCGAACCCTTGACGGTGTCGAACATGTGCCAGTACCAGTCGTCTTCGCTCATGTTGCCGAGCGAGGCGCCGATGCCGCCCTGGGCCGCCACGGTGTGCGAGCGGGTCGGGAAGACCTTCGACAGCACGGCGACGTTCAGGCCGGCTTCGGTCAGTTGCAGTGCGGCGCGCAGGCCGGAACCGCCGGCGCCGACGATGACGACGTCGAATTGGCGGGTAGGGATTGCAGAATTAAATGCTGCCACGATTAAACACTCCAGAGAATTTGCACGGTCCACACAGCGTAGGCCAGCAGCGCAAGCACCGTGGCGCATTGCAGGAACAGCTTGATGCCGGCGTTCTTGACATAGTCCATCCAGATGTCACGCAGGCCGACCCACACGTGGTAGAACAGGCCGAAGAAGGTGACTGCCGAGAACAGCTTGAACCACTGGCGCGAGAACAGCGACGCCCAGCCTTCGTAGGTGAAGTTTTGTGCGGTCAGGAAGGTGCCGAGCAGGATGACGGTGTAGACCACCATCAGGATCGCGGTGACGCGCTGGGCCAGCCAGTCGCGCACGCCGTAGTGCGCGCCGACGACGAGGCGGCGCTGGCCGATATTATTCTTGCTTGCCATGATTAGAAGACTCCAAACAGTTTCAGGCCGACGACGACGGTCAGGGCCAGGCTGATCACCAGCACCCAGCGTGCGGTTTTCTGTGCTGCGTCCTTGTCCAGGGCCAGGTGGTTATCCATGAACAGGTGGCGGATGCCGGCGGTGAAGTGGTGCAGGTAGGCCCACGACAAACCGAGCAGGATGACCTTGACGAACAGGTTGTCGACGATCCCGGCGAAATGGGCGAACGAAATCTCCGAGCGCAGGCTTTCCTGCAGCAGGTAGAGCAGGAAAGGCAGCATCAGGAACATGCCGAACCCGCTGATACGGTGCAGGATCGACACAATCGCCGACGGCGGCTGGCGATAGTTCATCGTGATGTCACCAATGTTGACATTACGAATAGGCTGTCCCCTCTTTTGCTGCTTTGTTATGGCTTCGGACATACAACACCTCCTTGACTGACAAAATGTAATTAACCCTTAATTTTCGCCGATTTTTTGATCCGCACCAATAACCGTTTCACGATTATCGGCCAGCCGCGCGGGGAACAGGGTTTTGTTCGGCGCATTCTCCAAACCAACATATTTTAATCGCGTGAAGCGATTGTTGCAGGGCCTGACCTCGGCCTTGCAAATTCCATCAAAGCGTATCCGCCGACCAGTCGAAACGCGTCCCGTACGGTCGCAGCCAACATCATCTGCCCTGCCGCGACGATGCAGACATGCTGCTACGACAACTCGTTCTGGTAATGATGCTTCGCCGTCGAATACAGCCCGCGCCGCAGCTCCACCGCCTTGTCGCCATAGGTAAACGACACCCGCTCCGCGCACAGCAGCGGCGTGCCTTCGCTCACCTGTAAATATTCTGCGGCCGCGCGATCGGCGCCGACCGCGCGGATCTTTTCGGTCGCGCGGATCATGCGCGTGCCGAACTCCGATTCGAACAGCCCGTACATCGGCCCCTTGTATTCCACCAGCCGCTCGGCCGTCAGCCCTTTGAACAATTGCCCCGGCAGCCACAATTCTTCCAGGATCGTCGGAGCGCCATCAAAAGACTGGACGCGCTTGATGTAGACGACCGCGTCGCCCGCCTTCAGCTCGAGCAAACGGGCGACCTCGGCCGGGGCGCGGATGCGCTTGACCTCGATGACGCGGTTGTCGGGATGGTGGGGGACGCCCTCGTCGGGCAGCAGTTTCAGGAAGCGGAAGTGGGCGCGCTCTTCGTGGTGGGTGGCGACGAAGGTCCCCTTCCCTTGCCGGCGCACGACCAGGTTCTCGGCCGCCAGCTCGTCGATCGCCTTGCGCACCGTGCCCTGGCTGACCTTGAAGCGCGCCGCCAGCTCGACCTCGCTCGGCATCAGCTCGCCCGGCTTCCATTCGCCGGCCTGCAGGCTCTGGGTGATCAGCGCCTTGATCTGCTGGTACAGCGGCCGGAACGACGGCGAGCCGTTGCTGCCTGTGCCGTCGCTGTTCGGGTTGGACGAAGCTGGATTCATAGACCGCTATTTCACCACGAAAGCCCTTCCTCGTCCAGTGTACACATGGCAATGACATGTGTCTTATATAAGACATATGATATCAATTGACAGGTGGAAGTGGCGAGGAATACACTCGCGGTCGATTGGAAGCTTGCCATCCCGCGCCCGGCCTCGTTTCGACACAGTTCCGAGGCGCCGCCCGGCTGCAGGCATCCATTGAATACGTGCCGCTTTTGGTATCATTGCAGTTTTCCCGAACAGGCGTATTCTCGGCGTCGACCGTTTTCATTCCCACTTTTGGAGATTCATCATGGCTAAAACCCCATTGCGCGTTGCCGTTACCGGCGCGGCCGGCCAGATCGGCTATTCCCTGCTGTTCCGCATCGCCAACGGCGACATGCTGGGCAAGGACCAGCCGGTCATCCTGCAACTGCTGGAAATCGACAACGAAAAGGCACAAAAGGCGCTCAAGGGCGTCATGATGGAAATCGACGACTGCGCATTCCCGTTGCTGGCCGGCATGACCGCCCACAGCGACCCGCTGACCGCCTTCAAGGACGTCGACTACGCCCTGCTGGTCGGCGCCCGTCCACGCGGCCCTGGCATGGAACGCAAGGACCTGCTGGAAGCGAATGCCCAGATCTTCACCGTGCAAGGCAAGGCGCTGGACGCCGTCGCCTCGCGCAACGTCAAGGTCCTGGTGGTCGGCAACCCGGCCAACACCAACGCCTACATCGCCATGAAGTCGGCCCCATCGCTGCCGTCGAAAAACTTCACCGCCATGCTGCGCCTGGACCACAACCGCGCGCTGTCGCAAGTGGCATCGAAAACCGGCAAGCCAGTCGCTTCGATCGAGAAGCTGGCCGTCTGGGGTAACCACTCGCCGACCATGTACGCCGATTACCGCTTCGCCACCATCGACGGCCAGTCGGTGAAAGAGCTGATCAACGACGACGTCTGGAACCGCGACACCTTCCTGCCAACCGTCGGCAAGCGCGGCGCCGCCATCATCGAAGCGCGCGGCCTGTCGTCGGCAGCCTCGGCCGCCAACGCCGCCATCGACCACATGCACGACTGGCACGTCGGCACGAATGGCAAGTGGACCACCATGGGCATCCCGTCGGACGGTTCGTACGGCATCCCGGAAGGCACCATGTTCGGCTTCCCTGTCACCATCGAAAACGGCGAGTACAGCATCGTGCAAGGCCTGGAAATCGATGCCTTCTCGCAAGAGCGCATCAACCTCACGCTGAAGGAACTGACCGAAGAGCGTGAAGGCGTGGCCCACCTGCTGGCCTAAGCATTCGTCGCGGCGCCATGGACCCGGCCAAGCCGACCGTGCGCCGCAGCCGCCGCACCCCTGGAAAGGGGGCGGCGGCTTCTTCAGTTTCTGCAAGCACTTCCAACGAAACACACATGCATCCTTCCGAGGTTTTATTCCAGGGCAAACGCCAGCCACTCCTTCTACCTGCCTGCGATCACTATTGCGGCTCGGAGAAGCTGATGCGCAAGTCGATGGCCCTGCAACAAGAGCTTGGTCCCGTCTTCGACATCACCTTCGACTGCGAAGACGGCGCCGCCGCCGGCAACGAAGCCGCGCACGCCCAGCTGGTGGCCGACCTGGTCAATAGCGAGGACAACCGCCACAAGCGCATCGGCGCGCGCCTGCACGATGTCGACAGTCCGTTTTTTGAAAGCGACGTGACGGCCATCGTCGGCGCCGCCGCCAACAAGCTGGCCTACGTGGTGCTGCCGAAGCCGAACGGCGTGGCCGACGTGCGCCGCGCGCTGGAAATCATCAACCGGGTGGCGATTCCCGCCGGCCGCGCCGCCTTGCCGGTACACGTTCTGGTCGAGACCCACGGCGCCCTGCGCGAGGCCTACGACATCGCCGCCCTGCCCCAGGTCGAGTGCCTGTCGTTCGGCATCATGGACTTTGTCTCGGCCCACTACGGCGCCATTCCCGCCAGCGCGATGCGCACGCCGGGACAGTTTTCGCATCCCTTGGTTGTCCGCGCCAAGCTGGAGATGGTTGCGGCATGTCATGCGCACGGCAAGGTCGCCTCGCATAATGTGACGACCGAAATCAAGGACAGCGCGGTTGTGGCGAACGACGCACAGCGCGCTGGGGCCGAATTCGGCTTCACGCGCATGTGGAGCATCCATCCGGACCAGATCAAGCCGATCATCAAGGCGTTTACGCCCAGGCTGTCGGAGGTGAACGAGGCCACCAACATCCTGCAGGAAGCAATGGCGGCGAACTGGGGACCGATCGCTCAGCATGGGCGCTTGCACGACCGCGCCAGCTACCGATATTATTGGACCGTTTTGCAGCGCGCGAAGCTGGCCGGCCTGGCGCTGCCCGAATCCGCGGCGGCAATCGTCAACCAAACGGAACTCCACTAATGGCCACCCCAGTCAAACACCTCCTCGCCGCCGGCTCCTTCGTGCTCGCGGCCCTCGGCCTGTGCGCCGCGCCCGCGTCGGCAGCACCGGAAAAGAACCACCCGAAAGCCGCCGATGTTGTAAAAAAGGCGCAGAAATCCCCGAAAGCGAAAAAAGCCGCCGCTGCAGCCGCAGTGGGCGCTGGCGCGGCGGCTGTCGCCGCCACGGTCGACGAAGCCGAACCGGACATCACCGACACCAAGGTCACCGACTACGCCTGCGAACTGGGCAACGCGATCACGATCTATACCAACGAGAAGGACGAGGCGCACATCGCGCTGCGCTGGAAGAAGCGCCTGCACCGCCTCGAGCGCGTGGGCACGACCACCGGCGCGCTGCGCTTCGAGAACAAGAACTACGGCCTGATCTGGATCGGCATCCCGTCGAAAGGCATCCTGCTCGACTCGAAGCTGAACCGCCAGCTGGCCAACGAATGCAAGAACGCCGAGCAGACCAAGCCGCTGGTGACCGCTGCCCTGGACGACAAGAAAAGCTGATGCAAACAAGGCGGCCAGCGCGCCGCCTGGCTGTGGATTTATTTAGTAGCAATAACAAGAGACCCTACTGAAGGAGAGCTTATGTCTCGCAACACCCTGAACACGCTGAAGGACTTCCCCCTCGCGGATGGCCAGTCGGGCCAGTTCTACTCGCTGCCGGCACTGGGCGAAAGCCTGGGCGTTAACCTGTCGCGCCTGCCGGTGTCGATCCGTATCGTCCTCGAATCCGTGCTGCGTAACTGCGACGGCAAGAAGGTCACCGAAGAGCACGTTCGCCAGTTGGCGAACTGGGGCGCGACCGCCGAGCGCACCGACGAGATTCCTTTCGTCGTGGCCCGCGTCGTGCTGCAAGACTTCACCGGCGTGCCGCTGCTGGCCGACCTGGCCGCGATGCGCAACGTCGCCAACAAGATGGGCGTCGATGCCAAGAAGATCGAGCCGCTGGTGCCGGTCGACCTGGTGGTCGATCACTCGGTCACCATCGACCACTTCCGCGAGCCGGGCGCGCTCGACCTGAACATGAAACTGGAATTCCAGCGCAACAACGAGCGCTACCAGTTCATGAAGTGGGGCATGCAGGCCTTCGACACCTTCGGCGTCGTCCCTCCGGGCTTCGGCATTGTCCACCAGGTCAACCTGGAATACCTGGCGCGCGGCGTCATGAAGCAGGGCGACACCTACTACCCTGACACCCTGGTCGGCACCGACTCGCACACCACCATGATCAACGGCGTCGGCGTCGTCGGCTGGGGCGTGGGCGGCATCGAAGCCGAAGCCGGCATGCTGGGCCAGCCGGTCTACTTCCTGACCCCGGACGTGATCGGTGTCAACCTCAAGGGCAAGCTGCGCGAAGGCTGCACCGCGACCGACCTGGTGCTGACCATCACCGAACTGCTGCGCAAAGAGAAAGTCGTCGGCAAGTTCGTCGAGTTCTTCGGCGAAGGCACCCGTTCGCTGTCGACCACCGACCGCGCGACCATCGGCAACATGGCGCCGGAATACGGCGCGACCATGGGCTTCTTCCCTGTGGACGAAGCGACTGTCGACTACTTCCGCGGCACCGGCCGTACCGAAGAAGAACTGGCTGCCTTCGAGAACTACTACAAGGCGCAAGGCATGTTCGGCGTGCCACAGGAAGGCGAGATCGAGTACACCCGCGTGGTGACCCTCGACCTGTCGACCGTCACGCCATCGCTGGCCGGTCCGAAGCGTCCACAGGATCGTATCGAACTGGGCAACGTGAAGAACAACTTCACCGAACTGTTCAGTAAGCCTACGACCGAGAACGGCTTCAACAAGAACCCGGACGAGCTGTCGAAGGTCTACGAGACCACCAACGGCGTGCGCGTGAAGAACGGCGACGTCCTGATCGCCGCCATCACCTCGTGCACCAACACCTCGAACCCGAGCGTGCTGCTGGCCGCCGGCCTGCTGGCCAAGAAAGCCGTCGAGCGCGGCCTGACCGTGGCGCCGCACATCAAGTCCTCGCTGGCCCCTGGCTCGCGCGTGGTCACCGAATACCTGACCGCCGCCGGCCTGCTGCCTTACCTGGAGAAGCTGGGCTTCGGCGTGACCGCCTACGGCTGCACCACCTGCATCGGCAATGCCGGCGACCTGACCCCGGAACTGAACGCGGCGATCACCCAGAACGACATCGTCGCCTCGGCCGTCCTGTCGGGCAACCGTAACTTCGAAGCACGTATCCACCCGAACATCCGTTCGAACTTCCTGGCCTCGCCGCCGCTGGTCGTCGCCTACGCGATCGCCGGCAACATGACGCGCGACCTGATGACCGAACCGGTCGGCAAAGGCGCGGACGGCGTCGACGTCTACCTGGGCGACATCTGGCCGACCTCGCAGGAAATCGGCGAACTGATGCGCTTTGCGATGAACTCGGAAGTGTTCAAGAAGAACTATGCTGACGTCAAGGGCAACCCTGGCGCCCTGTGGGAACGCGTGTCGTCGACCGAAGGCCAGGTCTACAACTGGCCCGAATCGACCTACATCGCCGAACCGCCGTTCTTCAGCGACTTCGAGATGACCCCGAAAGCGGCCGCCACCGGCATCCAGGGCGCGCGCGCACTGGGCGTGTTCGGCGACTCGATCACCACCGACCACATCTCCCCGGCCGGGTCGATCAAGGAAGACGGTCCTGCAGGTAAATGGCTGAAGGACCACGGCGTGCTGAAGGCCGACTTCAACTCCTACGGCTCGCGCCGCGGCAACCACGAGATCATGATGCGCGGCACCTTCGCCAACGTGCGTATCAAGAACCGCATGATCCCGGCAAAGGCCGACGGTTCGGCGGTCGAGGGCGGCATCACGATCCACCAGCCTAGCGGCGAACAGATGTCGATCTACGACGCGGCCATGCAGTACGTGGCAGCGGGCACCCCGACCATGGTGTTCGGCGGCGAAGAATACGGCACCGGTTCCTCGCGCGACTGGGCAGCCAAGGGCACCCAGCTGCTGGGCGTGAAGGCCGTGATCGTGCGCTCGTTCGAACGTATCCACCGCTCGAACCTGGTCGGCATGGGCGTGCTGCCGCTGCAGTTCATCGGTACCGACAGCGTCGAGACCCTGGGCATCACCGGCAAGGAAACCTACGACCTGAAGGGCCTGGAAGGCGAGATCAAGCCACAGCAACAAGCGACCCTGGTGATCCACCGCGAAAACGGCGAATCGCAAGAAGTGCAAGTGCTGCTGCGTATCGACACCCCGATCGAAGTCGACTACTACAAGCATGGCGGCATCCTGCCGTTCGTGCTGCGCCAGCTGCTGGCTGCGTGATGAACTAGTACGGCATTGCGGGTCTTGGACCCGCATGCGACGAGAAGCCGGTTCCGTGAGGGGCCGGCTTTTTTTCGTTGCCGCGTATTGAATGAATACGATGATCGCATGATCGGGGACCGGCTCACATATCGCAGAGCTAACTCAACAATTACCCCAAGCAACATGCATTCCTGCAGAGATCGGAAAATTTTACATTCTTCGGATTGCATTTAATAAATACTCGTGCAAGCCCATGATTTTTAAGGATGTCAATACACGGGTACGGCGCTTGCTTGACCTTGTAGGCGGTGAACGCGCCGCTCAACCATTGACGAGGATGCGATCATGAAACTTCTGAAGAAACTGGCCTGGACCACGGTACTTGCAGCATCGATGGGCGCCGCCCAGGCGCAGACTGTGCTGAACGACTGGGTATTCAATCCCAATGGCGGCGGCTTCGACAACGGCCAGGAGATCGACGAGTACCTGGACGTGAACGGCAATGCCTTCATCACCCTCAACCCCAGTGGCGAAAGCAGCTTCACCTTCCGCGAATACGCCGTCTTCAACCTCACCCAGGCCGACTCGAACGGCAGGCTGTTCCCGATAAACTACGCGGGCGGGAATATCTCCGCCATCTTCGAGGGCTACGGCACCGGCACCTTCAACGGCCAGTTCACCTTCACCGGCGGCACGATCCGCATGTTCCAGAATCCCGCGGACGGCCAGTACGGCAGCACCGAGGGCATCTATGGCGCCGACGTGGGCAACCTGATCGGCACCTTCAACGTGCTGGCCGGCGGCGGCGGCAGCGTCGACGCCAGCGGCAATCCGATCGGGAATGGCCAGGTCAGCGTCTGGGCCCAGGCCGCCGAAGGCGCGCTGGAATCAGGCTATTTCTTCAGGGGGAATGGCGACGACCTGTCGGAAGAATCGGTGCTCGCCTTTGCGTTCACGAATGCGAATGCCATCTCCAACCCGAACGCGACCCTGGTCGATGAAGTCGCTTGCCAGTTCGGCGGTTTCCAGGGCGCGGGCTGCAACGGCAGCGCTTACGCGAATGCGCCGGGCGAGTACTTCTTCATCGGCGGCAATGGCCAGTTCAAGCTGAACGAAATCGAAAGCGAAGTGCCGGAGCCAGGCTCGCTGGCCCTGTTCGGCATCGCGATGCTGGGCGCTGGCATGGCGGCGCGCAAACGCGCCCGCAAGTCGTGATGGCGGCGTGAAGGCTGGGATACAGGGAGCACGGCCCGGCCGCGCTTCCTGCCGTTATTTTGCCAGCGCCGCCGCTTCGCGCAGGACCTGCAGCTGGGCGCCGACCATGGGCCCGTTCGGATCATGGCCGGCGCGCGGCACGACCACGAAGCGCTTGTGCGGCGCCTCGATGCGGTCGAAATAGCGCTGCGCCACCCCGGGCGACCACGCAAGCACGCCTCACCCTCCTCATCGCCATGCTCATGGCCTTCTGCTCGCCTGGCAACACGTGAATGGCGGCGTGCCCGCGCATCACGTGCTGGCCGACCCCAGCCTGCCTGCGCTGTCGAACTGGTGCGGCCTGCCGATGGTCGCGGCCGCCGTCTTCGCCGGCGCCATTGGCCGCGAAAACAAGGCGCGGTTTTCGGTTTCAAAGGCAGGCACGGCAGGGACAGCGGCGTCAGGATCGGTGAACTCATCCGGTTATGCGCGCCTACCGATGCCTGTCAACCAACATTCTCGAATGTCGCCAGCCGGCCACGCTTTCTATGCAGCATAACTAAAGCTTGCCAAGAGATAACGGTTAGTTATGATGGGTTGTCAGTACGAATGACACAACAACGCACTCGATGGCGTAACAAACATTCAGGGGACGACAACAATGAAGAAACGTACGTTGCAACGCGCACTGCTGGCTTGCGCAATCATCGCCGCCTACACGCCGGTCCAGGCACAGGAAACGACCGAACCGATGGCCCAGGTGGTCGTGCTCGGATCGCGCACCCAGGCCAAGACCGCGCTCGACACCGCCGTGCCGGTGGGCCTGGTGAACCTGAAGGACATCCAGTCGACCGGGATGCAGGAACTGGGCAAGGTGCTGCAGGATCTCGATCCATCCTTCAATTTCACGACCACCTTCATCAGCGACGGCACCGACATCATTCGCCCCGCCACCCTGCGCGGCCTCGGTCCCGACCAGCTGCTGGTCCTGATCAACGGCAAGCGGCGCCACCAGCAGGCGCTGGTGAACGTGCAGCAGACCATCGGGCGCGGCTCGGCCGGTACCGACATCAACGCCATTCCCCTGTCCGCCATCCAGAGCATCGAGGTGCTGCGCGACGGCGCCGCGGCCCAGTACGGGTCGGATGCGATCGCCGGCGTCATCAACATCATCCTGAAAAAGGGCGCCGACCTCGGCCAGCTCAGCGCCAACATTGGCACCACCAGCGAAGGCGACGGCGACACCTACTCGGCCAGCGTCCACAAGGGCTTTGCCCTGGGCGGCGACGGCGGCTACCTGAACCTGTCGCTGGAAGGCCGCAAGCGCGACGAAACCAACCGCGCCGGACCCGACACCCTGCGCACCAATCCGCCGCGCGTGACCCAGCGCATCGGCGACAGCAATGCCAAGGACGCCTACCTGTGGCTGAACTCGGCGCTACCGCTGGCGGCCAGCGGCGGCGAGTTCTACGTGTTCGGCGGCGCCTCGAAGCGCAAGGGCGATTCCGGCGGCTTCTTCCGGCCGGCCGGGGACGGGCGCACCGTGCCCGAGATCTATCCGAACGGCTTCCTGCCGAACATCGTCACCACGGTCAAGGACGCCTCGCTGGCCCTGGGCTACCGCCACGAACTGGGCCGCGAGTGGAGCATGGATACGAGCGTGAACCATGGCCGCAGCCAGCTCGACTTCCACGAGCGCAATTCGATCAATGTCAGCTACTACTACGAAGACAACCTGCGCGAGTCGCCCACCGAAGCCGATACCGGCTCCCTGAAATTCAACCAGACCACCTTCAACCTCGACTTCAAGGGTCCGGTGCAGGTGGGCGGCGCCCCGCTCTATGTGGCCACCGGTTTCGAGTGGCGCCGCGACGGCTACGAGATCGTGGCAGGCGACCCGGTGTCCTACCAGTACGGCCGCACCAACAATCCGGCCAAGTTGATCCTCGACCGCCTGGGCGGCGTCGCCGCTTCGGGCATCCAGGGCTTTCCCGGCTATACCCCATCGAATGCGGTCGACGATGCGCGCCACAACATCGGGCTCTACCTCGACCTCGAGCGCAAGTTCCTCGACACCGTCTCGGTCGGCGCGGCCGCGCGCTACGAGAAATACTCCGACTTCGGCTCGACCACCACGGGCAAGCTGAGCGCGCGCTGGGATCCGTCGCCGACGCTGGGCGTGCGCGCCAGCGCCTCGACCGGTTTCCGCGCCCCCGGCGTCCAGCAAAAGTTCTACAGCTCGGTCTCGACCAACCTGAACACCTCCGGCGTGCTGACCGAAACCCTGACCGCGCGCGAAAACAGCGCCGTGACCCAGGCCTTCGGCATTTCGCCGTTGAAGGAAGAAACCTCGAAGAATGCCAGCATCGGCCTGGTGCTGCGTCCGGCCAAGAACTTCTCGGTCACCGCCGACCTGTATCGCACCCGGATCGACGACCGCATCGTCTTCTCCAGCGTCATCCAGGCCGAGGACGGCACCTGCATCGACCCGGTGCGCTGCCCGATCGGCGCCCTGCTGGTACCGCTGCGCGTGGGCCAGGCCCAGTTCTTCACCAACGCCATCGACACCACCACCGACGGCTTCGACCTGGTAGCCCAGCACACCACGCGCGGCCAGGGGTCGACGCTGGTCCTGTCCGGCCAGCTCGGCTTCAACCGCACGAAGGTGAAAGACCGTCACTCGCAGTCACCGGTCCTGAGCGGCGAGCAGTTGTTCGATGACGCCCAGGTGACCCTGATCGAACGCGGCCAGCCGCGCCAGCACCACGTGGTGGCGGCCGACTACACGGTGGGCGCCTGGAACGTGACCGGCCGCGCCAACTACTTCGGCAAGGTGCAGGGCCAGGGCTTCACGCCGACGATCCAGACCTGGGATGCGAAGTGGATCGTCGACCTGACCGCGCGCTACGCCTTCAGCAAGTCCCTGAGCCTGGCGGCCGGCGTGAACAACCTGTTCGACACCTACCCGACCCGTTGGCAAGGTTCTGCCGACAATCCTTTCCCGTCGATGGGTTTCACCCACTGCTGGGAAACCTGCCCGTTCGGTATCAACGGCCGCTCGATGTACGCGCGGGTGGATTATGCGTTCTGATGTGAAAGCGTGAATGGAGGGATGGTAACCGGGCCGGGCGCCGATCAATGGCAATGAGGCATGCCCGGCCTACCCGAGCAGGACAGGGGGCTTACCCGGCGCCCTCTGCAACGCTGTCATTTTCGCGTGTGAAAAGACGGGATGCGCAGGTCAGAAAAGACAGGATTGGAATAAGGGGCGCAAAAGGGTCACCCCCTCCCCCTATCAAGCGCTCATTTCTCAAAACAATTGCGCCCGCCCCGCCCTTTCCTGCCGAACCGCCTTTCTCCCGCCCGACCCGCACCCTCACACCTCCGCCCACATCCTGAGCAAATTGTGATAATGCCCCGTCAACCCCACCGTGGCATCCGACTCCCCATGCGCGCCGCGCAGCGCCTGGATATGCGTATCGAGCTCGAACAGCATCGCGCGCTTGCCATCGTCGCGCACCATGCTCTGGGTCCAGAGGAAAGAAGCAATCCGCTCTCCGCGCGTCACCGGCAGCACCTGGTGCACGCTGCCTGAGGGATACACAATCGCATCGCCCGCCGGCAATTTCACTTCGTGCGTGCCATACGCATCCACCACCACCAGCTCGCCGCCATCGTACGCATCCGGATCGCTGAGGAACACCGTGGTCGACACATCGGCGCGCAGCGCCGGCATGCCCGGCCGCTGGGCCCGTATCGCCCCATCCACGTGCAGCCCGTAATGCTCGCCGCCGCCATAACTATTGAAATACGGCGCCAAAATACGCAGCGGCAGCACCGAGGAAAAGAACAGCGGATGGGCCATCAGCGCCGCGCTCACCTGCCCGCCCAGCTCGAGCGCCAGCGGCGAGCCCTCCGCCAGCTGGCGGTTGCGCTTGACCTGCGCGCCTTGCGCCCCGACGCTGGCCCGGCCGTCGATCCAGTCGGTCTCGTCGAGCTGCTTGCGCATCCGCGCCACCTGCTCCCGGCTGAGGACGCCGGGGATATGCACCATCATGCTTGATTTCCTTTCGCCCGCGCAGCCCGACAAGGAACCGCGACCGCCGCGTTTTAATGAGAACGATTCTCATTATTGATTTTCTTGTTGTGTTTGGCAAGTCAGCGCAGGCCCGGCATGGCCGAACCGTTGTGTTCGTGGCATGTGGCCGAATCAACTACAATACCGGAGATATGGGTTTATCATGAGCCCTTGGACTTTCGATCCGCACTCCGATCCTTATCATTCACAAAGAGACTCCCTAGCGCCATGCGTCGTCCTTCCAAAGATTCATCCAACAAACTCTCCGCAGAAAGCCAGCGTCTCTCCAGCATTGCCCAAGCCATCGTGCAGTCCGCCAGCCGCGTCGAGGAACGGACCTGGGAAAAGCAACTGGATACACAGCTGCAAAAACTGCTCAAGACCAATCACCAGGACAGTATCGACGCCGCACTCAACGCCTTGTTCAAGGAAGAACTTTCCGCCTACGACGTGCTGATGGACGGCGTCGAGGCGGTCAGCGAATCGTCGACGATGGTGGAGCAGCAAGACGGCGCCGAAGTCACGTGGCAGGCCCTGCTCGTGGCCGCGCCGATCCTGGCCTGGACCCGCTTTTCTATCGGGTCGGGCACGATCCCGGCGGAACTCGTGACGACCCTGCAAGCGCATTTCTCGGCCCACCTGCTGGCCGACGGCGCGCGCCTGGCCATGGCGCCGACGCTGTACGCGATCGACCAGCTGCCGCGCACCCACGCTGAAACCTATGCGCTGACGCACAAGCTGGCCGCCGCCGCGCACAAGGGCGGCGGCGTCAAGCCGGCCGTGCGCGCGCCGGACACCGCGCCCTTCCTGGCCGATACGCGCTACCTGCTGGTGGCGATTGTCGCCCCGGCCGGCGCGCCGCTGTTCCGCTGGCAAGAGCCCCAGCATCAGCTCAACTTCGCCACCGAACGCAACAATGCGCTGCAGGCCTGGCGCGACCAGGCCACCGCCAACGTCGCGCGCCTGCTGCCGGGCTGCGGCGTCGAGCTGCTGCTGCCGGAAGCGTACTATGTGGCCTGTCGCGAAGCCGACAAGCTGATCCGCCCGGTCTCGATCCGCGCCGCCGTCCACTACCTCACCAACACGCTCGACATCGAGGCCTCCGACCTGCGCGCCGTGATCGCCGGCTTCGGCGAGGAAGCGGCCGATGGCCAGGTCGACGAATACCGCGTCGGCTTCACCATGCGCCAGAGCCCGGAAGTGGTGTACGGCATCGTCTGGCCGCTGTATGGCCAGGAAGACGAGGAAGGCACGCCGATGGAAGGCGGCGCCCTGCCTGCGCCCCTGAGCCCGATCAAGGAAATCATCGCCTACCTGAACGAAGCGGGCGTCACCCACGTCAAATGCATCAACGAGCAGTATGTGGTCGAGTACTGCGACGACTGCGGCGCGCCCTTGTTCGCCGATCCGTCCGGCGAATTGGTGCATGCCGAGATGCCGGACGATGCGCCTGCCGGCAGCGAGCATTTCCACTAAGCGCGCTGGCCTATCAATGACAAACGCCCGCTACTGCCTCGATGGCGGTAGCGGGCGTTTCTTATGACAGGCGCTTCGCCTAGCGGATCGCCGCGATCACGCGCTTGGCGAACTCGGCGGGATTACCCGCATGCCAGCGCCACACCACCACCAGGTCGTGGTCGGGCGAAACAACGATGGTATTGCTGCCCGCGCCCAGCGCCGCATAGGCGTTCGCCGGCAAGCCCGGCAGGTTCTTGCCCTTGGCGTTCAGCCACCACAGGTAGCCATAATCCGGGCCGTGCGCACTTGGCGTCAGGGCTTCCTTCACATAGCCCGCTGGCAGCACCGTGCGGCCATTCCACTGGCCGCCGCGCAGCCACAGGTAGCCGAAGCGCGCCATGTCCCAGGAATTGATCCACATGCCGCCGCCCCAGCGCGTGCCGCCGCTCACCGACGGCGCCAGCTTGCCGTGCAGCTCGACGTAGCTGTTGGTATATGGCAGCCATTTCCAGGTGTTCGAGGCGCCGATCGGGTCCATGACCTGTTCCTGGAACACTTCCGGCACCGGCTTGTCGAACACACGCAGCAGCGACAGCGCAAAGCGGTTGATGCGCACGTCGTTGTACTCGTAGTGCGTGCCCGGCGCGCCCAGGACACGCGGCTTGCGTTCGCCCGCGCCGAAGGCTTCCTTGCCGACGAAATCGGCGTTCTTGCCCCACAGGCTGCCTTCCCATTCGGTTTCCTGCTGCAGGTGCTGCTTCCACGTCACTTGCGCATTGCGCGGCGAGGCGTAGCCGCCGTCGCTCACGCGCCTGGCTACCGGCTCGTCGAGCGGGCCGATGCGGCCATCGCGCACGGCCACGCCGGCCACCGTCGACAGCATGCTTTTCGCCACCGAATAGGTCGGGTCGACGAATTGCGTGTCGCCGAACTCGGCCACCACATAGCCCTTGTAGATCACCACGCCGTTGGTGTGCGCGCGGCGCGTCGGCATCGAGCCCAGGCGCTTGCCGAAGGTCTTGTCCTGGTCGGAAAAGTCGCGTTCCCGCTCGGTCTCGTGCGACTGCGCATAGCCGATGGCGGCGCCGAGTGCGGCCGGGTCCATGCCGAGTTCGGCAGGCGTCTTGCGGGCCCACTCGCCCGCCGGCGGGAAGTACGCTGATGGTTCGGCCGCTCCGGCCATTCCGGCAGCTGCGGGCAGCAACAAGGCCAGTCCAAGGGCAAGCGCGCTGCGCCGGCTAATCACGGTCATGCGGGATCCTTCCATGTGGAATACGGGTGGGAAATCAGGCGGGAATTGAAGTAGCGCGCATCGCCCGTGACGTCGCGGCCGATCCAGGCGGGCTTGTCGAAGGCTTCGTCCTCGGACGCCAGCTCGATCTCGGCCACCACCAGGCCGGCGTTGGCGCCCAGGAACTCATCGACTTCCCAGGTGTGCGGGCCGGCCGCGATACGGTGGCGCACTTTTTCGACCAGCGGCTGCTGGCACAGGCCGTCGAGCAGCTCGGCGGCCTCGGCCACGGGAATCGGGTACTCCCACTCGCCGCGGCTGGCGCCGACACTCTTGCCCTTGATGGTGAGAAAAGCCTGGTCGCCATCGATGCGCACGCGCACGGTGCGTGCGGCATCCGTGCTGAGGTAACCCTGGCGCAGCAGGGTCGATGTCCCCAGCGTACGCCAGGCATCGCCTTCGACCAGGAACTTGCGTTCGATCTCGATGCCCATGCCCCGGTTTCCTTCCTTATTCCAGCGACTGCAGGATAGGCTGCAGCAGCGCCGCGCCCAGGGCCGCGCTGCGCGCGCCGTTCCAGCCGGTGTGCGGGTTCGGCAAATCGGCGTTGTCCTTGAACGGCATTTCCAGGGTCAGCGACAGGCACTTGAAGGTGTGGCCGATGTACTTCGACGCCAGGGTCAGCAGTTCTTCGTTGTACTTGCTGGCCAGGTAGCCATGCACGTTCTGGAAGTCCGGGCTGGCCGCCATGTACTGGGCGACAAAGGCCTTCTGGCGCGCGGCGCGCTCGGGCGTGAAGTCGGCCAGCATCTCGTTGCCGGCCACGAAGTTGTACGGCAGCGCCTCGTCGCCGTGGATGTCGAAGAACATGTCGACGCCGGTTTCATGGATCTTGTTCTTCACGCACAGCACTTCCGGGCTGCGTTCGAGCGTCGGGTTCATCCACTCGCGGTTCAGGTTGGCGCCGGCGGCATTCGTGCGCAGGTTGCCGCGCACTGATCCGTCCGGATTCATGTTCGGCACGATGTAGAACACGGCGCGCTGCAGCAGCTTGCGCGCCACCGGATTGGCCTCGTCGAGCAGCGCATCCATCATGCCTTCGACATACCACTCGGCCATGGTTTCGCCCGGGTGCTGGCGCGCGATGACCCAGATCTTTTTCTCGGCGTTCGGGTTGCCGATCACGACCAGGTTCATGTCGCGCCCGTCGACCGTGGTGCCGATGTCGTGCACGCGCGCGATCGGGTTCTCGGCCACTTCGCCCAAGAGGCGCAGGTGGCGCTCCCAGGTGTAGGGCTCGAAGTAGGCGTAGTAGATGCTGTCGAGTTCAGGCGTGTGGCTGACGGTCATCACCTGGCCGTCGAAGCTGGTCGGCACGCGGAACCAGTTCTCGGTGTCGTAGCTGGCGGCCACCGTGTAGTCCTCGAAGCCCTTCGGATAGGTTGCCTGCCCTGCATTCAGGAAACGGATCGTGCAGGCCTGGCCGCGCGCGCCTTGCAGGCGGAAGTGGAACCACTGGTGGATGTCCGCATTGCTGTCGCGGCGCAGGTTCAGGTCGATCTGTTTCGCGTTCTCGGCGGCGACCACCTCGATGGCGCCGGAGTCGAAATGCTGGCTGATTTTGATAGGCATGGCGGATCCTTTTTGGCCGTTCACAAAGTCGGACATGATACTGGATTCGCCCCCGCCATGCCCTCTGCTGCTGACTTGCCGAAGCGCGCCGGTGCTCAGGCGTCCAGGTCCATCATCTCGCGGCTGTACATGAGCAGCATCTGGCGCAGCAGTTCGACGTTGCTGCGGTCGAGCACCAGCACCAGATCGGGCTTGCGGCCGAGGTTGAACGCCATGCGCAGCTTGCCCGGCAGTTCGCGGCAATTCAGGCTGATCGCGTGCGGGTTGTTCGGGTTTTCCCAGTCGAGGTGGGTGACCTGCGGCGCCGGTGGCGGCGGCTGCAGGGCCGGATCCTGGTTCACCGGCAGGTGCTTGTTCAGCCAGAACACGATACTCGACGGAATGTGCAGGCAGATATCGCTGGCGCCTTGCGCGGTAAATTTCGCGAGCAGCGAATTGCCCACGCGATCGCAGGACATGGAGATGCTCTTGACTTCACGAATGACCGCTTCTTTCACGACGAGTTCCTCAGATAGGTTAGATAAGGCGCAGCGATTCTACCCGATCCTATCTTCACCAGAAAGAAAAACGGGGAGCCTCGGCCCCCCGTTCTCGCTCATCATGCAGGTGTTTGCCAACCGCCCCGATCGGCGGCAGGCTGTCGCATCGTCGTCACCCAACGCGATGCTTATTTGCTGCTGCGGCTTTTCGACGAAGTACGCGAGCCGCTGGCCGAACCGGCGCTGGCCGATTGGCGGTTACCGTGGCTCATGCTGCCTGCACGGCGTGCTTCTTCCGAAGTGAATTCGTGTGCGGTGCCTTTCTGGTGCGCTGCCTTGCCGCCCTGGCTGGCGATCTCGCGCTGGCGTGCCGGATCCATCGAAGCGAAACCGCGGTTGCGGGTGCCGCTGCTCTGGCTGTTGGACTGGTTGCCGCCCTGTTTGTTGCCTTGGTTGCTAGAAGCCATGATCGTGTTCTCCCTGTTCACTTGTAAAACCGCCGCGTCCTGCGGCAGGCTACCGCCCAGCCCCACCCGCCTACGCCGATGAGTGTTCGGTTGAAACCATCTTAGGCAGGGCAATAGGATGAGGGTATAGGACGCTTTCAGATGACTTTGTAGGAATTCACGCAAGAGAAAATGCACTTACGCAAGGTGCTGTCCATAGGCAAAAATGCCCATCAGTTGTAGTCCTACACACTACCGCAGCGTCTTCCTATACTGAACGTCGTAAGGCGCGCGCATCATGGCAGAATCAGGCGGCGCCGGCGGCAGTAGCCCAGGCTGCCGCGTCAACGAACCCGGCTTTCGAAAGGACACGTCATGGATGCGAATCAACGCAGCGAAATGAACAACCAGACCAATAACGGCGGCAATGAAAAGTGGAACGAAAATGCCAAGGGCAAGACCAGCCCCGACGCCCCGCTCGACCACACCTACCCGCAAGGCGCTTCCCAGCAGCAGGGCCGCCAGGGCATCGACCAGATGGGCACCCAGCAAAGCGGCATGGGCCCCGGCCCCTGGACCGAGGAAAGCAGCCGCTGGGACTTGCCGGGCGGCTCGATGCAAACCCAGCAGAGCGGCGGCAGCGGCCCGACCCAGGGCATCACCGACAGCCACCAGCGCCAGATGGAGCAACGCTCCCAGGCCTATGGCCAGATCGAACAGCCGGTCGGCGCACGTCCCGCGGACAGCGGCACCGACCTGCTGCGCCACGAGGGCGGGCATGCCGGCAATACCCAGGCCACCCACGCGATGAACCCGCAGGATCCGCGCCAGCCCGAACTGCAGGGGGGCTCGCTCGGTCACCACCATGGCGTCGAGCAGCCGGCGTATGGCAGCCAGTCGATGCAGTCCTCGCCGCAGGACAGGCAGACCGCCGGCGACAGCACCGACCGCGCCGGTTCGCAGACGGGCGCGGGCGGACGTGAACAGGGCACTGAACAGGAACCTGAAATCCACCAGTCGAACGACGTCGCCGGCGGGCTGCCGCGCAGCCCCGGCAACAGCGGCCCGCGAACCGAAAACCAGGAATGGCAGCCGGGCGCCAGCATGAAGGACGCACCGAATCCGGTACACGAATCGAACGACGCGGCCGGCGGTTACCCGAAGAGCCCGGCCGGCGCGAACCGCCTGGCGGGTGACCGCAAGATGGACGACGACACCGGCTTCTCGCGCCAGTGAAGCGGCGAAGCCGCACCCACCCCCTCCCATGAGCCCTGGCTTCGGCCAGGGACCTTGACCGGCTGCCGCAAGGCGGCCGGTTTTTTTATGCATGCGGTCTGGACCAGGCCTGGACCACGCCTTCCTCCCGGCAAGCTTCCATGCGCGCCGAATCAATGCTGAGCCCGCGAATTCTGCCTAACGACGTAGGACAAATCTTTCTCACTATGGGCAAGTTTGTGAAATTATTTTTGGCGCTCACGCCGACGGAAGACGGCGCCGTTCGTCATTTACACAGCAATACCGGCCGCGCCAGTGCATGCGCCCGCTTCCGCAGGCGACCACATAACGACGTCTGCGCTTGATTCAGATTCAGAACCCGCCATCGCGCAGGAACTCGACCATTTGTCGTGGACTCGAACCACCCAGATGATTGCGCACGGAGGCGAGCATGCACGAAGCAAATGCGGGAAGCGTCGGCACCGGTGTTGGGCCGCCGCTCGGGACGGCCATCGCCATCTCGGTCGTGGTGCCCACCTGCGGCCGCATGGACCTGCTCGACCGCTGCCTCGACGCGCTCAGCCGCCAGACCCTGCCGGCCGCCGCTTTCGAGCTCATCGTCGTCGACGACGAGCCCAGCCACAATACCCTGCACCTGGTGGCTGGCTGGCGCGCCCGTACCGTCGAGCGCGGCCCGCGCCTGGTCTACCTCGCCAATTCCGGCCAGCACGGCCCGGCGGCGGCGCGCAATCTCGGCTGGCGCGCCGCCCAGGCCTCCATCATCGCGTTTACCGACGACGACACCGTGCCCTCGCCCACCTGGCTGGCCCAGGGCCTGGCCGCCTTCGGCGAGCACGTCGACGTCGTTTGCGGGCGTGTGGAGATGCCGTTGCCGGCCACGCCCACCGACTACCAACGCACCGCGCGCCAGCTCGAAACCGCCGAGTTCGTGGCGGCCAACTGCTTTTGCCGCAAGAGCATCCTCGAACGCCTGGACGGCTTCGACGAGCGCTTTACGCAACCCTGCCGCGAAGACAGCGACCTGCACTTCCGCCTGCTAGGTATCAACGCCCGCATCGCGCGCGCACCGCAGGCCCTGGTCGTGCATCCGCTGCGTCCGGCGCCCTGGGGCGTGAGCCTGCTGCACACGCGCCGCGCCGTGTTCGACGCCCTGCTCTACAAAAAGCACCCCGGCCTGTACCGCGCCAGGATGGAGCCGGCGCCGCGCTGGGACCACTACCTGGCGCTGGCGGCGCTGCTGCTGGCCCTGGGCGGCTGGCTGGCCGGCAGCACGGCCGTGCTCGGGCTGGGCGCCCTGGCCTGGCTCGCGCTCACCGCGCGCCTGTGCCTGCTGCGCCTGCGCGGCACCGCGAAAACCGCGTCGCATATCGCCGAGATGATCGTTACCTCGGCCCTGATCCCTCCGCTGGCGGTGTTCTGGCGCCTGGCCGGGGCCGTCCGTTACCGCGTCCGCTTCACCTGAGGATCCCATGCGCCGACTCAAGGTCCTGACCTGGCATACCCACGGCAGCTATCTGTACTACCTGTCGCAGGCGCCGCACGACTTCTTCGTCCTGTCCAAGCCAGGCCGCCCTCCCGGCTATGGCGGGCGCTGCGGCGACCTGCCCTGGGGCGACAACGTGCACGACTTGCCGGTGGCGCAGGTACGCGGCCAGGAATTCGACTGCATCCTGTTCCAGGACAGCCACCACTGGGAAAAGGACCAGTACGCCTTTCTGAGTCCGGCGCAGCGCGCCCTGCCGCGCATCTACCTCGAACACACCCCCCCGCGCGGCCACCCGACCGACACGCCGCACCCGGTCGACGACCCGAATGTGCTGCTGGTGCACGTCACGCCCTTCAACGCGCTGATGTGGGACAACCGGCGCACGCCCACCACGGTGATCGAACACGGCGTGCGCGTGCCCGACAACGTGCGCTACCGGGGCGACCGCGAGCGCGGCCTGGTGGTCAGCAATGCGCTGGCGCGGCGCGGGCGGCGCATGGGCGCCGACCTGTTCCTGCGCGCACGGGCCGAACTGCCGCTCGACTTGGCCGGGGTGGCCTCCGAGGAACTGGGCGGCATCGGCGCCATCGCGCATGCGCAGTTGCCGGCCTTTGCCGCCCACTACCGCTTCCTGTTCAGCCCAGTGCGCTACGCCAGCCTGGACCTGGCCATGATCGAAGCCATGATGACCGGCATCCCGGTGGTTGCCTTCGCCACCGCTGAAATGGCCACCGTCATCGAAGACGGCGCCAACGGTTATTCCGACACCCGTTTCGAACGTCTGGCCGACTGCATGCGCGACCTGCTGCGCAGTCCTTCGCTGGCGCGCGACATCGGCCAGGCCGGACGCCGCCGCGCCCAGGAGCGCTTCTCGATCGAACGCTTCAGCGCCGACTGGGACGCCGCGCTGCGCCGCGTGACGGGCAGTTAGCGGCGGCGTCTGCGCCGTATGCAAACAAACTACAAACAAACACCAGCCCGCCAGGCGAGCGGACTTTCCACGTTTTCAGGAGCAGACATGACCGTGACGCAGAAGGAAACGCCGCATAAAGCGCGAGCGCAGTGCAGGAAACCACGCGGGGCGGCCACACGGGCATATCGCGCAGGAACAGGTCAGCGCCGGGCTGGCGCTCCGGCCGCTGCACGCGCCGGCGCGGCCCCGGCATGAAAGCGATTTTTCTCGACAAGGACGGCACCCTGGTCGACAAGCTGCCGCACAACGTGGAACCGCGCCGCATCCGCCTGGCGGCCGGCGCCGGCGCCGCACTGCGCCTGCTGGCGAAGCTCGACTACCGGCTGTTCGTGGTCAGCAGCCAGTCCGGCATCGCCGAGGGCCGCTTTCCGGAAGACGCCATGTACGCGGTCGGCGACCGCATTGCCGACCTGCTGTTCCGCGAAAACCTGATGCTCGACGGTTTTTATTATTGCCCGCACCACCCGGACGGCACGGTGGCGCCGTATGCCATCGATTGCCGCTGCCGCAAGCCCCTGCCCGGCCTGCTGCTGAAGGCAGCGGTCGAGCACGGCGTCGATTTGCGCTCGTCCTGGATGATCGGCGCCATCCTGCACGACGTCGAAGCCGGCAACCGTGCCGGCTGCCGCACCATCCTGCTCGACAACGGCAACGAACGCGAATGGCGCCTCGGTCCGCGCCGCATCCCCACCCGCATGGCGCCCGACCTGTACGCCGCCGCCGTGCTCATCGCCAGCCACGACAACGAATGACGACCACTCCCTGGAACCAGGCGCGCCGCCTGCTATGCGTGCGCCTCGGCGGACTTGCCGACGTGCTGATGTGTACGCCTGCGATGCGCGCCCTGCGCGCCCAGCATCCGGCGCGCCGCCTGACCCTGCTGGCCTCGCCCGCCGGCGCGGCGCTGGCGCCCTACCTCGACGATGTCGACGAAGTCATCGCCTACCAGGCGCCGTGGGCGGCAGGCGCCGCCGTGCAGCCCGAGCGGCAGCGCGGCCAGCAGGGCGTCCAAGCATGTGGCCAGGAGTGCAGCCCAGAATGCGGCGTGCAGTGCGCCCCCATTGCCGCGCTGGCCGCCCATCGATTCGATGCCGCCGTGATCTTTACCAGCTACAGACAGAGCGCGCTGCCCGCCGCCCTGCTGTGCCAGCTCGCCGGCATCCCCTTGCGTCTGGCTTATTGCTGCGAGAATCCTTACCAGCTGCTGAGCGATTGGATCGCCGACCCCGAGCCGGGCGCCATGCGGCGCCACGAGGTGCAGCGCCAGCTCGACCTGGTGCGCCGCATCGACGCCGAGATTGCCGACGAGCGCCTCGCGTTCACGCCGGCCGCCGCCGACATCGACGCGGTGCGCACCCGCTTGCGCGGCCTCGGCATCGACCCGGACCGGCGCTGGCTGGTGCTGCATCCCGGTGCCGGCGCGCTGTCGCGGCCTTATCCGCCGCACTATTGGCAGACGCTGGTGCGGGCCCTGGGCGAGCGCGTGCGATGCCCGCTGGTGTTTACCGGCGCCGCGCACGAGGCGGCCCTGGCCGCGCAGATCGCAGCAGGCGCTGGCATTCCCGTCCACTCGTTCGCCGGGCAATTGCACATCGGCGAACTCGGCGCCCTGCTGGCCCAGGCCTCGCTGGTGGTCAGCAACAACACCGGCCCGGCCCACCTGGCCGCGGCAGTCGGCACGCCGGTGGTCGGCTTGTATGCGCTGACGGGTCCCCGGCACACGCCGTGGCGCGTCCCAAGCCGCGTGCTGGACCACGACGTCGATTGCCGCAACTGCGAGCGCAGCGTCTGCCCGCAAGGACACAGCGATTGCCCGGAAAAGCGCGCACCGGTCCGGGTGGTCGATGCGATCTGCAGCCTGCTCAAGCAGGCCGAGCCTTACAGAAGAAGAGAAAACCGCATGGCGTGAGGAAAACTGCGGCCACGCGCCATGCGCAGGAAATTGATGCGCCGCGCGAACGCTATCCGGGCGGCTGCATCGCTGCGGCTGCATCGCTGCGGCTGCATTATGGCGGCTTCAGCGATGCCACTGCACCGCTGCCGTTGCTTCAGCTCGCGTGAAACGGCTCAGCGCTTCGCCTTGCGCGCGTTCGGCAAGAAGGCCGTCGCCAGGCCCAGCAGCGGCAGGAAGGAAATCACGCCATACACCCAGACGATGCCGTTCTTGTCGGCCAGCTCGCCCAGCCCGGCGGCGCCGATGCCGCCGATGCCGAACATCAGTCCGAACATCAGGCCCGACACCATGCCCACGCGTCCCGGCACCGCTTCCTGGGCATATACCACCAGCGCGGCAAAGGCCGAGGACATCACCAGGCCGATGGCCACCGCCAGCACCGCTGTCCAGAACAGGTTGGCGTAAGGCAGGGCCAGCGCGAACGGCGCCACGCCGAGGAAGGAAATCCAGATCACCGCCTTGCGGCCGATACGGTCGCCCACCGGGCCGCCCGCAAAGGTACCAGCAGCCACTGCCGCGAGGAACATGAACAGGAACATCTGGCTGTGCTGGACGCTGAGTCCGAAGCGCTCGATCAGGTAGAAGGTAAAGTAATTCGTGAACGAGGCGATGTACACGAACTTGGCGAACATCAGGACGCAGATCACCGCTACCGCGCGCAGCACGCCGGCCCGGTCCAGGCCTGCGCCCTGGCTTTGCGACAGGCTTTTCGCCTTGGCCGCGCCATGGTGGCGGCCCCAGACGCTCAGGCGGACCAGCACCAGGATGGCGGCCACGGCCACGATCAGGAACCAGGCAACCGCGGCCTGGCCATGCGGGATGATGATGGCGGCCGTCAGCAGCGGGCCGATGGCGCTGCCGGAATTGCCGCCGACCTGAAAGGTCGATTGCGCGGTGCCGAAGCGGCCGCCCGAGCCCAGGCGTGCGATGCGCGAGGCTTCCGGGTGGAAGGCGGCCGAACCAATGCCGATGACCGCTGCCGCCACCAGTAGCATCTGGTAACTGTTGGCCGTAGCGAGCAAGGCGATGCCGACCGCCGTCATCGCCATGCCCGACGGCAGCAGCCAGGGTTGCGGATGCTTGTCGGTGTACATGCCCACCCAGGGCTGCAGCAGCGAGGCCGTGATCTGGTAGACCAGCGCAATGATGCCGATCTGCCCGAAATCCAGGGCAAAGCTGGCCTTGAGCATGGGGAAGATCGCCGGCAGCATGGCCTGGATCATGTCGTTGAGCAGGTGCGCGACCGCGGCGCCGCCGACAATCGGCAGCAGGAAGCCGTGCGGTTTGTCATCCAGCGTCAACGCAATCGGGGCCGCGTCCGGCGCGCCGGGTTGGGAATGTTTGGCAGTCATGGGAGAACAGGTAATGTGAATGGCGCCCTGCCCGCCTCGCGAGGGAAGGGACGCAGCGCAATCCTGAAGCATAGTCGAGCTACCAATGGCCGTCTCGCGCTAAGCTGCCACCACCTGTAGAATTCCTGCCATGGCGATCCACCCTTCCGAGAAGCACGCCCACTTCGACCATCTGCCGCGTCCGCTGGTCGTCATGGAAAACCGCTGGCCGGCTGGCGCCTCCACCGGCTGGCACACGCATCCCACCGGCCAGCTGCTGTATGCCACCGAAGGCGTGATGCTGGTGCATACCGATGCCGGTTCCTGGGTCGTCACCCCGAACCGCGCGCTCTGGATGCTGCCCGGCCTGCGTCACAACGTCACCATGTCCGGCGACGTGCTGATCCGCACCGCTTACATCGATGTGTCCAAGGTGCCGACGCTGCCGCACGCCAGTTGCGTGATGAACGTGTCGCCGCTGCTGAGGGAGTTGCTGGTCGAAGCCGTGCGCATTTCGCCGTCGGAAGAACCACAGGGCCGCGATGTGCGTCTGCTCGACCTGCTGCTCGACGAGATCCGCATCTCGCCCGTGCTGCCGCTGCATCTGCCGATGCCGGATGAAGAACGCCTGCGGACGCTGTGCCGCGCGCTCGGCGCGCATCCGGCGGCATCGCACAGCGCCGCCGACTGGGCAGCCTCTATCGGTGTTGCCGAACGCACGCTGCACCGCATGTTCGTCAAGGAAACCGGCATGACCTTCGCCACCTGGCGCGAACAGGCGCGCCTGCTGCACGCCCTGCAGCGCATTGCGAACGGCGACAAGATCATCGACGTCGCGCTCGATTGCGGCTACGCCAGCCCGAGCGCCTTCGCCGCCATGTTCAAGCGCCATTTTGGCGTGACGCCGACCAGTTTCTTCAAATGAAGCTGAGCGATAACACGGGATAACCGAACGCCGCGCTTGAGCTACACAAACGCGAGAAACAGACCGAGCACACCCGCCGCGCATTCGATACCGACCAACATCGACCTGCCTGGTTATCAGAAGACAGAAGAGGAAAAGAAAAGGGCCAATCCGAAGATTGGCCCAAGTCCTTGATTCATTGGTCGGGGCGAGAGGATTCGAACCTCCGACCCCGTGCACCCCATGCACGTACGCTACCAGGCTGCGCTACGCCCCGACTAGTCGGCAATTATACCAGAGTCAGAAAATTCTCTTAGGCTTTTGACACACTTGCTCTCGCTTATTTCCAATCCCCGCGCAGCTCGCTCACCTGCGCATACAGGCGCTCGGGCGTCGCTTCCTGCGGCGGCACCGGCACGCCCACCGCCAGCGCCAGCTTCGAGCGCAGGCCGCGCGTCAGGGTTCGCTCGAACACATTGCCCGGATCGCGCGTGAACACGCTGCCCCACAGCCCGCGCAGGGCCATCGGGATCACCGGCACCTTGCTGCGCTCGACGATCTTCGAGATGCCGCCGCGGAATTCGCTCATTTCCCCGGTGCGGGTCAGTTTCCCTTCCGGGAAGATGCAGACCAGGTCGCCCTCGTGCAGGGCCTGGGCGATATCGATGAAGGCGCGCTCCATCAGGAAAGGATCTTCCTTGGACGGCGCAATCGGGATCGCCTTGGCGGTACGGAAAATCCAGCCCAGGAAAGGCGTCTTGAAGATGCGGTGGTCCATCACGAAGCGGATCGGGCGCGGGCTGGCGGCGCCGATCACGATGGCGTCGACGTAGCTGACGTGGTTGCACACCAGCACCGCCGGGCCTGCGTCCGGAATCCGCTCGACATCCACGGTCTTCACGCGGTGGATGGTGTGGATCAAGAGCCAGGCCAGGAAGCGCATCAGGAATTCCGGCACCAGCGAGAAGATGTACAGCGCCACCAGGGCATTCAGCAAGGCCGTCACCAGGAACATCTGCGGAATCGTGAAGCCCTGCCCCAGCAGCAGGATGGCGACGCCGGCCGCCGCCACCATGAACAAGGCATTCAGGATGTTCATGCCGGCGATGGTGCGCGACACGTGCTTGGGGTCGCAGCGGGTCTGGATCAGGGCAAACAGCGGCACGATGAACAGGCCGCCGAAGACGCCGATCAGCACCACGTCGGCCAGGATGCGCAGCGTGCCCGGCAATTGCAGCAGCGCCACCGCGCCCACCGTGGCCGTGTTGGTGTAGGCCAGGCTGGCAAAATACAGGTCGATGCCGAACACCGACAGGCCGATCGCGCCGAAGGGCACCAGGCCAATCTCGACCTTGTGGCCAGACAGTTTCTCGCACAGCAAGGAACCGGCGCCGACCCCCAGCGAAAATACCGTCAGCAGCAGCACGAACACGCTGTTGTCGCCGTGCAGGTAATCCTTGGCATACAGCGGGAATTGCGACAGCACCAGGGCGCCGTAGAACCAGAACCAGGAATTGCCCAGCATCGACAGGAACACGGTGCGGTTCTGGGCCGAGAAGCGCAGGTTGCGGATCGACTCGGCAATGAAGTTCTTGCTCACTTGCAGTTCGGGCGCCGGTGCGGGCGAGGCCGGGATGCGCCAGCTGGTCGCCAGGCCGAGTACCGCCATCGCCAGGCTGGCGCCGGCCACCAGTTCGATGCCCCAGGGCTGGTGTACCACGAGCAAGGCGCCCAGCACCTGGCCCAGCAGGATGCCGACGAAGGTGCCCATCTCGATCACGCCGTTGCCGCCGACCAGTTCTTCCGGCTTCAGGTGCTGCGGCAGGTAGGCATACTTGACTGGCCCGAACAGCGTCGAGTGCACGCCCATGCCGACCACGGCGGCGATCAAGAGCCACAGGGTATGCGTCATCCAGCCGATCCCGGCCACCAGCATGATGCCCACTTCGAGCAGCTTGACGAAGCGCGCCAGCCTGCCCTTTTCGACCTTGTCGGCGATCTGGCCGGCGGTGGCGGAAAACACGACATACGGCAGGATGAACAGGCCCGGGATCAAATTGTTCAGCAGGCCGGGCTCCAGCGTGGTCCAGGACAAGGCGTCATAGGTCAGCGCCACCATCAGCGCGGTCTTGAAAAGATTGTCGTTGAAGGCGCCGAGGAACTGGGTCCAGAAAAATGGCGAAAAACGGCGTTGGGACAACAGGGAAAACTGGCTCGATTGGCTCATGCGTCGGTCTCGTTGGGCGGTTAGCGCTGTGTAATTTACAGTACCTGGCCGGGCTTGAACATGAATATTTCCCGGGCAGCAATTTAGCTGCCGATAGTAAACCGCTTGGTAGCAGGATGCGCTACCTTACACACGCATAAATCGGAACAATTGAGGTCGAGCAAGCGGCTCATTGGCGCATGGTGACAGCGAACTGAGGTGGTGAAAGTTGCACAGTGAGTTCGGTTGACAGCGCCAGAATGCGGTTGAGGCAGCGCAAATGGCTTCCCCGTGCGCCTTGTTGTGCAGTGCAGCGTGCGTAGAATGCTCGGATGAATTCGCCCAAGCTCCCGACCATCCAGCACAGCGCACACGATGCGCTGTTCGACGACCTCGAGCAGGAACTGCTCGCGCTCACCACTGCCTCGCTCGACGACGACGGCAGCCTCCCGGCCCCCACCAGCGTCGACGAGTTCGACAACGAATTCCTGGCCGAACTGAGCCTCACCGACACCAGCCACCCGCCCTGTTGAAGCAATGGCGGGCAGCCAGGCCTGTCGTCAGCTCAAGGTTTCCAGCCTGATCCGGATCACCTTGCCCACCACGGAGCCCAGCGCCTCGATGCGCGCGATGGCGGCATCGACGTGCTTTTCGCGCGTCTGGTGGGTGATCATGATGATGTCGGTGCGCGCGTCGCGGCGGGTTCGCTTTTGCAGCACGGCGTCGATCGAGATGCCGGCGTCGGCCAGGATGCGGGTCAGGTCGGCCATCACGCCGAGCTGGTCGTTCACGTACACGCGCAGGTAATAGCTGGTCGTAATTTCCGACATCGGCAGGATCGCCACGTCGGTCATCTGGTTCGGCTGGAAGGCCAAGTGCGGCACGCGGCAATAGGGGTCGACGGTGGCCAGGCGCGTGACGTCGACCAGGTCGGCGATCACGGCGGACGCGGTCGGCTCCGAGCCGGCGCCTTTGCCGTAATACAGGCTGGCGCCGACGGCGTCGCCCTGCACCAGCACGGCGTTCATCGCGCCCTCGACATTCGCGATCAGGCGTGTGGCCGGGATCAGGGTCGGGTGCACACGCAGCTCGATGCCCTCGACCCCCTCGGCATGCGCGCGCCGGGTGATGCCCAGCAGCTTGATACGGTAGCCCAGTTCCTCGGCGTAACGGATATCGTCGGCCTGCAGTTGGCTGATGCCTTCCACGTGGGCCTTGTCGAACTGCACCGGGATGCCGAAGGCGATCGCCGACATGATGGTCAGCTTGTGGGCCGCGTCCACGCCCTCGATGTCGAAGGTCGGGTCGGCCTCGGCATAGCCGAGTTCCTGGGCCTGCTTCAGCACGGTCGGGAAATCCAGCCCCTTGTCGCGCATCTCGGACAGGATGAAGTTGGTGGTGCCGTTGATGATGCCGGCCACCGATTCGATGCGGTTTGCCGTCAAGCCTTCGCGCAGCGCCTTGATGATCGGCACGCCGCCGGCCACGGCCGCCTCGAAGGCCACCATCACGCCCTTTTCCTGGGCCGCGGCGAAGATCTCGTTGCCGTGCAGGGCGAGCAAGGCCTTGTTCGCCGTGACCACGTGCTTGCCGTTGGCAATGGCCCGCAGCACCAGTTCGCGCGGCAACTCGTAGCCACCGATCAGTTCCACGACGATATCGATGTTCGGGTTGTCGACCACCAGGAAGGGGTCGCCGACGACTTCGCATTGTCCGCGCGTCACTTGCGCGGCGCGTTCGAGGTTGCGCGCGGCAACCATCGCGATCTCGATGCCGCGGCCGGCGCGGCGGCGGATGTCTTCGCCGTTACGCTGGAGGACGTTGAAGGTGCCGGCACCGACGGTGCCGATGCCGAGAAGGCCAACTTTGATGGGTTTCATGAGCAATCAGTTTCAGCGCGCGTGGCGTCGTCGGTAACCGTCGAGGAAGCGGGCGATACGGCCGCAGGCATCGGTGAGGTCGTCGGAATTGGGCAGGAAGACCAGCCGGAAGTGGTCCGGCGCAGTCCAGTTGAAGCCGGTGCCCTGCACCAGCAAGACCTTTTCCTCGGCCAGCAGTTCGCAGATGAACTGCTGGTCGTCGGCGATCGGGTACATCGCCGGGTCCAGGCGCGGGAACATGTAGAGCGCCGCTTTTGGCTTGACGCAGGACACGCCCGGGATCGCGGTGAGCAAGTCATAGGCCAGGTCGCGCTGCTTCAGCAGGCGTCCGCCAGGGCGCACCAGGTCGTCGATGCTCTGGTAGCCGCCGAGGGCGGTCTGGATTGCAAACTGCCCCGGCGCATTTGCGCACAGGCGCATCGAGGCCAGCATGTTCAAGCCTTCGATATAGTCTTTCGCATGGCGCTTCTCGCCCGACACCACCATCCAGCCGGCGCGGTAGCCGCAGGAACGGTAATTCTTCGACAGGCCGTTCAGGGTGACGAACAGCACGTCGTCGGCCAGCGAAGCAATCGATTCGTGTACATGGCCGTCGTACAAGACCTTGTCGTAGATTTCGTCGGCGTAGATGATCAGGCCGTGCTGGCGCGCCAGCTCGATGATCTCTAGCAGGATCTCGCGCGGATACAGGGCGCCGGTCGGGTTGTTCGGGTTGATGACGACGATGGCGCGCGTGTTCGGCGTGATCTTGCGGCGCATGTCGGCGATGTCCGGCATCCAGTCGGCTTGCTCGTCGCAGATGTAGTGCACCGGCGCGCCGCCGGCCAGGCTGACGGCGGCCGTCCACAGCGGGTAGTCGGGCGCCGGCACCAGCACTTCGTCGCCATTGTTCAGCAGGCCCTGCATGGCCATGACGATCAGTTCCGATGCGCCATTGCCCAAATAAATGTCGTCGATGCCGACCCCCGCGACCTTCTTTTGCTGGGTGTAGTGCATGATCGCCTTGCGCGGCGCGAACAGGCCCTTGGAATCGGTGTAGCCGGCGGCGCCCGCCATGTTCCGGATCATGTCCTGCATGATCTCGTCGGGCGGATCGAAACCGAAGACGGCCAGGTTGCCGATGTTCAGCTTGATGATCTTCTGGCCGTCATCTTCCATCTGGCGCGCTTTTTGCAGCGCCGGACCGCGGATTTCGTAGCACACGTCGTCCAGCTTGTTCGATTTCAGAATCGGTCGCAAATTGTCACCTGTCGTTGGCCCGCATGTTGCAGTGCGAAAAATACCATTCTGCCGAAAGCGCCAGCTTTGCGCAACCTCGGCAACCTCGCACCGGCGCGGAGCAAGCGCGAGCGGCGGGATTGGCGAAACGCTTATAATGGGCCGCTTGTTTCCTTACCTATTCCTGCCATGAAGCTGCATTCCGCCGATAACCAGCAATACCAGACCGTGACCGGCTACGACGCCTCGGGTGTCGAGATCAATGCCGAGCGTTTCAACTTCAGCCTGCTGGTGATGCCGGAAACGCCGCCGCGCCCGTGGAATGTGACGCGCTTCGAGGACCTGAGCGCCGAACATTTCGAGCAGATCGCGGCCGATCAACCGGACGTCGTCATCCTCGGCACCGGTGAGCGCCAGCGCTTCGTGCATCCACGCCTGATCAAGAGCCTCACCGACAAACGGACCGGCGTCGAGAGCATGGACAGCCAAGCCGCATGCCGCACCTATAACGTGCTGATGGGCGAAGGCCGCAAGGTGACGCTGGCCCTGATCATCGATCCCGTTTGAGCCAGGGTGGTCGTCCATGCCGGCCACCCTGATATTTGCATCTTTACCTTGTTTTGCAAATATCCTTTGCAGCACCGGCCAATCGAACACCCCTCCTTCGGCTCCCTCGTGTAAATTCCGGCTATTGTGGTTGAAAGGCAATTTTTTGCCCCCATCTGGCGCATCGGGCGCCGCTCTTGTGACGTGATAGCACTTTCACACGGCAGCGGCGCAGATTATGATGAGGGCTCCAGCCCGATACCAGTCCAGGAGAATCCACGTGGCCGACAGCCCAAGCGCAGCAACCGTAGAGAACTTTAGCGCCGCCATGACCGGCGACCAGACCTTCCAGCTTGGCGGGCGTCCCGCGAAGTACACGGTGCTGTATTTCTATCCCAAGGACAACACCCCTGGCTGCACCACCGAGAGCATCGCTTTCCGCGAAAAGCACGACGCATTCCTGGCCGCGAACACCGAGATCTACGGCATCAGCCGCGACTCGCTGCGCTCGCACGAAGGCTTCAAATCGAAGCTGGGCCTGCCCTTCGAACTGATCTCCGATCCCGAGGAACTGGTGTGTAAGCAGTTCGGTGTCATGAAGATGAAAAACATGTATGGCAAACAAGTACGTGGCGTCGAGCGCAGTACGTTTGTCGTTGACGCCCAAGGACGATTGGTGAAAGAATGGCGTGGCGTGAAAGTCGCCGATCACGTCGATGAAGTGCTGGAATTTGTGAAGAGCCAGCCTTGAACGGATGGCTCCAGTCGATCAACCTGCTGGACCTTATCGCTTATTTTGAGTCGCACCGCTTCATCTCCGCATCATTCCAATCTGGCTGCCCGCCAAGGCGCGTTCTTGTTCGACGCGTACAAACCCTTGGCCCGCGCCCCCGTAACATTTTTCCAGTGCATAGAACCCGCCCGGCAGTGCGTCTTTGACGACGCATTGGCGCGAGCGTCCTCCACTTTTTTAGATTGAGAACCTGATGCCACTACCAAAGATTCCTACGAAACCGGCGACACTGCTGCCGGTCAATGAATACCCCAAGGCCGAACCCGGCAAGTCTCCCGTGCGCGCCGTCGCTGCACCGGTCGAGGCCGATCCTGTCGAAGACCTCATCAGCGGCAAGGCCGTGCCTGCCGCCAAGTCCAACCGTGCCCGCAAGGGCCAGGCCACGCCGCTGGCCGCCGTGCCTAGTACGCAAGCCGCCCCGCAAGCCGCACCTGAACGCCCAGCGCGGGCCGACACCGTCGCCAAGCTCAAGGAAACGGACATGGACGAGCCGCATCCGGCCAAGCACAAGCCGGTCGAGGTCAACGTCAAGTCATCCACCAGCCGCAAGGCCGACAAGAGCGGCAAGACCAAGGTCTTCGTGCTCGACACCAACGTGCTGATGCACGACCCGACCTGCTTGTTCCGTTTCGAGGAACACGACGTCTACCTGCCGATGATGACGCTCGAGGAACTCGACGATCACAAGAAAGGCATGTCCGAGGTCGCACGCAATGCCCGCCAGGTGTCGCGCACCCTCGACGCCCTGATCGCCGACATCGACGACGACACCATCGAGGCCGGCATCGAGCTGGCCAAGCTGGGCAACAAGGACGCCAAGGGCCGCCTGTTCTTCCAGACCAAACTGCAGAACGGCCCGACCCTGCCCGAAGGCCTGCCGGTCGGCAAGGCCGACAACCAGATCCTCGGCGTGGTGAAGGCCCTGGCGGCCGAGCAGCCGGACCGCGCCATCGTGCTGGTGTCGAAAGACATCAACATGCGCATCAAGGCGCGCGCCCTGGCCCTGCCGGCGGAAGACTACTTCAACGACCATGTGCTGGAAGACACCGACCTGCTGTACTCGGGCATCGTCCAGCTGCCGGACGATTTCTGGGACAAGCACGGCAAGAACATGGAGTCGTGGCAAGACACGCGCAACGGCACCTCCTTCTACCGCGTGACCGGTCCCTTCATCAACAGCTTGCTGGTGAACCAGTTCGTCTACCTGGAAACCGACGACTCGCCCTTCCAGGCGCAGGTGAAAGAAATCAATGGCAAGACCGCCGTGCTGCAAGTGCTGCGCGACTATAGCCACAACAAGAACAGCGTCTGGGGCATCACCGCCCGCAACCGCGAGCAGAACTTCGCGCTGAACCTGCTGATGAATCCGGAATGCGATTTCGTCACCCTGCTCGGCCAGGCGGGTACCGGTAAAACCCTGCTGGCGCTGGCTGCTGGCCTGGCGCAAGTGCTGGAAACCAAGCAGTACAACGAGATCATCGTCACCCGCGTGACGGTGCCGGTGGGCGAGGACATCGGCTTCCTGCCGGGCACCGAGGAAGAAAAGATGTCGCCATGGATGGGCGCCTTCGACGACAACCTGGAAGTGCTGAACAAGTCCGACAACGACGCCGGCGACTGGGGCCGCGCCGCCACGCAAGACCTGATCCGCTCGCGCATCAAGATCAAGTCGCTCAACTTCATGCGTGGCCGTACCTTCGTGAACAAGTTCCTGATCATCGACGAGGCGCAGAACCTGACGCCGAAGCAGATGAAGACCCTGGTCACGCGCGCCGGTCCTGGCACCAAGATCCTGTGCCTGGGCAACATCGCCCAGATCGACACGCCTTATCTCACCGAGGGGTCGAGCGGCCTGACCTACGTGGTCGACCGCTTCAAGGGCTGGGCGCACAGCGGCCACGTGACCCTGGCCCGTGGCGAGCGTTCGCGCCTGGCCGATCACGCGAGCGACGTGTTGTAAGCGATATCGCTTCATCGCTGGACAAGCAAAAACCTGCGCGCCTCACGGCCCGCAGGTTTTTTTTCGGCCATGTGCTTCTGCAAAGGCGCAGGGTGGGCGCTTGAGCCCAGACGGTACGGCGGTCGATATACGATCGCGCGTGCAAAACATCGAACCGCATGCACGATGATTCATTCGGCGGCGGCGCCTATCATTCTATGAGACCGCGTGGGCTCGAGATCCCACCCTGCTCCCGCCTCGACGCGGTGGATATGAACATGGCCGCGTGAGCGCAGCGCAAAAACAAAAACGCCCGGCACATGTCCGGGCGTTTTTCATTCATGCGCGCAGCGCACCATCACATGATATGACGCCCCATCCACCAGGCAATCGCCGCCACGAAGGCCGCGGCTGGAATGGTAAAGATCCACGCCCACACGATATTGCCTGCCACGCCCCAGCGCACGGCCGAGGCCTTTTGCGAGGCGCCCACGCCGACGATGGCGCCGGTGATGGTGTGGGTGGTCGAGACCGGGATGCCCCAGAAGCTGGCCATCAGCAAGGTCATGGCGCCGCCGGTTTCGGCGCAGAAGCCGCCCACCGGTTTCAGCTTGGTGATCTTCTGGCCCATGGTCTTGACGATGCGCCAGCCGCCGAACAGCGTGCCGAAGCTGATCGCCGCGTAGCAGGAGATGATCACCCAGGCCGGTGGATGCGCGTCGCCGGCGTTCACGTGCCCGGCCGCGATCAGCAGCATCCAGATGATGCCCATGGTCTTTTGCGCGTCGTTACCACCGTGGCCCAGCGAATAGCCGGCCGCCGACACCAGCTGCAGGCGGCGGAACCAGACGTCGACTTTCCGCGGCGTGCTCTTCACGAACACCCAGGACACGATCAGCATGATGATCGAACCGAGCACGAAGCCCAGCAGCGGCGCCAGCACGATAAAGGCGACCACTTTCCACAGGCCCGCCGAGATCAGCGCGCCGGTGCCCGACTTGGCCACCGCCGCGCCGACCAGGCCGCCGATCAGGGCGTGCGAGGACGAGGACGGGATGCCGTAGTACCAGGTGATGATGTTCCAGACGATGGCCCCGACCAGGGCCCCGAAGATGACGTAGTGGTCGACGATGTGCGGGTCGATGATGTCCTTGCCGATGGTCTGCGCCACCTTCATGTTGACCACGAAGATCGCCACGAAGTTGAAGAAGGCCGCCATGGCGACCGCCGACTGCGGCTTCAGGACGCCGGTCGAGACGACGGTGGCGATGGCATTGGCCGAATCATGAAACCCGTTCATGAAGTCGAAGACCAGTGCAAGCAGCACCAGCAAACCCAGCACGTAGATGCTGATGTGGAGAGTTTCCATAATTATTTTTGTTCTAAGGAAGCTTACGCGTTCTCGACAATGATGCCTTCGATGATGTTGGCGACATCTTCGCAGCGGTCGGTGACGGTCTCGAGGATCTCGTAGATCGCCTTCATCTTGATCAGGTTGCGCACGTCCGGTTCGTCGCGGAACAGTTTGCTCATCGCGGCGCGCATCACGTGGTCGGCGTCGGATTCGAAGCGGTCGATCTCTTCGCAGATGGCGACGATCTTCTGGGCGTTGCCCATGTCGTGCAGCAGGGCCACGGCTTCCTGGACCTTCAGACAGGCGGCCAGGCACAGCTCGGCCAGGCGCTTGGCTTCCGGGGTCACGGCGTGCAGGTCATACAGGGAAATGGTTTGCGCGGCGTCTTCCATCATGTCGAGGATGTCGTCCATGCGCGTGATCAGCTTGTGGATGTCGTCGCGGTCGAGCGGGGTGATGAAGGTCTTGTGCAGCAGGTCGACGGTGGCGTAGGTGATCTTGTCCGCCTGTTTTTCGATGCTTTCGACGGCGTGCACGCGGTTTTCCAGGTCGTCGAAGTTGGTCATCAGGCCGACCATTTCTTGCGCACCCTTCACGCACAGCGCAGCGTGCTGGTTGAACAAATCAAAAAACTTGCCCTCGGTGGGCATCAGGCGTCCAAACATGTATTTCTCCGTGATAAAACTCTTGGGACTGCGAGGGCCGCGGACCAGGAGGCCCACGGCGGCGCACTATCGGCTTAATCGCCCTGGTAGACGGCGAGGTTGCCGCTGTAGTTGCCAAACTTGGTGTACTGGCCGATCCACGTGAGGCGGATCGCCCCGATCGGGCCGTTACGCTGCTTGCCGATGATGATCTCGGCGGTTCCCTTGTCCGGCGAATCGGCGTTGTACACCTCGTCGCGGTACAGGAAGATGATGACGTCCGCATCCTGCTCGATCGCGCCGGATTCGCGCAAGTCGGACATGACGGGACGTTTGTTCGGGCGTTGTTCCAGCGAGCGGTTCAGCTGGGACAGCGCGATGACCGGGCAGTGCAGCTCTTTCGCCAGGCCCTTGAGCGAACGCGAGATCTCGGAAATTTCCGAGGCGCGGTTGTCGCCCGGCTGGCTGCCCTGCATCAGCTGCAGGTAGTCGACGATGATGAGGCCGAGTTTGCCGCACTGGCGCGCCAGGCGGCGCGCGCGCGCGCGCATCTCGATCGGGTTCAGCGCCGGCGTCTCGTCGATGTACAACTGCGCGTCGTTCATCTTCTGGATCGCATGCGTCAGGCGCGGCCAGTCTTCGTCGTTCAGGCGGCCGGTACGCAGGCGGTGCTGGTCGAGCTGGCCGACCGAACCCAGCATACGCATGGCCAGCTGGGTGCCGCCCATCTCCATCGAGAACACGGCCACCGGCAAGCCGGCTTCGATGGCGACGTTCTCGCCGATGTTCACCGAGAAGGCGGTCTTGCCCATCGATGGACGGCCGGCCACGATCACCAGGTCGCCCGGCTGCAGGCCCGAGGTCATGCGGTCGAGGTCGATGAAGCCGGTCGGCACGCCGGTGATCTCGCCCTGGTTTTCGCGCGAATACAGTTCGTCGATGCGCTCGACCACCTGGGTCAGCAGCGGCTGGATCGGATTCCAGCCCTGGGCGCCACGGGCGCCCTGCTCGGCAATCGCAAAGATCTTCGACTCCGCCTCGTCCAGCATCTGCTTGACTTCCTTGCCTTGCGGATTGAAAGCGTTGCCCGAGATTTCGTCGGCGACAGTGATGAGTTTGCGCAGCACGCCGCGGTCGCGCACGATCTCGGCATAACGGCGGATGTTGGCCGCCGATGGCGTGTTTTGCGCCATGGCGTTCAGGTATTGCAAGCCGCCCACGTCCTCGGCCTTGCCGAGCGAGACCATGGCCTCGTAGACGGTGATCACGTCGGCAGGCTTGCCGCTGTTGATCAGCCGGACCATCTGTTCGAAGATGATGCGGTGGTCGTAACGATAAAAATCGTCCGCGTGCATGAAGTCGGCAATACGGTCCCAGGCCGCATTATCGCGCAGCAGGCCGCCGATGACGGACTGTTCTGCTTCGATGGAGTGCGGGGGGATGCGCAGCGATTCGATTTGCGGATCTGCGGGGGTATTCATGGCGGGCATTATACCTGCTCCGGTCACACGGCTGAAACAATTGGGGAGTTTCTGGGAATAAAAAAAGCCGGGCGAACCCGGCTTTTTCCAGAATACAACAAGCTGTTCGGGGTGTGCCGAACAGCCTGCTACAGCATTGCTTAGGCAGCTTCGCCGACGACAGCGATCGTGATTTCCACGACGACGTCGGTGTGCAGCGCAACGGCAACCGGGTGTTCGCCGGTGGTCTTCAGCGGGCCGGTCGGCAGGCGCACTTGCGCCTTTTCGACTGCGAAACCTTGCTTGGTCAGGGCTTCGGCGATGTCGAAGTTGGTGACCGAACCGAACAGACGGCCATCGACGCCGGCTTTCTGGGCCACGGTGATGGTCATGCCGCTCAGCTTGTCGCCTTGGGCTTGCGAAGCCGACAGCTTTTCAGCAGCGGCTTTTTCCAGCTCGGCGCGCTTGACTTCGAACTCGGCCACAGCGGCCGCGGTCGCGCGGCGTGCCATTTTTTGCGGGATCAGGAAGTTACGTGCGTAACCGTCCTTGACCTTGACGACGTCGCCCAGGTTGCCGACGTTAACAACTTTTTCCAAAAGGATAATTTGCATATTTTTCTCCAGAAGTTCTGATCTGTACGACGGGAATTAACCGTGGTGCAGGTCGGTGTACGGCAGCAGCGCGAGGTAGCGTGCGCGCTTGATCGCGGTGTCGACCTGGCGCTGGTAGTGCGCCTTGGTACCGGTCAGGCGTGCCGGCATGATCTTGCCGTTTTCCTGGACGAAGTCCTTCAGGGTGTCGACGTCTTTGTAATCGACCTGTTCAACGCCAGCGGCGGTGAAGCGGCAGAACTTCTTGCGCTTGAACAGCGGGTTCTGCTGTTTGCGCTTCAGTTTTTCTTTGGCTTTGTTTTTGTCGAACTTTTTACCGAATGCCATTTTGAGGCTCCTGTATATCTAAAAGGTGGGCCGCTATCAAATTAAGCGGCAGCACTGAAATCAATGATGTGAAACACCAGGGCTTTGCTGTTGCGGTTCTTCCGTGCCAAAAAACCCGTGAACTGGTGGGCGGCGCCCAACTCGGCGCTGGCGAAGCGGCCCGAGATTTCACCCGCGGCGAACGCGGCCATCTCGAACTCCACCAGCCTTGCCACCCCTGCCTCGACCTGCTGCGAACTGTGCAGCAGGATTGCCGAAACGATCGGCACGCCGGCCGGGGTATAGCGCAGTACGTCGCGTTCAGCGATGGTGGCGACGACTTGTAGCTGGTTCACTTCTCAAGCGGACCGGAGTCCATTCACGATTCTGGCAAAAAAACTCAGGCAGCAGCGGCAGCTGGGGCAGCAGCAGCCGCTGGGGCTTCTGCGCGGTGGCTCTTGGCTGCGTCTTCGCGCTGGACCGACTTCATCATTGGCGATGGAGCGGTTTCAGCTTTCTTCATCTTCACGGTCAGGTGACGCAGCACGGCATCATTGAACTTGAATGCGGTTTCCAGCTCGACCAGGGTCTCGTTGTCGCACTCGATGTTCATGCAGATGTAGTGTGCCTTCGGCAGCTTCTGGATCTGGTAAGCCATCTGGCGACGGCCCCAGTCTTCCACGCGATGGATGTTACCGCCGCGCGCGGTGACGCTGGCCTTGTAACGCTCGATCATCGCCGGGACTTGCTCGCTTTGGTCCGGGTGGACGATAAAAACGATTTCATAATGACGCATGCAACACTCCTTGAGGACGTTTAAACAAATGCCCACCTCGGCGTCAAGACGAGTGTGGGAAGGGAAAGCCGGCAATTATAACCGAAAAACCCTCCCCGCAACCATGCTTGTTGTAGAGCAAAGAAGGGGCGCGCAAGGTTTCAGGGTTTGCGCAGGCTGGAGCGCCTGGAAGACCCCGGCTACTACGCCAACGGCTTCATCGCGCCGAACGATGGCGAGTTACCGAACTCGGCGTGTGGCTGCGCAGCGACAAAGCCGGCCGGGTCCGCTTCGAAGTCCAGGAGTCGCTCGGCGGCGACCGGATGCCGGGGCCGGATGCCGCAGCCCGGCCCGCGCCGGGCTGTGTGCCATCAAATGCACTGATTCCGCACTTTTTTTCATAAAAACCGGTTTTACCCTTGCATTATAAGAAGCACTGTACAAAAATACAGGCTGAATCGATAACCAGTGGTACACCCATGCTCAAGCTCACTGCAAGGCAAGAACAGATCCTTAACCTGATCAAGGAAGCGATCGACAATACCGGCTTCCCGCCGACCCGCGCCGAAATCGCGAAGGAATTGGGCTTCAAGTCGGCCAACGCGGCCGAGGAGCACCTGCAAGCCCTGGCGCGCAAAGGCGCGATCGAGATCGTGTCAGGCACGTCGCGCGGCATCCGCCTGATCGGCGCTTCGCTGGAACCGAGCATGCCGGTCATCCCGGCCGCGCTGCTGATGCCGCTGCCGCTGGTCGGCCGCGTGGCGGCCGGCTCGCCGATCCTGGCCCAGGAACACGTGGAAGCCACCTACAACGTCGACCCGGCCATGTTCGCCGCCCGTCCCGACTTCTTGCTGAAGGTACGCGGCTGGTCGATGCGCGACGCCGGCATCATGGACGGCGACTTCCTGGCGGTGAAAAAGGTCGACAGCGCCAAGAATGGCCAGATCGTCGTCGCGCGGCTGGGCGAGGACGTGACTGTCAAGCGCTACCGCAAAACCGGCGACATGATTGAGTTGTTGCCGGAGAATCCAGACTTCAAGGTGATCCAGGTGGCGCCGGGGGATGAGTTTGCGTTGGAAGGGCTGGCGGTCGGGTTGATGCGCAGCTGGCATTGAGACACCGGGAATAGAACAGGCCGCTGATGCGGCCTTTTTTGCGTCGCGTGGGCTCAAGAGCCCAGCCTGCAAAAACAGGGAACGGCCCATCGCGCGGCCAATCGATTCTTATTTGCGCTTGACCGAACCCGCGTCGTCCTTCGGCGCCTTGTTGACGATCGCATTGTGCTCGGCAATGTAGGCCTCGGTGGCCGAACGCCATACGGCCACGTCCGCGAGCGTCATCTTGGCGCCGACCTTGGCTTCTTCCGAGACGTTTTCCTGCACCTGCGCCAGGTGGGCCTTGGCCTTTTCCATCTCGGCCGCGCTCATCAGCTTGGCCACATCGGCCGGGATCCGGTTCGACAGCGGGGTGACGGCGTTCAGGTTCTGCACGAAGCCGTTGTAGCAGTCCTGCCATTTGTTGATGGCGTTCGCGACCCGGTCGATCTCGTCGCTCTGTTTCGATACGGCCGGGACGCGCGGCGCCGTGCAATGGAACTTGCCTGACTTCAGGTCTTCGCCATCGTACTTGGCCATCCAGTAATCGATGTCGGCGCGGCGTTCGACGCGCTGCTGCATGATCACCAGCGAATCCGCGGCCACCTTGTTGCCCTTCGCGGCGGCCTTGGTGAACCAGGCCCGGGCCTTGGCTTCGTCGATCTCGCCGGCCTCGCCGTACCAGTACATCTGGCCCAGGTTCTGCTGGGCCTCGACGTTGCCGGCATTCGCCAGCCTGGCGTACAGCTTCATGGCCTCGGGGTACTTCTTTTGCTCGAACAAGGCCTTGGCGTCTTCCAGTTCGCCGGCTCCGGCCTGAGCGGCCAGCCCAGCCAGCAGCAAACCGGTCAACAGCAGCGCAGTCTTTTTCATGTGTCGCGTCCCGTGTAAAGGTTCAGGCTTCCAGTGCTGCGCGGAAGTCTTCCAGCAAGTCGCCGGTGTCCTCGATGCCCACCGAGACCCGGATCAGCGACTCGGCGATGCCCATGCTGGCGCGGCGCTCGGCGCCCATCTCGAAGAAGATCGTGTGCGCTACCGGGATCACCAGCGTGCGGGTATCGCCCAGGTTGCTCGCCGGGATCGCCAATTTCAGGCGGTTCAGGTAATCGAAGCAATCGATCCCTTCCTTCAGCTCAAAGCTCAGCAGCGAGCCGGCGGCGCGGAACAGTTCCTGCGTCACGCCGTGCTGCGGATGCGAGGCCAGCCCCGGGTAATGCACGGCCGCCACACGCGGATCGGCTTCCAGCATGCGCGCCAGCGCCAGGGCATTGCCCGTGGTGCGCTCCATGCGCAGCGCCAGGGTCTCGGCGCCGACCGCGATGTGGTGCGCCGCCTCCGGTCCGAGCGAGGCGCCGAAGTCGCGCAGCGCTTTCGCGCGCAGCTGCGCCATGCCCTGGTTGGCGGGCGGCTGCTTGCGGAAGCTGTCGGCGATATTCGGATAGGCGCTCCAGTCGAACAGGCCGGTGTCGGTAAGCGCGCCGCCGAGGGCGATGCCGTGGCCGGCGATCGACTTGGTCAGCGAATTGACCACCAGGCCGGCGCCGACGTCCTTCGGACGGAACAGATACGGCGTGGTCATGGTGTTGTCCACCACGTACAGGATGCCGCGCGCACGGCACAGTTCGCCGATGCGGGCCAGGTCCGCCACTTGCGTGCGCGGGTTGGCGATGGTTTCGACAAACACGAATCGCGTATTCGGCGTCAGCGCCGCTTCGACGTTCGCCACGTCCGTGGCGTCGACGAAGGCCACATCGACGCCCTGCCCGGCCACCGTCTGCCACAGGCTGTTGGTGTTCCCGAACAGGAAGCTCGACGACACGATGTGGTCGCCCGCCTTCAGCAGCGCCTGGAACAGCGCGCCGATGGCGGCCATGCCGGTGCCGAAGCACAGGGTGGCGACGCCATCTTCCATCTTGCTGATCTTGTCTTCCAGCGCCGACACCGTCGGGTTTCCCTGGCGGCCATAGCGGAAGCCCGGCTCCTTGCCCTGGAACACCGAGGCGAGCTGGCGCGCATCGTTGTAGCCGAAGGCCACCGAGGTGTGCACGGGCTTGTGCAGCGAGCCCTGCTCGATCGTCTTGCGGCGGTCGTTGTGCAGGATGGTGGTGGTGAAGCCGTAGCTTTTCTTGTCGCTCATGGTGCTTCTTACTCTGCGGCGACCGGTGGATTCAGGTTCAGCTGGGTGCGCACGGCATCTTCCGGCGGCGCCGGCTTGCCGCCGTTGTGGCGCGCCGATTCCAGGTTGTCGAGGTAGGCCGGGGTTACGTCGCCGGTCACGTAGATGCCGTCGAAGCAGGACGCCTCGAAGTTGGTCAGCTCCGGATTGACGTCGGAAATCGAACGCTTCAGGGCATCGATGTCCTGGTAGACCAGGCGGTCGGCCGTGATTTCCGCGCACACTTCCTCGACCGTGCGGCCATACGCGATCAGCTCGTCGCGGGTCGGCATGTCGATGCCGTAGACGTTCGGGAACAGCACCGGCGGCGCGGCCGACGCGAAGAACACTTTCCTGGCGCCGGCTTCGCGCGCCATCTGCACGATTTCGCGGCTGGTGGTGCCGCGCACGATGGAATCGTCGACCAGCAGCACGTTCTTGCCCTTGAACTCGGAACCGATCGCGTTCAATTTCTGGCGCACCGACTTCTTGCGCATGCCCTGCCCCGGCATGATGAAGGTGCGGCCAATGTAACGGTTCTTGATGAAGCCTTCGCGGTATTCGACGCCGAGTTTCAGCGCCAGCTGGATCGCCGCCGGACGCGAGGAATCGGGAATCGGCATGACGACGTCGATTTCCTCGACCGGGATTTCCTTGCGAATCTTGTCGGCCAGGTATTCGCCCATTTTCAGGCGCGTGGCATACACCGAGGCGCCGTCGATCACCGAATCCGGACGCGCCAGGTAGACGTACTCGAAGGCGCAAGGGTTCAGCGACGGGTTCTCGGCGCACTGGCGCGCGTGCAATTGGCCATCCTCACCAATGAACACGGCTTCGCCCGGCGCGATGTCGCGCACGAAGCGGAAACCGATGCCTTCCAGCGCCACGGACTCGCTGGCGACCATGTATTCGACGCCGTTCTCGCCTTCGTTCATGCCCAGGCACAGCGGACGGATGCCGTAGGGGTCGCGGAAGGCCAGCATCCCGTGGCCGGCGATCTGGGCGACGACGGCGTAGGCGCCGCGCACGCGCTTGTGCACGATGGCAACCGCCTTGAAGACGGCTTCGGCGTCGAGCGAATAGCCGTTGGCCGCTTCCTGGACCTCGTGCGCCAGCACGTTGAGCAGCACTTCCGAGTCGGAGTTGGTGTTGATGTGGCGGCGGTCGTTGCGGAACAGCGCGTCCTTCAGCTCGGCCTGGTTCGTCAGGTTGCCGTTGTGGGCCAGGGTGATGCCGAACGGCGCGTTCACGTAGAAGGGCTGCGCCTCTTCCTCGCTCGACGAGCCGGCGGTCGGATAGCGGCAGTGGCCGATGCCGGTATTGCCTTGCAGCGAACGCATGTTACGGGTGCGGAACACGTCGCGTACCAGGCCGTTGGCCTTGTACATCGAGAACATGCTGCTGTGATTGGTTGCAATGCCCGCCGCATCCTGGCCGCGGTGCTGCAGCAGCAGCAATGCGTCGTACAAGAGCTGGTTGACGGGAGTTTGCGAGACGACGCCGACGATGCCACACATGGTGTGCTCCTAAGAACTGAATGCCGTTACAGAAAAATCAAAACTGAACATGCTGCGCCAGGGCAGCGGGAAGAAAAGGCTTGACGGTGCGTGCGCCGGTTTCCGCCAGCGGAGACAAGAGCGCATCTTTCCAGAATGCTTGTTGAGGGATGGCTGTCATCGAGCACAATATGACGGCGGCCAGCACGATCACAAGACCGCGCGCCAGGCCGAACAGGCCGCCGAGGCCGCGGTCCGCCAGGCTCAGCCCTGCCGCATCGATCAGCGAACCCAGGGCCAGCGACAGCAGTCCCATCAGGATACGGACGCCGAGGAACAGGGCGGCAAAGGCCACCATCAGGCGTACGGTGGCGCCGGGAATCATGTCCGGCAGCAGCGGCGCCAGCTGGGCGCCGTAGGCATTCGCCACCACGAAGGCGATCACCCAGCCCAGCAGCGACAGGATTTCCTTTACCAGGCCGCGCATCGTACTGATGATGACGGAGGAAATCAGCACGAACAATACCAGATAATCGAAGATCGTCACGCCGTCCCGACCACGTTCAAACCGGTACCAGGAAACCGCTGAAGCCCTGGGCGCCGAGCTTGGCGCGCGCCTTCTCGGCTTCTTCGCGGCTGCCGAACGGCCCCACCTGGACCCGGATCAGCTCGCCCGACTTGCGGGTGTGGGCGCTGACCCCGGCGGCGCGCAGGCGCGCCTGCAGTTCGGCCACTTTTTCTTCGCTGGCCAGGGCCGCGACCTGCACCACGAAGCGTTGCGCCGCGTCGGGCTTGCTCGGCTTCTCGGCTTTGTCTGCCGGCTTGCCTTCGAGCAGGGCCAGCGCACGGGCGGCTTCCTGGTCCTTGGCACGCGGCTTGTCCTCGGCCTTTTTCGGCTCCGGTTTCTTTGGTTCAGGTTTCGGTTCAGCTTTCGGCTCGGCCTTCTTCGGCTCCGGCTTGTGCTCGACAGGCTTTGGTTCGGGCTTCTTCGGCTCGGGCTTCGGTTCCGGCTTCGGTTCGGACTTGCGCTCCGGCTCGGCGTACACCAGTTCCTTCGGATCGAACTTCGGCGCCTCGGCCATCCGCACCGGCGGCGTCGCGGCCGGCTTTTCCGCAGGCGTCGCCGCTGCCGGCACAGGCGCTGGTGCGGGGTCGACGATTTCCTCGCCCTGGTCGACGCTGTCGGCGGCCGGCACCGGACTGGCGGGCACCGGCAGCGCGGGCGCCTTGTCCTTGGATGGGATATCGATGGCGATGTCGCCCACCAGCGGACGCGGTTCGGAATCGAGCAGCATCGGCAGGCCGACGGCGGCGGCCAGCGCCAGCGCGATCGCGCCTACCAGGCGGCGGCGCGCGCGTTTTTTCTCGGGCAGCATGGGATCGCCGCCGCTGCGGCTACGGCGCGAGGCGCTCGCGGCTTCGCCCGCGTAGGCGGCACGCTTGGCACGGGCGCGTTCGGCGAGATTGTCGTCGTCGCGGGAAAAACGGCCACTGTCCTGGGCAGTGTTTTCTTGCTTGTTTTTACTAAAGATCGAGAACAAGCCCATGCGCTTTTAATCAGTGAAGAGAGTTTTTTCGAGCCGCCATCACGCCGGCGACGGTGTAGAACGAGCCAAAGACCACAATTCTATCATTCTCCTCGGCACGGCTCACCGCATTTGCAAAGGCAGCGCCCGGATCGGCGAAAGCGGTAACCGAAAAGTCACCTTCTTTCGCTCCGGCCGGACGCAGGGCCTCGAGCTTTTGCGCCAGTTCCGCGCGCTCGGCGGAACGTGGCGACGGCAGGTCCGCGATGCACCAGTGGTCGATCAAACCGGCCATCGGGGCCAGCACGCCGTCGATGTCCTTGTCTTCCATGATGCCGAACACGGCGTAGGTGTAGCGATGGAAACCCATGTTGCCGAGGTTCTGGGCCAGGGTGGCCGAGGCGTGTGGGTTATGCGCCACATCGAGCACCGTGGTCGGGCGGCCCGCCAGCACCTGGAAGCGCCCGGGCAGCTCCACCAGCGCCAAGCCGGTGCGCACTTCCTGCGCGCCGGCCGGCAATTGCATGCGCAGCGCTTCCAGCGCCGCCAGCGCCGCCGAGGCGTTCAGCAGCTGGTTCGCGCCGCGCAGGGCCGGATAAGCCAGCGAATTGCGGCGCATGTTGCGGCCGCCCCAGCTCCACTGCTGCTGGTCGCCCTGGTAATTGAAATCGCGGCCGATCAGCCACAGGTCGGCGCCGATGTCGGCGGCATGCTTGACCAGGGTGCTGGGCGGCACCGGGTCGCTGCAGATCGCGGTCTTGCCGGCGCGGAAGATGCCGGCCTTTTCATAGCCGATGGCGTCGCGCGTGTCGCCCAGGTAGTCGGCGTGGTCGATGTCGATGCTGGTGACGATCGCCACGTCCGCATCGATCACGTTCACCGCGTCCAGGCGCCCGCCCAGGCCGACTTCGAGGATGGCCACGTCGATGCCCGCTTTCGACAGCAGGTGCATGATGGCCAGCGTGGTGAACTCGAAATAGGTCAGCGAAATATCGCCGCGCTGGACCTCGACGTAGTCGAAGGCCTCGACCAGCGCCTCGTCGCTTGCCATCTCGCCATTGATGCGGGCGCGCTCGTTGAAGTCGAGGAAGTGCGGCTTGATGTAGAGGCCGACGCGGTAGCCGGCGTGCAGCAGGACCGATTCGAGCATCGCGCAGGTCGAGCCCTTGCCGTTGGTGCCGGCCACCATGATCACCGGGCAGGCGAAGGCCAGGCCCATGCGCTCCTTGACCGCGCGCACGCGGTCCAGGCCCATGTCGATATAGGTTTCGGCGTGGCGCGACTCGATCAGCGCCAGCCACGCGGGCAAGGTGGTGGGAAGATTGTGCATGGATGTTCTTGCTGTTCGTGCAATAAGGATCGACGGCCGGCGGCCCGCATGGCGGACGGCCGGCCGTCAGGAGCGATGTGCGCCGGCGCGATGCGGCTTATTCGGCGACGACTTCGGCGGCCTGGTTTTGCAGCAGGGCCAGCAGGCGGGCGATTTCTTCGCGCATCTTGCGGCGGTCGACGATCATGTCGACGGCGCCCTTTTGCACCAGGAACTCGGCGCGCTGGAAACCTTCCGGCAGCTTTTCGCGCACGGTGTTCTCGATCACGCGCGGACCGGCGAAGCCGATCAAGGCTTTCGGTTCGGCAATCACGACGTCGCCCATGAAGGCGAAGGAGGCCGAGACGCCGCCCATGGTCGGGTCGGTCAGGACGCTGATGAACGGCAGCTTTTTCTCGGACAGCTTGGTCAGCATGGCCGTGGTCTTGGCCATCTGCAGCAGCGACAGCAGGCCTTCCTGCATGCGCGCGCCGCCGGTGGCGGTGATGCAGATGAACGGCACTTTCTGTTCCAGTGCGATCTGGGCGCCACGGGCGAAACGCTCGCCCACGACCGAACCCATCGAGCCGCCCATGAATTCGAATTCGAAGCAGGCCACGACCACCGGCAGGCTCATGATCGAGCCGCCCTGGACGATCAGCGCGTCGGTTTCGCCGGTGGCGTCCATGGCCGCCTTCAGGCGGTCCGGGTACTTCTTGCTGTCCTTGAATTTCAGGGTATCGACCGGCAGCGCTTCCTGGCCGATCTCGTAGCGGCCGCCTGCGTCGAGCAGCGCGTCGAGGCGCTGGCGGGCGCGGATGCGCATGTGGTGATCGCATTTCGGGCAGACGTGCAGGTTGGCATCGAGGTCGGCGCGGTACAGCACCGCTTCGCACGACGGACACTTGACCCACAGGCCTTCCGGCATGGTCTTGCGATTGGCGGCATCGGAGCGCTGGATACGCGGGGGCAGCAGTTTTTCCAACCAACTCATGTTATCTCCTTTGCGGCGGTTCTGAAGGTGGGGCGTAGTGTAGCCGCTAGCGCCGGGCTTGTCGACCGCTTGGCTTTCTGACAATCACGCGCCGGACGAATCCTTGCCGACCTCTGCCGTGGTGAATTCGAAACCGCCAATGCGGGCTGCAAGAAGGTTATACACCCAGGCGCCGATCAGGGTGAACACGAATCCCATCAGGGTATAGAGCAGCGGCATCAGGACCAGCATCATCAGCGACAAGCCGGCGCCCTGCCCCATCACGGCCGGGATGATCATCAGCAAGGTGAACGGAATCGAGATGACGAAGTACAGCGCGGCCATGAGCTTGGCGTTTTGCAGGAGGGAGACGCTGACGACTTGCTTTTTCATGGGGTGACCTGTCCATACCAAAGTGTGAGTTAAAGTAATGTAACGTACTCAATAGCAGTCGGACAAGTCGCTGGCTGGCAGCGCCCATAAAAAAGCCTGCGGCGGCGAAATCGGCGGCAGGCTGTTGATGAAGCATGGCATTCTCAGCCGGCTTTGTTTCCGTGGTCGTGAATTCGAACCCGCCAACGCGCGCTGCGACCAGGTTATAGAGCCAGCTACCTGTCCTGGGCTGGCTGGCCCGACAGGGCAAGGAAAGCGGCGAGGACCAGCACGATCGGCAAGGAAATGACCACGTAGAGCGCAGCCGCCATCCTGGCGTTCTGCCCCAGCGACACAGACGTGATTTGCTTCTTCATACGCACTCCAAATGGTGGGATAAGGAAACTAAACCTTCACCCCGACAGGCGTTCCGGCATATGCACGCGGCCGGTAAGGCTGCTTGATGGAAAGCAGGACGGGCGCAGGAAGCGCGCTCGCTGGCCCGGCTGCTTTCAGTTGTCGAGCGCCGTGCGGATGCCGCCGACGAAATCGCGCACCGCCGCCACGGCCTTGTCCGCGCCGACGTTCTCGATTTCCTGGATGATGCGGCTGCCGATCACCACCGCGTCGGCCACCGAGGCCACCGCCTTGGCCGTGGCCGCATCGCGGATGCCGAAGCCGACGCCGATCGGCAGGCTCACGTGTTCGCGGATCGCGGCCACGCGGCGCGCGACGTCGTCGGTGTCGATGCTGCCGGCGCCGGTGACGCCTTTCAGCGACACGTAGTAACTGAAGCCGCTGCCATAGCGCGCCACCTGCCTGATGCGTTCCGTGGTCGAGGTCGGCGCAAGCAGGAAGATCAGGTCGAGGCCGGCCGCGCGCATGGCGTCGGCAAAGGCTTCGCATTCTTCCGGCGGGTAGTCGACCACGATGGCGCCGTCGGCGCCGGCCTCCTTGGCGCAGCGGATGAACTCGTCCGGGCCAATGCGCTCGATCGGGTTCGCATAGCCCATCAGGACCACGGGCGTGTGGGTGTTCGTTTGGCGGAACGTGCGCACGAAATCGAAGACGTCGGGCAGCCCGATGCCGAATTTTAAGGCGCGTTCGCAGGCGCGCTGGATGACCGGGCCTTCGGCCATCGGGTCGGAGAAGGGAACGCCGAGTTCGAGGACGTCTGCGCCGCCTTCGACCAGCGCGTGCATCAGCGGCACGGTGAGCGCGGGGCCGGGGTCGCCGGCGGTGATGAAGGTGACGAGACCGGTTTTATCTTGTTCGCGCAGGGTGGCGAAGGTGTGTTCGATGCGGGACATGGTGTGGTTTCCGATATGGATAGTTTTTGGACGGTGCAGCGTACCGGCGTAAATTCAACACGTGGGCGGCGAAGCCGGCCACCCTACGTAGAGGTTGTGAAAAAACGTCAGGGTAAGGGATACGGCCTACCGGCGCCGAGTCGAAGACAGTACGAGCGTACGGCGAGACGAGGCAACGCCGCCATGGCGATTTTTTCACAAGCTCGCAGGGTGGAACGGGCCACGAAAGGCGGCTTTGCCCTCCACGCGTCCAACTCAGCTGAAATCCAGCCCCATCCTCTGCGCCACCGTATGCATGTCCTTGTCCCCGCGCCCCGACAGATTCACCAGGATGATCTGGTCCTTCGGCAGGGTCGCCGCCAGCTTCACCGCATAGGCGATCGCGTGCGAGGACTCCAGCGCCGGAATGATGCCCTCGATGCGGCAGGTGTCGTGGAAAGCCTGCAGCGCCTCGTCATCCGTGATCGACACATATTCCGCGCGCGCCGAATCCTTCAGCCAGGCGTGCTCGGGCCCCACGCCCGGGTAATCCAGACCGGCCGACACCGAGTGGGTCTCGATGATCTGCCCGTTCGCGTCCTGCAGCAAATAGGTGCGGTTCCCGTGCAGCACGCCGGGGAAGCCGGCCGACAGCGAAGCCGCGTGCTTGCCGGAGGCGATGCCCTCGCCCGCCGCTTCGACGCCAACCAGCTTCACGCCCGGCTCGTCGATATAGGGATAGAAGATGCCCATCGCGTTCGAGCCGCCGCCGATGCAGGCCAGCACGTAGTCGGGCTGGCGGCCGGTCATTTCCGGCATCTGCACGCGGCATTCCTCGCCGATCACCGACTGGAAGTCGCGCACCATCATCGGATAGGGGTGCGGGCCGGCCACGGTGCCGATGATGTAGAAGGTGTTTTCGATGTTGGTGACCCAGTCGCGCATGGCTTCGTTCAGCGCGTCCTTCAGGGTCTTGCTGCCCGACTCCACCGGCACCACGGTCGCGCCCAGCAGCTTCATGCGGTAGACGTTCTGGGCCTGGCGCTTGACGTCCTCGGCGCCCATGTAGACGATGCATTCGAGGCCGAAGCGGGCGCAGATGGTGGCCGTGGCCACGCCGTGCTGGCCGGCGCCGGTCTCGGCGATGATGCGGGTCTTGCCCATGCGCCGCGCCAGCAGGGCCTGGCCGATCACGTTGTTGATCTTGTGGGCGCCGGTGTGGTTCAGGTCTTCGCGCTTGAAATACACCTGCGCGCCGCCGCTGAGTTCCGACCAGCGCTTGGCGTGGTACACCGGCGACGGACGGCCGACGAAGTGGGCCAGTTCGTAGCGGAATTCTTCGAGGAACTCGGCGTCGTGCGAATAGCGCGCGTAGGCGTCGTTCAGTTCGGCCAGCGCATGGCTCAGCGTTTCGGCGACGAAGCTGCCGCCGTAGGGGCCGAAGTGGCCGCGCGCGTCGGGGAACTGGTATTCCGTGGTCTGGAACAGCGCGTCGGGGCCGCGCTCGGCAATGGCGTCAACTGCCGCTTCCAGGGCGACTTCCTGTACTTCCTTGATGGTCATGATCGTGCTCTCTTGCTAGGGTGGCATCGGCGACCCGCACCGCGGCGACAAAGGCCGCGATCTTGCGGGCGTCCTTGATCCCCTTCGCTTCCTCGACACCGCTGCTGATGTCGACCGCGTAGGGGCGTACGCTGACCGTGGCGTCAGTCGCGTTTTGCACGCTCAAGCCACCACTCAAAACGACCCGAGGCGCGAGCTCTTTTGGGATGAGAGACCAATCGAAGACCTTTCCTGCGCCGCCATAACTGTCCACGTGGGCATCCAGCAAGAGGCCGGAAAACCAGGGACTGGCAGCGCGGTATGCGAGTTCGCATTCTAGCAGTTCGGCGTGCGCCGTGTCCGGCTTGACGCGGAAGGCGCGCACGAAGGGGCGTTTCACCACGGCCGCGATGGCGGCGCATTCCGCGGCCGTTTCGTCGCCGTGGAACTGCAGCAGCGCCACCGGCGCGGCGTCGACCACGGCCTGCACCGCATCGAGGCCGGCGTTCACGAACAGCGCGGTCGCGCTCACATACGGCGGCACCAGCCGGCCCAGTTCGGCAAAGCGCGCAGGCGTGACATAGCGCGGGCTCTTGGGATAGAACACGAAGCCGAGGGCGTCGGCGCCGGCATCGACGGCCGCGTACAGGTCCTGCTCGCGGGTGATGCCGCAGATCTTGATGCGGGTGCGTTTCATGGTCAATTACAGCCAGGGCAAGGGCGAGACCGCCTCCTGCGGCAGTCCCCACTTCGGATCGTAATCGATCTTGGCGAAGTACAGGCCGTCCGGCATGAAGGTGGGCGCGGCGGCGTCGCGGTCGCGCGCGGCCAGCACCTCGGCCATCCAGCCCGGCTCGTTGCGGCCGGTGCCGACATACACCAGCGCGCCGACGATGTTCCTCACCATGTGGTGCAGGAAGGCGCTGGCGCGCACGGTGAACACGATGATGTCGCCGCGGCGCTCGATGCCGATGTGCTGCATGTCCTTCACCGGCGTATTCGCCTGGCAGCCGGAAGCGCGGAAGGAACTGAAGTCGTGCAGGCCGATCAGGTGCGCCGCGGCCTCGCGCATGCGCTCCACATCCATCGGGCGGAACACCCAGCCGGCGCGCCCGGCCAGCAGCGCCGAGGGATTCGGGTTGTTGTACAGGACATAGTGGTAGGTGCGCGCGCGGGCCGAGAAGCGCGCATGGAATTCCTGGCCATCGATGTCGGGCGCCACTTCGTGGGCCCAGCGCACCGTGACCGAATCGGGCAGGAAGGCATTCGTGCCGCGCACCCAGCTCTGCATGGCGCGATCGAGCTCGGTGTCGAAGTGGACCACCTGCTCGACCGCGTGCACGCCGGTGTCGGTGCGGCCGGCGCAGGTGGTGCTCAATTTGGTGCAGGCAAACTTCTCGAGGGCGATCTCGAGGGCGTCCTGGACGGTGTCACGGCTCGGCTGCTTCTGGTATCCACTCCAGCCGGTGCCGACGTACTGGAGTCCTAGTGCGATGCGCCTCACGCCAACTGGGCTCGCATGGCGCTGGCGCGCGTGGCCTGCTCGCCGCTGCCGCCCTTGATGACTTCGTCGAGCAGCTCGCGCGCGCCTTCCTTGTCGCCGATTTCCTGGTAGGCGATGGCGAGGTCGAGCTTGGTTTCCATCTCCATCTGGGCCGGGGTCAGGTCGGCCGCGGCGCCCGCTTCTTCAGGAGCGGACGCGGCGCCTTGCGCGGCCAGGCCGGCGTCACCCGCCGGCAAGTCGAGGTCGAAGCTGTCCAGGTCGAAGCGCGGTACAGGCGTGCCCGGGTTCGGGATCGCCGGCACGGCGTCGAGTGCGAACGGATCGTCCCGCGGTGCGGCCGGCGCGGCGGGCTGGCCGAAGTCCATGCTGTCGAGGTCGAACAGCGGATCCTTCGGCGCCGCCAGCGGCTCGGCGGCAGCCGGGCTGGCGGCCGGCGCGAAGTCGAGGTCCAGGCCGTTCGAGAAATCGCGGTCCCGGTCCAGGGCCGCGGGATCGGCCGGCGTGGCTGGCGTCACCGGGGTGGTGTCGGCCAGGCTGAAGTCCATCGCGTCGAGGTCGAACAGCGGGTCGTCCAGGCTTGCCTCGGCCGGCGTCTGCGGTACTTCCGGCAGCGGCGGCAGTTCGAACTCCTTGGCCAGTTCGGCCATGTCGATGCCGGTGTTCGGGCCGTTCTTCGACAAGTCGAGCACGAAGCCGTCACCGCGGTCCCGCGCGAGCGGCGCGGCGTCATTCTCCGGCGCTGGCGGAGCGTCGAAATCCATGTCGAACGAAAGGTCGCCGACACTGTTACCGGCCGCCGCGCCAGGGGGAGCAGCGTCCGGCTCCAGCGGGGCGAACGGCTCCATGTCGAACTGCAGGTCGGGCACGGCGGTCGCATCGTTGCTGCCGAAGGAAGCCGGTTCCGACGCCGGAACCGGCTCGAAATTCAAGCCGCCAAGGTCGAAGTCGAGGAGATTGTCCTGCGCTTTGGCGCCGGCTTCCAGCGCCCCGCTCGCTTCGGCTGCCTCAGGCAGTGCCGTGGTGTCATTTGTGCGGGTCAGACCGCCGACGACGAAGCTGGAACCGAGCGACGTGCCTGTCACAGCGTCGGTCGTTGCAAGCGGCTTGATCATTCCCGAATGATCGCCATGGCTGCGGAAGGCCTGCTCCAGCTGCTGCGACAGCAGGGTCTGCGGGTTGCCGTCGTCGGCAGCGATGGCGCCGGCGGCGGCGGCGGCGGCAGCGGCGCCAGCGCCGATACCCGTGCCCGCCGCGGCGGCGTACATCGGATTGGCCGGATCGAGGGCGTGGCCCAGGCTGGCCGCCTGCGCCCATTCGTCGCCCTTGCCGCCGGTGAGGGTGTACAGCTCGGTGGCCTGGGTTTCAAACGCACGCACGTCCTTGCGGGCGGCGTAGATTTCCAGCAGCTTCAGGCGCACCGGATGGCGCAGCGGATCGTTGCGCAGCGCTTCCTTGAGGATGTCTTCGGCCTGGGTGTCGAAGTTGTAGGCCAGGTAGAGTTCGGCCTCGGCCAGCGGATCGACTTCATTGGTGTCGAGCTGGCTGGCCGACGGCGCGAAGCTGGAATTGAAGACGCTGTCGTTGGTGTCGACGCTCTGGCCGCCGGTTTCGGCGTACAGCGATTGCGCGTTGGCCGGCTGGGCGGCGCCGCCGCCGAGGATGCTCGGCTCGGCGGCGGCCGCTTTCGGCGCCGCCCCCTTCTTGCGGCGCTGCGACAGGCCGAGGGCGGCCAGGGCCAGCACCGCCACGCCCGCGCCGATGTAGGTGATGTTGTCCATCAGCGTGTCGAGCAGCGACTTTTCCGGCGCCGGCGCCGGCTTGGCGGCCTTCGGCTTGATCTTCGGGGCCGGCTTCAGGACGGCCTGGGTTTCCTCGGCGGCCGGTGCGATCGGCTGCACGCCCGCTGCGGCGCGGTCGGCCGCGGCGGCGCCGGCGCCGCTCGTCACGGTGGCCAGCTGCTCGAGCTGGCTGACGTTCTTTTCCAGTTCCTTGACGCGCTGCTGGGCATCCGCCAGTTCCTTTTCCTTGGCGATGGTGTCTTCGGCCGTGGTGGTGGCCGTGACATTGGCCGCACCGGCGCCGGCGCCGGCGGCCGGCGCCGCCTTCGACAGGCGCAGCTGGTCCTGGGATTCGTTGGCGGCGGTCGGGCGTTCCTGCACCTTGGCCGTGATGCGGCCGGTCGCGCTCTGCCCTGCCGGCGCTTCGCGCGCCGGGGTGCTGGTGGCCACCTGGCCGGCCAGCTTGGCGCGGTAGGCGTCGAAGTCGGCCGCATGCGCGACCACGGTGCCGCGCGCCTCGCCGGCGTCGCCGCCGCGCAGGGCCTCGCCTTCCGGCACGCTGAGGATCTGGCCCGACTTCAGGCGGTTCATGTTATTGCCGATAAAGGCGTCCGGGTTCGCGCGGTAGAGCGCGACCAGCATCATGTCGAGCGAGACGTCGGCGGGCTTCAGGCGGGTGGCGATGCCGCTCAGGGTATCGCCCTTGCGGACGCGGTAGCGCGGCGCGGCGTTCGGCGAGCGCGGGCCGTCTTCCCCGGCGGCGGCGCCTTCGGCGGCAGCCGCTTCGGCACGGGCGCTGCGCGGGGCGCGGCTGGCCGGGGCCGGGGCGGGCTGGCTGGCGCTGTCGGCGGCCGGCGCTGGCACCGCCGCACGCGGACGGGCGGCGGGCGCGGCGGCCACTTGCGCCGGCTGCGGCGCGCGCAGTTCGGCCGGGTCGAGCAGGAAGGTGTATTCGCGCACCAGGCGGCCGTTATCCCAGGCCAGTTCCAGCAGCATGTCGACGAAGGGCTCGTTCAGCGGCTGCGTCGAGCTGATGCGCACGAACTGGCCGCCGTTGCGCTGCTCCACATTGAAGCGCAGCGACAGCAGCGCCGGGTTGAAGTCGATGTTGGCCGCACGGTAGGCTTCCTGCGAGGCCAGCTTGGCGACCAGGCCTGGCGCTTCGTCGCTCGAGACGGCGGTCAGCTCGATCTCGGCGCGCAGCGGCTGGCCGAGGGCCGACAGCACGGTCAGCTTGCCCAGTCCCGCTGCCGACGCCGCCGACGACAACAGCACTGCACTGGCGACCGCCGCCGTGAGTGTTTTCAACGCGGACGACATGATCTGAGGGCGGCGGTTCAATGGCATAGTGGGGAGTGGGGTTGGTTAGCTGGGAAAAAGACGGTTTCCCGGAAGTCTGAACATATCATCATGCACTGGAGCATGCAAGCGCTACGGGGCGTAGAGGGGTGTTTCTGTGGGGTGGAAGGGTGTTTGGTAACGATTCGATATCGTTCCGAGGGGCAATAAATTAGTGCGGGAATAACAGGTGTGATTGCCGAGATAACGTCCGGGGAAACCTCGTTGCAGGGTGGACACCGGTGTCCACCCTGCATTGCTTACTTCTCGAGCACGATGCGCAGCATGCGGCGCAGCGGCTCGGCCGCGCCCCACAGCAGCTGGTCGCCGACGGTGAAGGCCGACAGGTAGTCCGGTCCCATCGACATCTTGCGCAGGCGGCCGACCGGAATCGTCAGGCTGCCGGTCACTGCGGCCGGCGACAAGTCGATCACCGAGGCTTCGCGCGTGTTCGGCACCACCTTTACCCACTGGTTGTGCGAGGCGATGATGTCGTTGATTTCGTCGAGCGGCACATCCTTTTTCAGCTTGATGGTCAGCGCCTGCGAGTGGCAGCGCATGGCGCCGATGCGCACGCACAGGCCGTCGACCGGGATCGCCGCCGAACCGAAACGCTCGCCCAGGCCGAGGATCTTGTTGGTCTCGGCGCCGGCCTTCCACTCTTCCTTCGACTGGCCATTGCCCAGGTCCTTGTCGATCCACGGGATCAGGTTGCCGGCCAGCGGGGCGCCGAACTGCTTGATCTCGTCCGGCGCATAGCCATGCTGGGTGGCCAGCACGGTGCGGTCGATTTCCAGGATGGCCGAGGCCGGGTCGTCGAGCAGCGGCTTGACGGCCGCGTTGATGGTGCCGAACTGGGTCAGCAGCTCGCGCATGTGCTGGGCGCCGCCGCCGGAAGCGGCCTGGTAGGTCATCGAGGTCATCCACTCGACCAGGCCCTGCTCGAACAGGCCGCCCAGGCCCATCAGCATGCACGACACGGTGCAGTTGCCGCCGATGTAGTTCCTGACGCCGCGCGCGAGGGCGCTGTCGATCACGTCGCGGTTCACCGGGTCGAGCACGATGACGGCGTCGTCGTTCATGCGCAGGGTCGAGGCGGCGTCGATCCAGTAGCCGTTCCAGCCGGCCGCGCGCAGCTGCGGGTAGACCTCGCTCGTGTAGTCGCCGCCCTGGCAGGAGATGATGATCTCGCACTTGGATAGCTCGGCGATGTCGCTGGCGCTCTTCAGGGTGGTTTCGTTCTTCGCCATGGCCGGGGCCTTGCCGCCCGGGTTCGAGGTGGTGAAAAACACGGGTTCGATGTGGGCGAAATCGCCCTCTTCCTGCATGCGCTGCATCAGGACCGAACCGACCATGCCGCGCCAACCAACCAGGCCTACTAACTTCATTTTTTTCCTTTAGGGGTTATTCATTGATACGTTAACGATGATCGGGGCGTATCGGTGGACAAGGGCGCCAACAATGATCGGCGTTTACGCGTGGGCACAGCGTGCCCACCATACGGTTCGTTGCGAGTACAGGCGTTATCGCAGGGCTTGCAGCACCGCGTCGCCCATCTGCCGGGTGCCGACGCGCTCGGTGCCATCCTCGAATATATCCGGTGTGCGCAATCCCTGCTGGAGGACGCGCTTGACGGCGTCCTCGATGCGGTCGGCCTGCTCGGCTTTATCCAGCGAGTAGCGCAGCATCATGGCGGCGGACAGGATTGTGGCCAGGGGATTGGCGACGCCCTTGCCGGCGATGTCGGGGGCCGAGCCGTGCGAAGGCTCGTACAGGCCCTTGTTGCCGGCGTCGAGCGAGGCCGATGGCAGCATGCCGATCGAACCGGTCAGCATGGCGGCGGCGTCGGACAGGATGTCGCCGAACATGTTGCCGGTAACGATGACGTCGAATTTCTTCGGGGCGCGCACCAGCTGCATGGCGGCGTTATCGACGTACATGTGTTCGAGCGCGACGTCCGGGTATTCCCGGTGCACATCAGTGACGATGTCGCGCCAGAACTGGAAGGTTTCCAGCACGTTGGCCTTGTCGACGCTGGTCACGCGCTTGTCGCGCTTTTGCGCGGCCTGGAAGGCGACGTGGGCAATGCGGCGGATCTCGCCTTCGGCGTAGCGCATCGTATCGAAACCTTCGCGCTGGCCCTTGAATGGCCCGTCGGGGCATTCACGCACGCCGCGCGGCTTGCCGAAATAGATGTCGCCGGTCAGCTCGCGGATGATCAGGATGTCCAGCCCGGACACCACTTCCGGCTTCAGCGTCGAGGCGCCGGCCAGTTCCGGATACAGGATGGCCGGACGCAGGTTGGCGAACAGGCCGAGCTCCTTGCGCAGGCCGAGGATGGCCTGCTCCGGACGCAGCGCGCGTTCCAGGCTGTCGTACTGGTAGTCGCCCACCGCGCCGAACAGCACGGCGTCGGCTTCCTTCGCCAGTTTCAGCGTCGCTTCGGGCAGCGGACGGCCGTGGGCCGCGTAGCCGGCGCCGCCGACTTCCGCGCGTTCCATTTCAAAACGTTCGCCCAGCGCACCGAGCACGCGCACGGCCTGGTCGACGATCTCGGGGCCGATGCCGTCGCCCGGCAGGATGGCAATCTTCATGGGGCTCTTTCAGATGGTGTTGGCCAGCCAGGGCTGGCGCGCCAGGTGGCGTTCCTCGAAGGCGCGGATCTCGTCGGCGTGGCGCAGGGTCAGGCCGATGTCGTCCAGGCCGTTCAGCAGGCAGTACTTGCGGAAGTCGTCGATGGCGAAGTCGAAGCCGATGCGTCCGTCAGCCGTGCGCAGCACCTGGTTTTCCAGGTCCACGATCAGCGTGAAGGACATGGATGCCTTGACTTCATCGAACAGCCCGTCGACCTGCGCTTCGCTCAGCACGATCGGCAGCAGGCCGCTCTTGTAGCAGTTGTTGAAGAAAATGTCGGCGAAACTCGGCGCCACGATGGCGCGGAAGCCATACTGCTGCAGGGCCCAGGGCGCGTGCTCGCGCGATGAGCCGCAGCCGAAGTTCTTGCGCGCCAGGAGGATCGAGGCGCCGGCATAGCGCGGCTGGTTCAGCACGAAGTCCGGGTTCAGCGGACGCCGGCTGTTGTCCTGGCCCGGCTCGCCGTGGTCGAGGTAGCGCCACTCGTCGAACAGGTTGGGGCCGAAGCCGGTGCGCCGGATCGACTTCAGGAACTGCTTCGGGATGATGGCGTCGGTATCGACGTTGGCGCGGTCGAGCGGCGCCACCAGGCCTTCGTGTACGGTGAATGTGTCCATGTGCTGATCCTGGAGCCTGCTGGCTTGGTTACTTGTTTATTTGCCGCCGGCGCCGGTCACGACCTGGCCGACCTTCTGCACGTCGCGGCCGATGCCCGAGATGGTGTTGCAGCCGCTGAGGACCAGGGCGACGAAGGTGAGTGCGATTGCTTTTTTCATGGTGGTTCCGAAAGTCAAAAAGAGGAATTCTACAATGCGCGCACGTCGACGAAGTGGCCGGCGATGCCCGCCGCCGCCGCCATCGCCGGCGACACCAGGTGGGTGCGGCCGCCCGGTCCCTGGCGGCCTTCGAAATTGCGGTTCGAGGTCGAGGCGCAGCGTTCGCCCGGCTCCAGGCGGTCGGCGTTCATCGCCAGGCACATCGAGCAGCCCGGTTCGCGCCACTCGAAGCCGGCGGCCTTGAAGATGCGGTCCAGGCCTTCGCGCTCGGCCTGTTCCTTCACCAGGCCGGAGCCCGGGACCACCAGCGCCAGCTTCACGTTCGAGGCGCGCTGGCGGCCGCGCACCACGGCCGCGGCGGCGCGCAAGTCCTCGATGCGCGAATTCGTGCAGGAGCCGATGAAGACCTTGTCGATGCGGATGTCCGCGATCGCGGTGTTCGGCTCCAGCGCCATGTAGGTCAGCGCCTTTTCGATGGCGTCGCGGCGCACGGCGTCGCGCTCCTGCCCGGGATCGGGCACGCGGCCGTCGATGGCGGTCACCATCTCGGGCGAGGTGCCCCAGGTGACTTGCGGACGGATCTCGGCCGCGTCCAGGGTGACCACCAGGTCGAAGCGGGCGCCGGGGTCGGAATGCAGGGTGCGCCAGTAGCCCACGGCCTGCTCCCACTGGGGACCGGCTGGCGAGTAGGGGCGGCCCTTCACGTACTCGATGGTCGTGGCGTCGACGCCCACCATGCCGGCGCGGGCGCCGGCTTCGATGGCCATGTTACAGACCGTCATGCGCCCTTCCATCGACAGCGCGCGGATGGTCGAGCCGCCGAATTCGATGGCATAACCGGTGCCGCCGGCGGTGCCGATCTTGCCGATCACGGCCAGCACGATGTCTTTCGCGGTCACGCCTTGCGGCAGCGCGCCGTCGATTTGCACCAGCATGGCCTTCGATTTCTTGGCCAGCAGGGTCTGCGTGGCCAGCACGTGCTCGACTTCCGAAGTGCCGATGCCGTGCGCCAGGCAGCCGAAGGCGCCGTGGGTCGAGGTGTGCGAATCGCCGCAGACCACCGTCATGCCGGGCAGCGTGGCGCCCTGCTCCGGCCCGATCACGTGGACGATGCCCTGGCGCTTGTCGTTCATGTCGAAGTAGGTCAGGCCATAGCTTTTCGCATTCGCGTCGAGGGTCTCGACCTGCAGGCGCGAGGTTGGATCCGCGATGCCTTCGCGGCGGCCGGTGGTCGGCACGTTGTGGTCGGCCACCAGCAGGTTGGCGGCGTTGCGCCAGAGCGGACGGCCGGCCTCGCGTAGTCCCTCGAAGGCCTGCGGGCTGGTGACTTCGTGTACCAGGTGGCGGTCGATGTACAGCACCGTCGTTCCGTCGGCATCGGCACGCACCACGTGGGCGTCCCAGAGTTTGTCGTAGAGGGTCTTCAACATGCGGTTTCCTGTGGCGGGCGCTCGAAAAAAGCGAGGCGTTTTTGGATTATGCCCACAATTGTGCAGTGCGGCAAGCGGTCGTTCTTGCACGATTCTGCCAAAAACAGACTTCGAATGCAAATTTCGTTTGCACGTAAAGACAGGAATGCAAATAAAAAAGCCTGCGCAGCGATGGCACAGGCTTTTTCTTGCGAGGGCTGGAGCAGCCCTCTTTCACTGCATTGGTGCGTGCTCAGGCAGCCAGGCGCACCGTGCTGCGGCAACCGTCCATCAGGAAGGACAGGCCGACCACCAGCACCAGCTCGCCTTCGGCGGAGCGCGCGGTACCGGTGATGCCCTCGACGGTCAGCGCCGTCATCGGCTTGATCACCAGGTCGGCCGTGCCGTCCACCGCTTCCACCGCCAGGATATACGGCTGCGGGGCGTTGATGACGATGCCGACGCGTTCCGGCGCTTCCTCGTAGCCGAGCGCGCCGGCCAGCGAACGCACCGGCAGCGGACGGCCCTGGTCCTTCAGCACCGGGGCGCCGCCGACCATCGAGAACTCTTCCGGCAGCTCGACCACGCGCTCGACCACCGCCATCGGCAGCGCCAGCGAGGCGCCCGAGGTGGAGACCAGCATGGTCGGCACGATCGACAGTTCGATCGGCAGGCGGATCGCGAACTTGGTGCCGGAACCGAGCTGGGAATCGATGCGGATCGCGCCGCGGTTCTTTTCCACCGCGGTCTTGACCACGTCCATGCCCACGCCGCGGCCCGAGACCGAGGAAGCGACTTCCTTGGTCGAGAAGCCCGGCAGGAACACCAGCTGGTAGGCGTCTTCGTCGTTCGGGGCGCCGTTCTCGCTGATCAGGCCTTTTTCAAAGGCCTTCTTGCGCAGCTTGGTCGGGTCCATGCCCTTGCCGTCGTCCTGCAGCACGATCATGACGCTGTTCGCTTCCTGCCAGGCTTTCAGCAGGATGAAGGCTTTCGCGGGCTTGCCGGCGGCGACGCGGTCTTGCGGCGATTCGACGCCGTGGTCGAGCGCGTTGCGCAGCATGTGGACCAGCGGATCGTACAGGCTGTCCACCACCACGCGGTCGACTTCGGTCTCGGCGCCTTCGATGGTCAGCTCGACGTCCTTGCCCAGGTCTTTCGCCAGTTCGCGCACCAGGCGCGGGAATTTCTGGAACAGGCGGCCGACCGGCTGCATGCGCGTCGCCAGCGTGGCGCGCTGCAGTTCGGCCGAGTAGCGCGAGGCGCGCTCCAGGGTTTCGGTGAGCGTGGCCATCAGGGTGGCGGCCTGGCCTTCGAACTTGAACTGGGCCAGGCGTTCCAGCAGCACGGCGGCCTGGTTGGCGGCCTGCACCGATTCGCCGGCCACTTCCAGCAGCGCGTCGAGCTTGACGGCGTCGATGCGGATGCTTTCGTCTTTCGCCGGTGCGGCGGCGGCGCGCGCGTCGGCGACCTTGTTGTCCTGGCGGCGGTCGATGCCGTCCCAGCCCGGCTTCGCGCCGGGAGCAGGCGCGGCGGCAGGTGCAGCAGCAGCCGGCGCTTCGGCGGCAACGGCAGCAGCCGGCGCAGCAGCGGCGGCGGCCGGCGCAGGGCTGGCATCCACGGCAATCGCATTCGCGGCCGGCACCACGGCGTTGTACATGCCGGTCCAGTCGAGGCCATCTTCACCGGCGGCAGGCGCGGCGGCAGCAGCAGCAGCAGCAGCAGCAGCAGGCGCGGCCGGTGCAACAGCAGCCGGCGCCGGGGCGGCAACCACTGCGGGCGCAGCCTCGGCCTTGCCTTCGATCGCGTCCATCAGGATGCGTTCCAGGTCCTGCGGCATGGGCGCCAGCTGTTCCGGCGCGGCGCCGTTGTTCAGGTCATTGAGCTGGTCGGCCACGAAGCCCGAGGCCTGCAGCGCCGCCTCGATCGACAGCGGCGTGACCGGCGCGGCGCCGGTGCGCAGCGCGTCGAACAGGTTTTCGGTCAGGTGGCAGGCCGCGACCAGCGCGGGCAGGCCCATGAAGCCGGCCCCGCCCTTGATCGTGTGGAACGAGCGAAACACGGCATTCAGCGTTTCCTTGTTCTCGGGGTCGCGTTCGAGGCGCAACAGGTGCTCTTCAACATTGACTGCCAGATCCATCGCCTCGACGACGAAATCCTTCAGCATATCGTCCATTAGAATCCTAGATCGGCAAGAAGGTCGTCGACATTGTCCTGGTCCAGCGCCGCTTCAGGCACGGACGGGCCTTGCATCAATACCACCGGTGCGGCTTCCTTCTCGGCCAGCTTGGCGCGGGTTTCCGGCGGCGCGTTGTCGCGCAGCAGCTGGGCCAGTTCGTTCTCGACGGTCTTGGTGATCGTGACCACTTTCTTGATCAGCTGGCCGGTGATGTCCTGGAAGTCCTGGGCCATCATGATGTCGAGCAGGCGCGCCTTCTCGGCTTCGGTGGCTTCCGATACCGATTTGGCGAACTGGCGCGAATCGCCGGCCAGGGCCTTGAATTCGTCGAGACCGAGCTTGCCCGCGAACAAGTCATTCCAGCGCTTGTCCATGTCCTGGGCCTGCTTGGACAGCTTGTCCTGCGCCGGCATGCCTTCGTCCAGGGTGTTCAGCACCTTGTTCGCGGCCTGCTCGGTCAGGGTGGCGACGTATTCCAGGCGGTCCTGGGCGTCCATGATCTGCGAGGAAGCCTCGGTCAGTGCGCGGTCGTAGCCCAGCTCGCGCAGCGAGTCGTGCAGCAGGCGCACGATGCCGCCCAGGCGTTCGTACATGTTGCCGCCATCGCCTTCAGCGGCGTCGCCGCCGGCTGCGGGTGCGGCTGCAGGTGCGACCGGGGCGGCCGGGGCGGCGGCTGCGGCCACCACCGGCGTGCTCGAAGCCACCTGGTCGAACAAGGCGTCGAGGTCATCCTCGTCGGCTGGCTGTGCTCCCGGGGCGGGCGAGGCTGCAGGTGCGGGTGCGGGGGCCGTGCTGGCACGCTGGGCCGCCACTTCCTCGAATAGCGCGTCGAAATCGTCAGCGGCGTCGGTCATAATCCCTGCTTCTCCATAATATAAATGTCGCGGTCTGCGTGCTTCGGTCCGTTGGTCATGCGGACTTCCGCGCGCACGTACAACCTCGCTGGAAGCCCAGATAGTAGTGAGCGAGTGTAGCAGCGTGGTTGCCGCAGGTAAATATCAGAGATCGCGCTACAACGAAATGGACAAGGAAACTTAATTCCGCGACAATAAAACCGTGCAGTTCCTGAATCTTTTCGCAAGCCAGGTGTTGTTTTGTGGTCGCGTCGATTGTGCACGGTTTTCCGGACCGGTCCGGAGCAAGCGGACTCATGTTTGAGCAAAGTCAACGGCTTGCGTCATCACAATCCCCTGGCGGCATACTAAGGACACAATACGTGTCGTCTGGGAGGACATCATGTACCGGAAAATCCTGATCACCACCGACGGTTCGGCCGTCTCGCAGCACACGGCCTGTGCCGGCGTGAAGTTCGCGCATCAAATGGGCGCCGAGGTGCTGGCCCTGTTCGTCGCCCCCGAGTACCAGTATCCGGTGTACGTGGAAATCATCCCGCCCTCCTACCCGAGCGAACAAGAATATGCGGAGCAGATGCAGCGCATGGGCGAGGACTACATGGGCCGCATCATGCAGTCGTGTACCAAGGCCAGCCTGCAGCACAGCTGCATGACGGCGTTTTCCGACGCCACCGCGCTGAAGATCGTCGAGGTCGCCGAGCAGCAGGGCTGCGACCTGATCTTCATGGGCTCGCACGGGCGCAGCGGCTGGGGCCAGCTGCTGCTGGGCAGCGTCACCAACAAGGTGCTGGCGCATACCACGCGTCCGGTGCTGGTGCACCGCCTGATCAACGAACCGGCGCCCGACTGAATCGCGGCAATTGCAGCAGGCGTCACCGCATGTGTATCTGTAGTCGTATCTAAATAGCGAAAGCGCCAGCCACGGCTGGCCTGCCACGCGAACTCGACACGGGGAGACGGCAAATGATCAGAATCGTCATCGCAGATGATCACACCATCATGCGCGAAGGCCTCAAGCGCATCCTCGACGGCGCGCTCGACGTCGAGATCGTGGGCGAAGCCACCAATGGCTTCGAGGTGCTGTCCCTGGTGCGCCAGGGCGGCTTCGATTTGCTGATGCTCGACTTGTCGATGCCCGGACGCAGCGGCGTCGATCTGATCCGCCAGGTACGCAGCGAGGCGCCGAAGCTGGCCATCCTGATCCTCACCATGCACGAGGAAGAACAGTACGCGGTGCGGGCGATTCGCGCCGGCGCCCAGGGCTACCTCACGAAGGAAAGCGCGGGCACCCAGCTGGTGGGGGCGATCCGCAAGGTGGCCTCGGGCCGGCCCTACATCAGCACCGAGGTGGCCGAGCAGCTGGCCCTGAACATCATGGCGCCCAACGAACAACTGCTGCACAAGCAGTTGTCGGACCGCGAGTTCGAAGTGTTTTCGCTGCTGGTGGGCGGCAAGTCGATCACGGAAATCGCCAATAACCTGCACTTGTCGGTGAAAACCGTCAGCACCCACAAGACGCGCATCATGCAGAAGATGGGCATGACCTCGCTGTCGGAAATGGTGCAGTACGCGGTGGCGCACCGCTTGCTGGCGCCGATGAAAGCCTAGCGGGCGCGGCACCGGCTACGGGGCGGACACAGCGGCAACGCCCGCGTCAACAGGCCTAATCAACTTGGACACCGTCCAGTCATATTCGTGCCAACAGCGCCACGCGCGGCTTGATGTAATCGCAGCACGCCCGCCCCGCCGCCCGGCGGGCTCTCACTCTATACCTCAGCGCTTCAGTCGGAATAGTCCTACATTCCTCCCCACTCTCCTACCTACACATTCAGCCATTGCCGATATCACTACCGAACTCGTGTTGGCATACTGAATCCAGCGTATCGACTTGCTTGCGATCTACTTTCTCTCCGTAAGCCAAGCCTGCCGCCGTTCCTGAATTCCTATTGAAGTACCGGTGCAGCGCCACTAGCGGCCTCACCCGAAAGAATTCTTCACTGGAGATGAGCATGCAGTCACAGCAAACGACAGACCAACGCACCAGCAGCACGTCGACCATGCACACCACGCCGATGGAGGCTGGCCGCCAGCGCCAGGGCCGCCTGTGGTCCAACCTGAAGGAGGTCTGCGACCTGCTCCATATCCCGGCCGCGGTCTCGGTCAATTCGGAAGAGCTGCTGTTCCAGCATGTGCAGTTCAAGACCGGCCAGCGCGTCCACACCATCGGCCAGGCCTTCGACACCCTGTACATCGTCAACTCCGGCTTCCTGAAAACCGTCCTCATCGACGAATTCGGCAACGAGCAGGTGCTGAGCTTCCCGATGAAGGGCGACATGCTCGGCATCGACGGCATCCACACCCGCCACTACGCCTCCGAGGCGGTCGCCCTGTCCGACTGCGACCTGATCCTGCTGCCGTTCAAGAAGCTGACCGCCCTCGGCCGCGTACACATGGAACTCGAGAACCTGATGTACGGCGTCATGAGCCGCGAGCTGGTGCGCGAACAAGCCATGATCGGCATGCTCGGCGCCCTGTCGGCCGAGGCCCGCGTGGCCCGCTTCCTGGTGTCGCTGGCCGACCGCTTCGCCGCCATGGGTTACTCGAGCAAGCTGTTCAACCTGCGCATGACGCGCCACGAAATCGGCAGCTACCTCGGCCTGACCCTGGAAACGGTCAGCCGCACGCTGTCGGCCTTTAACGAAATCGGCCTGATCACCGTCGACCAGCGCACCATCGGCATCAAGGACGCGGAAGCCCTGAAAACCCTGCGCCGCCTGCCACCCTCGCGCTCGCGCGCCAAGGCGGCCGGCAAGAAGGCCGAGCTCGATGCAGCCGGCGACGACCAGATGCTGGCCACCGCCTGAAGCGTTTTACCCGGGACCGGCCCGGGATGTTGCAGCAGTAAAGGAATCGGCTCCGATGCGGCTTTCTCAGGACGAGAGCGCCGCATCGGAGCCGGTTTCACTTCCGGCCTCTCTTCCATTTAGAGAGACTGCGCGCTTACTGGGCGCTTCCTGGGCGCTTGGTGATTGCCTACGGGTCGCTTACTGGTCGCGCGACAGCACGCCGTCGTTGACGCGCACGGCGTCGCCGGCACGGAAGCCCGGGTCGTTGTCGTACTGCAGGGTCTGCGTCGCGCCGTTGCCCGCATACCGGACCACGACTTCATAGCGCGCGTTGCGGTGGGCGTTCTGGTCGATATTCCTCCCCACCACCGCGCCGCCGATGGCGCCGGCCGCGGTTGCCGCCGTGCGGCCGCTGCCGCTACCGACCTGGTTGCCCAGCAAACCGCCGATCACGGCGCCGCCAACCGTGCCGAGTGCGCCGGAACCCTTGTTCTCGACCATGTTCACCGCTTCCACCGTGGCGCAATTGGTACAGTAGCGCGCCGCGCGCGGTGCATTCGACGAGCGCCCGTCGCTGGCCAGGTTGCGCTGGGCAACCGGCGGTGCGCCGTCGCGCACCAGGGTTTCACGCAGCACGTCGCTGGCCACGCGGTCGCCCACGCGCAGGTCGGCCGTCACGCGGCTGCCGTTGCGGATGCGGTCGTGGGTGCCGATGGTGTAGGTGCCGGCGTACTGGCCACGGTCGAGCTCGCGCAGGCGCAGGTCGCGCGTGGCGCCGTCGATCTTGACGGTGGCGTTGCCGCCCGGCGTGCCGTACAAATTGAAGTGCAATTCCACGCCGGGGGCGATGCGGCGCACCTCGTCGACGTCGAAACCGCGGATGTCCGGCGCCGGCATGCGCTCGCGTGCGTAATTTTGCGCCTGTGCGCTCATCGGGGCCAGGCTCAGCGGAGCGAGCGGCAGCAGCGCGCATGCCAGGCTGCAGATTGTCTTGCGTGCTTTCATGATTCCCTCCTGTTGGATGGATCCGGTGCGGATCCGGGACATGGAATCAAAGTACGCCTGCGCCGCCGCGGCGACCGTGCGCTAGCGAACCGTGCAGGCGAGCACAGCAGTAAAGCCCGTCCACGTAGTCCAGCGGCACAGGACGAGGGCGCCTACATCTGCCGGAACTGCTGGGCATAGACCGGGCTGACGCGCAGCTTTTCGGGCCGGTTGCGCAGGCCCAGCACCATCTTGCCCGCCGTGTCGCGCCCTGCGTGGGCCACGCAGTGCAGGTTGACCACCGTGCTGCGGCTGACCTGCTGGAAGCAGGCCGGGTCGAGCTGGGGCAGCAATTCCTTCAGCGGCAGCCGGATCAGGGCCTCGCTGTCGGCGGTGGCCACGTTCACATACTTGTCGAGCGCCTGGAAGAACACCACCTCGCCCACCGGGATCATGCGCACCAGGCTGCCGACGGCGGCGCGGATGGTCGTCAAGCGCCCCGGTGCGCTGGCCGGCGGCAACAGCGCCTGCAACTGGCCGACCAGGCCGGCCAGGCCGCCATCGGCGGCGCGGCGCGCGCACAGCATGCGCAGGCGTTCCACGGTGCGCGCCAGGCGTGCATCGTTCACCGGCTTCAACACGTAGTCGGCGGCGGCCTGCTCGAAGGCCTGCACCGCATAGGCGTCGTAGGCCGTGACGAAGACCACGTGCGGAAACGGCGCCGCCTCGTCCCAGCGCTCGGCCAGCTCCTCCGCCGCCTCGAGCCCGCTCTGGCCCGGCATCTTGATGTCGAAGAACAGGATGTCCGGCCGCAGCACCAGCGCCTGTTCGACCGCGGCGATGCCGTTCGGCGCCGTACCGGCGATCTCGAGTTCCGGCCACAGCCGGCCCAGGCTGGCCGCCAGCACGGCAGCCAGGATCGGTTCGTCTTCGGCAATCAGGGCGCGTGGGTGCATGGGTTCTCCAATGGCAGCGTGAGTCGGACTAGGGTGCCTTGCGGCTGGGCCGGCGCCAGCAGCACGGCGGCGCGCTCGCCGTACAGGGATTGCAGGCGTTCGCGGGTGGTGGAAACGCCGACCCCGCCGCCGGGGCGGCCCGGGGCGGCTGCGGCCAGCCCGCGTCCGCTGTCGCGCACGGCGATGTCGAGCAAGCCGTCGTGGGTGCTGGCTTCGATGACGATCTCGCCGCCCGCGACCGTCGGCTCCAGCCCATGCACGATGGCGTTCTCGACCAGCGGCTGCAGCAGCAGGGGCGGCAGGCGGGCGCCGCGCAGCTGCGGCGGCAAGTCGAGCCGGTACGCGAGGCGACTCCCCATGCGTACGCCCATCAGGCCCAGGTAAGCCTGCATGGCGGTAAATTCCTGTTCCAGCGTCGTACTGTCGGCCCGCGTGGCGCCAAGGGTGCTGCGCAAGTACTGGATCAGCTGGTCGAGCATGAGGCTGGCGCGCGCCGGGTCCAGGGCGATCAGGCCCTGCAGGTTGGCCAGGGTATTGAACAGCATGTGCGGCTCGATCTGGGCTTGCAGCAGGCGCAGCTGCGCTTGCACGGCCTGGCGTTCGACGACTTCGGCGCGCAGGCGCGCTTCCTCGTGCGCGCGCCGGATGCGCGCCAGGCGCTCGCGGTGCTCGACCAGCACCGTCATCGTGCACATGGCCAGGAAGGTGAACAGCACCATGCTGATGCGGCCGACCGATGGATACTCGGTCAGGCCCGGCGCCCGGTGGCCGAACAGCGAGCCAAACACGTGGATGCCGCTGAAGTGGCCCAGCACCGACGCCACCAGCATGAAGCCGAGGAAGCCCAGCCAGCCGTGTGGCCGCCGCTGCGGGCCGGGCCAGAGCAGCAGGCGGCCCAGGTCGGTGATGAAGAAGGCGATCATGCCGATCGACACCGAGTACACCAGCTGCTCGTACAGCGCTTCCGGATAACCGGTGGCCAGCGTGATCAGGACGCCGGCGCCCAGCGAAACCGGCAGCGCCATCAGCAGGTCGGCCAGGAGCGTGCGCAGCAAGCGCCGCAGCGCGGGCGGCATGCCGGATGGCGGTGCGGCGGACGACGGCGCGGCGGAAGACATGTTGGTGGACATCGGCGCTCGCTTCATGTGGTTGGCGACAGGTCCAGCCATTCTGCCGAGCCGCGCGCGCGGCGGCAAGCGGCCTGCGACGAAAGCCGATGTCGATGGCGCGAAAACGCCGGATGCCGGCGCCAAGCCGGGGCGGCTAGCGGACGGCGTGCACCGCCTCGCCCGAGGTGACGAAAATGGCGTCGCCCGCCTCGCGCGTCACCACGTGCCCGCCGGTAAACGCGCCGAACGATGGCAGGATCATGCGCTGCGCGCCCACCACGAAGCACGGCAGGCGCAGGGCGTCGTAGCGGGTGGCCAGCACCCAGGCCGGATGCACGTGGCCGGCCAGCGCATAGCCGGTGCCGGCTTCCATTTCCAGGTCCGGATGGTGGCAAAAGGCGAACGGCCCCACCGCATGCGGCTCGTCCACCAGTTCGATGCCGAGCGTGGCGGCCGGGTCGCCGGCGTGCTTGTCGTGGTTGCCGCGCACCAGGGTCAGCTGCAAGTCGGGCCGCGTGTGGCGCCAGGCCAGCATCGCCTGCTGGGTCGATGAGGCATGGGCCGCGCGCGCATGCAGGAAGTCGCCGAGAAACATCACGTGGCGGGCGCCATGGCGTTCGACCAGGTCGTCGAGCCCGGCCAGGTTTTCCGTCGTGGTCCCGCGCGGCACCGGGATGCCCTGGGCGCGGAACGAGGCCGCTTTGCCGAAGTGGATGTCGGCGATGATGAGCATTTGCCGCGCCGGCCAGTACACCGCTTTTTCCGGCAACAGCAGCAGCCTTTCGCCCGCCACGGCCACCGCCGTTGCGGTTGTCTCCACTACACCTGTATCACGCATACCTGCGCCACTCATACCTGCGCTGCCTTTTCCAGTTCCCGTACCATGCGCGCCACGCGGTCGTTGAGCTTTTCGGTGCTCACCTTTTCGCGGAAGCGTTCGACCATCAGCGCAAAGCCGAACGGCGTCGCGCGTTTCACCACACGATACGCCACTTTGCGCGCATGCAGCTCCTCGAGCGTTTCGCGCAGGCGCGTCAGTTCCAGTTCCTGCTCCAGCACTTCGCGCTGGGCTTGCGTCAGCAGCAGGTTGCCGGCATCGTGCTTGCGGAAGACTTCAAAAAACAGCGAGGACGAGGCCTGCACCTGCCGGTTCGATTTCGGCTGGCCCGGATAGCCCTGGAACACCAGCCCGGCGATGCGCGCCACTTCGCGGAAGCGCTGCTGCGACAGCTGGGTCGCGTTCAGGCTTTCCAGGACGTCTTCGAGCAGGTGCTCGGTATCGAACAGGGACACGTCGGCCCCGGTTGCGCCAGCGAAGATGGCTTCCCAGTCCACCGGCTCCGGCGCCATCAGCTCGAAGCCGTAGTCATTGATCGCAATCGAAAAGGTGATCGGCTGCACGCGCCCGATGCGCCAGGCGAACAGCGAGGCCAGGCCCATGTGCACCGAGCGGCCCGCGAACGGGTACACGAACAAGTGCCAGCCCTCGCGGCTTTTGAGGGACTCCAGCACCAGGGTATCGATAGTGGGCAGCGCCGACCATTTCTGCTGGATCTCCAATAGCGGCTGGATGGCCTGCATTTCCGGCCCCTCGAACACGCCGGCCGCCGCCTGGCGCAGCTGCTCCAGCGCGGCGTGCGCCAGTTCCGAGGACATCGGCATCTTGGCGCCCTGCCAGCGCGCGATCGCCCCGCGCGACCCGGTGGCGCGTTTTACAAAGGCCGTCATCTCGTGCACGCGGATGAATTCCAGAATGCGTCCGCCGAACAGGAAGTGGTCGCCCTGCTTCAGGCGCGAGATGAAGGACTCTTCCATGCTGCCGATGCGCCCGCCGCTGACGTACTTCACCTGGATCGAGGCGTCCGAGACGATGGTGCCGATGCCCATGCGGTGGCGCCGGCCGATCGCCACGTCCGGCACCCGGTACACGCCCTCCTCGTCCGGCAGCACGCGCCGGTATTCGGGATACACGGTCAGGCTCTGGCCGCCGCGCGCGACGAAATCCAGCGCCCACTGCCATTCTTCCTCGGTCAGGGCGCGGTAGGACCAGGCGCGCCTGACTTCCTCGAACAGCTGCTCGGAGCGGAAACCGCCGCCCAGCGCCACCGTCACCAGGTGCTGGACCAGCACGTCGAAAGGCTTGTTCGGCACATAGCGCCCTTCGATGCGGCGCTGGGCCACCGCTACCTTGGCGCCGGCCGCCTCCAGGATCTCCATGCTGTTGGTCGGCACCAGGGTCACGCGCGACACCCTACCCGGCGCGTGGCCGCTGCGCCCGGCGCGCTGCAGCAGGCGCGCGATGCCTTTCGCGCTGCCCACCTGCAGCACGCGCTCGACCGGCAAAAAATCCACGCCGAGGTCGAGGCTGGCGGTGCAGATCACGGCCTTCAGCTCGCCCTTCTTCAGGCCCATCTCGACCCAGTCGCGCACCTCGCGCGCCAGCGAACCGTGGTGCAGCGCGATCAGGCCGGCCCAGTCGGGACGCGCTTCGAGGATGTTCTGGTACCAGATCTCGGACTGCGAGCGCGTGTTGGTAAATACCAGGGTCGCATCGTAATGCTCGATCTCGTCGATCACGGGTTTCAGCATCTGCAGGCCCAGGTGCCCGCCCCAGGGGAAACGCGAGACATCCTTCGGGATCAGCGAATCGACCAGGATCTGTTTCTTCGTGTCGCCTTCGACCAAAACGCCGGGCTTATTTTCAGCATCTGCGCCCAGCAGCACCTGGCGCGCCAGGGCCAGGTCGCCCATGGTGGCCGACACGCCCCAGATCACGAGTCCCGGTCGCCAGGTCCGCAGGCGCGCCAGCGCCAGCTGCACCTGCACGCCGCGCTTGCTGCCCATCAGTTCGTGCCACTCGTCGATGATGATCATGTCGAGGTGCTTGAACTGTTCTTCGGCCGCGGCGTGCGACAGCAGCAGCGACAGGCTTTCCGGCGTTGTGATCAGGGATGTGGGCCACTTGCGCGCCTGGCGCGCGCGTTCGGCGGAGCCGGTATCGCCGGTGCGCGCGCCCACCGTCCATTCGGGCGCCAGCGCCGCCGCCGATTCTTCCAGCGCGCGCTGGGTATCGGCCGCCAGGGCCCGCATCGGCGTGATCCACAGCGCGCGCAGGCCGCTCATGCGGCCCTTCGACAAGGCCCCGCGCTGCAGCGCCGCCAGCCACACGGCGTAGGTCTTGCCGGCGCCGGTATTCGCATGCAGCAGGCCGGACTGGCCGGCCAGCGCCGCGTCCCACACCGCCTTCTGGAAGGGGAAGGCCTTCCAGCCGCGTGCGTCGAACCACGCCTTGACGTCTTTCTTGCTCGGCCCGCTCATGTGCCGGCGGCGGCCAGCAGGCCTTTCAGTGTGTCCAGCGTGTCGGCATCCTCCACCGGCTTGTCGTCGCGCCGGCGCAGGATGCGCGGGAAGCGCACCGCGATGCCCGCCTTGTGGCGCGTCGACAGGGCGATGCCCTCGAAGCCGATCTCGAACACCATGGTCGGCTTGACCGAGCGCACCGGCCCGAATTTTTCGATCGTGGTCTTGCGGATCGCATTGTCCACCTGGGCGATTTCGGCATCGGTCAGGCCCGAATAGGCTTTCGCGAACGGCACCAGGCGCCGCTCGCCCTTGCCGTCCTCGTCGTCCCAGACGGCGAAGGTATAGTCGGTGTAGAGCGAGGCGCGGCGGCCATGGCCGGCCTGGGCGTAGATCAGCACCGCGTCCACCGAATAGGGATCGACCTTCCACTTCCACCAGGTGCCGACATCCTTGGTGCGGCCCACGCCGTATTGCGCGCTCCTGGCCTTGACCATCATGCCTTCCACGCCGCGCGCCCGCGACTGCGTCCGCAGCTCGGCCAGCGCGGTCCAATCATCGGCATGCACCACCGGCGACACCTTCAGCTGCGCCTGGCCGACGGCGGCCACCAGCGTTTCCAGCAGCGTGCGCCGCTCATGCTGGGGCAGCGCGCGCAAGTCGACGCCGTCGAGTTCGAGCAGGTCGTAGCAGACCAGCACCGCCGGCAGCTCGGCCAGCAATTTGGCGGACAGTGTCTTGCGGCCGATGCGGCGCTGCAGTTCGGCGAACGGCGCCGGCGCCTCATTCGCGTGGTCCCAGACCAGCACTTCACCGTCGACCACCGTGCCCTCGGGCAGGCGCACCGCGCACAGTTCGGGGAAGCGTTCGGAGATCAAATCTTCGCCGCGCGACCACAGATAGTTTTGCGCGCCGCGCCGCACCAGCTGGGCGCGGATGCCGTCGTACTTCCATTCGACCTGCCAGTCGCTCAGCGCGCCCAGCGCGGCCGGGTCGCCCTGCAGCTGGTGCGCCAGGAAGAAGGGGTAAGGCTGGCCGCCGCGCAGTGTGTGCTCTTCGTCGGACTGGGCCGCGATCAGCTGCAAGAACTTGGTGGCGGTCGGACGCACGCTGCCGTCGGTCCAGCCCATCAGGCGCTGGGCCACGAGCTTGCTGTCGACAGCGGCGATATTCGCCAGCGCGCGCGTGACCAGGAGCTTGGAGACGCCGACGCGGAAGCCGCCGCCGATCAGCTTGCAGAACAGGAAGCGCTCACGCGTATCGAGTTCGTTCCAGTAGCTGAACAGGGCCGCGCGGATGACTTCCGGGTCGGCGCCGCGCAGGGGGCCGATGCGCTCGGTCATCCATTCGGCCAGGCCGATGTCGCTCTGCTGTTCCGGCGGCGGCAGGATCAGGGCGATGGTCTCGGCCATGTCGCCGACCGCGTGGTAGGACTCGTCGAACAGCCATTCGTCGAGCACCGCGTATTCGATGGCGAACTGGCGCAGCAGCTTGGTCGGCACGGCTTGCCGCGGCTTGCCGCCGGCCAGGAAGTACACGGCCCAGGCGGCGTTTTCCGGCGCGGCCGTCGAGAAGTACTGCTCCAGGGCGTCGAGCTTGCGGTTGGTGGCGGTGGTTTCGTCGAGTTCGGCGTACAGGCGGGCGAATTCACGCATCGCGCGCCTCCTTCGCCTCCGTCATCCCGACGGCATCGTTCGCTTCGGTGGCTTCGGCTGCTTCGGCCGGTTGCGGCGGAATCGCCACATCGTCGTCATCGTCGCCGTATTCGGTGTCGAAGCCGGCCGCGTCCAGGCCCTGCTGGCACAGCCACTTCACCAGCACGGGAATCGAGCCGTGGGTGACGATCACGCGTTCGGCGCCGGTGGCGGAAATCGCCTGCATCAGGCCCGGCCAGTCGGCGTGGTCGGACAGCACGAAGCCGCGGTCGACGCCGCGCCGCCGCCGTGCGCCGCGCAGCTGCATCCAGCCGCTGGCAAAGGCGTCGCTGTAGTCGCCGAAGCGCTTCATCCAGGCCGAGCCCGAGGCCGAGGGAGGCGCGACCACGATGGATTGCTTCAGGTCGGCCTTCGAGACGTCGCTCACCATCAGCGTTGGCGGCAGCGCAATGCCGCCTTCGCGGTACACGCGGTTCAGCGGCTCGACCGCGCCATGGCAGACGATCGGCCCAATCGACGGATCGAGGCCGGACAGGATGCGCTGCGCCTTGCCGAAGGAATAGCCGAACACCACGCTGCAGCGGCCCTCTTCCGCGTTCTTGCGCCACCAGCGGTTCATGTCGTCGAAGATGGACTGCTCGGGCGCCCAGCGGTAGATCGGCAGGCCGAAGGTGGATTCGGTGATGAAGGTATGGCAGCGCACCGGCTCGAAGGGCGCGCAGGTTTTATCGGGCTCGATCTTGTAGTCGCCGGATGCGACCCAGACTTCGCCGCCGTGCTCCATGCGCACCTGTGCGGAACCGAGCACGTGGCCGGCCGGATGCAGCGAGATGGTGACGCCGTTGTGGACCACGGTCTCGCCGTATTCCAGCCCGTCGACCGTGATCTCGCCCAGGCGCGAGCGCAGCACGTGCACGCCGCTGGCGGCAGTCAGGTAGCGTCCATGGCCATAGCGCGCGTGGTCGCCGTGTGCGTGCGTGATGACGGCCCGGTCCACCGGCCGCCAGGGGTCGATGTAGAACTGCCCCGGCACACAGTACAGCCCCTCTTTGCGTACGACGACCATGTCTCCCATGCCAAACCTTATGTTTTAAACAAGCTTGACGAAGTCTGCCATAAAGCTCCGATGCTCGCCGTCCGGGAAGTCGATGGCCACCTGGCCGCCTGCGACAGATGCCACCACGCCTTCGCCATACTTGGCCACGCTCACGCGCATGCCGGCTTCGAAATGCGGACCGTTGTCTTCCGGCTCGGGCTCGTGGCTGAATTCGTCGTCGCGGATGGCGATGTCTTCGAGCGCGGCGGCCGGCGGGTTCAGGCAGTTGTCGCAGCGGCAGCACTTCTCGAAGCCTTCGACTTCGTCGTTGAAGTAGTCGAGCAGCAGCTTCCAGCGGCAGAAACCGCTCACCGCATAGCCCACCATCTTTTCCAGCGCTTCGCGGTCATGGTCCTGCTTCTGGATGTAGATTTGCGCCAGCTGCTCAAAGGTCACGGCCTTCGGCTCGGCGGAGGTGAGCACGAATTCGAGCTTGCGGTTCTGGCGCACCAGCTTGCCGTCCTTCAGCAGCTTGAGGCAGACCTTGATCTTCGCTTCGTTCAGGTCGGCCAGCTTGTCCTCGATGCGGTCCGTGGTGACATGCCCGTGCTCGGCCAGCTCGCAGAGCGCGTCGTACACCGAGCGGATCTCGGCCGCATCCGGGTAGTGCTTGACCAGGAAGAACTGCTGCAGGCGCTTGTCGTCCTGCAGGAACAGCAGCGTGCACCGGGCATCCTGGCCGTCGCGGCCGGCGCGGCCCGATTCCTGGTAATACGATTCGAGATTCGCCGGGATCTGCAGGTGTACGACGAAGCGCGTGTCCTGCTTGTCGATGCCCATGCCGAAGGCGTTCGTCGCCACCATGATGCGGCGCTCGTCGTTCATGAACAAATCCTGGTTGGCGCGCCGTTCGGCGGCCGGCAGCTTGCCGTGATAGATCGTCACGGATTCGCCGGCTTCTTCCAGGATGCGGTGCATCTCCTCGGCGGCCTTGACGGTGGCGGCGTAGACGATGCCCACGCCTTCGGTCTCGGCCACCAGGCGGCGCGCCTCGGCGAACTTGTCGGCCAGGCTGGTCACCTGGTGGACGCGGTATTCCAGGTTGGGGCGGTAGATGCCGGTATTGATGACCTTCATGCGCGGCCGGTTCAGCTGGCGGCCGATGTCTTCCATCACCTCGTCGGTGGCGGTGGCCGTCAGGGCCAGCACGGTCGGGTTGCCAACGGCCGCGATCGCCGCAGCCATCTCGATATAGGCCGGGCGGAAATCGTGGCCCCACTGCGAAATGCAATGGGCTTCGTCGATGGCGACCAGGGTCACGTTCGTTTGCTTGAGCACCTCGATGAACTCGGGCGAGGTCAGGCGCTCGGGCGTGCAGAACACGATCTCGCAGGTGCCGCCGCTGATCGACGCCAGGGCCTGGTGCTCTTCCTCGGCGTTCAGGCTGCTATTGACCTGGCAAGCGCGCACGCCCAGCTCTTCGAGCTTCTCGAGCTGGTCTTTCATCAGCGAGATCAGCGGCGACACGACGACCGTGGTGCCGCCCAGCATGCGCGCGGGAATCTGGTAACACAGCGACTTGCCGCCGCCGGTCGGCATGATTGCCAGTGTGTCCTTGCCGTCCAGCACACTGTCGATCACGCGTTGCTGCCCTTCGCGCAGCTGTTCGATACCGAACACGGAGCGCAGCAGCTTGCGAATGGAATGACGACGCACCGCGAGGAGGCCGTTATGGAGAAGTTTGGGTTCGTGTCGGGTCATGGTGGAGGCTACTGTAAGCCTGCCAACGGAACCCAGCTATAGGATGCACACCAAGCTGTGTGTAGGAGTGCGCGTGTAGGAGGAACGCTGTCGGCGCCGCCGCTCAGCCGTTAACACCGGCCTGGCTACATGGCCGCAAGGCTTTTTCCTACATAACGGCGGAGTTCCCGCCGATGCCGCGGGATCGGCGGGCTGGGTAAGATGGCACCATACACTGACAACACACGCAGCACCGCCCCCGGAGAACGATCATGATGCGCTCAATCCCTACCACCCTGACTGCACTGCAACTTGCCCTCGCCAGCGCAGCCGCCTGGCTGCTCTACGAGACCAATGCGCTGCAGGGCGCGGCCTTCATGATGTTCCACTGATTAGTGAAAACTACCGCGAACTGCCGGTCTGAAAAGCATTGCCTTTGAAGCAAGCTAGTTAGCGCATTTTACCCAGCCGCGGCCCGAAGCTGCGCACGATAGAGCAAGCGCCGTACCACTGACGTGGCACGGCGCTTTTTGTTGGGAATCAGGAACCCGGCCTTGCCCTAGAAATCCCGGTCGCCGAGCGGCCATTCCGCTGGCTCGGTATAGGCGCGTTTTGTACTGTCGTACGCCAGCGTCCATTCGGTCGCTACCAGTTCCTCGCCATTACTGGTACCGGTCACCGCGACGAGCAGGTCGTAGAACTCGGCATTGCTGGGCACATCGCTGACACGCACCGTCGCCGCCATCGAGGATGCCTTGCCTTCGCAATCGCCGCATGCACCCGTGTCGTCATAGGCGATCGGCAAGCCGCCCACTTCTTCGACTATGCCCTTGCGATTGGCCAGGATAATCAGCCTGCTGCCGCAATAACCCTGGTGGCAATCTTCGTACTCGCCACGCCAGCCCCAGTTATCGTTTGCGCCGAGCTCGGTCAATATCCATTCGGACGGCGCGGTGCCCATGGTGCCGGCCTGGATGACCGTCGATTTTGCGATGAATGCGGGTTTGCCATTGGTCTCGCCCACGATAAAGGCGCCGACCAGGCCTTGCATGGCGTGGGCGGTGATCGTTTCGCCCTGCTGATCGATGGCCTGTCCATTTGCAATCGCATACAGACGCTTGCCGCTGGCGAGCGTCCTGATTTCCGATTGCACGATTTTCATGCAATACGGCAGTCCTTCAAACCGGGCTATCCAGCATCCATGCCCGGCTTCCTGCTTGCCGTAGACGTGATTCATCAAGCGCACGGCGGCATCGCGCGCATTGCCGGACGCGAGCAGGTTGGCCGGGAGCTCGGCTGGCGCCTGCCTGGGATCCATCACCCCGGTCTGGGCCAGCGTGGACAGCAAGTGCACCATCGGCACATGGCCGCTCAGCTCGATGACGAGCTTCTTGGTGTCCTCGGTATGCTGGGCCGTGTATTCGATATCGGTTTTCCAGGCAGGTCCGCTGGTATCGACATCGTCAGGAATGCGCTTGATGTCGCGCATCGACTTGAAGATCGGATCCTTGACGATTTGACCGGCATTCGCCAGCGTGATCTCGAGCGAAGCCTCGCAGGTGACCTTGCCGATTTTCTCGTCTTTATTCGAGGTGCGAATCGTGGTGATGGCGACCTGCATGCGCTTTTTCAGGCCGTCGAGCAGGCCGGCATTTGCGCCGGAAGCGGACAAGTCTTGTTCCAGCGCTTCGACGACGGCTTCTTTCACAAGATTGATCGTGGGTTCGTCGATACAGGCGGGTTGGGTCCTGGCGCATCCGGCAAAGATAAGCGCAGCACATGCAAGCGCGATCACCGTCCGCAGATTGCGCAGCCTGAATACGGGCAGTTGGGAAGAATAGTTCATATAGACATAGCTTCTCAGGATGCAACAGTTTAGCACTGCCGTAACCAGGAATTACATCTAAAGCTCAGTTCGGCTACGGCCTGAAAGCCCTAGGGTGGAGGTGGGGCGCCCACCCTGCGCCAAACAAAAAAACGCCATCGCAAGTCGTGTCGCGATGGCGTTTCCAATCTTGCTGACGGCCTCTCAGGGCCATTCAAATATCAAGCCGCTTTTGCTTCCAGCGCCTCGGTTTCTTCCGTCGGCAAACGCATCAGGTAGTCGAACGATGCCAGCGAAGCCTTGGCGCCCTCGCCCACGGCGATGACGATCTGCTTGAACGGCACGGTGGTCACGTCGCCGGCGGCGAATACGCCAGGGACCGAGGTTTCACCGCGCACGTCGACTTCGATCTCGCCGTAGGGCGACAGTTCCAGCGTGCCCTTCAGCCATTCGGCGTTCGGGATCAGGCCGATCTGGACGAACACGCCAGCCAGTTCGACGCGGTGGGTCTCGCCCGACACACGGTCCTTGTACGACAGGGCCGTTACCTTTTTGCCGTCGCCATGGATTTCCGTGGTTTGGGCGCTCTTGATCACGTTCACGTTCTTCAGGCTATAAAGCTTGCGCTGCAGGACCGCGTCGGCGCGCAGTTCAGCGCCGTATTCGATCAGGGTCACGTGCTCGACGATATTCGCCAGGTCGATCGCCGCTTCGACGCCCGAGTTACCGCCGCCGATCACCGATACGCGCTTGCCCTTGAACAGCGGACCATCGCAGTGCGGGCAATAGGCCACGCCGTGGTTCTTGTACTCTTTTTCGCCCGGCACGTTGATTTCGCGCCAGCGGGCGCCGGTCGACAGGATCACCGACTTGGCCTTCAGCAGCGCGCCGGATTCGGTGGTGACTTCGAACAGCTTCTCGCCTTCGTTGCGTTCGAGCTTGGCGGCGCGCTGCAAATTCATGATGTCGACGTCGTACTGCTTGACGTGCTCTTCCAGCGAGACGGCGAACTTCGGTCCTTCGGTTTCTTTCACCGACACAAAGTTCTCGATCGCCAGGGTGTCCATCACCTGGCCGCCGAAGCGGTCGGCCAGCACGCCGGTACGGATGCCTTTGCGGGCCGCGTAGATGGCCGCGGCCGCGCCGGCAGGCCCGCCGCCGACGATCAGCACGTCGAAGGCTTCTTTCTTGCTCAGTTCTTCCGCTTTCCTGGCGCCGGCGCCGGTGTCGAGCTTGGCGAGGATTTCCTCGACGCTCATGCGGCCCTGGCCGAAGTGTTCGCCGTTCAGGAACATCATCGGCACTGCCAGGATCTGGCGTGCTTCGACTTCATCCTTGAACAGGCCGCCATCGATGGTCGTGACCTTGATGCGCGGGTTGATGATGGACATCGAGTTCAGCGCCTGCACCACTTCCGGGCAGTTATGGCACGACAGCGAAATAAAGGCTTCGAACACGAAGTCGCCCGGCAAATTCTTGATCTGCTCGATGACAGGCGCATCGAACTTGATCGGGTGCCCCCCCACCTGCAGCAAGGCCAGCACCAGCGAGGTGAACTCGTGGCCCAGCGGGATGGCGGCAAATTCGATACCGATATCGCTGCCGACGCGGTTAATGGCGAACGACGGTTTGCGGGCAGCATTGCCGTCTTCGCGATAGGTAATCTTGGTGCCCAGGGAGGTGATTTCCTTGAGCAGTTCTTCCATTTCCCGCGCTTTTGGCGAGTCATCAAGCGATGCAACGATCTCAATCGGCTGCACCACTTTTTCCAAATAGGCTTGTAACTGCTTCTTGAGGGTTGCGTCCAGCATGGTGTTTTTCCTTGGAATACAGCGGGTTTTTATTGGAAGCCCGCCACGCGGCGGGCTTCCGGTACTACTCAGCTACGCTTACTGCTACTGCTTAGATCTTGCCGACGAGATCCAGGGAAGGGGTCAGCGTTTCCGCGCCTTCGGTCCACTTGGCTGGGCACACCTGGCCTGGGTGGGCGGCGACGTACTGGGCTGCCTTGACTTTGCGCATCAGTTCCGACGCGTCACGGCCGATGCCGTTGTCGTGCACTTCCATGACCTTGATCTGGCCTTCTGGATTGATGACGAAGGTGCCGCGCAGTGCCAGGCCTTCTTCTTCGATCATGACTTCGAAGTTACGCGCCAGGGTGCCGGTCGGGTCGCCGATCAGCGGGTAGTTCACTTTCTTGATGGCGTCCGAGGTGTCGTGCCATGCCTTGTGCGCGAAGTGGGTGTCGGTCGACACGCCGTAGACTTTCACGCCCATTTTTTCGAATTCAGGCTGGAAGTCAGCCAGGTCTTCCAGTTCGGTCGGGCAGACGAAGGTGAAGTCGGCCGGGTAGAACATCAGGACGGACCAGGTACCTTTGAACTGCTCTTCGGTCAGATCGATGAATTTGCCAGCGTGGTAAGCGGTGGCTTTGAATGGCTTGATCTCGGTGTTGATAAGGGACATGGAAGCTCCTGTTGTGGGTCAAATCAAAATTGATGAAACGAAGTTTATGCTCTTGCTGTGAGTTTGTAAAATTAATTGATCGGATGAGTTCAATTGATTTTACCTATGGGCTAGTTATGCCTACTGGCGACCAGCCTTGCAAGAGACGCGCCAGTGTGAGGGAAACGGGCGGGGTTTGCAACCGCCGCCCGATTTGAAATAACGATGGAAGCCGGGTTTACGCGGGGATGTGCGCGCGCGGCGCGATCACGTTGCACGGCAACGCCAGGCTGAAGGTGGAGCCCTGTCCCGGCATGCTGGTCACGGTCAGCGCGCCGCCGTGGGCCACGGCCAGCTGGCGCGAAATGTACAGGCCCAGCCCCAGGCCCTTCGGCTCGCCGTTGCGGGTACCGCGCTCGAATGGCTGGAAGATGCGCTCGATGTCGTCGGGCGAGATGCCCTTGCCCTTGTCGGCCACGTCGATGCGGGCGCAGCAGCCGTCGACCTGCACGCTCACCTCCACGTTGCAGCCGCCGCCGTAGCGCAGCGCGTTCGTCAGCAGGTTGACGATCACCTGCTCGATGCGGAACTCGTCCCAGTGGCCGAATACGGGTTCGTGCGGCAGCAGGCCGATGGCGCAGCCGCTGGCGGCGGCCTGCAGCGACAAGTCGCTGACCACGCGCTCCAGCATACCCATCAGCTCGACCGGCGCCGGCCGCACCGACAGGGTGCCATTGCGCATGCGCGTGACATCGAGCATGTCGTCGATCAGGCGGATCATGGCCTTCACCTGGCGCTCGTCGCGCTTGACCATGGCGCCCATCTGCTCGGCATTGAAGGCCTGCAGATTGCCGCGCTTCAGGTGCAGGGTGCGCATCTGGATTTCGAGGAACAGGGTATTGAGCGGCGTGCGCAGCTCGTGGGCGACGAGCGACATGAACTCGTCGCGCATGCGCAGCGAGCGTTGCAGTTCGAGCTGGGTCGCGTTCAGTTCCTGCAGCAGCACTTCCTGCTCGCGCCGGCTGCGCTCGAGCGCCTCCATCTGGCGCGCCACTTCGCGCCGCTGCTGGTCGAGGGCGACGAACACGTTCACCTTGCCGCGCACCGCGTCCGGGTCGAGCGGCTTGTACAGGAAGTCGACCGCCCCGCTCTCGTAGCCCTTGAAGGAATAATTGAGTTCGCGCCCGGCGGCCGAGACGAACATGATCGGGATATTCCGGGTGCGCGAGGTGGCGCGCATCATCTCGGCCAGTTCGAAGCCGTCCATGCCCGGCATCTGGACGTCGAGGATGGCCAGGGCGAATTCGTGTTCGAGCAGCAGCGCCAGGGCTTCGTCGCCGGAATGGGCGTGGAACACCAGCCGGCGCTCGTCGCGGATCAGGGCGTCGAGGGCGCGCAGGTTGTCCGGCAGGTCATCGACGATTAACAGTTTGCTTGGCTCTTGGAAGCTCATGATGTTCTTGTCTCCAGCAGGGGCAGCAGCGCGCGGATGTCCGCCAGCGGCAGCACCAGGTGCGGGGCGCACAGGCTGATCGCCTTTTGGGGCATGGTCGCAGCCTGCGCTTCTTTCGGGTCTTGCACAATGGTCAGGCCGCCGCGCTGCCTGATCCTTTGCATGCCTTCGGCGCCGTCGGCGTTCGCGCCGGTCAGCAGGATGCCGGCCAGGCCCGCGCCATAGGCGTCGGCGGCCGACTCCATCAGCACGTCGATGGCCGGACGCGCATAGTGTACCGGCGGCTCGCAGCTGAGCGAAAAAACGCGGTCGGACTCGATCGACAGGTGGTAGCCGGCGCCGGCGAAATACAGGGTGCCCGGGGTGACGCTTTCCTTGTCCACCGCTTCGCGCACCGGCAAGTCCAGGCGCGCGTCGAACAGTTCGGCCAGGCGGCTTTCGCGGTCGGCCGGCACGTGCAGGATGCAGACGGCGGCCAGATGCGAACTGGCCGGCAGCGCCGGCAGCAGCTCGACCAGGGCGTCGACGCCGCCGGCCGAGGCGCCGATCACGACGGCCTCGATGCGGCGCCCCGCCAGCACCTGTCCGAACCTGGCCGCCAGGCCGGTCATTGCGCCGCCTTGCGGAACAGGCGCTCGCGCCGCGCCAGCGACTCGAAGCGCTGCGCGTAGTGCGAGAAGTCGATGCTTTCCTTGCTGCCCAGCCCCAGGAAGCCGCGGTGGCAGAGCGACTCGTGGAACAGGCCCAGCACGCGGTTCTGGAGGCGCCGGTTAAAGTAGATCATCACGTTGCGGCAGCTGATGAAATGGGTCTCCGAGAACACGCTGTCGGTGGCCAGCGAATGGTCGGCGAAGGTCACGTTCTCGACCAGCATGCGCTCGAACAGGGCGCCGCCATAGGCCGCCGTATAGTAGTCCGAGAAGGCGCGCTTGCCGCCTGACTTCTGGTAGTTTTCAGTGAACAGGCGCATGCGCTCCAACTGGAACACGCCGCGCCGCGCCGCGTCCAGCGACACCGGGTTGATGTCGGTGGCGTAGATCATCGTGCGTTCCAGCAGGCCTTCCTCATGCAGCAGGATCGCCAGCGAATACACTTCCTCGCCGGTGCTGCAGCCGGCCACCCAGATCTTCAGCGACGGGTAGGTGCGCAGGTGCGGCACCACCTGGCTGCGGATCGCGGCGAAGTATTCCGGGTCGCGGAACATTTCCGATACGGGAATCGTCAGGTATTGCAGCAGCTGGGAAAACGCTTCCGGCTGGTGCAGCACCCTGGCCTGCAGTTCCGACACGGTGGCGCATTCCATGTCGCGCATGGCCACCAGCACGCGGCGCTTTTGCGAGGCGCCGGTGTAGTCGCGGAAATCGTAGTTGTACTTGAGGTAGACCGCCTCAACGAGCATCCGCAGCTCGATGTCGATGTTGTCCGGGGCGGTGTTCAAACGCGCTCCATCGTCGGCATCCAGACCCGCAGCAGCGAGTACAGGCGGGCCAGGTCGATTGGCTTGGCCAGGTAGTCGTTGGCGCCGGCGGCCAGGCATTGCTCCTGGTCGTCCTTCATCGCCTTGGCGGTGATGGCGATGATCGGCAGGCGGTTGTAGCGGCCGTCGGCGCGGATGCGGCGCGTCGCTTCCAGGCCATCCATGCCCGGCATCATGACGTCCATCAGCACCAGGTCGATGCCCGCCACTTCGTCGAGCTTGGCGATCGCCTCGAAGCCATTCCGGCCGACCTCGACGTTGGCGCCGCGCTGCTCGAGCGCGGCGGTGAGCGCGAACACGTTGCGCACGTCGTCGTCGACCAGCAAGATGGTACGCCCTTCGAACACACGGTCGCGTCCGCGCACGGTTTTCAGCATGTGCTGGCGCTCGGTCGACAGCTTGGACTCGACCTTGTGCAGGAACAGCGTCACTTCATCAAGCAGGCGCTCGGGCGAACGCGCGCCCTTGATGATGATCGAGCGCGAATACTTGAGCAGCTCGGCCTCTTCGTCGCGGGTCAGGTTGCGGCCCGTGTAGACGATCACCGGCGGGAACGAGCACAGCTCTTCCTGCGACATGCGCTGCAGCAGCTCGTTGCCCTGCATGTCGGGCAGCTTCAGGTCGATGATCATGCAGTCGAAGACCTCGCCGTGCAGCAGCGCCAGCGCTTCCTCGCCCGAGCCGACCGCCGCGATCTGGACGTCGGCGTCGGCGACCAGCGCCACCACGCTGTCGCGCTGGCGCTCGTCGTCCTCGACCAGCAGCACGCGCTTGATCTTCTGCGCCGATTTTTCCTGCAGCTTGCGGAATACCTGCTCGAGCTGCTCGCGCGAGGTCGGCTTCAGGGCGTAGCCGATGGCGCCCAGGTGCAGGGCCTCGGTGCCATTCTCCATGCTCGACACCACGTGCACCGGGATGTGGCGGGTGGCGGGGTTGTCCTTCAATTGCTGCAGCACCGACAGGCCGGAGCCGTCGGGCAGGCGGATGTCGAGCAGGATCGCGTCCGGGCCGTTGTTGGTCGCCAGTTCCAGGCCTTCGGCGGCGGTCAGGCCCACCAGGCAGCGGTAGCCGAGGTCGTGCGCCAGGTCGTACAGGATGCGCGCGAAGTCGGGTTCGTCCTCGACCACCAGCACAGTGCGCACGCCTTCGGCGCTCTGCTCGCGGTCGTCGGGGAAGCGCTCGCTGTGCAGCGGCGCGGCCGTCTCGGCCACTGGCGCCGGAGCCGGCGCCGCGGGACGCACCGCGCGCGGCAGCTGCGCCTGCTCGCGCGGGGCCGGCGGCGAGGCCGAGACCGCGCCGCTCTTCGGCAGGCTGAGGGTGAAGCTGCTGCCCTCGTTCGGCGTGCTGGTCACCACCAGGGTGCCGCCCAGCAGGCTGGTCAAGTCGCGCGAGATCGACAGGCCCAGGCCGGTGCCGCCGAAGCGGCGGCTGGTGGTGCCGTCGGCCTGGTGGAAGGCTTCGAAGATGCGCTCCTGCTGCTCGGGCGCGATGCCGATGCCGGAGTCCTGCACCGTGAACTGGACCCAGCCCTCGCTGGTGGCGCTCACCGTCAGGCTGACCGCGCCCTGCTCGGTGAACTTCACCGCATTCGAGAGCAGGTTCTTCAGGACTTGCTCGAGACGCTGGCGGTCGGTGTGGATGGTGGCTGGCACGTTCGGCTCGACCGTGACGTTGAAGGTCAGGCTCTTCTGCTTGGCCAGCGGCTCGAAGGTGCGGCCCATGCCCTCGACGGTGCGGCGCAGCGGCAGGTCTTCCGGCAGCAGCTCGAGCTTGCCGGCTTCGACCTTGGAAATATCCAGGATGTCGTTGATCAGGTTCAGCAGGTCGTTGCCGGCCGAATAAATCGTCTGGGCGAAGCGCACCTGCTCGTCGTTCAAGTTGCCCGGCACGTTGTCGGACAGCAGCTTGGCCAGGATCAGCGAGCTGTTCAGCGGCGTGCGCAGTTCGTGCGACATGTTCGCCAGGAATTCCGACTTGTAGCGGCTGGCGCGTTCCAGGTCCAGGGCGCGTGCGCGCAGCTGGTCCTGGGCTTCGGTCAGCGCCGCGTTCTTCATGTCCAGGTTCAAAGCCTGCTCGGCCAGCTGGTCGTTGGTCTGTTCCAGTTCGGCCTGCTGGTTTTCCAGGCTCGACTGCGATTCCTCCAGCGCGCGCGATTGTTCTTCCAGCTCTTCGTTGGCGGTGCGCAGTTCTTCCTGCTGGACTTGCAGCTCCTCGTTCAGGGCCTGGGTCTCGGACAGCGCATCCTGCAGGCGCTGGCGGTAGACCACGGCGGCCACCGAGGCGCCGACGTTGTCGGCGATCAGCTTCAGGAATTCGACGTCGCGTTCGCGGATGCCGTGCAGGAAGCCGATCTCGATCACGCCTTTCACTTTACCGAAGTTGTTGATCGGTGCGATCACCACTTCGCGCGGCACGGCCTCGCCCAGGCTCGACGCCACCTTCATGTAGTCGTCGGGCAGGTTGTCGACCGTGATCAGGCGGTTTTCGTTGGCGGCCTGGCTGGCCAGCGACGCGCCCGGCTCGATGACCATGTTGCGCTCTTCGTCGTTCGAGAAGCCGAAGGCGCCGATGCGGCGCAGCTCGCCCTCGTCGTTGCGCACGTACATCGCGGCAACCGTGCCGCCGACATAGCGCACCACCTGGTCGAGCACGGCCTGGGCCAGGCTTTCCAGCGCATGGATGCCGGCGCTGCGCGCAGCCAGCTCGGTCTGGCCGGTGCGCAGCCAGGCCTGGTGGCGCAGTTCGGCGTTGTGCTCGGCCTCGTGGTCGAGCACGTCGGAGTAGGACTTCGACAGGCGCATCAGTTCGCGCCGGCCAAAGGCGGCCAGCAAGCCGCCGACGACCAGGGTGAACAGCAGGTAGAAGCCGACCGACCAGCTGGTGACCGAGCGCGCGTCGTCATTGCGCTCCTGCAGCAGGTTGCGCTCGGTGTTCGCGAAGGCGTTGAACTGGGTGCGCATGTCGTCGGTCAGGATCTTGCCGCGGCCGCTACGGATCGATTCCAGCACATCTTCGTTGCGGCGGCGGCGCTCGATCATCTCGTTCGAGTAGCGGGTCCATTCGGCATGGGCCGCGCGCACCCGGCGCAGGCGGGTGGTCTGGGCATCATTGTCGCCGACCAGACGCACCAGTGCATCGAGCTCGGTCTCGAGCTTGGGTTTCGACACCACGTAAGGGCCGAGGAAGCTTTCGTCGCCGGTCAGCAGGTAGCCGCGCATGCCGGTTTCCATCTCCGACACCAGGCGGTTGACCTCGGAGGCGTTGCCGATCACCTGCTGCGAGTGCTCGACCCAGTTCAGCACGCTGATGAGGTAGGCAATGATCGCCACGAATACGCCGGCGCTCAGCACGCTCATGCCCAAAGGCAGGGCGACATTGCGCGTCAGTATGCGGCGAAACTGGGAATTATCGATGGAAGAGCCGGTCATTCGTTGCGATATTCTTAAGAAAAATATCCTAAGTTTAAAGCAATTGCGAAATCACCGATACGCTCAACCGTGCGCGGCCTTGTATCGGTTTGTATCGCGCACGACCGTTCCATTAAAACAACTAGCCAGCCAGGTAGGGTTTCAGGTAGGGCGCGGTGCGGCTGTCGCGCGCTTTTGCCACGCGTTCCGGCGGGCCGGCGCAGACCACGGTGCCGCCTTCGTCGCCGGCGCCGGGGCCGATGTCGATCACCCAGTCGCAGGCCGCCACCACGCGCATCGTGTGCTCGACCACCACCACCGTGTTGCCGGCATCGACCAGGCGCTGCAGCTGCAGGATCAGGCGGTCGACGTCGGACGGGTGCAGGCCGGTGGTCGGCTCGTCGAGGATGTACAGGGAGTTGCCGCGCCCCGCGCGCTGCAGCTCGGTGGCCAGCTTGATGCGCTGGGCTTCGCCGCCCGACAGCTCGGTGGCCGGCTGGCCCAGGCGCAGGTAGCCCAGGCCGACTTCGCGCAACACCTCCAGCGAGCGCTCGACCAGGGCCTCGCCGGCGAAGAACTCGGCGGCGGCGTCGACCGTCATGCCCAGCACCTCGGCGATGTTGCGCTCCTTGTAGGTGACCTCCAGCGTCTTGGCGTTGTAGCGCGCACCCTCGCACACCGGGCACGGCGCATACACGCTGGGCAGGAACAGCAGCTCGACCATCACCGAGCCCTCGCCGGCACAGTTCTCGCAGCGGCCCTTGGCAACATTGAAGGAGAAGCGGCCGGCGTCGTAGCGGCGCGCCTTGGCCATCTTGGTGGCTGCGAACAGCTTGCGTACCTGGTCGAACAGGCCGGTGTAGGTGGCCAGGTTCGAGCGCGGCGTGCGGCCGATCGGCTTCTGGTCGACCCGCACCATGCGCTTGATGGATTCCATGCCGGATGCGATGCGGCCTTCCAGCGGCAGCGCGGCGTCCTGTTCCAGCTCGTCGCCTTCTTCCGGCTCGGCGGTGGGAGCGCCCTGCCCCAGCTCCCTGGCCACCAGCTCGACCAGCACCTGGCTCACCAGGCTCGATTTCCCGGAACCGGAAACGCCGGTCACCGCCGTGAGTACGCCGAGCGGGAATTCAACGTTGAGTTTATCCAGGTTGTTCCGCGTGACGCCTTCCAGGCGCAGCTGGCCGGCCGCCTCGCGCCGCGGGCGCACTGCCGGCGGTGCGTCGTCGAACAGGTAGCGCCGCGTCTGCGACGACTCGATCTGCTTCAGGCCTTCGGGCGGGCCGCTGTACAGCACCTGGCCGCCTTGCTCGCCGGCGGCCGGGCCGACGTCGACGATCCAGTCGGCGCGCCGGATCACGTCCAGCGCGTGCTCGACCACGAACATCGAGTTGCCCGAGGCTTTCAACTGATCCAGCGCGGTCAGCAGCGCCTCGGTGTCGGCCGGGTGCAGGCCAGCCGAGGGTTCGTCCAGCACGTACACCACGCCGAACAGGTTCGAGCGCACCTGCGTGGCCAGGCGCAGGCGCTGCAGTTCGCCCGGCGACAGCGTCGGCGTGCTGCGCTCCAGCGCCAGGTAGCCCAGGCCCAGGGCCAGCAGCACCTCCAGGCGCGCGACCAGGTCTTCGGCGATGCGGCGGGTGACGATCAGCTGCTCGGGGTGCAGCTTGGCGCGCCGCGCATCCTTGGCCGCCTCGCCCGCCGCATACGGCTGCAGCAGCGCGTGCAGGCGCGCCATCGGCATGCGCGAGATCTCGGTGATGTCGGCGCCGGCAAACGTGACCGACAAGGCTTCCTGGCGCAGGCGCTTGCCGCGGCACAGCGGGCATTCCATGCTCACCATGTAGCGCGCCACGCGCTTTTTCATCGACGCGCTTTCGGTGGTGGCGAAGGTCTGCATCACGTAGCGCTTCACGCCCGTGAAGGTGCCCTGGTAGCTGGGCGGGTCCTTGCGCTTCAGGGCGCGTTTGGTTTCCTCGGGCGTCAGGCCGGCGTACACCGGCACGGTCGGCGTCTCGTCGGTGTACAGGATCCAGTCGCGGTCCTTCTTCGGCAAGTCGCGCCAGGGCGTGTCGACGTCGTAGCCCATGGTGACCAGGATGTCGCGCAGGTTCTGGCCATGCCAGGCCGGCGGCCAGGCCGCCACCGCCCGCTCGCGGATGGTGAGCGTATCGTCGGGCACCATCGATTGCTCGGTCACTTCGTACACACGGCCCAGGCCCGAGCACTCGGGGCAGGCGCCTTCCGGGGTGTTGGGCGAAAAGGATTCGGCGTACAGGAGTTCCTGGCCTTCCGGATAATCGCCGGCGCGCGAGTACAGCATGCGCAGGGAGTTCGACAGGGTGCTGACGCTGCCGACCGACGAGCGCGTGGTGGGCGAGCCGCGCTGCTGCTGCAGGGCCACCGCCGGCGGCAGGCCGTCGATCTCGTCCACTTCCGGCACCGGCATCTGGTGGAACAGGCGGCGCGCGTAGGGCGACACCGATTCCAGGTAGCGGCGCTGGGCCTCGGCGTACAGGGTGCCGAAGGCAAGCGAGGATTTACCCGAGCCGGAGACGCCCGTGAACACCACCAGGGCGTCGCGCGGGATATCGAGGCTGACGTCCTTCAGGTTGTGTTCCCGGGCGCCGCGCACGCGCACATAGCCGGGGCGGCCCTGGCCGGAATGGGGAGGGGTGGCGGTGGTGGTGTCCTCGGCTTTCCTGCGCATCGCTTGTCGTCCGGTGATTGGTTGGTGTTATTAAAGCGCGCCGGGCCTGGGATGACGGTGCGGTGACACACGCACTGCGGCGGTGCTGGTGTTGGGGTTGCCGTCGCAGGCGCTCGAGCCCACGCGGTACGGATGTCGCACATGATGCGGCATGCATCTGATCGATATGCCGGCGTTACAGGTGCGCAGTCAAAGCCGCGTTGACGCATCTGGTGAGACCGCGTGGGCACGAGTGCCTGTGCCGGCCGCGCCCACCCTACGAGCGACCTCGTCCATACCAGCGTCGTCCTTGAAATTGGCTGCGGCCGCGCGGCACCGTGAAGGCAAACCCTCGTCGTCGAGCAGCCCCTCCAGGCAGCGCAGCAAGCGCCCCTGCGTCAGCCGCGTGGCCGGCAAACTCCGTCCCACGCCCAGCGCTTGCACGCGCGCGCCATTGTCGAACTGGTCGTGCGCCAGCGGCACCACCAGCTGCGGCGTGCCGGCATGCAGGGCTTCGGCGGTGGTGCCGATGCCGCCGTGGTGCACCAGTACCGCCACCTGCGGCAGCAGCGCGCGCAGCGGCACGTAGTCCTGCCACAGCACGTGGCGCGGCAGTTCCGGCGGCAGCTGGTCGCGGTGCGGCGTCAGGAAAATCGCGCGCTCGCCCAGCAGCCGCGACGCCTCGGCCGCGTGTTGGAAATAGGCACGCGCCTGGCGGTTGCCGGTACCCGGCGTGAACACCAGCGTGCGCCCGCCCTGCCCCAGGAAATGGCGCAACTCCTCGGACAAGGCCGCATGCGGATTCGGGTCGTACAGCGGAAAACCCGTACGCAGCATCGGCCGCGGCCAGTCCGGCTGGGTCGGCGCAAACCATTCCGGGAACAGTCCGATCGACAGGTCGGGAATGGCGAAGATGTGGTCCATCAGCGAGCCGGCCGGCGCCAGGCCGGCGGCGCGGCGCCTGGCGTTCACGTCCGGCATGGCGACCGGATCGACCAGGTGTTTCACCGCCGTGCGCCACAGCCAGCGGCGCGCGCCGTGCGGCACCCAGCGCGGCACGCGGTAGGGCCCCAGCAGCAGCGGGTCGTACACGGTCGGAATGTTGGATGGCGCGAGGAACACGGCGGCAATGCGCAGGCCGGGCCGCGCGGCGCGGCACAGGTCGGCCTCGGGCAGCGCCAGCGGATGGACGATCATCGTGCAGGGTTCACCCGGCGGCAGCGCGGCGATAAAGCCCGGCACCAGCGCCATGGCCGGGCGCGTGGCCTGCCACACCACGCCAAAGCCGCGCGTCGGGTGCCAGAGGTCGGGGTGATCCAGCACCGCTTCGTCGGCAGGCAAGCCGTGGAAAGGCAGGCCGGCATCCCGCACGTACGGCCCGTGCTGGTCGGGACCGAGGAAGCTGGTTTCGTGGCCAGCCGCGCGCAGGGCCAGCCCCAGCTTCAGGAAGGGAAACAGGTCGCCGGCCGAGCCGATCGTCACCAGCACGATATGCGCGAGGCCGGCGCGGGTGCGGGCCGCATCCACGTCCGGCACTCCCGTGGTCGCCATTTACGGAATCAGCCGCTCGGCGCGCAGGCGCGCGAACAGGTCGAAGAACGCGTCGTCGGTGGCCTGGTAGGCGCTGAAACCGAGGCGGCGGCTGTTGGCCATGTCGGTCATCACTTCCAGCGGACGGCCGAGATCGAGGTCGGTGTGCCAGGCCGAGGCCAGGCGGCCCAGGTCGGCTTCCGCCAGGTCGTACTTGGCGGCGATGGCGCGCCAGGTGTCGGCGTCATTCGCCATCGCAGCTTCCAGCGGCTGCACCGTGCCATTGAAGCCGGCCGCCTCGACGCCGAACCATTCGGCCAGCTTCGGCCACAACCAGCTCCAGCGGAACACGTCGCCGTTGACGATGTTGAAGGCTTCGTTGCTGGCCGCGTCGGTGTCGGCGGCCCAGGCCAGCTGTTTGGCCAGCATGCGCGCGTCGGTCACGTCGGACAAGCCCTTCCACTGCGCTTCCGAGCCCGGGAACTGGAAGGGGCGGCCGGTTTCCTTGCAGATGCTGGCGTAGACGGCCAGCGTGGTGCCCAGGTTCATGGCATTGCCGACCGCCAGGCCGATGATGGTGTGCGGGCGGTGGATGCTCCAGGTGAAGCGGTCGCGCGCGGCGGCGGCATACACTTCGTCTTCCTGGGCGTAGTAGAAGTTTTCCAGCGGCAGGCGCGGCTGGCTTTCGCGCAGCGGCGTGTCGGGCAAGGTGCCCGAGCTGGCATAGGCCTCGAAGGGGCCGAGGTAGTGCTTCAGGCCAGTGACCAGGGCCACGTGGCGCAGGCTCTTCCGCGGCGACAAGGCGTCGAGCAGGTTGCGCACCAGGGCGGCGTTCACACGGATGTTTTCCGCCTCGGTATCCTGGCGCATCCAGGTGGTGATGAAAACATGGGTCGGCGCGACATCCGCCAGGGCAGTCTTCAGGGCGGCCGGGTCGAGCAGGTCGACCGCGACGTGGCGCACGCCCGGCAAGTCGTTTGGCGCGCTGCGCGACAGGCCGACGACATCCCATCCGTGCGCGAGCAGTTCGCGCGCGAGGTGGTTGCCGCCGATGCCGGTGACGCCCGCGATCAGTGCTGTGCGTTTCATTTCTGCCCTTTCGATAGGAGTAAAGCCTATTCTACTTGGGCAGGAAAAAGCACGCCGGCGCTGTTGGGAACAGCGCGCGCCGGGTCAAGACGGGGAGCTTCAGGCCGTCAGCGGCAGGCCCTGGCCGTAGCGGTTCGGGCGGGTGTCCTGGACCAGGAAGACGATCAGGATGATCCAGCCGATGACCGGAACGATCCAGATCAGCTGCCACCAGCCGCTGCGGTCGGTATCGTGCAGGCGGCGGCAAGCGGCGGCGATCGACGGCAGGATGGTAGCCAGGCTGAACAGGATGCCCAGGGTTTCGCTGACCACGTTCGCCGCGGCGCTGCCGAGGACGAGGAAGAGCATGAACCACCAGTATTCGGAACGGGACGCGGTGCCGTCGAAGGTGGCGTATTTGTTGAAACAGGTCTTGATCGAATCGGTGAACGTCATTGCCGGCGCTTTCAGGTTGAGGCGGTCGCGGCGGGCCGTTGCCGATACCGCTGTTGATGTCGTTGTTGACGAATAAGCCACGCGGGCAGTATGTCATACGGGCAAGCATTGCGCCATAACAACTTCAAGCCGGCTTTGCAGATAGCTCGGGGTGAGCAGCCGCCCGAACCTCCCAGGGAGGCCGGGTAGCTGCGGCCTTCGCTTTTACGGAATCAAACGGCCTTCGATGGAATCATCGAGCGTCTTGCCAATGGCGGCGCCGATCAGGATCTTGGCGCCGGCCACAGCCTGGCCATGCTTGTTGTCCCAGTAATAGCCTTCGCGCGGCGTCACGCCGATGACGGTGATGCGCGGGTCGTCTTCGCCTTCGGTGAACCAGGTCTTCAGGGTGAAGTCCCAGAGTTCCTTGATCTTGGCCTTGTCCTGTGAGACCGTCGCGATGCCGTCGAGTTCCAGGAAACCGGAGCGGGTGCTGCCCTGGAAGTAGAGCTTCACGCTAGGGTCAGCTTGCAACTCGGCGTTCGTGTGGCTGTCGATGGCGCTCAGGAACCACAGGGTGCCGTTGTCGTCGGCCTGCAGCACGCTCATCGGACGCACGCCGCGGCTGTCGCCCGTGCCGCCCTTGGTGGAAAAGAAGCAGGTCTTGGCGTCCTCGGCCATTTCCTTGATGCGGGCACGGGCGTCGTTGCCGTGCAGGTCGCGGCGGTTTTCTTCAGGTTGCTGCTGGTTGATCGAATCCATGGGTTCTCCTTCGTTGGTAACGATGGATCACTCTAGCTCGTCGGCGCGCTCCCGTATGTGCCCTGTTTCACGCGGGCGGTCGCATGGACGATTCAGGTCCCCTGCCCTTCGCTGCGCGCACCCGGAAAGGCAGGCAGGCCGTCGCACGCCCCCATCCAGGGCAGGCGCTCTTTGACGAAAGTGTGGTCGCCGAGGGGCATGGCGGCGGGGTCGTCGAGGGTGGCGGTGGCGATGTCGAGTTCGTCGGGCTCGCGGTCGTCCTGGTAGGTGAGCGTGGTGCCGCAGGTGGCGCAGAAGCTGCGCAGCACGTGTTCGCTGGAATGGAAGGTGGCGGCGTTGCCTTGCGAGAAGCGGAAGGCGTCCATGGCGGCGCTGACCCAGGCCACGGCGGGCGCGCCGGCGCTGCGCCGGCAGTCGCTGCAGTGGCAGAGGGTGCTGTTGAAGGTGTCGCCGCTGATGACGTAGCGGACTGCGCCGCAAAAACATCCGCCCTGCAGGGTCATGGTGGTCTCCGGTGGGAAGTGGTGGAGATCAGGATAAGTCAGGCACGGGTGGGGTTCAAGGGGAGTGTGAATGGTGTGCCCCGGTTTCGGCCGTGGCCGGGGGATACGCCCGTTAACGCGTGGGCACAGTGTCAGCCGATTCTCCAGTGTTACAGGAACCGATCCAGAATCTTTCGGCTCCCCTTATCGATCTTGAACATGTCCCGCACCAAAAAATTGATGCCATGGCTGTCCGCAATCAGCAGCGAGGCCTCGCCCACGCGGCGGATATCCTCGTCCACCTTCAGTACGAACTCGGTCTCGCCGCGGTCGGTCTTCACGTACCAGGTGCAGGGCGTGGCGAAGCTCGAGACGCTGCGGATGGTCTCGATCTCGGGAATGAATTCGCGCCCTTCGAGTTCCTCGGTCACCAGCGCGCGGATGCCTTCCGGCTGCTCGGCCAGATCGTCGATCCAGGCCACTTCCTTGCCGCCGTCGCGCACGATCGAAATGCCGCGCGTCGGCGCCTGGATCGGAAAGGCGCGCACCGGGATCACGCCGACGAAGTCCTCGCCCTCGGCGCTTGTGAACACCAGTTTGCCGAACGCATCGCGGCGCAGTTGAATCAAATTGCTCATGCTTAGTCGTCCTTGTCGGCGTCGTCCATTTCCTGGTCGACATTGCGCGCCTGCGCTTCATACAGCCTGTGGTAGGCGCCTTCGCGCGCCATCAGTTCGTCGTGGCTGCCCTCTTCCACCACCACGCCGCGGTCGAGCACGACCAGGCGGTCGGCGCGGTGCAGCGTCGACAGCCTGTGCGCGATGGCGATGGTGGTGCGGCCCTGCACCAGGTTGTCGAGCGCCTTCTGGATTTCCTTTTCGGTTTCCGAGTCCACCGACGACGTCGCTTCGTCGAGGATCAGGATCGGCGGGTCGATCAAGAGTGCACGCGCAATCGAAATGCGCTGGCGCTCGCCGCCCGACAAGCCCTGGCCGCGCTCGCCCACCATCGAATCGTAGCCTTGCGGCAGGCGCAGGATGAATTCGTGGGCGTGGGCCGCGCGTGCCGCCGCGATGATTTCCTCGCGCGTGGCGTGTGGTTTACCGTAGGCGATGTTCTCGGCAATCGTGCCGAAGAACAGGAAAGGCTCCTGCAGCACCAGGCCGATATTCCGGCGGTAGTCGGCCACGGCGAACGAGCGGATGTCGACGCCGTCGAGCAGGATCGCGCCTTCGGCCACGTCGTAGAAACGGCAGATCAGGTTCACCAGCGTGCTCTTGCCCGAGCCGCTGTGCCCGACCAGGCCGACCATTTCGCCGGCCTTGATGTTCAGCGAAATGCCGCGGTTCACGGCGCGGTTGCCGTAGCGGAAACCGACTTCGCGCAGCTCGATGTTGCCCTGCACCTCGGGCACCCTGGCCGGCGTCACCGGGTCCGGCACGCTCGACACGTGGTCCAGGATGTCGAAGATGCGCTTGGCGGCCGAGGCCGACTTCTGCGTGACCGACACGATGCGGCTCATCGAATCGAGCTTCACATAGAAGCGGCCGCTGTAGGCGATGAAGGCGGTCAGCGTGCCGACCGTAATGTCCCCCTGCGACACCTGCCAGATGCCGAAGATCCAGATCACCAGCAGGCCGAGCTCGGTCAGCAGCGACACGGTCGGCGAGAACAGCGACCAAACCCGGTTCAGCTTGTCGTTGACGGCCAGGTTGTGTTTATTCGCCTCGCGGAAACGCGCCGCTTCGCGCTTTTCCTGGGCAAAGGCTTTTACTACGCGGATGCCGGGGATGGTATCGGCCAGCACGTTGGTGACCTCGCCCCAGACGCGGTCGATCTTTTCGAAGCCGGTACGCAGGCGGTCGCGCACCACGTGGATCATCCAGGCAATGAAAGGCAGCGGCACCAGGGTCACCAGCGCCAGCCAGGGGTTCATGGAGAACAGGATCACGCCGGTCATGATGATCAGCAGCACGTCCGACAGGAAGTCGAGCAGGTGCAGCGACAGGAACACGCTGATGCGGTCCGAGCCGCTGCCGATGCGGCTCATGAGGTCGCCGGTGCGCTTGCCGCCAAAGTATTCCAGCGACAGCCGCAGCAGGTGTTCATAGGTGGTCGAGCGCAGGTCGGCGCTGATGCGCTCGGACGCCAGCGCCAGCACATAGGTCTTGCCCCAGCCCAGGGCCCAGGCCAGCATCGAGGCGCCGAACAGCCCGCCCATGTAGAGCCAGACCAGCGAGTCGTCGATGGTCTGGCCGTTCTGGTACGGGATCAGCACATTGTCCATCAGCGGCTTGGTCAGATACGGCGGAATCATGTGCGCCGCCGTCGAGCCCAGCATCAGCAGGAAGCCCACCAGCAACTGCACTTTATACGGCCGGGCGAAGCGCCACAGGCGGAACAGGGTCCAGGTGGACGGCGGCGTGTGCAGTACCTTGGTGCAGATCGGGCAATCTTCCTGGTCGGGCTCGAGCGGGGCCTTGCAGCTGGGGCAGGTGTGGCTTTCGGGCGGCTGCACGGCCACGCCGCTGACCACGGTTTTCAGCTGGTCGGCAAACGCATCGACCACGCGGATGGCGTGCAGGTTCTGGCCCAGGGTAAAGCGCCAGGATGCGAGGCGCGCGTTTTCATCGACCAGTTCCAGGTGGCCGACGCCGGCGTGATCGTGGTGGCGCAGCGCCAGGCCGGGGCGGTAGGCCCAGTCGCGCCAGGCCGTTTCGCCCGGGGCGCGGCTCAGCAGGCGGCGGTTCGTCACGACCAGCAGTCCCTTCACGAAACGTAATTTCACATCGAGGTCAACCTCCACGCTACTTAAAACGTTTTCCCCTGGTGCAAGCTGTTTCCGAACATCATCCTGCCAGGTATCGGGCAGGAAACTGGCGGCGGATGCCAGTGGTGTCGAAATAGCAAGTTGTTGAGTTGTCATTGTGTGATGCAGCCTCGGTCAGGCAAGTTCTGAATAGGGAGGTAACGCGGTGACCGGCTCAGCGGTTTACGTAGAACGTGGAAATATTCTTCGCTGGCGGTGTGGTTACCGTAGCACGGCGTCCGGGAGACCGGTGCCGGACAGGAATGAAGCCCGCGAGGTTATAACACAGCGCAGCGCAGCACCGGGCGCATGGTGGTAATTCGGTGCGTTAGCGCACAGGCAGAAAAACATAGGCAACGCCAATATGGTGGTCGTGCGGACACCGGCGGCAAGACATCGATACATGACGAAAAAGAACGACATCAAGTTTCTCCGTGTGACACATTTGCGCGGCCCGAACATCTGGACCTACCGTCCGGTCATCGAGGCCTGGCTCGACATCGGCGAGCTGGAAGACTTTCCCTCGGATACACTGCCTGGCTTCACCGAGCGCTTGACAAGCTGGCTGCCGGGCCTGGTCGAACACCGCTGCGGCGTCGGCGAGCGCGGCGGCTTTATCGAGCGCCTGCAGTGCGGCACCTGGGCCGGCCACATCCTCGAGCACGTGGTGCTGGAGCTGCAGAACCTGGCCGGCATGAAGACCGGCTTCGGCAAGACCCGCTCAACCGGCGAACATGGCGTCTACAAGATGGCCTTCCGCACGCGCGACGCCGTCGTCGGCCGCGCGGCGCTGGAAGCCGGCCACCGCCTGCTGATGGCTGCGGTGAATGACGAAGCCTTCGACCTGGCCTCCACCATCACCGCCCTGACCGACCTGGTCGACCGCTACTGCCTGGGCCCGTCGACCGCGAACATCGTCGATGCCGCCACCGAGCGCCGCATTCCCTCGATCCGCCTGACCGAAGGCAACCTGGTGCAGCTTGGCCACGGCGCCGCCCAGCGCCGCATCTGGACCGCCGAAACCGACCGCACCAGCGCCATCGGCGAAAGCATCGCCAGCGACAAGGACCTGACCAAGAGCCTGCTCGCCTCGTGCGGCGTGCCGGTGCCGGAAGGCGCCCTGGTGCGCAGCGCGGCCGCGGCCTGGGAAGAAGCGCAGGACATCGGCCTGCCGGTGGTCGTGAAACCCGTCGACGGCAACCATGGCCGCGGCGTGACCCTGAACTTGATGACGGAAGCAGATGTGCACGCCGCCTACGCCATCGCCTCGATTGAGGGCGAGAGTTCGGCCGTGCTGGTCGAGCGCTTCATTCCGGGCAACGAACACCGCCTGCTGGTGGTCGGTAAAAAAGTCGTGGCCGCCGCGCGCGGCGAAGCGCTGTGGGTCACCGGCGACGGCCGCTCCAGCGTCAGCCAGCTCTGCGACATCCAGATCAACATCGACCCGCGCCGCGGCGACAGCGAGGAATTCCCGCTCGGCCGCGTCGACACGAAAGACCCGGTAATCCTGCTCGACCTGCAGCGCCAGAGCCTCACGCCCGACTCGATTCCGCAGGATGGCCAGCGCGTGCTGATCCAGCCGAACGGGAATGTGGCCGACGATGTCACCGATATCATCCACCCCGACGTCGCCCACGCCGCCGCCCTGGCCGCGCGCGTGGTCGGCCTCGATATCGCCGGCATCGACCTGGTGTGCGAAGACATCTCCAGGCCGCTGGCCGAGCAGCGCGGCGCCATCATCGAAGTCAATGCCAGCCCGGGCCTGCTGGCCCACATCAAGCCGGCCAGCGGCGAACCGCGCAACGTCGGCGCCGCCATCGTCGACCATTTGTTCGCGCCCGATGAATCCGGCCGCATCCCGATCGTCGGCGTCACCGGCACCCTGGGCGGCAGCCTGATCGCCAAATTGCTGGGCTGCCTGCTGAACGCGGCCGGCAAGCACGCCGGCGTGGCGAATGGCGAAGGCCTGTACCTCGACGGCCGCCAGGTGCAAAAAGGCGACTGCACCGGCTTTGCCGCCGGCGAGCGCCTGCTCATCAACCGCAACATGGAAGCGGCCGTGTTCGAATCGAACGCGCGCAGCATCCTGCTCGAGGGCCTGCCCTACGACCGCTGTTCGGTCGGCGTGGTCACCGACATGGGTAAACTCGATGACGTACGCGATTTGCACATCAACGACGATGAAGCGCTGGCCAACGTGGTGCGCAGCCAGGTCGACGTGATCCTGTCCAGCGGCGCGGCGGTGCTGAACGCGGCCGATCCGGAAGTGGTGAAGCTGGCCGAGCTGTCCGATGGCCGCGTGATCTTCTACGCGATGGACGAGCATAATCCGGCCATCGTGGCGCATCGCGCCAAAGGCGAGCGCGCCGTGTTCGCGCGCGACGACCGCATCATGCTGGCCGACGGCTTCGATGAAACCACGCTGCTCGACCTGGCGAAGATCCAGCCGGCCACCGTCAAGCATCCGGCCAGCGTGCTTGCCGCCACGGCCGCTGCCTGGGCCCTGGGCCTGCAGCACGACCTGATCTGCGGCGGCCTGCGCGCGTTCGACGCCACGCCGAAGAAAACGATTTATTGAAGAAGAGCGGCCGGCTTGTGAACCCAAGCCTGGCAGCCGCCCGCCGCCCGCTGGCGCGGCACTACTAAAGGATTACAGTTTTATGGAAGTATCTCGCGTACGGGCCCTGCGTGGCCCCAATCTCTGGAGCCACCACACCTCGGTCGAGGCGATCGTCGCCTGCACGCCGGAAGAAGAATCCATCGGAACCCTGGATGGCTTCGAGACACGCCTGCGTTCCCTCTTCCCCCAGCTCGGCCAGCTGCAGCCGCTCGGCCACGACGACACCATCCCGCTGGCCCACGTGCTCGAAGTCGTGGCGCTCGACCTGCAGGCGCAAGCCGGCTGCCCGGTCACCTTCAGCCGCACCACCGCCACGCTGGAACCCGGCATCTACCAGGTGGTGGTCGAGTACAGCGAGGAAGAAGTCGGCCGCCTGGCCCTGGACCTGGCGCAAAAGCTGATCGATGCCGCGCGCATCGACGCGCCTTTCGACTTGCAGGAAGCGCTGACCCAGCTGCGCGACCAGGACGAGGACGTGCGCCTCGGTCCGTCCACCGGTTCCATCGTGCAGGCCGCCGTGGCACGCAACATCCCCTTCCGCCGCCTGACCGAAGGCAGCCTGGTAATGTTCGGCTGGGGCAGCAAGCAGCGCCGCATCCAGGCCGCCGAGATCGACGCCACCGGCGCGATTGCCGAAACCATCGCCCAGGACAAGGAACTGACCAAGAAGCTGCTCGATGCCGCCGGCGTGCCGGTGCCGCACGGCCGCACCGTCACCGATCCTGACGATGCCTGGGCTGCGGCCCGGGAGATCGGCCTGCCGGTCGTGGTCAAGCCGAAGGACGGCAACCAGGGCAAGGGCGTGACCGTCAACATCACCACCAAGGAACAGATCACCGCCGGCTTCCACGCCGCCGCCGAATTCCGCGACGACGTCATGGTCGAGCGCTACCTGCCGGGCCACGACTACCGCCTGCTGGTCATCGGCGACAAATTGGTGGCCGCCGCGCGCCGCGAACCGCCGAACGTCACCGGCGACGGCGTGCACACCGTGCGCGAACTGGTCGACATCGTGAACCGCGACCCGCGCCGCGGCAACGGCCACTCGACCTCGCTCACCAAGATCCGCTTCGACGACATCGCCCTGGCCAGCCTGGCCACGCAAGGCTATGAAGCCGACTCGGTGCCGCCGAAAGGCAAGCGCGTCATCCTCCGTAACAACGCGAATTTGTCGACCGGCGGCACCGCCACCGACGTCACCGACGACGTGCACCCCGAAGTCGCGGCGCGCGCGATTGCCGCCGCCCACATGGTCGGCCTGGATATCTGCGGCGTCGACCTGGTGTGCGACAGCGTGCTGAAACCCATCGAAGACCAGAACGGCGGCGTGGTCGAAGTGAATGCCGCGCCGGGCCTGCGCATGCACCTGGCGCCCTCGTTCGGCAAGCCGCGCGCGATCGGCGAAGCCATCGTCGACATGCTGTACCAGGATGGCGACGATGGCCGTATCCCGGTGGTCGCCGTCACCGGCACCAACGGCAAGACCACCACGGTGCGCCTGATCGCGCACCTGCTCACCGCCTCCGGCCTGCGCACCGGCATGACGAATACCGACGGCGTGTATATCGAAGGCCGCCGCATCGACAGCGGCGACTGCAGCGGCCCGCGCAGCGCGCGCAACGTGCTGCTGCACCCGGACGTCGACGCCGCCGTGTTCGAGACCGCGCGCGGCGGCCTGCTGCGCGAAGGCCTGGCCTTCGATCGCTGCCAGGTGGCGGTGGTGACCAACATCGGCGCCGGCGACCACCTCGGCCTGAACTACATCACCACGCTCGAAGACCTCGCGGTCCTGAAGCGCGTGATCGTGCAGAACGTGGCTGAAGGCGGCGTGGCCGTGCTGAACGCCGCCGACCCGACCGTGGCCGACATGGCCAATTTCACCCGCGGCGACGTCACCTTCTTCGCCCAGGACGGCCACCTGCCGCTGATGGCCATGCACCGCGCCCAGGGCCGCCGCGCCGTGTTCGTGGAAGACGGCCACCTGGTCTGCGCGCAGGGCAAGTTCGAGCACCGCATCCCGCTGGCGGATGTGCCGATCACCCGCGGCGGCATGATCGGCTTCCAGGTCGAGAACGTGATGGCCTCGGTGGCCGCGGCCTGGGGCTGCGGCCTCGATTGGGACAAGATCGCGCTCGGCCTGCGCACCTTTGTCGGCGAGAGCGACAATGCGCCGGGGCGCTTCAATGTGTTCGATTACAAGGGCGCGACGCTGATCGCGGACTATGGCCACAATCCGGACGCGATCGCGGCGCTGGTGTCGGCCGTGGAAAACATGCCGGCCAGGCGCCGTTCGGTGGTGATCAGCGGCGCCGGCGACCGCCGCGACCAGGACATCAGCCAGCAAACCGAGATTTTGGGCGCGGCCTTCGACGAGGTACTGCTGTACGAAGACCAGTGCCAGCGCGGGCGGGCCGATGGCGAAGTCGTGGCGCTGCTGCGCCAGGGCTTGCAGAATGCCTCGCGCACCTCGCATGTGGAGGAAATCTACGGCGAGTTCGTGGCGATCGACCGCGCGCTGGAGCGCTTGTCGGATGGGGACCTGTGCCTGATCCTGATCGACCAGGTCGACGAAGCGCTGGCCCATATCGCCAAGCGCGTCGCCGAGGCATGATTCGTATGGATCGGGTCATCGATGACGATGGTCCGCGACGCTTGCTATCGTAGGGTGGGCCGGGCCGCGCTAGGCGCTCCGTGCCCACGTGTGACGTGTGACGTGTGACGTGTGACGTGTGCATGGTGACGGCCCAAAGCACGCCAACAATGCGCAACCTTCACGCTTGGGCACATTCGGTTTAGAGGCCCCCAGCCTCTACACCCCCACCCTACGTCCCTCCGCTTCATTTCACGAATAATCAACCATGCTCGCACCCGAACAATTCCTGGGCTTCCTGCTCGCCGCCATCCTGATCACCGCCTCCCCCGGCCCCGACAACCTGCTGGTGCTGGGCCTGGGCATGTCCAGGGGCCGCAAGCAGGGCATGGTATTCGGCCTCGGTTGCGCGCTCGGCTGCCTGAGCCACACGCTGCTGGCCGTGCTTGGCGTGAGCGCCCTGATCGCCGCCTCGCCGGTGGCGTTCACCGCCCTGCGCGTGGGCGGCGGCCTGTACCTGGTCTGGCTCGGCCTCAACGCGCTGCGCAGCCAGGGCGGCAGCCGCGCCGGCGACGGCAACGCCGCCCCGCAATCCCTGGGCAGCCTGTTCACCCGCGGCCTGGTGGCGAATGCCATCAACCCCAAAGTGGTGCTGTTCTTCCTCTCGCTGCTGCCGCAGTTCGTGATCCCCGCCAACGGCAACGTGCCGGGCCAGATGCTGGCCCTGGGGGTGACCTTCACGGTCCAGGCGGCAGTGCTGTTCGGCCTGCTCGGCTACTTCGCCGGCGCCATCGGCACTTGGCTGAACCGCAAGCCCGGCGCCGGCAAATGGCTGGACCGCATCGCCGGCACCGTGTTCATCGGGCTCGGCCTGAAGCTGATCGTCGCCCGCTGAGCAAGCCCAGCAGTCCCAGCCCGAGCAGCCCGAGCGACGCCGGTTCCGGCAGCGGCGCCGGCGGATCGGTCTCCACATCCAGCCGCGCCGAGAAGAATTCGAGCGGGTCGCCCGGGAAGAAGTCCTGGATCATCAAGGTCCAGCGCCCGTACACATCCATGCCGTCGAAAGCGGACAGCGCACCTGCCGGGCGGAAGCTGCCCGAGGCCAGCTGCGGCCCGGCGGCGTCCGGCGCCTCGTCGTCGAAGGCCAGGCGCACGCGCC